>Ga0074049_10068979_pt1 | contig 25313 bp, 35 predicted proteins | sample SoimicmetaTmtLPC_FD_74463 | JGI IMG/M metagenome (GOLD analysis project Ga0074049, IMG submission 74463) | Soil and rhizosphere microbial communities from Centre INRS-Institut Armand-Frappier, Laval, Canada - Soil microcosm metaTmtLPC... | ecosystem: Engineered > Artificial ecosystem > Soil...
CCAGCGAGCCGGTCACGGCCGGCGCGGCAGTGGGTCCGGGCATCGGCCCGGACGCCGCAGGGATCGCCTCCGACAAGCAGGCGACCGACGAGCAGCTTCGCCCGCTGCTGGCCAGCCTCGAGCTCATCGCCAACCTCCCCGGCTCCAACGCCGAGACCCGCTCGTACGTCCGTCTGCTGAAGGCGCGGCTGGGCTCTTGAGTTTCCTCGACGAGCTGAAGGACACGGCGAAGTCGCTCGGCGGCACTATCATCGCGCCTGCGGGCCTGGTGTGGGACGTGGCGTCTGCGCCGTTCGACAGCAACGACGACAGCCTTGGCTCGCTCCTCGGTGACGCCGGCAAGCGAGTCAGTCAGTTCCTCGACCCGATCACCAACACCGGCACCTTCACCGGATACGTGCCCGGTCACGTCTTTCAGGGCGCCGGTTGGGTCATGGACAACGGCATCAACCGCCCAATCTCCACCGCTTTCACGGTCGCATCCCACGGCACCGCTCAGGGCGAGGGCCTTGACCAGTGGCTTGGTTTCAAGGGCATGTTCGACGGCGATGCCTGGGCGAAGGCGTGGGACATCTCGGACAGCACCAACGCTGGTGAGGCGTTCACCACCGCCATTCTGACCGGCTCGGATGTCGACCCGCTCAAGTACGACAACGCCTTCGACGAGGTGACCGCTGCGCGGCACCCCTCGCTGGCCCCCAAGATAGCCCTCGGCGCCAACATCGTTGGCTCGTGGTACCTGGACCCGCTGGTTCTCGCCGGCAAGGCATCTAGCCTCTACCGCGCCAACGTCACCAACCACCTGCTGAACCCGGCAGAGCGGGCCAACGCCTACTCGCTCATCGAGTCTGAGGTCAACAGCGGTCTTCGCGCCAAGACCGGCGCGCTGGGCCGAGAGGGCGCGGCCACTCGCACCGACCGCTACCTTGACTGGATCAACGGCACTAACGCTGCGGGTGAGCGCACGAACAAGCTCGGCCGCCCGCTCGAAGCGCCCGAGATCCTGTACGGCACCCCGCAGTTGCGGAAGTACGCAGCCGAGCCCCAAGTCATCGCCGGCCTCCTAGCCGACGCCGGCCGGATCGGCGACAAGACTCTCGCCCGGGACGCGCAGCGGCGCATCCTGTCCATCGCGGCCGGCGATGTTTCCCAGATTGGCCGCCTGCGCACCGAGGTCTCCGGCTCGGCAGCCATCGCCGACCAGCTCACCAACATGGTGAAACAGGGCAGCGTCGACCTTAAGCTCCTCGGGGTGAACCCGGCCATTCAGCACCAGCCGGTGTTCATCCAGCACCTCGAGTCGCAGATCAAGAACCTCGACAGCGAGGGTGCCGTCACCCGCTTCATGGATGACTGGGCGGCCCGACAGGAACAACTGCTCGGAACCCAGGGCACCATGAAGGCTCTGCCCGGTGTGACCAACCAAGGCCGCCGTGCGGTGCTGCGCCAGAATGACATGGGCCTCTCGCGCGAGCTCCCGAAGGTCGCCGACCGGCTGGACGAGTGGGCTGCCAGGGGTGCCCAGCGCGCCCTTCAAGATGGCACCTCGAGCATCTTCCAGCGCGGCGTCCACTCCCTGCCGTTCCTTGCGGTCAAGGGCGCCAACGCCCTCATGCGACCCACCACCACGCTCCCCGTGCGCTTCGGCGATGCGCTCCGCCAGGTCCACTTCACGGGCGTTGCCCACATCCACGACTGGGGCGGCTCCGTCGACCAGCTCGAGTCGATGATGCGGATGTCGAACGTCAGTGACTTCGACCGCATGAAGATGCTGTCGTCGGCGTACATCGCCAAGACCGAGCCCGAGAAGATGCGCCTTATCGACCAGGTGGAGGAGCTGTCGCTCAACTCCTTGGCCAAGTCGTTCGGCGCTCAGACCGGCGACCACATCGACGGCAGTTACATCAAGGCGTTGATGCAGCAGCACGCGGAGCGCCGTGGCGCCCAGCTCGCCCAGATCCGTGGCCGCACCTACGCCTCCACCGAGATGACCGATGCCATGATGGCCCAGCGTGGGCGTGGAATGGCGCAGGCCGAGTCGGATGCGGCGCTCATGGACAACCCGAAGGCGTTCAACGCGCCGCAGTTGTCGCGGCGCAACTGGCGCGTTGACCAGATCAACGACGACGGCACGCTGCTCAGCCTCCCCGTTCTGGACACCCAACTTGGCAACACCGTCCCCCTCCTCGACATGGGCATCGCTCGCAAGGTTCTGGAGCGCGACCAGTCTCACCTCTCGCGGCTCTCGCGGGCGTGGGCCAACGACGCCAAGGAGCTCGACCGGCTGTCACGCCTCAAGGGCGCCGGGGCGCAGGGTCTCGACAAGACCATCGCAGCCCGGCAGGCCAGCATGGACTGGCTGGCTGACGCCGGCTCCAAGGCGATGCGGATGTGGAAGTTCTCGGTGCTGTTCCGACTGGGCTACCCGCTGCGCATCCTCGCGGACGACTACATGCGTATGGTCACGCAGGTCAGCGCCGTCACGCTTGCCGGCAGGAACATCGGCGAAGCCGCCCGCAACCTGCGCTTCAACCAGTTCGACCGCCGTGCGGCCGCCTCCAACGCCATGCGCGAGCTGAAGACTCGCCGGACTGAGATCCTGGACGAGCTCGAAGGTGACCGGATGGTGTCGCACGCCGACAAGTCGGCTGACATGCGCCGCATCCAGAACTCGATCCGGGGCCACCAGCGCGCGCTGACCAAGCTGGAGGAGCGCCTGACTGCGGCCGACAGCAAGCACAGCCTTGGCCTCGAGGCTGAAGACCGGGCCGCGCTGCGCGAGGCGATCAAGGTCAAGAACGACCTGATCACGGAGAAGCAGGGCGCGGCCAACTACTACGCAGAGGAGCTGGGCGACTACGGCCCGGCTGACCTGAAGCGCCAGCTCGAGCAGATCGAGTCCAACATCCTCGACGGGCAGAAGGCCCTTCGCCCCGAGAAGCGCCACATCGGTATGAGCGATGTGGAGGCTCAGGGCGAGGTCTTCCCCGGCGCGTTCGCCGGCCAGTCGGGCATGGTCGCCCGGGAGGCGACCCGCTCGCAGGCCACCTTCGACGCGCAGATGCGCGGCACCGAGGACCGCATGTTCTCGGCGATGGCGTCCGGCTCACACCGGACGATTGCCAGCAACGAAGCCGGCCACCTCGACGCCTGGTCTTCGGCGCTCAACTTCCAGTTCCGCAACTCCGAAGCCGCCATGCACTTCGTCAAGGGCGGCGACGTGGACGGGTTCGTCCACTGGCTGCGCCAGCCCGAGCAGGCCAACCTGCGCCGTCGCGTCCCGCACTTCGCACACGACCCAGAGGACTGGGCTCAGCGGATTCAGGCTGTGGTTCACGACTACATCCCGTCCGAGGAGCTGCGCGCGGCCGTCGAGAAGGGGACGGTCACCCCGCGCCAACTCTCCAAGATGTTCCAGGACCCGGCCACCCGGCCGGCTGTCCACGGGCGCATCGCGGCCGACCAGTTCGGCACGTCACACGCTGCGCTCGGTTTCGGGAAGATGCTGAACCGCCTGTTCAAACACCTGTCTGAGACCCCGACCGATCACCTGTCGCGGCACCCGTACTTCAACACGATGTACCGCCAGCACGTTGACGAGCTGGCGGCGGTGCGCAAGGCCACCGTGAGCGCAGAGGGCCGGAAGTTCGTCCAGCAGGACATCGACGACATCGCCCGCGCCGCCCGCAAGAACGCCATGCACGACCTGAAGCGCACCCTGTTCGACATCAGCGCTCACTCGCACGCAGCCCACCTGATGCGGTTCATCAGCCCGTTCTTCGCCGCCCACCAGGAAGTGCTCAACCGTTGGTGGCGGATCGTGGGTGACAACCCTGCGGTAATCCGTCGCTTCCAGCAGGCGTTTGACCTCCCTCGTGGCCTCGGCCTCGTGGTCGACGAGAACGGCGACCCGGTTCCGATGGGCGCTCCGATCAGCAAGAACCACCGCCTGCTGATCCAGTTGCCGGCTGCTCTCGGCGGCCCGAACACGGACCCCAAGAAGGGGCTCGTGACGCAGGCGAAGTGGCAGATCAGTGAGAACTCGTTCAACCTGGTGCTGGCCAACGGCCTGACCAACCCGGGCGCAGGGCCGCTAGTGACCGTACCCGTGGACGCACTGGCGAAGAAGTACGCCGACCAGCCTGACGTGGCCCGCCTCGCGCACATCTTCAACCCCTACCCCCCGAGCTCCCCGATGGATGACGCCCTGCCGGCCGCGTGGAAGCGCGCCATGTCGGTCTCCTACGCCGCCTCCCAGGGGCAGGACATCCCGGGGCTCAGCAAGATCCCAGGCTTCAACGCCGTTGCCGGCGCCGCCCACATGCTCGACATCACTGGTGTCGGCGTGCGGGAGTACAACGACCGCTTCAGCCAGAACGTGCAGGATTCGGTCACCGACTTCATCATCGCCAACGGCCGAGAGCCGAACCGCGACGAGTCGGACAAGATCATGGCCGACGCTGGTCACCAGACTGGCGTCGACGTGTTCCTCCGCTTGGTCAACAACGCCGGCTCGGCGTTCCCCGCCAACCCGAACAGCAAGTACGCGGCCGTGCAGATGGGTTGGTACAAGATCCAGACGCAGGCCCGCACCGAGGGCCGCGACTACGAGTGGATGGTCCAGCAGTTCAAGGACAAGTGGGGTGCTGCCTACATGCCGCTGATCTACTCAGCGGCACAAAACCCTGCCGGCCTCGACCCGACCGCAGCGTCCATTGCTGCGATCAAGCGGTACAAGGGCGTGCTCGAGCGGGTGGACCCCACGCTGTCTCGTGCGGTGATCGGCATGTACGGCGATCAACTGGCGCAGGACCCGACGATGGGCGCCTACTCCCCGGAGGCGCGGAACTTCCTCCGCACCACGCCGATGGCGCCCGGGTCCGGCGACACCTACTACGCCTACGACGACCCGAAGCAGGCCATGATCGACCAGGAGGCAGCTCGAGGCTGGCGCAAGTACAGCGAGCTGACCGGCAGCCTGACGGCGATGGCGCAGCAGATGGGCCTCACGTCCTACCGAGACAGCGACAAGCTCATGGCCCTGAAGCGGGCAGCCGTGGCGAAGCTCGGCCAGGAGAACTACGCCTGGTCCGACGAGTACAACATCCACGACGAAGGCCAGTACGAGCGACTGGTCGAAGACATGCGAACTGTCGTCAAGTCGCCGGCACTGTCCCGCGACCCGGAGCGCACCGACATTCAGGTGCTCTCCAACTACGTGAAGCTGCACGACCTGTTCTCGGCCATCTGGGAGCAGCGGAAACTGAACGGCCTCGGCGGCCCGGACTCACAGGACGGGCTTCAGGTGAAGAACGCCTACACGCAGCTCGTGATGCAGCTCGTGGAGTCCAACACGTACTTCGAGGAGAACATGTTCAACGGTCTCGTGGAACGTGACCCCTGGCTGATGGAGGCGGCATAATGCCTACGACGGGTCAGGGTAACTCACTCTACAATCTCGGTCAGGCGGTGCAGGGCTGGCAGGCGCCGGCCGATCCCGGCGCGCTAGGTGCGGGGTCCGACGTACAGTCGCTCGCGCAGTCGCTGGGCCTGGACCCCGCGATGGTGGCCCAGCTCATGGGCGGGTCCACTGGCACGGCCCCCGGCCAGCCGGTCGACATCGTGTCACTCTTGGTCGGTACGGCCATGCAGGTCACCGGCCGCGAAGGTGCGACCGGCACCCCGTTCTCCGGCATCCTGCCGGCGTGGGCCAAGGACATCCCGTCCTCCGTTCTGGGCGACGTGAACTTCGACCCCTACTTGGGGATCGTGGACCAGCGCGGTGACGAGCGGGTCTACATGGGCGGTCAGACCGTCCCGGGCACTCCCGGCGTTGACGTTCCCACGGCCGAGCGGCCCAGGACCGGCACGGGGGAGTTCGAGCTTCCGCACGACGTGGCCCCGACCAAGGAGCACGAGAGCGACACCACGCTGTCCTCCACACAGGTGGGAAACCTGCCCTACACCTGGACCGAGGAGAACATCACCGACGCCATGAAGCGGATGCGCGAGGCGGGCGTGAACGTCACCTCGTTCGACCAGCTCAACCAGATCTGGGGCGGGCTCGTCGACCGAGCGTCGATGATGTACTCGCTGTCCGAGGGCAAGAACAAGGTCACCCCGTGGGACGTGCTCGACATGTACAAGTCGGAGGCAAAGGCCGCCGACTCCTACGTGAACTACGAGAGCGGCACACGCACCTCGACCAGCAAGAGCATCGCCCACATCACCGAGGGTGAAGCCTGGTCTTCGCTCCAGTCGACGCTTTCGCACATGCTGGGCCGCGACCCCTCCGACCAGGAGGTGCGCGACTTCACCTACAAGATGAACCAGCTCGCCGCGAAAAACCCGGCCATCTCCAAGACGATCAGCAGCTACAAGGCCGGCGACGTGTCCTCGAGCACCACCAGCACCGAGGGTGGATTCACTGGAGCGGATGTGGCGGAAGCCGCGTACGGCCAGGCACAGAACAACCCCGGCTATGCGGAGTTCCAGAGTGCCAGCACGTACTACAACGCCGCGCTGAGTGCGCTCGGCGCCATCGGCGGCTGACATGGCCTGGACTGCGGAGCAACTGGCTAACGCCAAGATCATCTACCAGGTCGGCCTCGATGTCGGCGCCTCCATGCGCGACATCCAGATCGCCCTGAGCGCAGCCATCGTAGAGAGCGGTCTGCGGAACCTCGACTACGGGGACCGCGACAGCATCGGCATGTTCCAGCAGCGTGACGCCTGGGGCTCGAGGTCTGACCGCCTCGACCCGTTCAAGTCGGCTCGCATGTTCTTCCTCGGCGGTAACGCCGGCCAGCGAGGGCTTCTCGACTTCGCCGACCGGGACCACATGGGCATCGGCGAGGCGGCCCAAGCGGTCCAAGTCTCTGCGTTCCCCGACCGCTACGAGGAGCACGCCTCCGAGGCTGGCGGCATTCTGAAGGGTATCGACCCCAAGAGTCCCGGAACGCTGGGCGCGGTGCCGGATGTCACGACCACCACGCACGACATCACTGTCCCCACGCTGGTGTCACCCGACACGACCACCGAGGTAAACGGCCTCGGTGAAATCACGGCAGACGCAGCCGGCATCGGTGAGCTCAACTTCGACAGCCCGAGCTCCAGCGCGCTGGACGAGGTGAAGTTCGGCCAGCCGACCGCAGACCCGATGGCCGGCCTGAAGATGCCGACGCCGGAAGAAGTGGGGCTCACACCCCCGACCGGCGATGCGGCAGCAGGGTGGCGGGCCGCCATTGTGGCCGCTGCCCACAAGATGCTGGGAACGCCCTACGTGTGGGGCGGCACCACCTACAAGGGTGTTGACTGCTCCGGGCTCATCGCCCTGCTGTACGGCAAGCAGGGATTCAAGGTCCCCCGCCTCTCGGCAGATCAGGCTCGGCTCGGCAAGCGCGTCGGCCTGGACAACCTGAAGCCCGGCGATCTCGTGGGCTGGGACAACTCAAGCCGCAACGTGGGCGCCGACCACATCGCCATTTTCGTGGGGAACGGCATGATTATTGAAGCCCCGAGGCCAGGCGGGGTTGTCCAGCTCTCCAGCATCTACGACACAGGCCAGGCGTGGGGTGTTCACCTTGACTTCTGACCTGCGCACCTGCCCAAAGTGCGAGTCGGCGAAGCCCGAAGACCACTTCAACAAGCACCGTCGAGAATGCAAGGGGTGCCGCGCTGCGGCGCAGCGTAACTACGTCACCCGAAACAAAGACGCAGTGACGGCGCGGAATCGCACCTGGCGTACGACAGACCGCAACCAGAAGGCTGCGCACCTTCGCCGCATGTACAACCTCTCGCTCGAGGCTTACGACAACATGCTCGCCAGTCAGGGCGGAACTTGTGCGATCTGCAAGAACGACTGCCCGACCGGCCGCCTGCTAGCGGTCGACCACGACCACGAAACTGGCCGAGTGCGCGGACTGCTCTGTGCGCGGTGCAACCCCGGACTCGGCTACTTCGCCGACAGTCCCGACCTACTGGCCGCTGCGGCTGACTACTTGAGGAGCAGGAGTGCCTGACAAGCCCAAGGGCGGCGGTGACGCCGGCCCCGTAGACGGCATCAACCAGCAGCAGATGGCTGCCCAGTACGGGTTCGCCCTGGCCTTCATGAATAGCGACCCCGAGCTGAAGAACCTGTTCGGGCAGGCCGTGAAGAACACCTGGGACACCAGCATGTTCATCGCCAAGCTCCGGGCGACCAAGTGGTTCCAGCACCACTCGGCATCGGTGCGCAACGCCATCATGCAGGAGACTTCCGACCCGGCGACCTACAAGGCGAACGTCGACCAGATGTTCTCCACCGTGCAGGACGCTTGGGGCAAGATGTTCGGCACCGCCAACATGGACCCCAAGGTGCTGCGGACGTGGGCCGAAACGGCGCACCGCATGGGCTGGTCCGAGGCGCAGCTGATCGACCACATGACCCAGGGCATCAACTACCAGAAGCTGCTCAAGAAGTCGCAGCTCGGCGGCACGGCCGCTGAAACCTCCAGTCAGATCGACAACCTGCTCGGCAACTACGGCCTCGACCTCGGTCCCACTTGGAAGGCCGCACAGCTGGAGAAGATCGTCGAAGGCAGCGACACCATCGGCGGTGTGCAGGACCGTGTGCGCCAGATGGCGATGCGCGAGTACAAGGCGTTCGCCGACCGCATCCAGGCCGGCGAGTCCGTCCGTGAGATCGCCGACCCCTACGTGCAGAAGATGGCCTCGCTGCTCGAGCTCCCGCAAGGTGAGCTCGGACTGAACGACAAGACGATCCAGGCGGCGTTGAAGCGCACTGATGCCAAGGGCCGCCCGGCCGCGATGGACCTGGCCGCATTCGCCGACCAGCTGCGCCAAGACAAGCGGTGGCAGTACACCGACAACGCCAAGCAAGAGGTGGGTAACGTGACGACCACGCTGCTCCGGTCCTTCGGGTTGATGGCATGACAATCATTCGCCCCCCCGGCCCCACCCCGACGAGGGGCGGGCGTACCCAGTTCGTAGATCCGGGCCGGCCCGTGGGCAACAGCGCTCCAGCCGTCCCCACCGGCTCCACCGACCTAACCCAGACCCAGCAGTCCGCGTTCGACATCATGTTGAACACCCTGCACGAGTACGGGCTGGACTCCCTCTCGGGCGTGCTTCAGGATCTCATCCGTGGCGGCGACACCGACCCGAACCTGCTCCAGCTCAAGCTCCAAGACACGCAGGAGTGGAAGACCCGCTTCGCCGGCAACGAGATGCTGAAGCAGCAGGGCCTCGCAGTCCTGTCGGTCGGCGAGTACCTGTCGGTTGAGCGGTCTTACGCCCAGCTCGCCAAGAACTACGGGCTGCCGCAGGGGTTCTACGACGACCCCTCGGACTTCGCCAAGTGGATCGGGAACAGCGTCTCCCCCAACGAGGTGCAGCAGCGGTTCCAGGCGTTCGCGGATCTCAACAACCGCGAAGACCCCGCTGTCACCGCACAGCTCGCCTCGATGGGCATGAGCAAGGGCGACATGCTGGCGCACCTCATGGACCCGACCCGGGCGCTCCCGCTGATCCAGAAGAAGTACCAGACCACGCTGCTCGGCGCGGCTGCCCGCAGGGCCGGCGTCGTGGCTGACAACGGCTACCTCGGCCACCTGACTGAGCTCGGCGTCACCGAACAACAGGCCGCGCAGGGCTACGGCATGATCGGTGAAGGCTTGAACGACATGCAGCGCATGGGCTCGATCTACGGCGAGCAGTTCGGCCAAGGCGACTTCGAGTCGGCCGTGTTCGACCAGAACGCCGAAGCCACCCAGAAGCAGAAGCGACTGGCATCCCGTGAGCGCGCCGAGTTCGGCGGCTCCAGCGGAGTGGGGCGAGGCAGTCTGACCCGCTCCAGCGGCGGAAGTTACTGACTTCATCCGCTCCACCTGAAGGCACCGCCTTCACCAAGAACCCCGACCTGGACCTACCGGCCCCAGGCGGCGACCGAGACCGGGAGCAGGAGCATCCGTTCACGTCCTCCAGTGAGCGGGTTGGCCTGCGAAACCACCAGATCCGCACAGCGGGTCGACCAAAGGAGAGTGTCCGATGACGGACAACATTCAGCACATCGACGTTGACAGCGACGAGTTCATTGACACACCCAAGGCGCTACGGGATCACGTCAAGAAGCTCCAGCAGGCCAACACGAGGCTCACCGAGACGAACACCGACCTCACCGGCCGGGTCACGGCGAGCGCCCTCAACGGTGTGCTCACGGAGTACAAGAACCCTGAGCGCGTGAAGCGCGATCTTCTCACCGACAAGGTGGACCCCCTCAACTCCGAGGCGGTCGCAGCGTGGCTGGAGAAGAACGGCGACGACTACGCGAAGGGCTCCGCTCCGGCCAACGCCCCCGCCCCAAACGCAAGCGAAGCAGAGATCGCAGCTCACCAGCGCATTGCTGGTGCCGCCGATCTTCGTACGCCGGCCGACATGTCGAAGGTCGAAGCCGCCACGGCTGAGATCACTCCGAACATGGATGGCGCCGCGCTGATCGAACTGTTTCGCAAGCACGGGGTTTGACATTCACAGTGAAAGGTTAAGACTCAATGGCTGACGCCTATGTGTCAACTACCACGCTGTCCAACGGTGTACAGGCTGCGCTTGACCAGTACGTCCGCGCGGAACTTCGGCACATGCCGATTCTCCGCGCGGTCGCTGACACGCGCCCTGTGCAGGTGGACAAGCCTGGTTCCTCGGTCGCCCTCTACACCCGGGCCGACCTGGCCGTTGCTACCACCCCTCTCTCCGAGACGGTGGACCCCGATGCAGTGGCCCTCCCCAACCCGACGCCCGTCACCCTGACGCCGCTCGAGTACGGCAACGTGTCGATTGCCACCCTCAAGGTCAAGGCCCAGTCGTTCTTCGACGTGGACCCCGACCAGCGGGACGCAATCGTCTGGAACATGCGTGACACGCTGGACTCGCTCGTGAGCACCGTCATCTCTGGCGGCACGAACGTTCGCTACGCGAACGGCAAGACCAGCACCGCCACGACCAACTCGCAGGACAACATCAAGTCCAGCGACGTGCGGTTCATCGTCGCCAAGCTGCGGGGCAACGCCGCGCAGGGCAAGCGCGGTGACAAGTACTGGTGTGGCATCCACCCCGACATCAGCCACGACCTTCGGGCCGAGACTGGCGCCGGTTCGTGGCAGAACGCTCACCAGTACGCCGCTCCTGGCGTGTTCTGGCCGGGCGAGATCGGCGAGTACGAGGGTTGCTTCTTCGTCGAGTCCGCTCGGATGAAGACGGCCCAGGATGGTGGCGACGGTACTGACGCCGGCACCAACCTCGACGTGGTGTACCGCACCATCTTCGCCGGCCGTGAGGCTCTGGCCGAAGGCGTCGTCGTTGAGCCCGAGGTCCGCGTTGGGGTTGTCCCCGACAAGCTGAACCGTTTCTTCCCCCTGGGTTGGTACGGCTTCCTCGGCTGGACCCGCTTCCGCGAGAAGGCGCTCTACCGGCTCGAGGCCGGCTCGTCCATCTCCACGGTGGTCTGACGGATCACTCTCATTCACCGAGCGGACGCGCTCGGTGGGTGGGGGTGGGCTCTCAGATCAATGGGGTGGGGATGGACAGCAGCACGGTGCAACAGGTGGGCGGCATCGCCCTGTTGTTAGGCATTGGCGCATACAACTCGTGGCAGTCACGACAGGCGGCCAAGCAGACCAAGGCGACCGGAAACGGCTTCGCCAAGCACGTCCGCGAATCGCTCGCTCGGATCGAGCGGAAGTCGGACGCAACACATGACCTGATGGTCGAGCACCTTGCCGACCACGCAGGTTCCGACCTTTCACGCAGGAGCGTTTCGTGAGCGACGGGTTTTTTCCCAAGGCGATCATCAAGAACATCCCACCCGGGTCCAACGACCCGGCCATCGTGCCGCGCCTGGCCATCCTGCACGTCAGTGCGGGGACCGGCGAGAGCCTGTACCCCTACTTCAACGGCCCTTCGGGCGGTGTCGAGTCGCACTTCTACATCCGCCTCGACGGCACCGTGGAGCAGTACCGCTCCATCTACGTCCAGGCTGACGCCAACCTCGACGCCAACGACTTCGCGGTCTCCATTGAGACCGAGGGTCTGGGCGACGGCGAGTGGTCGACCGAGCAGCTGCATTCGATCAAGGTGCTGCTGGTCTGGCTCCACCGGGTTGCGCACATCACCCTCGAGCGTTGCTCGGCATGGGACGGAGTCGGCGTCGGCTACCACACGATGTTCGGTGCTCCCGGGCACTGGACCCCGGTCGCCAAGACCTGCCCCGGCCCGAAGCGGATCAAGCAGTTCGAGCTGGTCATCGTGCCGTGGATGAAGGGCACCAACCGGCCTTCGGCTGTGGATCGCGCCCGCGCCCTGCTCGGCGTGGCGCACCAGCGAGCGGTGGCTGCCGGTCGCACGTACCGCGCACGGCAGATCGCCAAGGCGCTCTCCATCCTCCCCCGTCACTGAAAGGCATCACCATGCTGGACAAGATCAAGGCTTACTACACCGAGCTCGTCGACCGTGCGGCCAAGTCTGCGGCTCAGTCCGCTGTGCTCGCCCTTGGCGCCGACCAGCTCAACGTCCTGGACGCGGACTGGAAGGTCGTGGGCGGATTCGCCCTCGGCGGTGCCGTCCTCTCGGTGCTGACCAACCTGGGTCAGCGGGGACTTCTCGGCCGCGAGTGATGCGCAAGGTGCTGGCAGCAGCGGGCTGGGTCAACGGCTTCATGGCCGTCGACCTGCTTGCAGACAGGTACGGCCTGTCCGTGACGAAGTTGAGCCAAGGCTTCCGCCGCGAGGTGGGACCGCTGGCCTTCGACCTGCTGCTTGCCGGCGCTGCACTCGGCTACCGCAACCATCTCAAGAGGGGGATGTGACATGCCCACCTTCGAGCCGCCCACGGTGATGCAGAGCGTCCCCGGCGACCGACTGTTCAGCCGGTACGGGGTTCCAGTCGGCCAGTCCGTCGTGAAGAAGAACGGCGTGTTCGTGCTCGACCCTTTCCCCTGGCTGGGCGACCTGACCGGGCTGGTCGCCGGCACGGACTACTTCCTCGGCGGGCACATCTACGAGGTCACCACCGAGGTGGCCAGCGCCCTGACCGCAGCCGGCTTCACAGTCAGCTGATCTTGACACTCACACCGGAGGTAGCGATGGCCTGCACGTCAGGTTGCCCCACTCAGGACCACGAGTCCTGGGGGGCTTGCATGAAGGCGAAGGGCCTGCGGATCGGGTATGCCAACTCGGCCAACGGCATGGACTACTCGGCGCAGAAGCGCTGGGACCGCGACCTCGACGCCTACAAGGACGCCAGGGCGCAGGGCATTCAGCCCTCCGGCACATCCCGGCCGCAGGTTGAAGCTGCGCTGGCCATCAGCAATACGACAGGAACGGCGTACCAGGCATGAGCGACACCACTCTCGTCTACCACCTGAACCGCAAGGCGGGCACCTTGGTCAACGACCAGGCGACCTTGACCGCGCAGAACGCTGCGAACGTCTGGGCCGGCACCACCAACCTCGACCTAGTGGGCGCACTGAACGTGAAGGCGCTCAACACTCTGCCCAACTACCGCGAGCTCGCCGGGGTGCTGAACCAGCTGGCCGGCAAGACCGACCCGTCCACGTTCCTCGAGGTTGACGGAGCGGCGGCCTTACTGTGACGACTTTCCGCAATCTTCAAGACGAGGTGCTTCAGTACCTCTACGGCTACGGGCTGGCCCAGCCCCGTGCCACCCGGCTGGCGGCCGACATCGACGGCGTGGTGGCATCCATCACGGTCTCCTCGGCCGCCGACCTCGAGCAAGGTCTGGCTGAGCTCGACTCCGAGCTCATCTTCATCGAGTCGGTGGACCGTGGCTCCAACATCGCCATCGTGATCCGTGGCTACTACGGGACCACGGCAGCGGCGCACACTTCGGGCGCCATCCTGACAATGGCGCCCACCTGGCCCCGCACGCGGGTGGCTTCAGCCATCAACGACACCATCCTGGCGCTGTACCCCACGCTTTTCGGTGTTGCGCAGACCCAGTTCACGTTCGTGCCGGCCGTCACCACCTACAGCATCCCCGCAGAGGCTGAAAAGGTATTGCGGGTAACAGCGGATCTGAACGGGCCATCCCGAGAGCAGCAGATCATCCGCCGCTACTCCTTCGATTCTGTGGCCCCCACGGATGAGTGGGCCACCACCAACTCGATCACGCTGATGGAATCGGCCACTCCCGGCAAGACGGTGACCGTCACCTACCTGCGCTCGCTCACGGCGCTGGTAAACGACTCCGACGCCCTGACCACTTCAGGGCTGCGGGAGACCGCGAAGCTCGCCGTCGTCTACGGGACTTGTGCCCAACTGCTCGCCTTCATGGACGTATCGCGGCTTCCCGTCGACACCGCCCAAGCCGATGAGTACGACTCCAAGAACCAGATCGGCCGGGCCTCCCAGTTGTCCGGCCAACTCCAGCTCCGCTACGACCTCGAGGTTGAGCGTGAGCGCAAGCGGCTTCGGGCCAACACTCCGGTAGCAATCACGATGAGGAACCGATGAGCACCCGCAACTTCTCGAGCACCGCCATCCAGACGACTCTCACGAGCGGGGTTACGGCCGTGGGCACCGTCTTGGCGGTGGCAGCCACCACCGGCTTCCCGGCTGCGCCGTTCATCCTGACCCTCGAGCCGGACACGGCCAACCAGGAGCTCGTACTGGTCACTGGGGTGGCCGGCCTGAACCTGACGGTGACTCGCGGTTACGACTCCACCACTGCCGTCTCGCACAACGCGGCGGCCGTGGTCCAGCACTCGCACGCAGCACTCGACTTCCGCGAGGCCAACACCCACGTCAACGCCAGCACTGGTGTTCACGGCGTGGCTGGGGCCGTGGTGGGAACCACGGACACCCAGACTCTCACGGGCAAGACGATCAGCGCGGACAGCAACACCATCTCCGGCATTGCTGCATCCTCGTTCGTTCTGTCGAACGGCTCCGGCAATGTCGACGGGTCGGCGGCCCAGAAGGTCATCCCGGCCGGCGTTGTCCTGGGCACCACCGACACGCAAACCTTGACCAACAAGACGCTCTCCACGGGTACGAAGGTCGGCGGGGCCACCACGGACATCTCCGGTGCGATGGTCGCCTACACCCCGACCATGGCCGGCTGGGGACTCGTCAACGGAACCTTGACCGGGAAGTACATGCAGACCGGCAAGATGGTGGAGTTCAAGATCGTGTACACGGTCGGCAGCACCGACACTTTCGCGGGCGCCCCGACGTTCTCTCTCCCGCAGACAGCAGTGGCGCTCGACTCGGGCCGGCAGCCGGTGGGAACCAGTTCGATGTTTGACACTTCAGCCAGCGCGTACCGCCACTACTTCGCCGCCGCACTGTCGACGGTGGCTGTCACCCTCTACAACAACGACGGCTCCTTCCTCTCGCCCACCGTGCCGTGGACCTGGGCGGTCGGCGACAAGATCGTCATCACCGGCACCTACGAGGCTGCCTGATGACGCTGCCAACCGTAGGCCCCACGGTCGGGGAGATAGCGGCGCTCCCGGCTGGCTCGGGCGCCACCCTCACCGACACGGGCCTCGGCTATGACGTGGCCATCGGCGGCCTCGGGTTCAAGCTGAAGATCAGCGACGACAACCCCTACGAGCGGGCCACCGCACAGTTCAAGAAGGACCAGTTCGACAACTCCACCGAGTACGGCGACCAGTCGCTGCTGGGTTACTGGACAAAGGGCCAGTTCTCGTTCCACAAGGGTGCCGGCGTGAAGTACTACGACACCACTGACGGTGAGACGGTTCTGAACCGCTACCGCACCGGGGTGGGCGTGGACCCGTTCGCTCCCGGCGAAACGACGTTGCAGAAGGAGTGGATCAACACCACCAGCGGCAGTTGGGGTGGTCCCATCGTATACGGCGGCGCCGGCAACGGCTTCCTCGTGGTGAGGGACAGTTTCGTCGTTCGATACGCCACATCGCTGACTGGCCCCATTACCGACTACACGCCCACAGTCGGCACGGCGACCGGCGTGACAGTCGGCCCGCTGTGTGCATACGTCACCACGTCGTCCAACAAGATCGAGCGGGTGGGGATCGCCGGAGGTGCACCCTCCAGTGCTGCCATCTACACGCACTCGACCGGATTTCGGAACATCTTCTACGCCAAGGACCGCCTGTGGGCGGTCGACACCAACAACACCTGGTATCAGCTTGACCCGAACCCAGCCGCACCGCCCGTAGCCATCGCGGCTGGAGATAAGGTGTTCACCCTCAATGACGACTGGGGTAACTCCATCTGCCTGACCGACACCCCGGGGCCGGTGCTCATCGGCAATGGTGGGCGCATCTACTCGGTCACCCTGTCCACCAGTGGCGTGGTGCCGTCAATGTCCGGTCCCGTACAGGTTGCCGAACTTCCGGTAGGTGAGGCTATCCGAGGATTGGCCTATCACCTCGGGTTCCTGGCTATGACCACGACGCTGGGTGTGCGCATCGGCGTTGTCTCCGATGTCGGCCAGGTGACATACGGCCCACTCCTCATTGAGTGGGCAGCTTCGGAGCTCGGCGCCTTCACCAGCATCGCCCGCAAGGGTTCGAGCGTCTTTGTCACCGGCAATGCCAGCGTGTACGAGGTGAATCTGTCCGAGCAGGTGGGCGATGGTCTCGAGTTCGCATGGGCTCAACTCCCCGATCCATACACCGACTTCCCGGTCAACGTGGCGGGAGCCACCGCCTACGGCGTGTTCACCTGGGCCGGCAACACCCTGGTCGCATGGGCCGGAAAGGCGTCAGGCCCGCCAGCCGGCTCGATGAAGCACGAGAGTTCCAATCTGTGCGGCTCGGGCTACCTGTACACCGGGCTGCATCGCTTCGGCACTCTGGAGCCCAAGAAGTTCCACACGGTGAAGATGAAGTGCTCCGGGGCGAGCGGCGCCGTCACCGTCTACAAGGTGCTCTCCGATGGCAGTGAAGTCTCGCTGCTCACCGTCGACCTCGCCACCTCAACGGGTGAGGATCAGATCGCCCTTGGCATGGACTCACCGACCGAGCTGGTCGGACTGAAGTTCGTGCTCACTCGCAGTGCGGGAGATCCGACTGTCGGGCCGACGCTCCTGGGCTACCAACTCCGCGCCCTTCCGGCGCCCAGGCGCCAGCGGCTGATCCGCTTCCCGCTCATGCTGATGGACGTGGAGCGTCGAGGATCTTCCCGGGCGGTCGGCTACGTGGGCAGCGCTTGGGATCGCTTGGCAGCACTCGAAGATATGGAAGCCTCCGGTGGAGTGTTCCAGTTTCAGGATTTCCGCACCGGGGAGGCCGGCACCTGCTACATCGAATCGGTCGAACACCGGGGCGTCACACCACCGGGCAAGGGCAACGACGGCTTCGGCGGCATTGTGATGCTGACCATCCGCAAGTTGTAAGACTCCCGCCGTGCAGGTCGGGGAACTTGAAGATTCGCTACCTTCAGGAGAGACAGAGCCACCCTTCACGGGGTGGCTCTGTTTTCCATTTCAGCAGGTGTCGGTCATGCGGATGCGCAGGAACCGCTGGTGCCCGTCCCGGAGTACGAGCGTGCTGGTCCCGTTCGTGACGAACGTGTAGTTCGCCGGGCCACTCGGCTGGCTCAGCGGGAAGTTCACCGGTTTCTTGCCGGCAAGCCAGAACACGTCGAAGTCAGCCCACTGTGGCGTCGTGTTCGTGATGACAAACGAGTAGCTGGTGCCACTCGCCTGGTCGCAGGTCACACCCGTGAACGTCGCGGTGAAGTGGGCGGCGGGAGCCTGGGCGCTAGCCGCCATCGGCATCAGCCCCACAGCGGCACAGAGGGCAATCCCGAGAATCCTCACACCGTTGACACTACCAACCATCCTGGGGCTACGCACGCTTTTTCGCCGCAGCCCGAAACGCTCGGACCTTCTGCTTGACCTGCGCCTCGGTCAACACCTCTCGCTGGCCCTGGTTGCCGCGCTTGGCTGGCAAGCTCTCGAGCAGCTCGACCAGTGGCTTGCCGTGCTTGTCGCACAGGTCTGGGGAACGCTTCTTCCCCTCCCGCTGGAGGTGCCATCGCAGCACCCCATCGGTAGACCCACACAGGTCGCACACCAGCTCGCGGACGACGCGGACACCCAAGGTTCTCACCTGACCAACTCGATTACATTGTCGCGTTCCACCCTATACATCGTGTGGCCTCGGATGATGTCGTCTCGGGAACGACGGTCGGCCGAGATGCCGATGTACTTCTCCGTCATGGTCATCGACTTGTGGTGCAGCAGGCTCTGGACCACCCGCAGGCCGTGGTCGTAGCCACCGTCTACCAGTTGGTCAAAGAGGGCTCGCGCCCCGGAGCGACGGATGGTGTGGGCGCCCTCGTTGAGCGGTTTTCCGTACTGGTCTGCAATAGGAAACCCGAAGCGCTCGAGCAGCGGGGTGACCACCCTGCCTGCCGCCCGGATTTGCCGCTCGGGCTTGTAGATGGAAGCGTGGTGGGTGATCTTGCCGTCACCCCCGTGGACGGGGTGCACAGCCCTGGCGGGGATCAGGAAGTGGTGAGGTTCCAGGTTGCCCACCATCGTGGTGTAGTGGGTGAGCCAGGCTCGGAGTTCGGCGTCCAGCTCGGAGGAGATCGGCACCATGTCTTCCTGCCGGGTCTTGTGGATCACCGCCTTGATCCACCCACCGTTCAGGTCAACGTCGCGGATGCGGAGCGAGGTGACCTCACTGTCGCGCATCAGGGTGTAGAGCAACACCGCCACCAGCACCCGGTCTCGAGGTTCTTTCTCCTCGGCCACCTCGAGCAGCCGGGTGAAGTCGGTGACCGGGATGCGGTTGCGCTCTCGGTGCATGGCCTTGGGTTGACGCCGGCCGAACATCGGGTCGGAGTCCACCGGCATCCGGCCGGTGTGCCGGCACCACTTGAAGAACTGCTGGAGGGTGGCGTGGTCGTTGCGCATGGAGCTGGGCGCTCGAGTCTTGGACACCTCCTCGAAGTGCCTGTTGACCTGCACGTCGGTGATGCCGTGGCACCAGATGTTGCCGTTGATGAGCATGAACCGCTTCAACACCTGCTGCTCGTGGCGCAAGGTGGCTTTCGAGTAGTCCTGGCTGCGGCGATGGCGAAGGTACGCCTCCACTGCTGGCGAGAGTTCTTCCCGCATGTAGTCCTCCACTGGGTGAGTTGTCGTTGACATTCACACTGATCCTACCTTGACATTCACACCGATGGCCATAGGACGGATAGTTCCAGAACTCATTCCATATGGCCCACCTGCGACGATGCAACGGTACACGACACGAAGGGTGCTGACAATCACACCTCCTTGCATCCGCTGGACACGTTCGGGCAGAATGTCAATATGACCACATCCAAGGAGGGCACGACTCGAGTACCGGACAAGACCCAGCTCAAGAACTATCTGGCCAAGGGGCTCACCCAGCAGCAGATCGTTGACGCCTGGGAGGTGGACAGCAACATCCGAGTCTCGCGCTCTGCGATTGGCATGGCGATCAGGCGGTACGACCTGGCTTCGAGCCGGCCCCGCCCCAACTACATGGAGATGATCCCCTGGCGAATTCGCTGGGATCACCGAATGGCATGGGATGTGCGGATGCTCCGACTGGAAGCCCGCCGTCGCCGTGGCGAAGCCCTTACGGACAAAGAGAAACGAGACCTCACGCAATGGAGGTCTCGTCTCGATGAAGCGAATGCAGTTGTGATCTATGAGCGTGACACCGAGGAAGGGTTCCTCTGGGTGGGCCGCACACCCGAGGACGACGACATCATCCGTCGCCCCTAACGGACGGAATGACGCGGTGGACATAGGGCACAACGGAGGTGGACCACTTGCGCTTCACCACGAAGTCACCGGGCTCTAGTTCCAGAGCGGATTCGTCGGTCGTGGCGACGATGAAGTAGCCGTCTCCTTGGTAGTGCTCGAAGACATCGCCCCCGAAGAAGTTGCTCACCCCGAGGGCGATGGCAGGCGCGTCTTTCTCGGCGGAATGCTCAGTCATCGTAGACCGCCGACTGATACGCCCGAGCCGATGAGTTGGTCACAGCCCTGCGCCCCCGCCAGGGGTCGCGCGGGTAGTAGGCCGCATCCCGCATCGGCCGTGGGGCGGTGTCGCCCAGCAGGCGCACCAGCCGGTCAACCGCACGGTCGTGCCGCTCCGACATCGACTGGTGGCTGACGTTCTCAGCCTCGGCCATCATCTTGTTCGTCCAGTCGTCTTCGTGGAAACGACGGAGCAGGTGCTGGTCCTTGGGGTCCAGCTTGGAGAACGCCTGCGCCACGTCGGCCAGCGTGGCGATCCAGTTGCCGCCTTCAGCCTGCGACTTGGTGGAGCGGCCTTCCGACTGGGGCGGCTCGTGCCACGCGGACTCGTTGAACACCGCAGGGAGCAGGGCCTTCACCTCACCCTTGCTGTACCAGTGCAGGTCGGTGCGCTCGTAGCCGAGCGTCTGCGCCTTGATGTCGACGGCGTAGTCCTTGCACTCGTTCCGCAGGGAACGGGCGATCAGCTTGATGCCTTCGTCTTCGGCGAAGAACTCCTGGTCCAGCCACGTCCGCACCTGGTCCTCGTTCTTCACGATCCACAGGAACATCTCCTGGCTGAAGTCGGCAGCGTCCGCACCGTGGACGTGGTGTCGCCGGCCGAACTCGGAGGCGATCCCGTTGACCATCGGCGCGAGGTCTGTCAGCAGATCGGTCCTGGTCGTCATGCCGCCATTCCTTTCACTCGAACGTGCGGAAGCACGTCGGTCTCGATGTCATCCCAGCCGAGCGGCGGGGTGTACCCGTTCTTCCGGGCGTAGGTCTTGACCTTGCGGGCAGCGGTGTCGTCACGGGGCTGCATGTGCAGCCGCTCGTAGGCGACTGCCACCTTCGCCACGATCTCGTGACGCACCCGGGTGGTGCCGTCGTACTGGTGGGCCAGTTCATCCACGAACGAACGGGAGATACCTGACTCCTCGGCGATGAGCGCCCGCGTGTAGCCGATGGCCATGAGCGCCTGCACCTGCCGGCGTGCAGTCCTCGAGTCAGCGGTCATGCGGTAGCCGGCCTGATAGAGCTTGCTGTAGCGGCTCATGTAGGCCGAGCGGCGGGATGGCGGGGTCACAGGACCACTCCGGCTCGCGCCTCGGCGGCACGGTGGATCTTGGCGACCTCGATCTCGACAGCCTCCAGCGTGACCACGGCCTCGTGCTTGCGAGCCGGGTTGCCGGACTTGGACTGCGGCGTCATCCGGTGCCGCAGGTTGCGCAGCGCCTCGAGGTCTGACAGTTCTTCCTCGGTGTATTCCACGCTCATCGCGTTACCCCCACTGAGTTGATCGACCAGGAACTCTTGCTGTCGCGGGTCCAGCCGCCACAGTCGTTGCAGCGGAACTGCGGGTACGCCCGCTGTGCCGTGTAGGCGACACCCCTGCGCTCGAGGTTGGTGCCGGCGCACTTCTGGCAGGCCATCTCGTCGCCGGGGCTGTACACCGCGAAGTTCACGCTGGCCGGGAAGTACGGCTTCAGCTTGTGGAACAGCGGCTCGAGCAGGGCCACGTCCTGCTTGCAGTATTGGCGCATCTTGTTCCAGGCCCGACGCTTCGTCTCCTCGTCACCTTCGAGGCAGTCGACCCACATCTGGTGGCCCGAGTGGGCCACCTTGGAGTCGTTGACCAGTCGGCCGGCAACGTACTGGAGCTTGTGGGAGAGGAATCGCATGTTCCGCTTGGCGACCCGGTACAGGTCGACCTGCTTGAACGGCGACGGTGCGTCGAGTCCTTCGACGGCGAGCTCGCCTTGAATCCACGGGGTGTCGAAGGTGTTCCCGTTGTAGTGGGACACCACGTCGGCCTCGTCCAGCAGGTCGCGGGCCTTGGTCAGCATCGTGATCCGGTCGTCGTGGTACTCCGAGAACCACTGCACGCGCCGGTCGCCCAGCCACTTGGCGCCGAAGCCCATCATGCGCGGGTCTTCGAGCACTTGGGTGAGACCGATGTTCTGGTTGAAAAGTCCCCAGACGTGGGCCTTTGCCGGCGCGGACTCAATGTCGATGAGAAGAACTCTGGCGTTCACGTTGCCGCCTTTCGGTGTGAATGTCAACGGTATTTCACGGAGCGGGTGGAATGCAAGGAGTCAGGCGGGCTTTTCCACGCCGGGCCAGCTGCCGTCGAGACACATCAGCGCGATGAGCGAGTAGCCCACCACGTCCATCCAGGCGTCACGGTAGGACTCGTCGCCGAAGTCCATGTCGCCGTTGTCGAGCCGTGCCAGCTTGTCGTCCAGTCGGACGAGAATGCCGGGGAGTCCGCGCTTGGCGATGTTGCCGCTGCCGTACTTCTTGTGGCGGTCGGACATCAAGGCTCGCACCTCGGCGAGCAGGTCTTTCAAGTCCTGCTCCCAGTTGATCTGGTCGCACCAGTCCTGCGCCCCGCTGTCGGAGAAGTTCCTCACAGACCGATCGCCTTCCGTACTTCGTCGGCCCCAACATCGTGAAGCCAGTCGTCCACCTTGGGGTGTTCACTCGGCGGCACCACCAGTCGCCCCTGCGGGAGCGACTTCAGCACCTTGTCTTTCGCGTGCTTCATGCCGGCGTCGTCATTGTCGGCAATCACCAGCACCCGGTCGAAGTCGGCCAGCGTCCGAGGCCAGTGCTCAAGCCACTGGCCTGCCGACGTGCTCACCGCTGGGATGCCCAGCTCCTGTGACACGACGATGGCCTTGAACTCCCCTTCGACCACGGCGGCCACATCGCCGCCACTGGCCAGGTCTGCCGCACCGTAGAGCCGGGCCTTCTGGCCTGCCGGTGCGTCGTACCGCTGGCAGCTCTCTGCCTTGCAGTCGTGGTCTTTGCAGCACCGGAACTTCATGGCCACCACGCCACCGTTGGTGACGTACGGAATGGCCACCCAGCCTTTGAATCGCTCGTGCCCAGGCGCGGGCTCAGAGACGTAGCCAAGGTGCCGGCTGATTGCGGTATCCCTTGTTACCCCGCGAGCGGACAGAAAGGCTCCCGCCTGATCCACTGTCATCGCGTACCGCTTCGCCGCTTCCGTCAAGAAAGCGAGCTGCGAACCGTTTGGAATCAGAGAATCCAGCAAAGCCTTCCCTTTCTTGAATGATGTCGTACCCGTCGCCACCTCGGCCGCAGGTGAAGCAATGCCACTTGCCTTCGCTGGCGTTCACCGAGGCAGAGGGATTGCGGTCTTCGTGGTCTGGGATGGGGCACTGGGCCTTGCGCCAACCGCCACGGTCTGCGCCGAAGATGCGGAGGTCGTAGTGCTCGAAGATGGCCTCGAGGTCGGGCTTCTCAACCTCTTGCATTGGACCCCTCGATGACGACGTGACCGGGGCAGCGTTGGATGCTGTTCAGGCACCCCGTCCAGTCGTGTGGCTCGTGATCGTCCAGCCGGCCGCACCGGGGTGACGGCACGGACTCCATGCGGTCGAGCCACCACTGGTCTGCGCGGGTCATACGTCGGCCCCGCAGACGTGGCAGCGGCCGATCCAGGCGGTGCTGCCGTCCTCGCGCTCGATCCACCAGTGGTGTTCGGAGCACTCGACCACCGGCAGGTCGCCGTACGGCTCGAGGTCGCTCACGCGAGGAACCTCCGCACTGGGATGCCCGCCTTCTCTGCGAGGTCGGCAGTGTGAGTGGCGCCCTTGCTCCCGTTCTTGATGAACGCGAGGCAAAAATCCGCACCCAGATTCACCATCTCGGCATTGCGGCGAAAGCCCGCACTCTTGCCGTGCGTGTCCCAGTCAGCGGGGTGCAACTCAGGCTCCCAGCCCATGCCCGCGTTGGTGACAATGCGCTCAGCGATGGCATCGGCTCCAGTTGGGCAGTGGCCGGACACGAGCGTCAGTTCGCTCGGCGCTTCCGCCGCGAGCCAGTATGTGTAGAGGGCGTCAAACACCCTCTGCTCGTCATCCCAGTCGCGGGAGCCGGTAACGAGAATCCTCACAGGCCCTCCCGAGCGCGCACGTCACGGACGTTGCCGATGTTCTTCACCTTCACGCTCCGCACATGCTTGATGTCGCTGTGGTTGCTGGCCAGTTGGCCCATCCGCTTGATGTTGACCCGCTCCTGGTCCTTGCTCACCCGCATCGGCTCCGGCAGTTCGTCGGCCATGCTCACCAGTTGCGCCAGCCCCTCCTTGTTGCGGGTGGCGACGACGGCGTAGGCGGTGGGCTCGAGGCCCAGCAGTTCACCTTGCGCAGCCTTCTCGGCCTGCGCCTTGGTGCCGTACGGGCCGAAGCCGGTGTAGATGGTGCGGCTCTCGAAGCCGTGGCGCAGCACCACCATCCACATGGTGCGACCACCCCGGGCCTCATCGACGGCTTGGATGGCCTTGGTGAACATCCGCTTCTGGGCGGTGGAGGTCAGCTTGTCCTGGTCGCCAGCGTCCTTGTCGGTGAGGAAGTCACCGAGTGGTGTGGTGAGCACGGACTCGAGGGCGTCGAGTTCAGCCTTGAGCGGGGTCACTTGGTCACTGCCAAGACGTACCCCAGCAATATTCCGACCACCAGGCCGATGTAGTACGACGCAAGATCAAAGTCCATCGTCGTCTCCTTCGATCATGTCGCCGGCCATGCCGATGATCTCGGCGGCCGTGAAGCAGAGGCTTGCCAGCCATGCGCGCAGGATGTTCACCGGCAGCACCCGTCGCAGCCGTGAACGCCGAACATGTCGGCGGGGTCTTTGCCGGCCAGCCAGTCGGGGTCGGGGTGGCCGATGCCGTGCGGGCAGGTGCGCTCCATCATCCCGCCCCAGTCGCTGCGCCAGTAGCGCGGGAACTCAATCATTGAATGGTTGCTAGGGTTGTGGATGCAGCAGTTCTCGCCGGCACAGTTCTTCTCGTCGTGGACGTTGACGAGCACCTGGCCCGACTCCAGCGTCACGCGACTCATCGTCCGAGCCGCTTCGCTTGCTCGGACGCCGCCCGCAGGATGGCCAGCACCTCGACATCGGAATGGCTGTCGTTCCAGTCGGCGAATCGGGGGGTGGTCATAGCCAAGTGGTCGGCCACGAACTGCATGGCCTCGGTGTCGAAGATGGTCGGATCAACGCCTTCGACCACGGCGATGGCGCCGAGGGCGCAGCACGGGTCGCCGGCCGTGTACGGGGCATCGAAGGACTCGCCGTCCGGCCAGAAGTAGCCCTTGTGATGGCCGTACGTCTCGATGTGGTCGGCCGCCTTGCGCAGCACCTTGCTGACCTTCACCGCTCCCCCAAGATGACTCGCTGGCGGTCGGACATCCACCGACCGAACGTCTGACGGACCTCGACCTCCTTGATGGAGTCGACCTGGCCCTTGCCGAGCACGGCGAGCTGGACTCGGA
>Ga0074049_10100724_pt1 | contig 16605 bp, 10 predicted proteins | sample SoimicmetaTmtLPC_FD_74463 | JGI IMG/M metagenome (GOLD analysis project Ga0074049, IMG submission 74463) | Soil and rhizosphere microbial communities from Centre INRS-Institut Armand-Frappier, Laval, Canada - Soil microcosm metaTmtLPC... | ecosystem: Engineered > Artificial ecosystem > Soil...
TCGCAGGTCGAAGGCACCGGCCGCCGCGGCGCGGTGACGAAGGAAGACCTCGTCAACTACGCCAAGTCCGGCGGCACCGTCGCCGCTTCGGCGCGCCCGGAACAGCGCGTGCCGATGACGCGCATGCGCGCGCGCATCGCCGAACGCCTGATGCAGTCGAAGAACTCCATCGCGATGCTGACCTCGTTCAACGAAGTCAACCTCGCGGCCGTCATGAAGATGCGCAAGGAGCTCGGCGAATCCTTCGAGAAGGCCAACGGCATCAAGCTCGGTTTCATGAGCTTCTTCGCCAAGGCCGCCGCCAACGCACTCGCGCGCCACCCGGCGGTCAACGCCTCGGTCGACGGCAACGACGTGATCTACCACGGCTACGCCGACATCTCGATCGCCGTGTCCACCGACAAGGGCCTGGTCACGCCGGTGCTGCGCAACGTCGAGCGCATGGGCTTCGCCGAAATCGAAGCGGCCATCGCGGGCTACGCGAAGGCCGCGCGCGAAGGCGGCCTGAAGCTGGAAGACCTGCAGGGCGGCACCTTCACCATCACCAACGGCGGCACCTTCGGTTCGCTGATGTCCACGCCGATCGTGAACCCGCCGCAGAGCGCGATCCTCGGCATGCACGCCATCAAGGAACGCCCGATCGTCGAGAACGGCCAGGTCGTCGCCGCGCCGATGATGTACATCGCGCTCAGCTACGACCACCGCATCATCGACGGCAAGGACGCAGTGCTGTTCCTGGTGGACATCAAGAACCAGCTCGAAAATCCGCACCGCATGCTGCTGGGGATGTAATCAAAATGGCAGATCAGTTCGACGTCATCGTCATCGGTGCCGGCCCCGCCGGTTACCACGCTGCAATCCGCGCTGCCCAGTTGGGCCTGAAGACCGCGTGCATCGACGCCGCGCTCGGCAAGGACGGCAAGCCCGCCCTCGGCGGCACCTGCCTGCGCGTGGGCTGCATTCCGTCCAAGGCGCTGCTCGACAGCTCGCGCCAGTACTGGAACCTCACCCACCTGTTCGGCGAACACGGCATCAGCGCGTCGAATCCTGCGATCGACATCGGCACGATGATCGGTCGCAAGGACAAGATCGTGAAGCAGTTCACCGGCGGCATCGCGATGCTGTTCAAGGCGAACAAGGTCACGGCGTACTACGGCTTCGGCCAGCTGCAGCCGGGCAACGTCGTGACCGTGAAGCAGCACGACGGTTCAACCGTCGAGCTCAAGGCCGCCAACGTCATCCTCGCCGCGGGTTCGGATTCGATCGAACTGCCCTTCGCGAAGTTCGACGGCAAGACCATCGTCGACAACGTCGGTGCGCTCGACTTCACCGAAGTGCCGAAGCGCATGGGCGTGATCGGTGCGGGCGTGATCGGCCTCGAACTCGGTTCGGTGTGGAAGCGCCTCGGCGCCGAAGTCACCATCCTCGAAGCGCTGCCGGATTTCCTCGCCGCCGCCGACGCCGAAGTGGCGAAGACCGCCGCGCGTGAATTCAAGAAGCAGGGCCTGGACATCCGCCTCGGCGCGAAGGTGTCGAAGGCCGAAGTGAAGAAGAACGAGGTGCACGTCACCTACACCGACGCGAAGGGCGAACAGACCATCGTCGTCGACAAGCTGCTCGTGTCCGTCGGCCGTCGCGCCGCGACCAAGGGCCTGCTGGCCGATGGCACCGGCGTGAAGCTCGACCCGCGCGGCATGATCGAAGTCGACGAGCACTGCCACACCGGCGTGGATGGCGTGTGGGCAGTCGGCGACTGCGTCCGCGGCCCGATGCTCGCGCACAAGGGTTTCGAGGAAGGCATTGCGGTGGCCGAGCTCATCGCGGGCCTGCCGGGCCACGTCAACCTCGACACGATTCCGTGGGTCATTTACACCGAGCCGGAAATCGCCTGGGTCGGCAAGACCGAGGAACAATTGAAGGCCGACGGCACGCCGTACAAGACCGGCAGCTTCCCGTTCGCCGCGCTGGGCCGTGCCGTCGCGATGGCCGAACCGGCGGGCTTCGTGAAGGTGATCGCGCATGCGGAAACCGACCGCGTGCTCGGCATGCACCTGGTGGGCGTGAACGTCTCCGAGCTCGTGCACGAAGGCGTGCTCGCGATGGAGTTCAGCGGCTCGGCCGACGACCTCGCCCGCATCTGCCATGCGCATCCGACCTTGTCGGAAGCCGTGCACGACGCGGCAATGGCCGTCGCCAAGCGCGCCATTCACAAGGCGAACTAAGCCCCATCGCCAATGGCGTAAAGTGAACGGCGCGCTTCGGTGCGCCGTTCTGCTTTTCAGGAATCGAACACGATGGATACCCCCAATCCCATTCGCAACGTTTCCGACACGGCCCTGTGGGTCGCCATCTATCGCGCGATGGAAACCGAGCGTTCCGATGCGCTGTTCCGCGATCCGTATGCGCGTCGCCTGGGCGGCGCGCGTGGCCAGGCCATCGTCGATGCCATCCCCGATGGCGCGCAGACCAGCTGGCCACTCGTCATCCGCACGAGCGTCATGGACGACATCGTCCACCGCTGCGTGCGCTCCGGCGCGAAGACCGTGCTCAACCTCGCCGCCGGCCTCGACGCGCGTCCCTATCGCCTCGAGCTGCCGCACGACCTGCGCTGGCTGCACGTCGACATGCCGGAGATGGTCGACTACTTCCGCACCGGCATGGCGGGCGAAACCCCGAAGTGCCGCCTGGAATTCATCGCCGCCGACCTGCGCGATGCCGACAGGCGCCGCGAGGTGTTCGCGAAGGCCGCCGAGGAAGGCCCGGTGCTCGCGATCACCGAAGGCCTGCTGATCTACCTGGAAGCGGAGGACGTGGCCGCCCTCGCACGCGACCTGCATGACATCGCGCAGGCGCGTTGGTGGCTGACCGACCTCGCCACGCCGCGTTTGCTGAAGATCCTCGAGAAGCGCTGGTCGCCGACGCTGAAGGGCGGCAACGCGCCGTTCCGCTTCGGCCCCGCCGAAAGCACCGCGTGGTTCTCGCCCTTCGGTTGGCACGAGCTGCAGTTCCATTCCACCTGGACCGATGCGATGCGCCTGAACCGCAAGCCCCGGGGCGCGATGCTCTGGAATTTCCTGCTGAAGATCTCGCCGCGCAAGCAACGCGAAGAACAACTGCGCATGTCCGGCATCGCATTGATGGAGCGCACCTGATGCGTTCGGTGTGCGTCTATTGCGGATCGAATGCCGGTGCGCGCCCTGCGTATGCGGAGAAAGCGGCGCAGCTCGGCGAACGCCTGGCGCGCGAAGGTCTTGCGCTCGTCTACGGCGGCGGCAACGTGGGTTTGATGGGCGTCGTCGCAGACGCCGCGCTCGCCGCGGGCGGCGAAGTGATCGGCGTGATCCCGGAGCAGCTCGTCGGCTGGGAAGTCGCGCACCGTGGCCTCACGCGGCTCGACGTCGTCAGCAACATGCACGAACGCAAGGCGCGCATGTTCGACCTGAGCGACGCCTTCGTCGCCCTGCCCGGCGGCTTCGGCACGCTGGACGAAATGTTCGAGATGCTCACCTGGCGCCAGCTCGGCCTGGGCGACAAACCCTGCGCCTTCCTCGACGTCGATGGTTTCTACGCGCCGCTGATCGCGATGATGGACCGCATGGTGGAAGAACGCTTCCTGCACGCCGACCAGCGCAACGACCTCTGGCATGGCGACGATCTGGACAAGCTGCTCGCCTGGATGCGCGCCTACGAGCCCGCGCATGCGAGCAAACACCTCGACCTGAAACGCCGCAAGGACATGCGCTGATGACCGTCCCCGCCAAATTCGACGCCTTTCGCATCCACGACGACGCCACCGGTTACCGCAGCGGCATCGAACAGATCGCGCTCGATGACCTCGCGCCGGGCGAAGTGGTCATCCGCACCGCGTATTCGTCGGTCAACTTCAAGGACGCGCTCGCGGGCACCGGCAAGGGCAAGATCCTGCGTCGCGCGCCGCTGGTGGGCGGCATCGATGTCGCAGGCCATGTCGTTGCATCGACCGATCCGAAACACCGCGAAGGCGATGCGGTGCTCGCCACCGGCAGCGGCCTGAGCGAAACGCGCGACGGCGGTTACGCGGAATACGCGCGCCTGCCATCGCAGTGGACCATCCCGCTGCCGAAGGGCATGACGCTGCGCGAGAGCATGATCCTCGGCACCGCGGGCTTCACCGCCGCGCTGGCACTGCTGCGCATGGTGGAAAACCGGCAGACGCCGGACCTCGGTCCGCTTGCGGTCACGGGTGCGACGGGCGGTGTCGGTTCGCTCGCCGTCGATATCTTCAGTCGCGCAGGCTTCGAAGTGCATGCGATCAGCGGCAAGCCCGAAGCGGCGGCCTACCTGTTGGCCCTCGGCGCGAAGGAAGTGCTGGAGCGCGATGCGCTGTCGACGACGAAACCGATGGACACCGCGAAGTTCGGCGGCGGCCTGGACAACGTCGGCGGCAAGATGCTCGCCGCGCTGCTCGCGCACACCGCGCCCTACGGCAACGTGGCCACGGCCGGGTTGGCGGCATCGCCGGAACTGCACGCAACCGTGATGCCCTTCATCATTCGCGGCGTTTCGTTGCTGGGCGTGGCCTCGGCCGGCACCGCGCGCGACATCCGCGAAGAGGTCTGGCGGCGCCTGGCGGGCGAATGGAAGCCGGCGCACCTGGAGCGCATCTGCACGCGGGAAGTGCGCATGGCGGCGTTGCCGGAGGTGTTCGAGACCATGCTGGCCGGCGGTTCCTTCGGCCGGACCCTGGTCGCGCTGGGCGATTGAGCTTGCGGCGTTCCGCCGCCCCGTTACAATCGCGGAAGTCTCAAGGGGACCCCCATGGCTCGCATTCTGATCGTCGATGATTCGCCCTCCCAGCTGATGGGGATTCGCCGAATCGTCGAAAAGCTCGGCCACGAAGCGCTGACCGCCGAGGACGGCGCCGCGGGCGTGGAAGCGGCCAAGCGCGAACTCCCCGACCTGATCCTGATGGACGTGGTGATGCCGAACCTCAACGGGTTCCAGGCCACGCGCTCGATCACGCGCGAGCCTTCGACCAAGCACATCCCGATCGTGCTGGTGACCACGAAGGACCAGGACACCGACCGCGTATGGGGCATGCGCCAAGGCGCGAAGGCCTACATCACCAAGCCGTTCTCGGAGAGCGAGCTGGCGGACATGATCCAGCAGATGCTGGGTGGGGAAACGCCGGCGGCGCCCGAGGTGTCGGGAGAATAATCGGCTGCGACGAGCCAACCTGATGCGCCATGATGGTTGCGCGAGACTCGGGATGGCCCAAAGGCCGTTGAGCTACCGAAGGGCCGACCGAAAGGTTGGCCCTTTATCATTCGTGCGCCCGTAGCTTTGCGCCAATCGACTACGCCCTTCGCCAATCATCCCCGAACGCATCGCGCATCTTCTCGTACGCCTCGCGCTGCTCGTCGTTGTGCGCCTTCGGCGCCAGGATCTCCAACTCGACGATCTGATCGCCGGGCGGCATCCCCGGCAATCCGCGCTCGCGTAGCCGCAACTTCCGCCCCGATTCCGAATCGCGCGGGATCTTGAGCTCCACCGAACCGCCCAACGTCGGCACGCTCACCGTCGCACCCAGCGCCGCTTCCCACGGCGCCACCGGCAGCGAATACAGAATGTTGCGTCCATCGACTTCGAACTGCGGGTGCGCTGCATATTCGATTTCGAGGAACAGGTCGCCGCCGCTGCTGCCCTGCTTCGGCAGGCGGATCGACTGGCCCGGTTTGATGCCTTTCGGAATCCTGATCTCCAGCGTCTTGCCGTTCACGCCGATGCGCACGGCATCGCCGCGATACACGGCTTCCAACGGGACCGCCAATTTCGCGCGTGTGTCGCCGCGTGGTTGTGGTCGCGCACCGGGGCCGCCTGGGCGTTGCCGACCGAACAACGATTCGAAGAAATCGCTGAAGCCACCGCCCGCGCCGCCACCCGCAAAGATTTCGTCGAAATCGAAATCGCCGGGCGCACCGCCGTATCCGCCGAAGCCACCCGGCGGCGGCTGGATGTCGTCGCCCGGCCGATAGCCGCGCGCGCGCAACTGGTCGTAGGCGGCGCGCTTCTGCGGGTCGCGCAGCGCTTCATAGGCCTCGTTGACGGCCTTGAACTTCTCTTCGGCGCCGGCTTCCTTGCTGACGTCGGGGTGGTATTTGCGCGCAAGGCGGCGGTAGGCCGTCTTGATCTCGGCGTCGCCGGCGCCGGGCTCCACGCCCAGGGTCTGGTAGTAGTCCTTGAATTCCATGGCGTAAAGGTTAGCGCACGGCCCCGGGCCGCGTAGTCAATGGGGCGTGGATGCCCCTGGCGAAGGCAGCCACGTGGCGCGCGCATTCGACCGGGTTGGCCTGCAGGAGCAAATGCGGTCCGACGACCTCGGCCGTGTGGCAATCCGGGATTGCTTGCCGAATCGGCCCTTCGGCCCCACGCGACAGCAACCGATCCTCCGTTGCCCGCAGGTCGAGGACGGGCACGCGAATGTCGGCGAGGTGCGACGTGACGTCGACCCGCAGCGCGTCCGCGACACGACGACGCAGCACATCCACGCGCACGGCTCGCAAGGCCTCGCGCAAGGCGTCCTGCAACAACGGCGTCGACCAGCGGCCGAACAGCCACCAGGACAACAGGGACATCGGCATCGCCTTCACGGGCGCGATGCGCGAGAGCGAGGCCAGCGAAGACAGGATCGCCATTGGAGACCTGGCGAATGTCGTCGACAACACGAGCCCTTGCAGGTGTGGCGGCGGATCGGCCGCGATGCGCAGCGCGATCGGCCCCGAGAACGATTCGCCGAGCAGGAAGAAGCGTGTGGGCGGAAGCGATGCGCGCGCATGCGCTTCGAGTTCGGTATAGCCGAGCGGCACGTTGGGCGGATATGACACGACCGACACCGAATCGAACGCAGGCGCAACGGCGTCGATGAACGCCGTGTGCAGCGTGCCGGTGCCATCAAGTCCGGGAAGCACTACGAGTGCCGCCATGCGCCGATCCCTGGTCTGTCCCCGGCCCGATTCTAACTCCGGCCGCTTTGGACCCAAGGCTGCAACCGACGCCTGCGTGGCTTAAAGTGGTGCGATCCCCCAACGTGCAAGGAGCATCCGATGACCATCCAACCTGGCGACCGCCTGCCCGAAGTCAACCTCAAGCGCATCCGCGACGGCGTCGAAACCGTCGATACGCACCAGTTGTTCGGCGGCAAGAAGGTCGTGCTGTTCGCGGTGCCCGGCGCGTTCACGCCCACCTGCTCCGAACGCCACCTGCCCGGCTTCGTCGAGCGCTACGACGATTTCGCCAAGCGCGGCATCGAGGTGCTGTGCATGTCGGTCAACGATCCCTTCGTCATGAAGGCCTGGGGCGAGTCGCAGCACGTGCCGCAAGGCCTGCAGATGCTCGCCGACGGCAACGGGGACTTCTCCCGCGCGCTCGGCCTGGAAATGGACGCCAGCGCCTACGGCATGGGCACGCGTTCGAAGCGCTTCGCGCTGTACGCCGAGGACGGCGTGGTGAAGCAGTTGCACGTCGAGGCGCCGGGCGAGTTCCGCGTGTCGTCGGCCGAATACGTGCTCGAGCAGCTGGGCTGATTTAACGCAGGACTTTGAAGGCGATCGACGCCCACGCGCCCGTTTCGGCGAGCGCGGTGAGGGTGTGTGCGCCGGCTTGGCTGGCGTCGAGGTCCCAGGCGTCGCCGCCTTTCGATTCGCCGACAAGGCGGCCGTCGAGCAACCAGCGGACTTGTGCGTCGGAGCCGATGGCGCGGACGCGCAGGCGCAATGGCGCGGCGCTGTTCGGCGGGCGTGCGAGGGTGGCCTTGTCGACGAGGCCATCGATGCGGAGTTCTTCGGTGGCGTCGCGGCCGTCGGGCGTGCAGTCGTTTGCGCGCGGCGGCATGCGTGCGGCGGCGCGCGCTTCGACGGAGAGCCAAGGTGAGGCGAGTGCGGGCCAACGCGCGATGTCTTCGCTCTTGCGCGTGTGTGCCTGCGTGCAATCGGCGGTGAGGCGTTGGCCGGTGGTGGCGTCCACGTCGATGCGTTCGCGGCCTGCGCTCCACAGGCGCGCATCGCGCTCGGCGAAGGTCGGCGGGATCACACCGTCGAGCACCCAGGCGCTGCGTTTCTTGCGGCACAACTGCGGCGCATTCGGATCGGGCGGCAGCCCCAGCGGCCAGCAGACGTCGACGCGTTCGACGTCCGGCGGTGGCGGGCGCGGCGTGGCATCGCCGGGGGACGTCGGCAAGCTGTCGATGGTTTCGAACAGAAGCGGCAACGCGGTCATTGCGCCGTACTGGCCCGGCATCGGCGTGCCGTCGGGGCGGCCGACCCACACGCCCACCGTGTAACGCCGCGTGCTGCCGAGCGCCCATGCGTCGCGGTAGCCGTAACTCGTGCCGGTCTTCCATGCGACGCGCATGCGCGCTTGCGGGTCGAAGGTGTCGGGCGCGGTGCCGGGGCGCGGATGCGCTTCGAGGATGTCGCGCACGATCCATGCAGCACCGGGCGACAGCAGGCGGCGTTCGATCTTCGGTGCCTCGGGGGTGTAGCGCACGCGGCCTGCGATGCCGTCGCGGTTGAGCGCGGCATAGGCGCCGACGAGGTCTTCCAGGCGCGCGCCGGTCCCGCCGAGGATCATCGACAGGTTCGGTGCAGCGCCTGCGGGCCATTTGAGGTCGATGCCGGCATTTGCGAGGCGTGCGGCGAAGCGTGTCGGGCCGACGCGGTCGAGCAAGTCCACTGCGGGCACGTTCAACGAGAGGCGTAGTGCTTCCGACGCTGCGATCGGCCCGTTGAAGGCCATGTCGAAATTGCCCGGGCGGTAATCGCCAAAGGATTGCGGTGCGTCGACGAGCAAACTTTCCGAATGGATCAAGCCATCATCGAGTGCGAGGCCATACAGGAATGGCTTGAGGGTCGAGCCCGGCGAGCGCCAGGCTTTCACCATGTCGACGTGGCCCAGGCGGTCCTTGTCGGCGAAGGCGACGGAGCCGACGTAGGCGCGCGCTTTCAGTGTCGCGTTGTCGATGACGAGCAAGGCGGCGGACGTGCGCGGGGGCAGGTCGGAGAAATACGTGGCGACGCGGTCCTCGAGCATGCGTTGCAAGTCGATATCCAGCGTCGAACGGATGCGCGGGGCGTTCGGCTGTTCGTCGCGCAGGCGCTGGGCCAGCAGCGCGGCGTAATGCGGCGGTTGCAGCGCACGCGCGACCACGGGTTCGATGCGCGCTTCCTCGACATCCTGTTTCGACCAGATGCCCTGCTCCACCATGCGCGCGAGCACTTTGTCGCGGGCGACCCGGGCGAGCTCGGGCGCACGATCAGGACGCAGGCGGCTCGGCGACTGCGGCAACACCGCGAGCAACGCAGCCTCCGCATGCGACAACTCCGACGCCGGCTTGCCGAGGTACGCCCAGCTCGCCGCTTCGATGCCTTCGATGGTGCCGCCGTAGGGCGCGCGATCGAGATACAGCGTGAGGATCTCGCGCTTGGACAAATGCACCTCGAGCTGCACGGCGCGCGCGAGCTGCCGCACCTTGCCCCAGACGCTGCGCGAATGCGGATCGAGCAGGCGCGCCACCTGCATCGTCAGCGTCGAACCGCCCGACACCACGTGTCCGTTGCGCAGCCATTGCCAGCCCGCGCGCGCCAGGGCGATCGGATTGATGCCGGGATGCGACCAGAACCAACGATCCTCGTAACCGATCAGCGCCTGCAGGTAGAGCGGCGAAACCTGCTCCGGCGTCGTCGGATGTCGCCACACACCCCCGCGGTCGGCGAACGCGCGCAAGGGCGTGCCATCGCGCGCGACCACCACGCCGCCTGCCCCGCGCGTGTCCGGCAAGGGCAACGGAAACGCAAGGTCCAGCGACATTGCAGCGATGAGCAGCGACAGCGCCGCGAGCATCGCCCACGGCGCCCAACGCGTCCGCATTCGATCCCTTGCGTTCACTGGCCTGGCTGCACCACCGTGATCGTCTCCGGCGACGCGCGGCCGACGCCCCGCAACTCCGGCCGATACATGTCTTCGACCAGCGGCGGCGGCACGGTGTACGTGCCTGGTGTCACCGCACGCACCAGGTAGAACAGGCGCGCCGTGTCGCCGTTGTCGAGCTTGAGCGCGGCGACGTAACGATCGTCGCGGAACTCTTCGTGGCGCACTTCGGAGGCCTGGTCGCGATTGGCGATCTCGATGCCGTCGATCACCACGCCCGCCCACTGCTTCGCATCGCCGAGGTTGAAGTTCTCGATCTCCAGGCCTGCGGGCAGCAGGTCGGTGACGAGTGCGTCGGGGGCCTTCTCGTCGACCTTGATCGCAAGCTGGACGATCAGGCTGTCGCCTTCCGCCAGCTTGCCGCCGCTCCAGGGCTTGCCGTCCGGTGTGTAGTACGTGCGCTTGATCTCGAAGACCTTGGCATCCGGCGGCGGCGCGGTACGCGGAATCCCGGCGACCTCGTAGCTCACGTAGTACGGCGGCGCGGAGGTCGGTTCGAAGCGCAGCGTCCCCGTGCCATCGAAGTAACGCCCGGTGAGTGGCACGTTGGCGACGTCGGTGCTTTCGCCGTCGCCCACCCATCGGCCCGCGATCGTCTTCGCGCCCTTGCCGAGCATCAGCGCCCTGCCCATGCGTGCGAGCGCCACTTGTTCCTGCGTGCTCAACCAGAACCAGCGTTCCTTGCGGCGCGCATCGAGCTCGCGGCCGAGGGCGATGACGCGCGCGTCGTGCTCCGGCTTCGCCAGGCCGCGCTCGTGCACCAGCGCGATCATCAGCGCATCGTCGCGCAGGCGCGTGCCGTAATCGCCGAGGTATTCCGGGCGATCCGAGTCGCCGCGCGCGAAGCCTTCCGCGATCGCCTGCTCGCCGCGACGCTTGTCGCCCTGCAGCGTGAGCGCGAGGCCGAGGTGCACGAGGGGCAGACCGGTGAGCGCATTGCGGCGGTCGTTCTGGAACAGGGCGCGCAGCGTGCCGAGCGGCGCGCGATTCACGCGCGCGAGCACGTAACCCGCATGGGCCTGGTAGGCGAACTTGAGGTGCGCACGATGGTCGCGGTCGTAGAACTGCGCGCCGCCCGCCAGCAAATCTTCGTTGAGCGCCTTCAGGGCCTTCTGCAGCATTGCATCCGGCACGGCGAAGCCGGCATCGCGCGCATCCAGCAGGAATTCGACGACGTAGGGCGTCAGCGAGGGATCGACGTAGTCGGTTTCGCCCCACATCGAGAAATGCCCCGACGGGATCTGCAACGCGGCCAGGCGCGCGAACGCGCCTTCCATGCGTTCGCGCCGCGCCTTGTCGCCGAGCGGCGGGACGCCGAGCGTGGTCGCGGTGGCGTCGTCGAGGATCAGCGCGGCGTAGGCCTTGCTGGTCGTCTGTTCGACGCAGCCATAGGGATAGCGCAGTGCCCCCTCCAGCGCGGTGGCAAACGGGATCGGCGGCACGGCACCGACCACGATGCGCGTGCGCACCGATTCCGGGATCAGCCCTTCCGCCATCGCCGCATCCAACGCAACCGCTCCACTGCCCTGCCGCACTTCGCTGCGCGTGCGCATCGCCTGCGGCCAACCCGCGCGCACCGGCAGGTCGTACTTGCGATCGACCTTGAAGCCGTTGCCCTCCACGCGCACATGCACCTGCGCCGTGCCGAAGCCTTCGCGCGCCTGCACGGGGAAGGTGAAGGTGTTCTTGCCTTCGGGCGCGAGTTTCGCCGTGCGCGTGCCATCGCCGATCGACAGCGGCCCGACGCCTTCCACACGCACATTGAAACTCCCCGCCTTGCCCGTGAAGTTCTGCACATCGAGCGTCACGCTGCTCTTGTCCCCCGGCGCCAGGATGCGCGGCATGCTCGCTTCGGCCAGCACCGGCGCGCGCACCAGGGTTTCGGTCGCGCGATTGCCGTAGCGCCCGCCCGACCACACCATTGCGGCGATACGCAGCGTGCCGTTGAAGTCGGGCACGTCCAGGCGCACGCGGCCGATGCCTTTCGCATCGAGCTTCACGGGACCGGCGAACAGGTCGACGGTCTGCACGCGCGAGGTGGGGCGTCGCGCCTGCGGCAGGGCCAGCGGCGCCATGTCGCCACCGAAGCGGATCTTCGCCGTACCGCCTTCAAAACTTTCGATCACGCGGCCGTAGATATCGTAGGCATCCACGCCCAGGCGGCGTTGCGCGAAGAAATGTTTGGACGCATCCGGCACCGGGAATTGCGTGATGTTGAGGATGCCGACGTCGACCGCCGACACGGTGACCCAGGCGTCCTGCCCCGCGAGCGCGGGCGCGCTGACCGTGACGGGCAGCTTCTGTTCGGGCCGCATGGACTTGGGCGCAGAGACGCCCACGGCCACCGTACGATCGCGGCGATCCATCGCAACGTAGGCCACGCCCACCGCGCGCGCCGGCGTCACCTTGCTCGTCGCACTACCACCACGGAACACCAGCGCCGTCACGTACACATCGTGGCGCTCCCATTCCTGCGTCACGGGAATCTCGAAGGTGCTGCCCGCCTTCGCCTCGATCTCGTGCACGTACAACAGATGATCGGATTCGACGAGCAACAGGCCCGGGCCTTCGTGCGGCGGCGTGACGGTGACCTTCAGCGTGTCGCCCACGCGATACGCCATCTTGTCGAGCGCGAGCTTCACCTTGTCGGGGCGCGCACAGAGTCCGCGGTTCTCGTCGCTCCAGCTCCAGCCGGCGACGAAGGGATATCGCGTGGTGAGCTTCGTCGACGGATCGTAGACCTCGATGCGGTAGTCGCCCCACTCCACCGGGAAGTCGACGCGCACGTTGCCCGCATCGAAGTCGATCGTCTTCGACTCCTTCGCTTCATAGCGACGCGTGAAGTCGTAATCCCAGCCCTTGCCGTCGTCGCCCCACACCCAGCGGTAATCGCGCGTTTCGCGCACGAGCGTGACGCGCAGTCCCTTCACCGGGCGCGGCTTGCCCGACGCATCGAAGCGCCCGATCTCGAAGCCGGCATTGGCATTCGCATCCGCGCCGTCCTTCTCGTCGAACAGGGGGCGCACTCCAACCAGCGCATCGGCCGGCCACATCACGCGCTTGAGCGTGCGGTTGACGCTGCGGCCACCCGTTTCGAACACGCTGCCGGTGACGATCGCAGCAATCGGGCTGACAGGTTTCGCTTCCGCCGGCAGCGCGATCGATTGCGTGAGATGCCCGTTCGCATCGAGCGTGGCGTCGACGACGTCCTTCGCTTCCTTCGGCAACTCGAGCGTCGGATCGCCGAAGGACCAACCCTTCAAGGCATCGATCGGATGCGTTTCGACGGCGACGGCGAGCTTGGCGGTGAAGCGGTTGCCCGCGGCGGGCGCGCCGTACAGATACGCACCGGTCGCCTGCAACTGCACCGGTTGCCCCGGCTGCAACTGCGCAGGCGCCTCCAGGTCGAGCTTCATGCGCTCGGGCAGGAATTCCTCCACGCGCAAGGCCATGCCCTGCACGGCTTCCTTGCTCGCCGGATCGGTGCGGAATTCGACGCGCCATTTGCCGGTGGCGGCATCGGCGGGAATCGTTTGCGCGTGGCGCACGTAGCCCTGCGCATCCGGTTGCAGGCGCGTTTCCAGCAGCGCCTTGCCATCGGGTTGCACGTAGCGCACGAACACGGGCTGCTTCTTCGCCAGCGGCTTGCCGTCCTGGTCGCGCAACAATGCGGAGACGTTGACGGTCTCGCCGGGCCGATAGAGATCGCGCCCCGACCAGGCGAACACATCGAACCACGCCTGCTCGCGCCCGGCGACGGCGAATTCCGACAGATCCAGCGCCGGTTGGTTGAACGGCAGCATCGACACATCATTGCCGTGCTGCGCAATCAACACCTGCGTGGCGTCGAGCGTGTATTCCAACAGTGCATTGCCGTTGGCATCCGTGCTGCCCTTCAGCACGGCCTCTCCCTCGGCGTTGAGCACGCGCAGGTCCACCATCGGGATGGCCTTGCCCGTCTGTAGCGAGGCCGCGTGCACGAACAACTTGTCCTTGTACGCGCGCGTGTGCAGGCCGAGGTCGCTGACGGTGAAGAACGCCGTGTCGAAGTCGTCCTTGAAGGTGCCGGCGCGTTTCATCACCGCGAAGTACAGGCCGGGCTTCTGCAGTTCCTTGATGTCCTGCAGCGGCAGGTAGGTGAGCGCGCGTTCGTTCGGCTTGCCGCCGAGGACGAAGCGGTTCACGTACACCGGTTCGGCCAGGCGCGAGAGCGGCGTGCGCTTGTGTTCGGCGCCGGCGTCGTCGTCCCAGCTGTAGTCGCGTTCGAGGTCCCACGCACCGCGACGACCGCCGCGCTGGAACTCGGCGAAGAAGCGCGGCAGCAGATCGTCCTTGACGCGCAGGAACTCGACGTCGACTTCCGGAACGTTGACCGAAACGACCGGCAGGCCGCGGCTCTCGCGCGCCGGCAGCACGCTGCCCTGCGAGGCGAAGCCGACGACCGGATCGAGCTGGCCGGTATGGATCGACTTGCGCAGTTCGCCGGGCAGCTTGTGCCCGTCGGCCGCCGTGAGGTCCGCCGCGATCGTCACCGTGTAGTCGCGATCGGATTCGACGTGCGGGAAGCGCAACACCTTCCCTTCCTCGTCGCCGCGGTCGGACAACACCCAGCTGCCCTGCACCGCCGCGCCGTCCTTGTCGGTCACCGCGATGAGCTTGTCGAAGTCCTGCGTGCCGACCAGCGGCCGGCTGAATTCGAGCGCGAGCGCGTGTTCGTCGCCCAACTGGTCCGCGTAGGCGGACACCAGGCCGAAGCCGACCGGCTTCGCGCGCTGCGCGGCGATCTTCTCGCCGCTGACCTCGGGCAACTGCCCGTCCCGGTCGGCCTTGCAGCCGGCGCCGAGGAACGCCACCACCAGGACGGCCATCGCCGCCCACCACCGCAACGCACCCCCGACTCCATTCGGACGCGCACACCGCTGCATGTTCATTCCCCGGGTTTTGTGTGGAGCGAATACGACGACGCCGCCCGTAGGCGGCGTCGTCGAGTTTCGATGGCGAAACTCTCCGCGATCACTCCACAGAACGAGTCTCCGTGGTGTCGCCGGACACCTCGCCAGGCATCCCGCCGACGATCGTTGCCGCGCCTTCAGCTTCCGCCGAACCGGCGTCGTCGTCCAGCGAAGCGTCGACGCGTTCGACCGCCTGCAGGGTTTCGTCGTCGGCCAGGCGCATCAGCGTGACGCCCTGGGTGTTGCGGCCGACCTGCGAGATTTCCGCCGCGCGGGTACGGACCAGCGTGCCGCCGTCGGAGATCAGCAGCACCTCGTGGTGGTCGCTGAGCTGGATGGCGCCCACGAGCTTGCCGTTGCGCGCGGTGGTCTGGATCGCGATCACGCCCTGCGTGCCGCGGCCCTTGCGCGGGTAGTCCTCCACCGGCGTGCGCTTGCCGAAGCCGCGCTCGCTGGCGGTCAGGATGTCGCCGTCGCCTTCCACCACGATCAGGCTGCGCACCTGGTCGCCCTCGGCCAGGCGCATGCCGCGCACGCCGGTGGCGGTGCGGCCCATGGCGCGCACTTCGTTTTCGGCGAAGCGCACCGCCTTGCCGTTCGAGGCGAAGAGCATGACGTCGCGTTCGCCGTCGGTGAGGGCCACGCCGATCAGCGCATCGCCTTCGTCCAGGTTGATCGCGATCTTGCCGCGCTGCAGGCGGAAGGCGAACTCGGTGAGCGCCGTCTTCTTGACCGTGCCGTCGCGGGTGGCGAACAACACGTAACGGTCGTCGCGGTACTCGCGCACCGGCAGGACGGCCTGCACCTGCTCGCCCGGTTCCAGCGGGATCCAGTTGACGATCGGACGTCCGCGCGCGTGCGGGCCGGCGTCCGGCAGCTGGTGCACCGGCAGCCAGAACACACGGCCGGCGCTGGTGAAGGTGAGCAGCGTGTCATGCGTGTTCACCAGCCACAGCTGGTCGATGAAGTCCTCGTCCTTGGTCACCGCCGCATTGCGGCCGCGGCCGCCGCGACGCTGCGCGCGGTAGGAGCTCGCCGGCTGGCGCTTGGCGTAACCCGAATGCGAGAGCGTGACCACCACGTCTTCCGGCGCGATGAGGTCGAGGATGTCGAGGTCTTCCTCGCTGGCGCGGATCTCGGAACGACGCGGGTCGCCGAATTCTTCCTTGAGGTTGCGCAGCTCGGTGCGGATGACCTCCATCAACACGTCCGGGTTTTCCAGGATGCGGATGAGGCCCTGGATGGTGTCGAGCAGCTGCTTGTATTCCTCGGTGAGCTTTTCCTGCTCCAGGCCGGTGAGGCGGTGCAGGCGCATTTCCAGGATCTGCTGCGCCTGGACTTCGGTGAGCTGGTAACCGTCGGCGAGCAGGCCCACGCCCGCCGGCAGGTCTTCCGGACGCGAGGCATCGGCGCCCGCGGCGGCGAGCAGCGAACCGACCAGGCCCGGCTGCCAGCGACGTTCGAGCATGCGTTCGCGCGCTTCGTTCGGATTCGCCGAGGTCTTGATCAGCTCGATCATCTCGTCGATGTTGGCGAGCGCGACCGTCAGGCCTTCCAGCACGTGCGCACGCTGGCGCGCCTTGCGCAGTTCGAAGATCGTGCGGCGCGTGACCACTTCGCGGCGGTGGCGCACGAAGGCTTCCAGCATCTGCTTGAGGTTGAGCAGCTGCGGGCGGCCGTCGACGAGCGC
>Ga0074049_10076649_pt1 | contig 16599 bp, 14 predicted proteins | sample SoimicmetaTmtLPC_FD_74463 | JGI IMG/M metagenome (GOLD analysis project Ga0074049, IMG submission 74463) | Soil and rhizosphere microbial communities from Centre INRS-Institut Armand-Frappier, Laval, Canada - Soil microcosm metaTmtLPC... | ecosystem: Engineered > Artificial ecosystem > Soil...
TCAACATGAGCGGCGACACGGAGAACGAATACTTCAGCGACGGCATCGCCGAGGAAATCCTCAACCTGCTCACGCAGCTGCCGCAACTGAAGGTCGCCTCGCGTTCTTCGTCCTTCGCCTACAAGGGCAAGGACGTGAACATCCCGTCCGTCGCGCGCGAACTCGGCGTGACCACGCTGCTGGAAGGCAGCGTGCGCAAGGCGGGCGAACGCGTGCGCATCACCGCGCAGCTGATCGACACCGGCAGCGACTCGCACCTGTGGTCGGAGACCTACGACCGCGAGATGAAGGACGTCTTCGCGATCCAGGACGACATCGCGCACAGCATCGTCAAGGCGCTGCAGGTGACGCTGACGCCGCAGGAGCGGCGCGCGATGCAGTCCGTCGCCACCTCCGATCCGGAGGCCTACGACTACTACCTGCGCGGCCGCAGCTACATGTATTCGATGGCGCGCCGCGATTACGAACACGCCATCCGCATGTTCGAACAGGCGATCGCGGTGGATTCGAAATACGCCCTCGCCTATGCGGGCATGGCCGATGCCTACGCGAACCTGTACCGCTACGCCGAAGCGACCACGGAGAACGTGGAGCGCGCCAATCGCGCGAGCGAACAGGCCGTCGTGCTGGATCGCGAATCCGCCGAAGCGCACGCCGCACGCGGACTGGCCTTGCTGATCAGCGAGCGCTACGACGATGCGGAAGTCGAGTTCGAAACCGCGACCGACAAGAACCCGAACCTGTTCGACGCCTGGCACTACTACGGCCTGGCCAGCTCCTCGCGCGGCGACTACGAAAAGGCCGCGCGCATGTACGCACGCGCGGCGGAAGTGAACCCCAACGACTTCCAGGTGCCGATGTTCCTGGCGATGGCGCTGGCCTCGCTGGGCCGCAAGCAGGATGAAATGCGCGTGCGCCTCGGCGCGCTCGGCACGCTGGAGCGCCACATCAAGCTCAACCCGCACGACACGCGTGCGCTGTATTTCGCCGCGCAGAACCTCTATCGCGTGGGCGAGAACGAGAAGGCGCGCGCGATGGCCGAGCAAGCGTTGAAGCAGGCGCAGGACGAACCCGTGGTGCTCTACAACGTCGCGTGCTTCTACGTGGGACAGGGCGACCTGGAACGCGCGGTCGACCTGCTCGAACGCGCGGTCAGCCTCGGCTGGGGCGACCGCGCATGGATGGAGCACGACAGCGACCTGGATCCGCTACACGAACATCCGCGCTTCGTGGCGCTGCTCGACAAGATCCACTGAGTTCAGCGCGCCTGCAGGTAGCGATGCAGGTCCGCCACTTCTTCGTCGGTCAGCGCGGAGAAGCGCCTGCGGCCCATGTCGCTCATCAGGCCAGAGGCGCTTTCGGTGCCCGTCGCGGTGATGCCCGTGCGCATCAGGCGCGCGAAGTGCTCCGCACTGTAGGCCTTCGCCACGATCAACGGCGGCGTGTGGAGTTCGCCGCCGCCCTGCAGGTCGCGGCCGTGGCATTCGACGCACGCAGTGTGCGCGATGTGTTCGCCGCGATCGGCCGTGTCGCGTTGCGCGAGCACCTTCGGCGAATCCGGAATGTCACCGGCGATGTCTTCGAGTTTGAACTTGCCCGTGAGCAATCCGATGCGTGCGAGCGGATACAGGTGCGTGCTCCCCAACGTCGGATTGTCGTGCGCGGGCACGCTGCGCACGTAGGCGACGAGGTCGCCGACTTCCTGGTCGGTCAAGCGCTGGAAACCATCGATGGGCATGCCGACCGCGAGTTGTCCGTCGGACTTCGCACCGGTGCGGAACAGGCGCAGCCACGCGCGGTCGTCGTACTTGTCGCGCATGCGCGTGAGGTTGGGCGCGACGAGCACGAAGACGTAAGGCTGCGAGATGAACTCACCGCCGGTCAGGTCGTTGGTGTGGCAGCCGCGGCAGCCCATCACGCGCGCCAGCCGCGCGCCTTCTTCCACGTTGCCCTGGCGCAGCCCGACCTGCGGCGAATAGGGCGCGACCTTCAGCAACGACTGCGTCTTGAAGTACACCCCTCCCAGGCCGAGGCCCGCGAGGACGGCCAGGCCCAGCAAGGCCTTGCCGAAAATCCGAAGCGCGCGACGCATGGCTGGGCTCCCTGATCACAGTTGCCCTGTCTACGTCGCGCGCCCCGCTAAGCGGCCATGTCAGTGCGCCTGCACCGGCTTGAACAGCAGGTCCTGGAAGTCCCAGCTGAAGTCGGCGATCGGCGAGATCGCCTTCATCGTGATCTGGTCGACCTTGCCTTCCGGGTCGAGCCCGAAGTTCACGTAGGCCTGTTCGTATTCCGGGTTGTCCCACACCGTGCGGAAGGTGTCGTAGCGCACGTGCTCCAGGTGGCCCGTCAGCCCCGGGTTCTGCAGGAAGTTGATGCGCAGCGTGCCCTTCTCGTTGGTGATCGCGATGGGGCCGTACCACGCATCGGCGTAGCGACCGGCGTAGCTCGCCACCGGCAGCGTCGGCTTGCCCTGCGCGACCGGTGCGTCCTTCGCCGCGGCGTCGAGCGCGGCGATGCCGCCCTGCATGCGCTGGTCGAGGAAGCTGTCGAACGCGGAGATCCAGTCGGTCTTCGGCGCGCCGAGATACTGGTCGATCAGTTCGAGCGCCAGGCCGCGCATCACCTGCACGTCCTCGGAGTTCATCTGGAAGGCGACGCCGAAGTTGCGGTCGGGGAACAGCGCGATGTACGTGTACACGCCGAAGATCGCCCCGCCGTGCTCGATCACGCGCTCGCCGCGATAGTCGCGCACGTTCCAGCCGAGCGCGTACGAGGAGAACTTCGGCGCGGCTTCGGCCAGCTTGCCCGGCCACTTCGGCGTGGGCATCACCACCACCGGCGTCCACATCTGCTGCGAGGATTCCTCGCTGAACACCTTCACCTGCTTGCCGTTGGCATCGGTCCACGTGCCGTGGCCAAGCTGCACCTGCATCCAGTGCGAGAGGTCGTTCGCGCTGGAGGACAGGCCGCCCGCGGGTGCGCCGTTGTCGCCGAGCGTCTTGCGTTCGTCGAGCACGTGCTGGTCGCCCATGCCGCGCACGCGGCCGCTGGTGCGCGCATGCGGCCACGCACGATTGGGATTGGCGAAACGTGCGGACTGTTCGGTGACCGAGCTCGTCATGCCCGCGGGCTTGAGCACCTTCTCCTTCACGAACTGTTCCCAGGTCTGGCCGGTGACTTCCTCGATCAGCTGGCCGGCGACGGAATACAGCACGTTGTCGTAGGCGTAGCCGCTGCGGAAGCTCGTCGCGGGCTTGACGTAGCGCAGCGCGCGCACGGTGTCGGCGCGGCTGCGATTGGAGGCCGGGATGAACATCAGGTCGCCCGCGCCCAGGCCCAGGCCGCTGCGGTGCACGAGCAGGTCGCGCACCGTCATCTCGTTGGTCACCCACGGGTCGTACATGCGGAACCACGGGATGTGGTCGATGACCTTGTCGTCCCACTGGATCTTGCCTTCATCGACGAGCACGGCGAGCGCGGCCGCGGTGATCGCCTTGCCGGTCGAACCGGTCGGGAAGATCGTGTCGGCGTCGACCTTGTCGGGCGAGCCCAGCTTGCGCACGCCGTAGCCATGCGTGAAGTCGACCTTGCCGTCCTTCACCACCGCGATGGACAGGCCGGGCACGCCGGCATCGCGCATCGCCTGTTCGACGTGTGCGTTGAACTCGGCCGATTGCGCCGATGCACCGCCCGCGACCAGCAGCAGGGCCAGCGCAGCGGCGAGCGAAGGGGTATGACGACGAGCCATCAAGCGTCTCCTAGCAAGGAATTCAGGAATGCGAAGCGGCGAGCTGCCGCGTCGCGTGCTGCCGCAGGCGCCATGCGCCGACGGTGAGCAGCGGAAGGACGTAGACCACCAGGAACAACCAGGCGAGCGCGCGATACCCGCGCGCGATGAGGTCGACCAGGCCGAAGCGCTGGGCGATGAAGATCGAGCCGACGAGCAGCGCACCGGCGATCGCGAAACGCGCGAGGTTGGACAACTCTGCATGGCGCCGCGTGCGCCACGCCGCCGCGATGCGTTCGTTCGCCGCATGCACGCAGGCCGTGCCGCTTTCCAGCAGCGCGCTGAAGATCATCAGCTGGAACAGCACATGGAACACGGGCATCTGCAGCTGCCGCAGCATGAAGTCCGACGGCAATGCCTCACCGCCGATGCTGGGATACCACGCCACCATGCACACGAAGAACAGCAGGCCCGGCAGCATCGCCAACGGCCCCGCGAGCACGCCCGCCACCACCGCGTCGCGGCGCGTGAGGAAGTGCCGTGCCAGCGGCAGGATCATCACGGCGCCGACGATGTTGTAGCCCGCGTAGGTGAGGCCGCCCGAGAGCCATCCGTCGGTGGGCACGGGCGTGGCGAACTGCGTCGCGGCCTGGTGGCCTAAGGACGCAAGCACGAACACGAAGAACAACACGTACACGCCGTAGAGGAAGAACGACACCCACTTGAAGAGGCGTTCCACCGAACGGTTGCCGTAGGCCGTGAACGCCCCGATGCCCGCCATCAGCAGCAGGGTGCCCACCAGCTTGGGCAAGCCGAACACGGCCTCGCCGATCGCCCCCGCCGCGGCGCCGAACACCGCGAGGATGAGCACCATGAACACCAGGTACGCGAGTTCGAACACGAAGGCGAACGGGCCGAGCAACGTTGCGAAGAAGCTGCGGTAGTCGAAACTCCGCGTCGCATGCGCGAGCGCGAAGGTGAGCGCGCACATCACGCTCCAGGCGGTCATCGCGACGAGGATCGCCATGACGCCGCCCTGCGGCCCGCTCGGGATGAAGTACTCCGCGAGTTCGCGGCCCGTCGCGTAGCCGCCGCCGATCACCGCCGCCTTGAACGCCAAGCCAGGCAGGATCCAGCGCTGGAAGCGGGTGCTCATGCGAGGCAAGCATCCACGAGGCGATCGAAAGATTCGCCGCCGCGCATCGGATCGGCCACCGGCAAGCCGATGCGTTCGCTTTCCGCGGCCATGACGCGCGCCGCTTCCGCGGGATCCAGTTTCGCGGTGTTGAAGCTCACGCCCGCGCAGCGGATGCGCGGATTCGTGCGCGATCCCAGGCGCAGCGACAGCTCGATGATCTCGCGCACGCCGGGCACCTTGAAATCCGGATGGCCGAGCACGCGCTCGCGGCCGGGTTCATGGCACACCACGATCACGTCGGGTTGGCTGCCGTGAAGCAAGGAGAGCGAGACACCCGCGTACGCGGGATGCATCAGCGAGCCCTGCCCTTCGATGACGTCCCAATGGTTGGGCGCGGCATCGGGCGACAGGATTTCCGCCGCCCCCGCGGCGAAATCGGCGACCACCGCATCCATCGGGATGCCACCACCGGCGATGAGGATGCCGGTCTGCCCCGTCGCACGGAAGGTCGCGTCATGCGATCGCTGGCGAAATGCATTCGTCAGTGCGAGCGCCGTGTACTTCTTGCCGAGCGCGCAGTCGGTGCCGAGCGTGAGCAGGCGGCGACCGGTACGCGGACGGCCCGTGGCGATCGGAATGCGCGCGGGCGGTTCACGCACATCGATCAGGCGACGCCCGAGCTGCGTGGCGACATCCCGCAGTTCGGGGATGTCGCGCAAGCGCATGTGCATGCCGCCGATGAGGTCCAGGCCCGCGTGCATCGCTTCCACCAGGGCTTCGACCCAGGTGGGCGGAATGAATCCGCCCGCGTTGGCCACGCCGATCACCAGTGCACGTGCACCGGCGGCGTGCGCCTGCGCAGGCGTGAGGAAAGGAAGTCCGGTCGTGACCGTCGCGCCGGGGATGGAGAACTCGCCCGTGCAGCGCTGCGGTGCCCAATCGCGAAGGCCGAACGCGGTCTTCGCATACCCGGGCTCGGTGGTATCGCCCAGGAACAACAGATACGGGTGCGGCAGTGAGACGTCGTACATGGAAAAGCCCTGCCGGAAATTCGGGGCGACGGAACCCTCGGGCGGCGCGTTGCGCCGCCCGGGGACCGTTGCGTTGGATCAGAAGCGATAGTCGACTTCGAAACCGACCATGCGCGGCTGGATCGGCGTCGCGGACGTGTGGTGCGTGACGCCCGTGATCGCGCTGGTGACGTCGTTCATCGTCGAATACGCCTTGTCGTCCGTCGCATTCTTGATGTACGCACGCAGGTTCCAGTGTTCGTTGGAGATCCCCGCGTACAGGTCGAGCACGTTGTAGCTGCCGATCACCAGCGGCGGCGTGATGTCCGTCTGGAGCGGAGTGAACGGATCGACGAGGCTGATGACCTGGCGGTTGGTGGTGCCGTTGGTGCGGTCGTCGACCCAGCGATAGCCGCCGCCGACGTCCAGGCCCCAACCATTGCCCACCGGGTAGTAGTAGTCGGCGGTGAACGACCAGGTCAGGTCCGGCACGTAGGGCATGCGATCGCCCTTCAGGCCGGTGTTGACGTCGACGCGGATGTCGCCGAGACCCGGGATGTTGCCGGCCGGGTTGATCGTGATCGCCGGGAAGTCTTCGTCGATGTTCGCGTCGTTGTACGCGCCGTTGAAGCCGAGCGTCAGGCCATCGGTCGGACGCACCTGCAGCGAGGCTTCGAGGCCGCGGCTGGTGGCCTTGCCGCCGTTGACCAGGCCGCTGATGCCGTTGACCTGCGAAGCGACCTGGATGTCCTTCCAGTCGATCTGGTAACCGACGAGGTCGAACAGCACGCGGTTGTCCAGCCACGCCGACTTCATGCCGAGTTCGTAGCTGGTGAGCGTGGAGGAATCGACCGCGGGCGGCAGGCCCGGCGCGACGATGTTCGGGCCGCCCGGCTGGTAGCCGGTCGACGCCTTGGCGTACACCATCACGTCCTGGTTGATCTGGAACTGCGGCGTGATGCTCCAGGTCACCACGTCTTCGCTCGACGTGTTCGGGCTGTTGCCCGGCGTCAGGCCGATGAAGGAACCGTAGGTGACGTTCTGCGAGAAGTCCTGGTCGTTGCGCGACCAGCGCACGCCGGCGCCGAGCTTGAACCAGTCGTTGAACTTGTAGGCGCCGTTCGCGAAGAGCGCCGTTTCCTTGTACGTCGTCGGAATCGAGAGCGCGCCCAGCGTGCCGATCAGCCCGTCCCACGGCGACGGCAGCGGCGAACCGTCAAACTGCGTCAGCGGGATCAGCTGGTTGTTCTCGCCGTCCTCGTGCGAATAGAACGCGCCAACGAGCCATTCGAAGGGCTGCCCCGACTTCGACTGCAGGCGGAATTCCTGGGTGAGCTGCTGCAGGTCGAGCGTGTAGTCGAGCCAGGCCTTGCCGGCGGTCAGTCGCGGATCGAGGCCCGCGAGCGCCAGCGGGAATTCGCCGTAGGAGAAGGTCAGGTCGCTGCGCGTGAGCGTGTGGGTGTCGGTGTAGCTCGTGGCCGAGACGAAGTCGGCGAAGCCGGCGTCCCAGTTCACGGTCAACGCGTAGTTGTCGAGGTCCTTCTTGAACTTCTCGTCCACCGCGACGTAGTTGCTCAGGCCGTCGATGCGGCCGTGCGAGATCGGATCCAGCGCGACGGTCGCGTTGTTGTCGCTGTCGATCTTCTGCTGCATGGCGGTGAAGGTCACGTCGCCCGATTCGCCCTGCCAACGCAGCGATGCACGCGCGCTGGTCTGGTCGCCGTTGTTGATGTCGTTGCGGCCGTCGAACAGGTTGTCGACGTAGCCGGCGATCTTGTTGCCGGCGTAGCTGGCGCGCAGTGCGAGCACGTCCTGCTTCAGCGGCACGTTCACGCCGACGCGGTAGCTGTTGCCCCAACCGTCCGCGCTGTCGGTGCTCGAGTAGCCGCCACCGACGCGGTATTCGGCCTGCGTCGCGTCGGGCTTCTTCATCGTGTACTTGATCAGGCCGCCCATCGCGCCGGCGCCGTACAGCGTGCCCTGCGGGCCGCGTAGCACTTCGATGCTTTCCACGTCGTAGGGCAGCAGGTCGAGCGTGTACAGCGTCGCCTGCTGGTACAGGTTGTTGGAACCGACCGGCGTTTCGTCGACGTAGGTGCCCACCGTCGATCCGGGCGAGAGCGCCGCGATGCCGCGCATGGAGACCTGCGTCTGGCCCGGCGTGCCCTGCGACTGGATCGCCAGGCCCGGCACGTAGTTCGCGTAGTCGGTCATCTGCGTGGCGTTGATGTTCTCCAGCTGCTGGTCGCTGATCTTGGTGATCGCAACGGCCACTTCGCGGATGTTCTCTTCGCGCTTGTTCGCGGTGACGGTGACCGTGTCCAGTTCCTGCGCTTTCTTCTTCGCGTTCTGGTCGGCGGCTGCGGGACCGGCGGCGTCGGTGGCCGGTGCGGCCTGCTGCGCCAGGGCGGACCCGGCCATGCCGAAGGCCAGCGTGAAAGCGATCGCGGTGGACAGCGAACGACGACGGACGGCCGGCGACTGTTCGCGCTTGTGGTGCTTGTGCATTCCCCTCTCCCCAAAGGTATTGCGGTCGAATTGGGCGCGGCGGGTTGATCCGATCGCGCTTTGAATATCCCTATCAGGATAGAAGCATCCTGATCGGAAAATTGTCAATCTGTTTTGGCTGCCGCCGGTCGGGCCGCACTATTGGCGGACTCCGCCCGCGCGACCGCCGGATCCAGCAGGCGCAGCAAGGTGCCGGCGATCACCGCCACGCCCGCCATCGCCCCGAAGAAGGCCGCGTGCCCCATCGCGCTCCACAAGGTGCCGAGCGCGCCGGCCAGCAGGTTTCCGCTGAAGGACGCGAGGTACCAGGCCGCGATCGTGGTGGCGGCGTGGCGTGCGGGCGCCAGGCGCGCGAACAGGCTGAGCCCGATCGGCAGCACGAACAGTTCGCCGGCGGTGAACACCACGAAGAACAGCGCGAGCCACAACCAGTGCGCATGTCCGTTCGCACTCGCGTCGACGAAGGCGAGCATCGCGAAGGCCATCGCGATGCCGAACGCGCCCATCGACATCTTCTTCGCCGGCGACGGCTCGCGGCCGCGGCTGGCCTGCTTCGTCCACAGCGCGACGAGCAAGGGCGTCAGGAAGATCACGAGCAAGGGATTGAGCGCCTGGAACCAGGTCATCGGGATCGTGAAGCTGCCCGCGCTGCGATCCAGGCCGACGTCGGCCCACAAGGCGATCGTGTTGCCGGTCTGTTCGTAGGCGCCGCGGAACACGGTGACGCACAGGAAGATCCCGAACAGCGTGAGCACGCGCTGGCGCATCGCGCTGCGCGGCATCGGCGGTGCGTCGTCCGGAACGACATCGCGCACGCGCGGCCGTTCCGGCGGCAACCAGCGCGACCCGAACACATAGATGCACAAGCCCGCGAGCATGCCGACGCCCGCCGCACCGAAGCCCCAGTGCCAGCCGTACAACTCGCCGAGCGTGCCGCACACCAGCGGCGCGAGCAGGCCGCCGACGTTGATGCCCACGTAGTAGAAGTTGTACGCCGAGCCGCGACGCGGGTCGTCCTTCGCATACAGGTCGTCGATCTGGCTCGGCAGGCTCGGCAGGAACAGGCCGTTGCCGAGCGCGATCGCCGCGAGTGCGAAATACAGCAGCGACTCGGAGGCCATCAGGAAATGACCGAGCGACATGATCGCCGCGCCGATGATCACCGCACGCTTGCGACCGAGCCAACGATCGGAAATGACGCCGCCGATGATCGGCGTGAAGTAGAACGTCGCCACGTACACGCCATAGACCAGCGACGCATGCTGCTGCCCGAAGTGCAGCTGCTTCGTCATGTAGTACACGAGCAGCGTGCGCATGCCGTAGTAGGAGAAGATCTCCCACATCTGCGTCAGGAACAGGATCGCCAGGCCCGGCGGTTGTTTCAGCCAGGACCCCGCGAGCGCACGCGGCGCGGCGAGCACGTTCACGCGTCCACGTCCGGCGAGCCCCACACGTTCGGCGGGCAGTCGACGTGGCCGTCGGCATACACCACGCCCGGCGTGCGGTCCTTCTCGAGGAACACGGGACCATCGAGGTCCACGATGTCGCAGAACTGGCCGAGGATGAAGGCCGGCGCCATCGCCAGGCTCGTGCCGACCATGTTGCCGACCATCACGCGCTTGCCGAGTTCGCGCGCGCGCTTGGCCATCATCAGGCCTTCGGTGAGGCCGCCGCACTTGTCGAGCTTGATGTTGATGACATCAAACCAATGCGCGCGTTCTTCGAGTTCCTGCAGGTGCAGGATGCTTTCGTCGGCCGCGATCGGCACGACGTGGTCCACGCCGTCGAGGTCGGATTCGTAACCGCGGCGGCAAGGCTGCTCGAGCAGCGAGACCTTGTTCTCGACGAGCGCCGGGAGCAGCTTTGCGAGCGTGTCGGGCACGTAGCCCTGGTTGGCGTCGACGCCGATCCACACTTCGGGGCGGATTTCGCGCACGGCGTGCAGGCGGGCGATGTCGAGGTCGACTTCGCCGGTGAGCTTGAGCTTGATCGCACGCGCGTGGGTGTAGTCGCGCGCTTTCTGCGCCATGACGCGAGGTTCGTCGGCGCCGACCGTGAACGTGGTCAGCAGCGGATGCGGCTTCTGCATGTCGGCCAATTGCCATGCATGCACGCCGGCCAGGCGCGCTTCGAGTTCCCACAACGCGCAGTCGAGGGCATTGCGTGCGCCGCCGGGCGGAAGGATCGCGCGCAACTCCTCGCGGGTCACGCCCGCTTCGATGCGCTCGCGCAGGCCCTCGAGGGTGCGCAGCATGTCGTCGGGTGCATCGTGGTTGTAGTACACGCCGGCAGCTTCGCCCCGGCCCACGGACAGGCCCTTGCGCAGCGTGACGAGGGTGACGGGTGACACTTCGAACACATGCCCGGAGATGCGGAACGGGGCGGAAAGGCGCAACAGCTCATTCCGCAGCACGAGTTCGACTCGTTCGGTCTGGATCACTTTGGATTCCCCTTGGCTCCGGCGCGGCGGCGGCGATGCGCCGCCGCGCGGAGGGATGGATCAGTAGTTCGCGGAGAAGCCCACGACGTGGCAGGCGAACCCGATGAAGAGCAGCGACAGGCACGCCGCGGCGAGCATGATGGCCCACAGCTTGGCCCACCACGAGCGGCCGCTGCGCAGCACGGTCCAGGCATTCCACAGCGAGACCACGGCACCGATCGGCAACACGATGCTGGCGAAGCCGCGCGCCAGGATCACCCACTTGTCGAAGCTCGGGCCCATCATGTCCAGGTCGGACATCATCGCCAGCACCATGCCGATCATGCCCGCCATCGACAGGAACACCAGCAGCGAAGCGATGCGGACGCGGCGATGCGACTTCGCATCGGCACCGGTGAGCGCGTAACGCACGCCGTAGTGGCGGCGCACCATCGCCGAGACCGGCCAGGCGAGCACGGTGAGCAGCAGCACGACGAGGCTGCCGAACAGCATCGCGCCGAACACCAGCGGCGTCTGCCACCACGTGTCGCGCTGGAACACCATGATCGCGGCGATCGGTTCGGCGCTGAAGCGCGTGACCTTGCCGTCGACGACGTCGGCCGCAAGGCGGTCGCCGCTGTTGGTGTCCTGCCACACGTACGGGCTGATCTCGCGCCACTTCTTCGGCGCACCGCTGTAGCCGGCGAGCATCGGCACGCTGATGGTGCCGTCATCGTTCGCGGTCACCTTCGTCGCGCCGAGCATGTAGACCAGCGACATGAAGTTGGACGCGGCACGGCGGCTGCTGGCGTAGGCGCCGGCGATCTGCGCGGCGTGCTGCTTCGCGGTCGCGGCGTCGACGCCGGTACCGGTCGGCACCGGGCCGGGCAGGTAGCGGTTGACGAAGCCGGTCATCAGTCCGTCGCGGATCAGGCGGGCGCTGCCGTCCTTGCCCGAACTGTTCGTCGACACATAGACGCCGATGCCGTCGTTGAGGAACAGCTGCAGGTCGCTGTGGAAGTACACGGTGTCGCCACCATGCGCGATCGCCTTGTGGCCGTTCGCGGTGGTTTCGTAGAAGCCGAGCATCATGCCGTTGAGCGGGCCGATCGACTTCGACGAGGTGCCGTGCATTTCACGCGCGGTGTCGTCGCGCAGGATGCGCTTGTCGCCGAACGCGCCGTTGGCCAGGTGCGCGATCATGAACTTGCCCATGTCCGAGCCCGTCGAAGCGAGGCTGCCGGCCGGTGCAAGGTTGATGTACTCGTAACCCTGGGCCTTGCCGTCGGAAGCGGACTTGTAGCCCTTCGACACGAGCGGCACGAGGTCCTTGCGCAGCGGCTGGCTGAAGCTGGAGTGCGCCATGCCGAGCGGCTGGAAGATGTGCTGGTCGATGTACTGGTCGAACGGCTGGTCCGACACGCGCTGCACGATGTAACCGGCGACTGCGGTGGCGTAGTTCGAATACGCAGGCGTGGTGCCGGGCGCATACACGCGTTCGGGCACCCAGTGCTTGAGCGTCGCGTCGAGCGGCAGGATCGCGCTTTCCTTCTCGGCGATCAGGCCACGCACCGCCTCTTCCATGCCCGAGGTGTGGGTCATGATGTTGCGCAGCGTGACGGGCTTGCCTTCGAACGGCGGGATCGTGAAGTCGAGGTACTTGTTCACGTCTTCGTCGAGGTTGAGCTTGCCTTCCTCGACGAGCTGCATCACCGCGGTCCAGGTGAACAGCTTGGAGATCGAACCCGGGCGGAACAGCGTCTTTTCAGGATCGACGGGCGTGCGCTTTTCCAGGTCGGAGAAGCCGTAGCCCTTTTCGAGCAGCACCTTGCCGTCCTTCACGACGACGACGACGGAACCGGCGACGTCGGTCTGTTCCAACGCGTAAGGCATGAAGCCGTCGAGCCAGGCTTCCAGGTCCGGTGCGGTGAGGCGGTCGGTCGGGCCGGGCATCGCATCCGGCGGTGGCGGTGCAGCGGACGTCGCGGGCGCCATGGCCTGCGCGGCGGGATGCACTTCGGCGGCCGGCTGCTGCGCAAAGGCGACGGGCATGGTGAGCCCAAGCGCCAGCAGCGCGGTGAACAGCGGACCTCGTTTGAACAATGGCATTGCTTCCCCTCCCAAGGGTGACAGCTGATCGTGGCGCCCCCGCGCCATGCGACCGTTTATGAGAATAAAGAGCCTGATCGGAAAATTGTCAACCTACTTTGGTCACTATCCCCTAAAATCTGCCTTGGCGATCCGTCCCAAAGCCCCCCAAGATGAGGGGGAAGCGGGGATCCCTCAGGTTTGGACGGCTTGTCCAGGAGCATCGAAAGGCATGACACCGCAGCAGCACCCGACCATCGGCAGCCTCCTTCGTGCGCTGCGCACCCGGAACGACTGGACGCTCAAGGAGATGAGCCAACGCTGCGGGATTCCCCTGTCCACGCTTTCCAAGGTCGAGAACGACCGGCTCAGCCTCACCTACGACAAGCTGCTGCTGATCAGCCAGCGGCTGAACATCCGCATGTCGGAGCTGTTCGCCGAGAACGACCACACGGCACCGGAGCCAGCGATCACCGCGCGCCGCAGCATCGGCAAGATCGACGACGCGGTGCGCGTCACCACGCCGAACTACGACTACTTCTATTTGTGCCCGGAGCTGCGCCGCAAACGCATGATCCCGGTGCTCACGCGCGTGCGCGCGAAGACGATCGAGGAGTTCGGCGAACTCGTGCGCCACTCGGGCGAGGAGTACATCCACGTGCTCGAAGGCCGCGCGGAAGTGCACACCGAGTTCTACGATCCGATCGTGCTGGAGGCCGGCGAGTCGGTGTACATCGACTCCAACATGGGCCACGCGTACATCGCGGCGGAAGGCTGCGAGGAAGTCCTGCTGCTCGGCGTGTGCTCCAGCGCGGATGAGCAATTGATGGAATCGCTGCTGCACATCCACGACGAAGGCGCCAAGCTCGTCGCCGTGAAGTGATCGCGCCGCGTCAGCGGACGTACTGCACGCCGAGGTAGAACACGAGTTGCTGGCGGTCCGGGCCGGACACGTCGCTGCCGATCGATGCGAGCAGTTTCAGCGCGGGCGTGAGCGGCGTGCGGCCGCCGATGTTCAGCGTGGTGCGCGTGCGTTCGCCGTCGGTGCGTTCGGACACGATTTCGCCGAGGCATTCCGATGCGGCGAAGCAGTCGTGCTCGACGAACGCGCCCAGCTGCCACGCATCCGGTTCGGATGAGACGAAGTGGCGGACGACTTCCACGCCTCCCGACATGCCCCCGAAGTCGTGTGCGACCTGCAAGGGAAGCGCGTACTCGCCTTTGATCCACATCGGCTGGATCGCCATCGCCACGCCATCGGTGTCGTCGTCGAGGAAGCGCCAGCGCGCGGCGAATTCGACATCGCCCCAGCCCGATTGCCACGGGCCTGAGTCGTTGCGCGCGTGCTCCCAGGCGCCGTGCACCGAGAGCTGCACCTGTTCGCCGACGCCGAGGTTGACGTCGACATCCGGCGCGGCGACCGCCCATGCGTCGTGCGTGCGGCCGCCGGTGGCGGCGGTGTTGATTTCCCACGTGCCGGGGCCCGGCGTATCCGGATCGTTGGTGATCATCGGCGCGCCGGCCTGCGCGTGCGCAAGCTGCGACGCGCAAAGCAGCGCTGCGATGACGAAGAGTCGACGCAGGGGCATGCCGTCAACCCGACGCCAGGTGCCTGGGCACCCGGTCCTGCAGCAAGCGAACGAGCGCCGGATCCATGTAGGCGTAGTCGTCGGGGATGTCGAGGCAGATGACGCGCGCGTTGCGGAGGTGTGCGCGGAAGCGCGTCGACAGCTTCGTGCGATGCATGCCCTCCATGACGAACACCAGGTCCGCCCATTCGAGGAGTTCGGGCGTCAGCGGATTGTCCGCGTCGTGGTCGACGCCTGCGGATGCGGTCTCGATGCCCGGCCAATCGGCGAACACCTGTTCGGCCGTGGGGCTGCGCAGGCGGTTGCGGCTGCAGAGGAAGAGGACGTGCTTCAAGCCGTCTTCGCCGTCGGATCGCCGAGCGTCCGATTGAGTTCGATCGCGGAGGCGACCAATTGCTTCGCCTTCGCGGCGCTGATCTTGTCGGATTCCTTGAGTTCGATGGTCGCCAGCTCGTACTTGCCGTTGCCCTTCAATCGCTCGTCGAATTCGCGCAGGCGCTTGCCGCGCCAGAAACCGAACAGCACGCGATGGTCTTCCGCGCGGATCAACAGCAAAGGGCCGTTGCTGAAGTAGACGAGGTGGCCCCATTTGATGCGCTCGTCCGTCGCGCCGGCGGACCGGGCGGCCTTGCGCAGGGATTCGACGAGGGGCCTGCGCCAACCGGAGAGGGCGGCGACGTAGGCGTCGGGGGATTCGGCGGGAATTGTCTTCTTCATCGCCATGCGTCGCACCTTAAAGGCATGGGCCCACCAGGACTCGAACCTGGAACCAAAGGATTATGAGTCCTCTGCTCTAACCATTGAGCTATAGGCCCTTCGATCACTTGCACTGTACGACGACACGACACTCACCGGCCCGCGCTGCTCGCGCGGGCGCGTCGGCATGCACGGATTGCCGATAGGGCAATCCGTAAGCGCATGCCGCCGCCCTCTGCTCTAACCATTGAGCTATAGGCCCGCTGTGCGCGGCATCTTAGCTAGAACTTCCCGCCGACCGGAAAGTAGCGCCAGGTCCCCACCGGCATCTTTCCCAACGACTCGCGTCCGATGCGGATGCGTTTGATCGCCACAACGCCAAGGCCCACCTGCGTACACATATCGCGCAGTTGTCCTGGTTGCGCACCCTTGATCGCGAAGCGCAGCCGGATCTCGTTCTGCCAACTCACCTTGCACGGCGGAATCTCGCGGCCTCGGTACTTCAGGCCATGGTTGAGGCGCTGCAGGCCCCACGGGCCCATCTCGCCCGAGACTTCGACGATGTATTCGTGCTCGATGCTGTCGGCGTCTTCGGTGAGGCGACGCCACACGCGGCCGTCCTGCGTCAGCACCATCATGCCGCTGTCGTCGCGGTCGAGCGGCACCAGCGGCGTCAGGCGCATGAAATGGCGATCGATCGATTCGATGCCCGAGCTGTCGCCTTCCCAGCGCGCGTCGGGCGTCACGAGTGAACGGGCGGGCTTGCCGCCCTCGATCGCGTCGTAGCCCACCGGCTTGTGCAACACGATCGTGGCCGGTTCGTCGGCGGAGGGGCGCGCGGAGTCCTGCATGCGGGCAGTGTAGGCGCCCGGGCATCAAAAGCCCCGGGCTTGACCCAGATCAGGGACCCGGGCCGGGGTGCGGCGCACTCTGCACGGGCACAAAGCCCCTTCGTCCTTCGGAGCCTCGCCATGAAAGTGCGCCATCTCGTCCTGGTCGCTGCCGTGTTCGCCGCATTGGTCGCCACCTGGGTGATCGCCCACGGCCCCACCGCTGCGCAGCCTGCCGCGCCGGCCCAGGTCGCCCGCGCGTTCGGGATCTGAGACGCAAAAAAAAGCCCCGCGATCGCGGGGCTTCTTTCGGTCTTCGTCGTTCCGTCAATCGATGTCGAGGAACGAGCGCAGCTGCTCGCTGCGGCTCGGATGGCGCAGCTTGCGCAGCGCCTTGGCTTCGATCTGGCGGATGCGCTCGCGGGTGACGTCGAACTGCTTGCCGACTTCCTCGAGGGTGTGGTCGGTATTCATGTCGATGCCGAAGCGCATGCGCAGCACCTTCGCTTCGCGCGGCGTGAGGCCGGCGAGGACGTCGCGGACGGTTTCCGACAGGTTGATGTTGGTCGTGGACTCGATCGGGGACTCGAC
>Ga0074049_10058065_pt1 | contig 14786 bp, 14 predicted proteins | sample SoimicmetaTmtLPC_FD_74463 | JGI IMG/M metagenome (GOLD analysis project Ga0074049, IMG submission 74463) | Soil and rhizosphere microbial communities from Centre INRS-Institut Armand-Frappier, Laval, Canada - Soil microcosm metaTmtLPC... | ecosystem: Engineered > Artificial ecosystem > Soil...
GCGAAGCTCGCCGCGTAGAAGAGTCCTCCTACGTAGAACGACGGCATGCGGACGATCTCGGCCACGGAGGCGTCGGCGAGCGTCCGTCGCAGAACGACGAGGCCGAGCGTCGCAAGCGTCGTGTAGGTCAGCGCGTAGACCGCGAGCCTCACGGGCGAGCGTCCTCGAGGTCGAGGCCGTGCAGTCGGCTCACGACGTACAGGGGCCTGTGCTTCACCTCGTCGAAGATGTGCGCGATGTACTCGCCGATGATCCCCAGGACGATCAGCTGGATGCCTCCGACGATGCCGACGAGGACCATGATCGAGGTCCAGCCCGGGACGACGAAGACGCCCGCGATCTTCGAGACGACTGCCGAGATCCCGAAGAGGATCGAGATCGCCGAGACGACGAAGCCGAGGTTCAGCCCGACGCGGAGCGGGCGGCTCGAGAAGCCGATGACGGCGTCCCCGGCGAGACGGAACATCCGCATGCGGCCGTACTTGCTGCGACCGGCCGGTCGCGGAGGAGACGTGTAGAGCACGCCGGACTGACGGAACCCGACCCAGCTGAACATGCCTCGCAGGTACCTGTTCGACTCGCGCATGGCGCGGAACGCCTGGAGCGCGCGGCGATCGACGAGCCGGAAGTCTCCCGCCGCCGGGGGCACCTCGATCTCCGTCAGGCCGCGGAGGATCCGGTAGAAGACCCGCGCTGTCCAGTCCTTGAACCGGCTCTCGCCCTGGCGCTCCTCCATGACCGCGTAGACGATCTCGTCCCCCGCCTCCCAGCGCTCGACGAGCTCGGGGATCACCTCGGGCGGGTGCTGGAGGTCGCCGTCCATCGTCACGATGGCGCTCCCCCGAGCGAGATCGAGCCCGGCCGTCAGCGCCACCTGATGCCCGAAGCCTCGTGAGAGCCGGGCGACCTTGAAGCGGGGATCTCGTGCGTGGAGCTCGACGGCGAGCCCGTACGTCCCGTCGCTACTGCCGTCGTCGACGAGAATGACCTCCCACTCCCCGTCCAGCGCGTCGAGGACGCTCGCGAGCCGCTCGGCCAGGAGCGGCAGGATCTCCTCCTCGTCACGCAGAGGGACGACGACGGAAAGACGGGGGGCGGCGCCCTCCACCGCGACGAGACTAGCGAGGCACCCCGACGACTCCCTCGCGCCCACTCTCGTGGAGAGCTCGACGGGGCTCGCCGTCTCGCACCCTAGACTGAGCCCCCGGTGAAGGCACCGAAGATCCTTGCCGTCGCGTCCGCGGTCGACCTCGACTTTCGGTACGGCTGCACGCCGGCGTGGTGGCAGCTGTGGAAGGGCATGTACGAGGCCGGCGTCGACCTCGTCGTGACGCCGTATCGCGGCCGCCCGGTCGAGTCCCCGTGGTGGCGGACCGCGCCGAACCCGACGTACCGCGAGGGTGAGTCGTACCAGGCGGTGCGCGACGTCCTCGCGCGCGTTCAGGGTGACCGGTACCTCCGGCGAGCAGAGTCGAGCCCCGAGGAGTCGACCTTCGATCGGCTCACCCGAGAGACCATCAGCAGGTGGATCACGCCTCGCTGGAAGCGACACCTCGAACGGCTGCTCGAGCGCGAGCGGCCGGATGCCGTCGTCGTGTTCACGGTGCCGATGGCGCACCTGCGAGGCGTGCCGGACGCGCTTCGCGTGCGCTTCGGGATCCCGATCGTCTTCTACGACGGGGACGTGCCGATGAGCCTGCCCGAGTTCGGAGGCATGGACACTGGCTTCAACCCCTACCACGGGGCGGACCCGTGGGAGTACGACCTCGTCCTCTCGAACTCGGAGGGAGGAATCGGGCGGCTGCTCGAGCTCGGCGCCCGGCGCGCCGAGGCCCTCTACTGGGGCGCCGACCCGGAGTTCTTCGCTCCGCAGCCGGTCGAGAAGGAGGTGGACGTCTTCTTCTACGGCTACGGCGACAAGTTCCGGCGCGAGTGGATGAAGGCGATGGTCGGCGAGGCCTCGCGCCTCGCGCCGGAGCTCGACTTCGCGCTTGGCGGGCTCGACTTCCAGGGCGACACCGGTGGCGCGCGCCTCGTCGGCGACATCCCGTTCAACGTCTTCGCGCGCGCGATCTCGGCGGCGCGCGTGAACCTCAACCTGACGCGCCGCCCGCACGCGACGGTTCCGGCCTCGTCGACGTCCAGGCCCTTCGAGCTCGCCTCCTCGGGAGCTGCGATCGTGTCGAACCCCCACGAGGGCATCGAGCGCTGGTTCGAGCCGGGCCGCGAGCTCGTGGTCGTCGACAGCGCCGAGGCTGCGGTCGCGGCGTATCGCGAGCTCGTCGCCGATCCGGCGCAGGCCGAGGAGATGGGGCGCCGGGCACGTGAGCGTGTCCTCGACGAGCACACGTACGCGCACCGTGCGCGGCGGCTGCTCGAGCTCCTCGGACTCGAGGCGCGGGTGCTCGTGTGAGCCGGGGCGGGCTCGTCGCCATCGTGCCGGCATGGAACGAGGCGGCGGTGATCGGCGTGGTCGTCGACGAGATACGGAGCGTCAGGTCGGACATCGAGGTCGTGGTCGTCGACGACGCGTCGCAGGACGACACCGCGGAGATCGCCGAGGGGCGCGGCGCCACCGTTCTCCGGCTCCCGTTCAACGTGGGGATCGGCGGCGCGGTCCAGACCGGCTTCCGCTACGCGCTCGAGCAAGGGTACGAGCAAGCGGTTCGCCTCGACGGCGACGGCCAGCACGATGCGTCGCAGATCCCCGGGATCCTCAAGCCGATCGAGGACGGCACGGCCGACCTCGTGATCGGCTCCAGGTTCGTCGACCCGGGCGGGAGCTACCGGCCCCCGTTCGCGCGTCGGATGGGCATCCGGGTGTTCGCCCGTCTCGTCTCGCTCCTCGGCGGGCAGCGCGTCACCGATACGACCTCGGGCTTCGTCGCGCTCGACAGTGCCGGGATCGAGCTGTTCGCGGCCGAGTACCCGCACGACTACCCGGAGGTGGAGGCGACGCTGATCGCGCTCAGAAGCGGGCTCCGTCTCGCGCAGGTGCAGGTGGAGATGCGCGAGCGGACGACCGGCACGTCGTCGATCACCTTCCTGCGCTCCCTCTACTACATCGTCAAGGTGACGCTCGCCCTGCTCGTGGCGAGCATGCGAAGGTACCCGCGCCTGCAGGGAGCACGGCAGTGACGCCACTTCGCGTCTCGATCGTCGGCGTCGCCGCATCGCTCCTCCTGATCCTCGTCGTGCTCGAGCTCGTCCGCGGACGCCGGCTGAAGGAGCGCTATGCGTTGCTCTGGCTCGCGACGGGGATCGTCCTTCTCGTGCTCTCGGCGTGGCGGGACGGGCTGAACACGCTCGCGGGGTGGCTGGGCGTCACCGGCTATCCGCCGGCGGTGCTCTTCGCGGTCGCGACGCTCTTCGTCCTCCTCGTCCTCCTCCACTACTCGACGGTCATCTCGAAGCTCACCGACGAGAACGTCGAGCTCGCCCAGCGGATCGCCCTCCTCGAGGAGCGCATGCGGCGGGCGGGGCCAGCTAGCGGTTCACCACGACCGGGGGACTGAGGTCGAACACGTCTCCCTGCTCTGGATCGTCCGCCCAGTTCGTCCCGACGCCGACGCGGTACGTCGCTCGGGGCGGCGGGGAGGGGTCGACGAACGTGAGGTCGCGTGTCGTCCCGATCGGCTGGCTGTTCAGGTAGCAGTTCCAGGCGACGTTCGCAGCGGTGACGCAGAGCGTGTCAGTCCCGGTGCCAGCCGCACGGTAGACGCGGTAGAAGACGTTCGCACGCCACGAGTCGTCGACCGTCCAGCGCAGGTCGTTGCCCGTGCCCTCGGGCACGACCTCGAGCCGGAGGCTCGCGTCGACGGGAGTGAGGATGGTCGACGAGCCGAGGTCCTGGACGAGAGCGGGCGGCGAGGGAGGGTGGAGCTGGCTCGAGGCAGCCGTGGCGAGCGCGGGGACGAGGAGCGTGACCACCACCGTCACGACGACCCAGCGCGGCGCGATCCGTGAGTGTGGCGGTGGTTCCAGGCGCCGTCCGAGGCGCTTTGCAAGCCCCGGCACGAGGAGCGGAATGGACGCGAAGAGCAAGAGGTAAGCCGGCCACGCCGGCATGAGGAGCCGCCAGAACGTGTTCTCCTGGATGTCGGCGCGATCGGAGAATCCCTTCACGAGGATGAAGGCGCCGAGCCAACCGGCGAGAAGCGCGGCGATTGGGCTCCGGCGGACGCGCACGACTGCGAGCAATCCCGCGAAAGGCGCCCACTGCGCAAGCCGCGCGCTCCAGAAGAACTCCCGGAGCTGGTCCATCTGCTGGAGCCAGTGATCCCAGTCGAGCTCGACGTACCGGTCGAACTGGCCGCGGCCTGGAAGGTCGATGCCAGCCGCCAGGTGCGCCTCCTCGAGGGACAGTGCGGGGATGTACCCGAGGCCCCGGTCCTTCCAGAACGCGAGGATGAGCATGCTGGGGGCGAGCGCGACGAGGAAGAGAGCGCCACCCCGCCACTGCCGTGCGACGAGGTACGCGAGAACGGCTCCCGCGACGAAGAGGTAGTTCGGTGGCTTCAGCCCTCCGGCCGCTCCCGCGACGAGCCCGGCGAGGAGGGCGTCGGTCGGACGCAGGTCGTCGAGGGAGCGGACGACGAGGAACGCCGCTACGAGAACGAGGACCATCGACGGGAAGTCGGGCATCGCGGTCAGGCCGAAGGCCTGCGGGAGGAACTGCTCGGTCCATTTTTCGTGGTAGCGGTCGACGAAGAGCGGGATGACGCCGAACGGGGCCACGACCCAGAGGAGCGCGGCCCAGTACCCGAGCAGGCGGCCGCCGATGTGCGACGCGACGCCGTAGACGCAGCCGAGCGCGACGGGCCCGAGAACGAGGATCTGGAGGACGACGATGGGAGGCATGGCCTGGAGGAAAGTGGGGCCCGTGATCCAGGTAAGTGGGGTCTGGACGAGCGGCCACACGTAGCTGATCTCGGTCGGCGGCAGGATGCGCTGGCCGGCGAGCCACCCGGTGGTCGTGTTCACGATCTGGTCCCCGCCCTGGAACCAGACCCAGCCGTTGTGCTCGACGATCAGGCCGAGCGCGATCGTCGCGACGATCTGAGCTCCGACCAGCACTCCGAGGACGATGCGTGGCCGTTCGAGGAGGAGGTCGATCGTGCGTCCGCCCCGACGGGCGGCGGCGATCGCGCTAGCGCGTGCCGACACGGGCGACCGCCGACCGGTACCAGGCGACGGTGCGCTCGAGTCCCTCGCGCAGCGGCGTTCTCGCCTCGAACGCGAAGAGCTCGCGTGCGCGAGAGCCGTCGACGCTCCGACGCGGCTGGCCGTTCGGTTTCTCGGTGTCCCACGTGATCGTTCCCTCGTACCCAGTCACGTCGGCGATCAGCTCGGCGAGGTCGCGGATCGAGATCTCGCGGGACGCTCCGAGGTTGACCGGCTCCGGGCCGTCGTAGCGCTCTGCCGCGAGTACGAGACCCTCGACGCAGTCGTCCACGTAGAGGAACTCGCGCGTCGGGGACCCGTCGCCCCACAGCACGACCTCGTCCTCGGCTTCGACCATCTTGCGAACGAGAGCCGGGATGACATGGGACGTCTCGAGGTCGAAGTTGTCCCGCGGCCCGTACAGGTTCGTCGGGAGAAGGAAGATCGCGTCGAGGCCGTACTGGGCGCGGTATCCCTGTGCGCCGACGAGGATCGCCTTCTTCGCGATGCCGTACGGTGCGTTCGTCTCCTCCGGGTAGCCGTCCCAGAGCGCTGACTCGACGAAGGGCACGGGTGTGCGCTTCGGGTACGCGCACACGGTGCCGACGATGACGAGCTTCGGCGTCTCGTGGAGGCGGGCCTGCTCGAGGACGTTCGCCCCCATCGCCAGGTTCGCGAACCAGTACCGGCCCGGATTTGCGCGGTTCGCACCGATCCCGCCGACCTCTGCCGCCAGGTGGTACACGAGCTCGGCGTCCGCGTCGTCGAACATCCGCGCCGCGTCGGGCATGGAGATGAGGTCGTAGTCGGCGCGGTGCGCGGTCGTCACTTCGTGCCCCTCGCCCTCGAGGCGCTCCACGAGATGCGAGCCGAGGAAGCCTCCGCCGCCGGTGACCAGGATCCGCATCGCGAACAGGCTACAAGCACGGCAGCGCGCCGGACCTGAGTCATCGTGCGGGCGGTCTAGGCTGCTCTCATGCGCAGTGCGTTCGGCGCGTGCCCGCACGCCGTGCTCTCCCGTTGAGCAACCGGCTCGCGACGCTCGGTTCGGCGGCGATCCTCGCCCTGCTCGCCGTCGTCGCAGTTCGCAACTCGCTGACCTACCCGACACTCGGGGGGTACGACGCAGAGGACTACCTCGCGTACGCGCGTGGCCTGATCGATCGCGGCGAGCTCCCGGAGGGAGTCGGCGCGTACTACACACCGCCCGGGTTTCCGGCGATCGCGGGCGCCGCCATCGAGCTCGGCGAGCGTCTCGGGCTCGACGAGCCCGAGCGCATGGCCCAGCTCTTCAACGCGATCGTCGTCGTTGCTTCCGGCGTGCTCGTCTACCTCCTTGCACGCGTCCTCTGGCCTGCGAGACCAGTCGTCTGGATCGCGGCCGTCGGATTCTTCGCGTTCTTCCCGGCCGTGGTGAAGTCGGGGGCGATGTTCCATCCCGAGCCGCTGTCGATGCTGCTCACGGTCGGAGCCCTCGTCATCCTCGCGCGCATGGTGCGGACGGGTCGCTACGACTGGCGGCTTGCCGTTCCGCTCGGAGTCGTTCTCGGCGCAGGTCAGCTCGTCCGGGCATGGTCGCTCTGGGCCGTGGCGGTCGCGATCGTCGTCTTCCTCGTCGCCGCGCTCGCCGATCGTCCCGCCCGCCGCAGGATCCTCACGGCACTCGTGGTGGTCCTCGCGGTCGCCGCGCTCGTCCCGTCGCCGTGGTACGTGCATCAGGCGCTGCGCTATTCGAACCCCGTGTTCGACCAGCCGCAGCCCACCGAGTTCCTGCTCAGTCGGAGACCGCTCGGGTTCTACGTCGACGCGCGCTTCCCCGACGTCGTCACCCGGCCATGGAGGGACCACTACAACGACCGCTTCATACCCGTCTTCTACACGGAAGCCTGGGGAGACTACTTCGGGTTCTGGTCCTGGGGCACCACGCGCGGAGATCGCACCGACGCCAGCGACGCCGAGCTGACCCGCCAGAGCGCGATCGGGCTGCTGCCGACGGTGCTCGCGTCGGCCGGCGTCCTCGCGCTCCTCGCTCTCGCCCTCGTGCGTCCACGAGGGGATCCGGGGCGCCTCGTCGTGGCCCTGCCGCCACTCGCCGCGACCGGCGCGGTTCTCTACTTCGCCGTCGCGTACCCGACCAACGACGGCGACACGATCAAGGGCACGTATGCCTTGGCTGCGGTGCCTGCTCTCGCCGTGTGCTTCGGTTTCGCACTCGATCGGCTCGCGCAGCGGCGCACGCTCGGCATCGTCCTCGGAGTCGTCCTCGCAGTCTCGGCGCTCGCGTCGCTCCCCTTCCTCGTCTGGTGAGCGGGCACGAAGCAACACCGGCCGAGCACAGGGAGCTCCGCTACGTCGTCGTCAGCGTGCTCGTGCTGGTCTCCCTTCTCATCGTCCAGATCGGCGCCGGCCTGGTTCGACAGGCGATGGCGAACGAGCCATCGACGCTCGAGAAGGTAAAGACGTGTCTCGTCGAACGCAGTCGGCCATTCGAGTCGGCCGACGACGACCCGGTCGCGTCGAGCGCCGAGCGTGGAGCGCTTCGCGTCGACGTCTTCGGCGATCGCGTCACGGTCGCGCTAGGAGGCTCGGAACGAGACGCCGAGCGGGTCTACGACGCGTACGTCTCGGTCGCGCCCAGCGGCGTGGTCGGTACCACGCTCGACCTGCGCCGGAAGGTCGTGTTCCTGTGGGATCGCCCGCCGACGGCGGCGCAACGGGACTTCATGTATCTGTGCACGCTCGACGCGCAGGACTGAGCGCCGAACGACTCAGCTCGGCTGCGCAGCCGTTTCGCTCGGGACCCAGTCGACGCGTCCCAGCCAGCGATCGCGATTCTCGGCGTACCAGCGGATCGTGGCCAGGACGCCCTCTTCCCAGGACACGCGCGGCTTCCACCCCGTCTCGGCCGTGAGCTTCTCGTGGCCGACGCGGAGGGCGATCACGTCGCTCGCGCCGGGTCGGAAGCGGAGGGGGATCGAGCTCAGGTGGCGGTCGTCGGCCCAGTAGCCGTTCTCCACGCCGAGTCGGAGGATGAGGTCCGCCCAGTCCTGCATCGAGATGTTCTCGCCCTGCCCGTAGACGTACACGTCGCCGGGCGTCCCCTTCGCGGCGACGGTCAGGTGGCCGCGGACCCCGTCCGTGCAGAAGCAGAAGTCGCGCAGCGGCTCGAGGTTGCCGAGCTCGATCGCGTCTCGCGTCAACGCCTGCGTGATGATGGTGCCGGTGACGTAGCGCGGGTTCTGCCGAGGGCCGTAGTTGTTGAACATCCGTGTGACGACGCCCGGGACGTCGAAGGCGTCGAAGTAGTTCATGGTCAGGAAGTCGGCGGCGACCTTCGACGTGGCGTAGATCGACTTCGGGTTGATCGGCGAGCGCTCGTGGAGGATGAGCCCGCCCGCGTCGTCGAAGTCGTGGTGGTCGGAGACGGCCTCGCGCACGTTCCCGTACTCCTCGGAGGTGCCCGCGGTGTCGAACTTCTCGAGCTCGAGCCCGCCGTCGACGATCGACTGCAGGAGGTTCAGCGTACCCAGCACGTTCGCGGCCACCGTCTCGTACGGTCGATGCCAGGACTCACCGACGTGTGCCTGTGCGCCCAGGTGGAAGACGTACGGCCGGTCGCTGACGGTCTCCTTGAGCTCGCGCACGAGCCGGTCGATCGACGTCTTGTCCGTGAGGTCTGCGAAGTGCACCTTGAGGCGCTCGCGCAGCTCGCCGATGTTGTTCAGCGCCCCGCTGGATGTCGCCCGCACGAAGGCGTGGACCGAGGCTCCGAGCTCGACCAGCGCCTCGGTCAGGTGCGACCCCATGAAGCCGTCCGCGCCCGTCACGAGCACGGTTCGTCCCTCGTACGTGTCGGCGAACTCGTCGCGGAGTGCGTCGATCGTGCTGCCTGTCCAGAGGGTGTCGTTCGGCATGGCCCGTACGCTTCCGCGTCGGTGAGCAAGCGTACAGACCCGCCCGGAACAGGGTCGCTGTGGAGCGGAACCTTGACGGCACTCTCGTTGCTCGTCGTCTCAGCGGCCGCGGCCCTTACCGGGATTGTCATCGCTCGCGACTTCGGGCGAAGCGCCGAGACGGACGGCCTGCTCGCTGCGTACGGGGTCTTCATCGTCATCGTCGTCGCAGCTCAGGCGATTCGCGTCGCCGTACTTCCGAAGCTCGCTCGGGCAGCGGAAGCCGGCCAGCTCGCCGGGGAGCTCGCGGGATACGCGGCCGCTGTGGTCATTCTCGCGATACCGCTCGTACTCGCCGCCGAGCTGTGGACCAATGCGCTCGGCGGTCTGCTGACCGGTCACCAGTCCTCAGTCTCACAGGACGCGGCCGCGACAGCGCTCAAGTGGATGGTGCCGGCGGGTGTGATGCAGCTCTTCGCGGGACTTGCGTCGAGCGGGCTCGCAGCGCTCGATGACTACGGGACGGCGGCGCTCGGCTATGCGAGCGGAAGTGCAGCGGGGCTCCTCCTGATCGTCCTTCGCGCGGAGCCGGACGGGATCGTCGCGGTCGCCTGGGGAACGGCGCTCAACGGCGCGATCGCACTCGCCGTTCCGGCGACCTGGCTTGCGATCCGCGCCTTGCGCGCTCGTATGCCCCCAACCGCCATACAATCGGGCCGCCAGAACGTTCGTGCTCGCTTCGGAGCATTTGCCATCGGGGCTGCCCTCCCGATCGCTTTGCAGCTCGTGTACGTCGTATCCCTGCCGTTTGCGGCGCGCGTCGGCACTGGTGCGACGACGACGTTCGTCTACGCGTACCTTGCGGCGGCGGCGCTCGTGAACATCACGGCGGGCTCTCTCGCGCTCGTCACAGCGGTTCCACTCGCGCGCGGTGAGTTTGCGGTCGAGGAGACCGTTCGCCACGTGGTCTCGGCGTCGTGGCTGGCGCTCGTGCTGGTGGGAGCTGCAGCTGGTGCGTTCGCGGTTGCAGGGGGCCCGGTCGTCGACAGCGTCCTGGGCTCGTCCTACGCTGGAGACGTCGGCGCCGAGCTGGGTCGGCTCGTCGTTGCGCTCACCCCTTGGATCATCGCGTGCGTGGGCGTCGCCATCGCTTTCCCGCTGGCGTTCGTCGCTGGCCGTACGAGGCGGCTTCCGTGGATCGCATTGGGAGCTTTGGCACTGCAGGTTCCGCTCGCCTGGGCAGGCGTGAGCCTGCTCGAACTCGACGGATTGGCGCTGGCCCTCGCGTGCTCGACGATGGCGGTACTCGTCGCTCTCCTCGCTGAGCTCGGGGCGCTCGGCGGCGCTGCCCGGGGGCTTGCGGGCGCAGGCCTCGTCGTGGGGGGGATAAGCGTGGCTTCATTCGCTCCATCGGCACTCGTCGTGGGCGGCATTGCAGCCGCTCTGATCGGCCTCGTCGTGTACGTCGCGCTCTTCGCGCTCCTACGGCCTCGGCCACTCACGAGAAGCTGGCGCTATCTGCGCAGCTTGAGCTGAGTGCTCCGGCCTAGGAGCGCCTGAAGACCACGGTGTCGAAGACGTCGTCCGGAACCGGCCTGCGAAGGGGTGCCGCGTATCCGCAGTCGTCGAGGATCGAGACGACTCGCTCGGGCGTGCTTCCAGCGCACGCGAGCCGCCAACCGAGGAGCTCGACGACGACCACCCTCGGAGTGCGGGACGCCAACAAGCGCTCGGCGCCGCGTAACACCTCTTCCTCGTGGCCCTCGACGTCGATCTTGAGTGTGTCGACGTCGCCCACCGCTTCGTCGAGCGTGACGACCGGGACTGAGATCTCCTCGGCCGAGCCCTGAACCGCGGTTCGATGGAGGGTTGCCTGGCTTGCGTTCTGCTCGAAGTCCGAGGCGTAGAGGTCGAGCTGGCCTGGACGAGAGCTGACGGCCTGGGGCCGGAGGTCGATCTCGAGACCATTGAGCTCGGCATTGACCAAAAGGTGCTCGGCTGCCCACGGATTCGGCTCGAACGCGACTACGGCAGCTCTCGTCGCTGCAGGGACGCTCCAGAATCCGACATTTGCACCGACATCCACGAATACGCCTCGGATCTCCGAGAGAACGCGTTGACGCAGTTCCTGCTCGTACAAGCCGAGGAACATGAGCCGTTGGGCGTCCTCAGCGAGGTCGAGCCTCCAACGCAGCCCCTCGCGTTCGACGTCGACCTCGGCGATGCGCTTGCGGGGTTTCCCGAGCACGCCGTACGCCAAGAGCCGGGATACGCGAGCCGCCGGCGGGCCCAGCGCTCTTGCGACGGGACCGCACCGCCCGACACGGAGTGCGTCAGCGAGCCTCGGGTGCATTCTCTCGGACCCTAGTTGCTCGGGCAGCGAGTGCCTGTCTTGGTTACGGCGTCCGGGGAGGCTTCCGCAGATGGAGGTAGGCGACGCCCTCACCCGCGGCCTCGATCACGCTCGAGCTCGAAGACGTCCGCACATTGGAAGGGCAGACGAAGCGCAGAAACGGGCCGGTGACGGAAGACCAGGGAAGGTGGCTCGTGTACCAGCGTTCGATGCGGGGGTTGCGCGCCGTCGCGAACTCCCGCACGACGACCTCCCACGGCTGCTGCGCGACGAGCTGCTCGAGCTCGACCGGCGTGTAGTCGTGCTTGTAGAAGACCCCACGCTCGTCGACCACGCTGCTCGCATCCCCGTAGACCTTGTCGTCGACGAAGACGTCGTGCGCGTGCGCGGCCACGTCCGTCGTGAGATGGAGCGAGCCCCCTGGCTTCAGGACGCGACAGAACTCGGAGAGCGCGTCCGCGTCCTTGCCGCCGCCGATGTGCTCGATGACCGACACGCAGATGCAGTTGTCGAAGGTCTCGTCCGCGAACGAGAGTGCAGTCGCGTCCTCGACGGCGAGGTCGAGCGCGGGGTCGATCGTGCGCCACGCGTCGATCTCCTCGTCGAACAGGTCGACGCAGACCCAGGTTCCGCGGCCTTCCGAGCGCAGGAGCGAGGGAAGGAGCTTCGGGCTCGAGACGTCGAGGCAGCGACCCTCGAAGTGCGCGTCCGCGACTCGCCCGAGCTCGTAGTAGCGGCGTGGGTCGAGAGGCACGAGCAGTCGCACGAAGCCCACGCGCCCCGCTCGCCAGCCGTGCCGCGACTCCCGGAGGAGCCAAGGTAGTCCGAGCGCATAGCTGTGCCACCACAGTCGTTTCCAGCCCGGCGCGCCACGCAGTCGTCCTGTCACTCGAGCAGCGGGCCTACGTCAGCGAGTGAGAGGGACGACTCGCTCCGCGCCGACGTCTCGCCAGTCGCCCGCGATGCTCGTCGAGGGTCGAGTGCGTGACCTGGTAGTCGAGCTGACGGAACTCGACGTACGCGCGCAGCGCCTTGGCGTAGTTGGCGGGTCGAAAGCGATCGCCGAACCCGCCGAGCATCAGAGAGCAGAGTGCGAGTCGTCGCTCCGCCATGCCGCAGAGCCGCCCCGCGTCGGCGACGCCTCGTGCCGCCCACCAGCGCCACACGCGGAGGAAGTTGAACGTGTACTGCCACCGGTGCTGCCAGATGTGGTCGCGGAGCGCTCGGCGAGTCATGCTCGACGACGACAGCACGAGCGTGACGAGTCTCTCTCCGACGAGCTCGACGCCGCCGCCCTCGGCTCCGAGCTCCGACAGGAACCCCACGTCGTTGCCGTACGGGTGACGCTCGTAGTCGTATCCACGCGGATTCTCGACCTGGATGTGGCGGTCGAACACCTCCCGGGCGGCGTTCGTCTCGTACACCGAGCAGATCTGCGAGATCGGAAACCTGCGCAGGAAGATTCCCTCCGAGTACTCGACGGGCGTCGCGAGGCCGGCGTCCAGTGCGTAGTACGGGAGGACGCTGCCGTCGGCTTCGACCTCGCCGCTACACGTCACGAGCTTGCGGTGGCCATCCTCGGCGGCCCTCGTCGCGGCAGCCATCATCATGGTGCTGTAGGAGGGCTTGAGCACGTCGTCGGCCCAGACGAAGCTGCACCAGTCGCCCGTGATCGCGTGGAGCGCGACCCGCCACGCGCGTACCGGGCCGCGGTTCTCCTCCGACGTGAGGAGCCGCGTCTCGAGGTCAGAATCCGCGGCGGCGAGCAGTCGCTCGACAACCTCTCGCGTCGAGTCCTTGCTGCACTCGTCGTAGACCAGAACCTCGAGTGGCCGATACTCCTGCGCGAGGACGCTCGCCAAAGTGCGCTCGATGGTGTCCCCGCTCTGGAACGTGGGGATCATGAGCGAGAGCTTCACTCGGCTGACGATAACGAAGCTGTCAGCCCGTCTTCCGCCAGCGTAAGCCCGATCCGCGTCGATAGAGGCCGACGACGGCCAGGCCGCCTCGTGTGCTGAACACGCGGTGCCTCGTCGACGCGACCGCTCGTTCGAGCGTCGGCAGGTAGCGGAACGTCAGCCGGCCGCCTTCCCAGTCGAAGGGCGGGAGCTCGTCCGCCACCTTCCGGACGACGACCGTGCGGTATCCGACCGAGCGCTCGACCTCCCAGGAGCTCGACGCGCGCGCGTGATCGACGACTGCGGTGACGGGAGGCAGGTACGCGTCGTCGAGGAGGATGCGACCGCCGAGCTTGACCTGCGGAGCCACGTGCCACCAGTCGAGAATGGGGTACGGGAAGCCATGGGCGCCGTCGAGGAGAACGAGATCGAGGGACTGCTCGGGCAGCGTGGGCAGGACGTCATGGGAGAAGCCGACTGCGAATAACACCGTGGCGCTCGAGATCCCGAGCGCGTCGCATGCGCTGCGCACGCGCGTCTCCTCGTCGGGATCGGGCGTGACCGCGACGTGGTCGGTGCCCGCCGCGGCAAACACGATCGTGCTTGCCCCCGAGCCGGTCTCGAGTGTCGTCATGTCGCTCCGCAGCTCTCCCTCGAGCCACTCGAGGGCGGGCCACGCGAGACCCCAGTACTCGTCTCCGTCGCCGTGGATACCCGGCGGCGTGGCCCGCAGCCGGTCCGTCAGCGTCGGAGCCATCGCCTGAACGTTACGGCATTCATCCCCGGAGCTCGGAGTACACGGCGTCGTGGGCGCGCGCCGTCTTCTCCCACGTGAACTCGGCTGCGCGCGCGATGCCCCTGCTGCTCCACTCGGCGGGGCGGGCGAGGATCTCCTCCACCGCCTCGACCATCTCCTCGACCGACGTCGGGTCGAAGAGGCGCGCCGCGTCGCCGCACACCTCGGGGAGCGAGCCGGCGTTCGAGCACGCGACGGGGCACCCGCACGCCATGGCCTCGAGCGGAGGTTGTCCGAACCCCTCGTACTCGCTCGGAAAGACGAGGCCCGCCGCGGTGCGGTAGAGCTGCACGAGGTCGTCTCGCGGGACGTGTCCCAGCGAGCGAGCGCCGTCCGGCGTCGCGCCGTCGTATGCGGTGAGGACGAGCTCGAGCTCCGGATGCCGCCGCCGGAGGACGGCGAAGGCCTCGAACAGGCGCGCGTGGTTCTTGTGCGGCCAGGCCCGCGCGGGATACACGAGGAACGTGCCCCTCGGCTCGTCGCCCGGCCGGAACACGGTGTGGTCGATGCCCAGGTGGATCGGGCGGAGCTTTCCCGCGGGCACGCCGAGCCGCTCGACGACGGCCTCTGCGGCGTGCTCCGAGATCGCGATCACGAGCTCGCTCTTTCGAACCGACCACGAGTACACGGCCCGCCGGTACGCGAGCTCCGCGCGCGAGAAGAAGCGAGGGAGGAACTCGTGC
>Ga0074049_12992391_pt1 | contig 14140 bp, 13 predicted proteins | sample SoimicmetaTmtLPC_FD_74463 | JGI IMG/M metagenome (GOLD analysis project Ga0074049, IMG submission 74463) | Soil and rhizosphere microbial communities from Centre INRS-Institut Armand-Frappier, Laval, Canada - Soil microcosm metaTmtLPC... | ecosystem: Engineered > Artificial ecosystem > Soil...
ATGAGATTGCCCTTCTCGCCATGCGCCACATCGCTGCCGAAGGCCTTGCACTCACGCTGCATCCTGGTGAGCAACCACGCGCGGTCCTCGCTGCCGGCATGGTTCACGCGAAAATGGCGGATGCGCGTGGGCACCAGTTCGAGCGTTTGCAGTCGCCCCGAGGCGGCATCCAAGGTGGGGAAATACATCAGCCCGAGGTCGCTGCGATATTCCTCGTGTCCCTCGATCCCTTCGTAGTCGTCGAGGAAGTCGCCGCAGCCGTAGAGAACGAGGCGATCGCGATACACCTCGATCGCCTTCGGGTGGTGCGAAGAGTGGCCGTGCACGATGTCGACGCCGGCTTCGTCGATGAGCGCATGCGCGAATGCACGCTGCGAGCGCGAGACCTCGTAGCCCCAGTTGCCGCCCCAATGCAGCGCGAATATCACGCGATCGCCGGATCGCCGATCGTGACGCACGAGCGTGGCGAGGCGCGATACCGTTTCGTTCGACAAATCGGGCAGGCGATGCACGCCGGAGCGCCCTGCGGTCGCCGCCCAATCCGCAGGCACGCCGCTGTCTTCCGTAGCGGCGGCGAACACGAGGATGCGTGTGCCCTCGCCCAACGGGAGGATCGCGGGTGCCTGTGCGGCTTCGAGGTTGGCGCCGGCACCGGTGGTCGCGATGCGTGCACGTCGCAGCGTCGCAAGCGTTTCTGCAAGGCCCTCGCGTTGCCAGTCCAGCACATGGTTGTTGGCCAGCACGCAACAGTCGATGCCGGCCGCGGTGAGGCAGCCGACGTTGTCCGGATGCATGCGGTAGTTGATCCCCTTGTCGGGCCAGGGCGCGTCGCTGCGGGTGACGCTGGTTTCGAGGTTGACGATGCGTGCGGCGGGGCGTCGTCGATCCAATTCGGCCAGCGCATCGCCCCACACGTAAGCGAACGACACGGGATGCGGGATGTCGCCGCTGGTCTCTTTCGCAAGCGCGAGGTAACCGCGCGCATCGCGCATGTAGGGCTCGTGCAGTTCGGGTTTCGACGGATGCGGCAGGATCTGGTCGATGGCGCGCCCGGTCATGACGTCGCCGGACAGGAACAGGGAGAAGGTTTTGGAATCGGGCATGCGCGGTGGCCGCGGGGAGGCCGCAGCCCCGGCTGCAAGACCGCCCAGCAACCAGAGGAAGCGGCGACGCCCATGCATTGAACGAGCATAGGCGCGGGACTGTTAGCGCCGCATTCGCGGCAGCTTCTTCTCCTCCGCCTTTATGCTCCGCTTCGCGTCTGGACGGCGAAGTAGTTCATCGCGAAGGCAATCTCCGGCTTTCGCGGGTCGCCGTTCTGGGCGATGAGATAGCAGGCGTAGCGGGTCAGGGCGACGTCTCCGATCGCCCGGGCGGCATCGCTCCCAAGGCCGACCATTTTGCTGACGTCAGCAAAATGGTCGTCGACGCCCTCCCCGGCATGCCCGCACGCAATCCTGGCCTGGTCCAGGACGCGCTCGAAATTGCGCCACTGGGCATAGCCGAGCAGCTTCTGCAGCTCCCGCGCCAACCAATACTCGACATCTCCCTCGACATGCACCGCCTCTTCGAAGTCGCGATGCAAACTGGCGATCAATTCTTTCTTCATCCAACGTCTCCTCCGCACTCATGGCCGGAGGGACGCTATCGCGACGCGTCGGATGGCAAGCGCGTCCAGTTCGGAAACAGCGCCACGTCGGGCGACGTCGCATCCAACTCAAGACAAAGGCGCCAAGTGAAGCGCGGCTCCGCAGGCGGTGTAGTCTTGGATCACGCGACAACAAGAATTGCAGCGCACGCAAGCTCAACGGTAAACCCCAAGCTCGTCAGAAGGGAGCACCCCCCATGCGCCCGGCTCCGGTTTTGTTTCTCGCGCTTGCCGCGCTCGGCACCATCGTCCCCGCAATGTCCGCATCGGCCGGCCCGCTACAGGTCTACGGCGCATGGCACTGCTCCAGCGACGCCTGCGACTGGGCGACGCCCCGCACCATCGCCGAGTTCGACGCGATGAACCATTGGCTGATCGATCGCGGCGATGGCCGACCTTCGGTCAACCTGGTCGTGTTGAGCTTCGTGCATCCGCTGAAACTGCTGAACCAGACGACCGACGCCGCCACGCTCAATGGCGTGCCCAGGGGCATGACGCCATCGATCGTCAATTACTTCGCCAGCCGCAACATCCGCGTGATGCTGTCGATCGGGGGCAGCAACTACGCCGACGCCTGGACCCAGGCGCTTGCGCAGGACGCCACGATGCTCGGATTGCGCGCCGCGCAGTTGGCGACGCAACTGGGTGTCGGCATCGAGATCGACTACGAGGAAGACACCCATCCCGATCTCGCCGGGCTGCAGGAATTCATCACCGCGTATCGCTCGGTGATCCCGTACGACGCCACGGGACGCAACAAGACCGCGCGGCTCACCATCGACCTGGCCGCGGGCGATCAGTGGCTGATCGACCTCGGTCGCAAGGCCGCCGCCGATTGGCTGCGGACAAACAACCCAGTCCTCGATTACGCGAACGCGATGGTGCCGGACACGCAACCATCCTCCGCGAATGCGATCGCGAACTGGAAGGAACACGTCGTCGGCAAGCCGCAATACGTGCCGGCCTATCCGCCCGTGGCACCGGCCAAGCTCACCGCCGGGCTTTACCTGGCCGGTGGCAGCCGCGTGCGCGCGGAGTGCAACCGGTTTTCCAAGTCGTTGCAGCGGTCGACAGGCAACTTCGTGCAGACGGTGGCGCCCAACGGGGCCGGAACGACGGCAGGCATGCTGGGCTACATGTTCTGGGCGGCGGAGCGACCCTCCGACGGCGTGACCACGCAACCACCGAACAGTTGCGAACGCGGGGTGGGCGTTGGCGCTGCGACCTACAACATTCCGATTCCGATGCCCGCGCTGCGGCAGCGGTGAGAATGGTGGCGCGCGTCAGTCGGGCGTCGCTTCGCCCGGCGACCGCGGCACCAGGATCGCCAATGCGATCGCGACGAGGAAAAGCGCCGGCACATCCCCTGCCATGTGCCCCATCTGCCCGGGCTGCGTGAACGACTGCACGGCCATGATGGCGCCGTGCACGACGCTGGACCAAATGGCGAACCAGATCAGGCTCAGGTGAGCCAGCGGATCGCGCGCGGCACGGATCAGGAACACACCCAACGTGGCGTACACGCCCACGATCATCATCGGATAAGCCGAATATCCGACATGCCAGGCCCAGCCCGATGGCCAGAACACCATCAACGGGTAGAGCGCGAGGCAGGCCAGGCCCGCCAAAACCAGCGCGATGCGCAAATACTTGAGGCGATCGACTGCAATCATCGCGAGCTCCTCCTGGCTTGGCCGTCTAGAATGCGCGTCCCGTTCTCGCCCGAAGTATCCCGCATATGGCGCTCAAGGCGACCGTGATCAAAGCCGAGCTCCAGCTCAGCGACCTGGATCGGCATCACTACGCGACCTACCCGCTCACCCTCGCCCAGCATCCGTCGGAGACGGACCAGCGGCTGATGGTGCGCCTGGTGGCCTTCGCGCTGTTCGCCAGCGAGCGCCTGGAATTCGGCAGGGGGCTGAGCAACGAAGAAGAGCCCGATCTGTGGCGGCGCGACTACACCGGCGACATCGAGTTGTGGATCGACCTCGGCCAACCCGACGAATCGCGCATCCGCAAGGCGAGCGGTCGTGCACGCCAGGTGGTGGTCATCAACTACGCAGGTCGCGCCGCCGACCTGTGGTGGGAGAAGAATGCGTCTGGGCTGGCGCGCCTGAACAACCTCACCGTCATCGACCTCGACGCGGCGGCCATCGAAACACTGGCCGCGAACATGCAACGCAGCATGCAGATCAACGCGATGATCCAGGATGGCGAGCTGCAGCTCATGGGCGACACCGGTTCGATCGTCGTGCACGCGCGCAAACGCATGGCGTCGACGACACCAGCGACCTGATCGCAGGCCTGGGGCATGAGCGCGCATTTCGACGCCATGATCGTCGGCGGCGGCGCCGCTGGATTGATGTGCGCGATTGCCGCAGGGCAGCGGGGCAAGCGCGTGCTCGTCGTCGAACACGCCAATCGCGTCGGCAAGAAGATCCTGATGTCGGGCGGCGGGCGCTGCAACTTCACCAACACCGGTGCGACGCCCGCCAACTACCTCTCCGCCAATCCGCACTTCTGCAAGTCCGCGCTGGCCCGTTACACGCCGTGGCATTTCATCGACATGGTCGAACGCCACGGCATTGCGTACCACGAGAAGGAGCTCGGCCAGCTGTTCTGCGACGAGTCCTCCAAGCTGATCGTGAAGATGCTGCTGGACGAGTGTGCGGCCGCCGGCGTGCGCGTGGAGACCAGTTGCAGCATCGAGCGCGTGAGCCACGGCGACAGCGACGAAGCGCGGTTCCGACTGCACACCACGCATGGCGTTTTTTCCGCGCCTGCGCTGGTGGTGGCGAGTGGCGGACTCTCGATCCCGAGCATGGGCGCCACCGGCTTCGGTTACGAACTCGCCCGCCAGTTCGGCCACGCCGTGCTGCCAACGCGCGCGGGCCTGGTGCCGCTCACGCTCAGCGGCAAGCACCAGGAACGCCTGGCCGATCTCAGCGGCGTGGCATTTCCGGTGACGGCGCAGTGCAACGGCACCCGCTTCAGCAACTATCTGCTGATCACGCATCGCGGCGTGAGTGGTCCTGCGATCCTGCAGATCTCGTCGTTCTGGCAACCGGGCGACGACCTGCGCGTGGATCTGTTGCCGGGCCAGGATGCGCTCGAAGCGCTGCAGCAATGGCAGCGCGATCGCCCGGCCGCGGAACTCAAGACCGTGCTGGGCGACGTGATTCCGAAGCGCTTCGCGCAACGCCTGTGCGAACACTGGCTGCCCAATCGGCCGATGAAGCAATTCAACGCACCGCAACTGCGCGAGATTGCGCAGGTGCTCAGCGACTGGGCGCTGGTGGCCAGCGGCACCGAGGGCTATCGCACTGCGGAGGTGACGCTCGGCGGCGTGGATACCGATGAACTCTCTTCGAGCACGATGCAATCCAAGCGCGTGCCCGGGCTGTATTTCATCGGCGAGGTGGTCGACGTCACCGGGTGGCTCGGGGGTTACAACTTCCAGTGGGCGTGGGCGTCGGGGCGTGCGGCGGGCCATGCCGTGTAGCGCCGCGTGAGTCAGGCTCGCGGCAGGTTCAACTTGAACGTCGTCGTTCCCGCCACCGAATCGGCGCGAATGGTGCCGTCGTGCGCCTGTGCGATCTGGCTCACGATGAACAAGCCCAAGCCCAGGCTGGTCTGCTCCGCTTCGCCGCTGGCGACGCCGCCACGGCGTAACGGTTCGAACATCAGGTCGAGCGTTTCGCGGGGGATCGCCTCGCCCGAATTGCCGACTTCGAGCTCCGCGTTGTTGCCTGCTTCGCGGAGCGTCACGCGGATCTCGCCGCCGCGCGTGCCGTATTTCCGTGCATTGATCACCAGGTTCCCCAGCGCTTCACGGATGTGGCCGGCGTCGAACATCCCGCGCAGCGTCGCAGGGGATTCGAAACGGATCCTTGTTTCCGGCATCGACGCCTGCAACAGTTCGAGCTCTTCGCGACACTCGTGGGCGAGGTCGACGTCCGCCTTCTCCACCTCGAACCCCATGCCCATTTGCGCGCGGTTGTAGACCAGCAACTTGTCGAGCAATTCGCGCATGCGCGCGCCGCTGCGAATGAGGCGTTGCGCCGCGCTCGCGATCGGCGCATCCACCGCCATCTGCGCAATCATCTGCGACGTCATCACGATGGCACTGAGCGGGCTGCGCAAATCGTGGCCCAGCACGCCGAGGAAAATGTTGCGCCACCGCTCCACTTCGACCGCATAGTGGCTCACCGACTCGGCGATGGCTTCGTCGATCGCCTCGTTGAAACGCGTGACCTCATCGGCGGAGGCGGCGGTGCGGCCAGGCTCGGCTGCCCACAATCGCAACACGGACGCGCGCAGGGCGCGGTACTCCGACACGAGGTTGGAGATGCTGTAACCGCTGTGGGCGCGATGCAGCGCGTGCGTGCCCGCTGCCGAACGTGGGTGCCCGAGGGGTGCCAACGTGCGGCCTTCGGACTTCTCGAGTTCCTGGGCGCTGGTCTGCGGCGTTCGCAAGTCGGCGACGATCGCCTCGACGATGTCGGGCAAGTGGTCGCGCAGCGCAACGTCGTCCAGCGGCGTGCCCACCTCCACGGTCTTCGCGAACGTGATGGCGTGCGCGATGATCGTTTCTGCGTGGTGCTCGATGAAATCCGCCAGACCGCTCTTCATGCCGTGCGTCCCGCCCTGGAAAAGTCCGGGGGCATCGTACGGCATGGGCGGGGCGGGGACCCGCGTGAAGGTGGCTACTCCGCCAGCTTCGCAGCCTCAACCCGGCGCAAACGCGTCACTGCCTCCGCGGCTTCCCACGACGTCCGAACGCGCGCTTCCACGTCCTGCCACTGTGCGCTCGCCCTGTCGGCCGCCGACCAGGCATCTGCTGCGTAGTACGACACTGCCTCCCAACTCGCGCCGCGAAAGCAGCGGCGGAGGGTTGCAGCGAACGATTGGATCTCCAGATCCAAGGCTGCGCGGTCAGGTTGCAGGTGCATGATCCACCACCGCAAAGGTCGCAAGGGGACTTGGCAATATGGACCTGTTTGGACCTGCGTGCAGAAAGTCGCGGACTTTCGGACGGACGGGCGGACCAAGGGTCAATCCGCGCATGCGCGAGCGTTGGCTTAGGTGGGCGCCTGGTGTTGCAGGCTCACGTCGCCGGCGTCTCGGTGCACTTGGCCTTGATCGCCGGCGCCATCGTCGCAGCGAGCTCTCCCTTGGCCTGCTTCGCCTGCATCTCGTCGAAATACGGAATGCGGGCCGCAGGTTCTTCATTGAGGATCGAGGCATAGGCCGACAGCAGGCTCTCCATGCCGGCCACCTGCATCGCCTGTTCGTCCCTCGTGTGCGGATGCTCCAGCTGGAAGGCCGCGTTGCCGAACATCGCCTGCATGACGAGTTCGCCACCGTGGGGCACGTTGTCGCTCGGCAGCGGACCCAGCACGTCGCACACCGTGACCATGATGTCCTTGCTGTCGATCGCGTGCATCAGCAGCCAGGCGCGCTTGGATTTGTCGCGATCGGAAAACGGATCGCGCTCCAGCTCGCGCGTGAGCCGCACGAACTTCTGCGCGTTGGTTTCTTTCGCCGGCGTGTCCGCGGCACCCGCGGAAAACGCGGACAAGATCAGCCCGAAGGCCAGGCATGCACGTAGCAACATCGGTGTTCCCCTTTGCGATGGGCGCATCCTAGCAGCCCATCGCGGGGACGATGCTCCAGGCTAATGCAACGCCTTGAACGCCGCCCGCATCTCCGACGCGAACACCAACGGCTCTTCCCACGCCGCGAAGTGGCCGCCCTTCTTCGCCTCGCTGAAGTAGGCGAGGCTCGGATAGCCGCCCTCCGCCCAACGCTTCGAAGGCTGGTAGATCTCGCCCGGGAAGACGGTGAACGCGGCGGGGATCGAGAACTTCTTCGGTCCGAAGTACGGCGGCTTGTTGTCCCAGTAGCTGCGCGCCGAAGAGACACCGGTGTTCGTCAGCCAGTAGAGCGTGATGTTGTCGAGCACGTCGTCGCGCGTCAGCTTCTCCGCGGGCTGCCCTGCGGTGGGCGTGCGCATCGCCGCGAGGACCGTCGCTGCAGGTTGATCGTCGCCATCTCCATGGTCGATCAGCCAGGCTGCAAGGGCGACGGGAGAATCCGCGAGTCCATACAGCGTTTGTGGACGCGTCGCCATTTCGATCGCGTAGCCCGCATTCTTGACGAAGAAGCCCTGCAGCTTTTGCAAAGCGGCCTTCTCCTGGTCGGTGATGTCGGACGGCGGCGCTGCGCCCATCTGGATCGTGTTCGACACGTTTTCAGGAAGCGCAAACAGGAAGTTGGTGTGCATGCCCACGAGTTCCGGGGGCGCCGCGACCGCCATGGCATCCGTGATCTGTCCGCCGACATCGCCGCCCTGCGCGACGAAGCGCGTGTAGCCCAGTCGCTTCATCAGTTCGACCCAGGCGCGCGCCATGCGCGCGTGGTCCCAGTTCACCGTCGGCTTGGACGAGAACCCATAGCCGGGGATCGACGGAATCACCACGTCGAAGGCGTCCTGCTCCGTGCCCCCGAAGGCCGTGGGATCCGTGAGCGGACCGATCAACTTGATCTGCTCGATGATCGAGCCCGGCCATCCGTGCGAAATGATCACGGGCAACGCACCCTTGTGCTTCGAGCGCACGTGGATGAAGTGGATGTCGAGCCCGTCGATCTCGGTGACGAATTGCGGCAAGGCGTTGAGCTTGTCTTCGCACTTGCGCCAGTCGTAGTCGTTGGCCCAGTAGCGCGTGAGGTCCTGCAGGGCACCCAGCGGCACGCCCTGCGAGGTATCCGCGACGTTCTCCTTCTCCGGCCACCGGGTCGCATTGATGCGACGCTTCATGTCGGCCAGCTGCGTGTCCGACGCTTTGAAATGGAACGGGCGAATGGCGGAACCGGCGCTGGTAGTGTTGGCTTGCTGACTCATGGCTGCGTCTCCTTTCCGGGAAGACGAACACGCCAAGCGCGGCGACGAAGGCCGCGCGCCGCACGGTCTGCGTCGCACCGGTGATTCGAAGGGTGTGCACAGGGTCTGCTTTCCGCCGTGCGCGAGCCATCCCCTGCTCGGGGCTCAAACGACAGTCATGCTGGCGTTTTGCCGCCGATCGACAGGATGACATTGCCGACCGCTTTTCCTTCTTCGACCAGCATGTGCGCGTCCGCGATTTTCTCAAGCGGGAATTCCGCCGCGATGTTGTGCTGCAGCTTTCCACCCGCGAGCATCGCGGACAGCCCTTCGATTGCACGCTTCCTGTCGCGCTCCGACAGGTGATAGACGATGAAGAAGTGCAACGAAATGTTCTTCAGGATGCCGGGCACGAAGGGCACTTCGATATTCGGATGGCCGCTTCCATAAATAGCCACGTCGCCGTCGCGCGCGAGGAGGTCGAAATCGAGGGCGGCGTTCGCGGCGAAGTCGACTTCGATGATGCGATCCACGCCCTGCGCGTCCGTTGCTGCGCGCACCGCCTCGCGAACGTCCTCGCGACGGTAATCGATCGTCACGCCCGCACCGGCTTCGCGCGCGAGGGCCGCCTTGCCTGCGTTGCTGACGGTCGCAACCACCTGGGCCGCACCCGCCTCGCGGGCCATCTGGACTGCGTAGTGCCCCACCGCCCCGGCGCCTCCGGCCACGAGCACGCGCTTGCCCTGCACGCCGCCGTGCATGTGCACGGCCTGATACGCCGTGAGCGCGGGGATGCCGAGCAACGCACCGACCTTGAGGTCCACGCGATCGGGCAGCCTGACGGCCTGTTCCGCCGGCACGACGACCCACTCCGCCGCGGTGCCATCCGGTCGACCCCAGGCTGCATTCCACACCCACACACGCTCGCCGAGGCGGGCACGATCGACGCCATCTCCGACGGCATCGATGTGTCCCGATCCATCGCTGTGCGGCGTGATCCGTGGAAACGGCAGCACGGCCGAGCGCGTGCCTGCGCGCGACTTCGTGTCGGACGGGTTGACCCCCGACCATGCCATGCGAATGCGCACGCAGCCCGGCTCGGGCTCCGGCCGCTCGAGCGTGACGATCGACAGGACCTCGTGCGCAGGTCCGGTGCGGGTGTAGATCGCTGCGCGCATGTGGGTCATGCCCTGTCGGAGGCAACTGCGTGCGGGCCATCGATATACCACCGTTCTCGAGCGCGCGGGGGGCGTGTTCATGCAGCGCCCCGCCTGTCGCAAAGTTCACGCAGCTGCAACGTCGCCTCGACGACATTCGCGCACTCTGCGTGTGGACGATCCCGCCATGCATGGCTTGATGCGCGCACTGTCGCTTGGCTCGGCCCTTTGCGCCATCGCCTGCACCGCGCATGCGCAGGACGCGTTCCTCGGAATCGTGCTGGAAGAACCCGGCAGCGCCGGTCTGGGTTTCCTCTTCCGTACCGAGACGTCCCCGTACATCGGTGGCGGCGATCGCGACGACTTCCTGCCCCTGTACCTTTACGAAGGCGAACGCTTCTTCCTGCGTGCGAACGAAGTCGGCGTCCGCGTCTGGCACGACGACACGATGGGCTTCGAAGCGTTCGCGGAGCGCCGGCTGGAAGGCTATCCCGAGGATGTTGCGCCTGCGTCGCTGGAGGGCATGCAGGTGCGCAACACCGGCGCCGACCTCGGTGCGCGCTTCTACCTGCAGCACGGCGCATCGCGTTGGGACCTGAGCGTGCGGCACGACATCGCCAACCTCTCGCACGGCACCGAAGTGCGCGCGGGTTACGGCTACACGATCCAGGGCGATCGATGGCGGCTGCAACCGGTCGCCTTGCTGTCGTGGCGCAGTGGCGATCTCAACGACTACTACTACGGCGTGTCGCCGTTGGAGGCGCGACCGGATCGCCCCGCCTACGACGCCGGCGCGGGATGGAATGCAACGCTCGCCCTCTACGGCGAGTACCGCATCCTGCAGCACTGGAGCCTGATCGGCGGTGCATACGCGACGCAGGTGTCGTCCGAAATCCGCGACAGCCCGGTGGTGGAGGACAAGGTGCGGTGGGGTGTGATGGCAGGCGCCGTCTACGATTTCGGCAACAGCCAGGTGCGCTGGGACGACGACACGTCACCGACTTACATCAAGGTGTTCTACGGGCGCGACACCGGCGAAGGCTGCCACCTGGCCCGCATCATGACACTGCAATGCGTGAGCCTGAACGACGACGACCCGACCGACATCGTGGGCGTGCACATCGGCCGCCCCTTTGTTTCGCGCTTCAACAACTGGCCGGTCGACATCGTCGGCTACGCCGGCCTGCTGCGCCACCTCGAAAAAGGCCGCCAGCCCGACGGCTGGCAGATCGACGCCTACATGAAGGGATTCTGGTACGGATTCCCATGGAGCCACCGCGTCAACACGCGCCTGGGCTTCGGCATCGGCGTCTCGTACGCCGAGCGCGTGCCTTACACCGAAGTCACCTCACAGGCCCGGCGCGGGGAAAACACGTCGAAGCTGCTCAACTACCTGGAGCCCAGCGTGGACGTGAGCGTGGGCGACCTGTTCGGCAGCGAGCGCTGGCACGACCTGTACTTCGGGTTCGCGGTGTCGCACCGGTCCGGCATCTTCGGCAGTTCCCAGTTGCTCGGGACGGTCGACGGCGGGTCCAACTACATCTACACGTATCTCGAAGGCGCGTTCTGAGGGGGGCGTCTCCCGGCGGCGTCCCGTTTACGCCGCTGGCTGCGTTTCCTTTCTTGATGAGCCATCGGGCGCCCACATGCTGACCTTCCGCCAGCTGCGTAAACGCAAGGTCGCGCAATGGGTCATCGGCTACACGGCGGTTGCGTGGGCCGTGTTGCAGGGGCTCGGCATGCTGGCCACCACCTACGGCTGGTCGGGCACCCCGATGCGCGTGGGCGTGGCGCTTTCGGTGCTCGGGTTCTTCTTCACGCTGGTCGTCGCGTGGTTCCAGGGCGAGCGCGGGCAACAGAAGGTCACGCGCCTGGAGGTCGTATTGATCGCGGTCCTCGTGGTCGTGGGCGGCGCGTGGTTGTGGCAGACATTGCGCGCCACGTCCGAATCCTCGACCGCCCCCGGGACGCCGCTCGTCAGCGCCGGCATCCCCACGATCGAACAGGACCCCTCGATCGCCGTGCTGCCGCTCGACAACATGAGCACGGACAAGGAGCAGCAGTACTTCTCCGACGGTATTTCGGAAGAACTGCTCAACGTGCTGAACAAGGTGCCGGAGCTGCGCGTGATCGCGCGCACGTCGAGCTTCGCGTTCAAGGGCCAGGACCTGGAGATCCCGGAGATCGCGCGCCGCCTGCACGTGGCGTCGATCCTGCAGGGCAGCGTGCGCAGGGCGGGCAGCCGCGTGCGCATCGCGGTGCAACTGGTGCGCGGCTCCGATGGTTCGCAACTGTGGGCCGACACCTACGACCGCGACTTCAACGACATCTTCCAAGTGCAGGACGAGATCGCCGCGTCCGTCGTGGACGAACTGAAGATCAAGTTGCTGAAGGCGCCCATCGTCACGCCCGTGGATCCCAGGGTCTACCCCTTGGTCCTCCAGGCGCAGGCCCTGTTCGACCAGCAGAGCAAGGAGGGACGCGCGCAGGCGCTGCTCCTGTTCAAGCAGGCGCTGAACATCGCGCCGAACGAAGCGCGCGCATGGGCGGGCCTGGGGCGCGTGTACATCAACCAGTCGATCTACAGCGAGATGCCGCCGGCGGAGGCGACGAAGCTGGCGCGCGATGCACTGGACAAAGCACTGCGCATCGATCCGCGTAACGTCATCGCCATCACCGGCCTTGCGCGCCTGGCCGCGGACTTCGATTTCGACGCGCAGGCAGCCGCCGATTACAACAAGCGTGCGTTGCAGATCGAGCCGAACAACCTGGTGGCCATCAACACCCTGGGGATCCTGCTCAGCAACGTGGGCCGCTTCGACGAAGCGTTGCCGCTGTACGACTACCGCGTGGCGCACGATCCCGCCAATCCGACCGCCTACAACAATCGCGGCATCACCCGTTACTACGCGCGGCAATGGGATGCGGCGATCGACGACTTCCGCAGCGCGCTGCGCCTGAGTCCCGCCTTCGTCGGCGCGCGCAACGGCATTGCCGCCTCGCTGTTGGCCGGGAAGGGCGACGCGGCCGGCGCGCTGCGCGAGATCGACCTCGAACCGGATGAAGCCTCGCGGCTCCAGGTGCGCGCGCTGGCCTTGCACGCGCTCGGCCGCACGCGCGAGTCCAATGCGGCCCTGCAGGAACTCATCAGGAAGTACGGGGACCAGCAACCCACCCTGATCGCGTTGGCGTACAGCTATCGCGTGGATCGCGACGAAGCCTTCAAGTGGCTGGACAAGGCTGCGAGCCTCCACGATCCCGCCGCCACGTCGGTGGCCTTCGACGTGCTGAGCGACTCGTTGCGCGACGATCCACGCTGGCTGCCGTTCCTGCACAAGATCGGTTATGCACCCGAGCAGTTGGCGGCCATCAGGATCGACGTACCGAAGCCGGGGTAATCCGGGTTAACCCCACCCGAATGGGGGAGTCGCATCGCGTGGTCCCGTCGTTCTCCTTGTTTGAAGCCAACGGAGGACGTCATGCGGACCCCACTCAAGCTCTGCCTGCTTGCCATGGTCGTCGTCGTCACCGCTGCGCCAGGGGGCAACCCGCATTTCCTGCGCGCGCCCAGCTCCCGTCTCGGTTCGCCCAAGGTCATCGTGAACTGGTCGGAGGTCGGCTTGGGCAACACCGGAAACGGCATCACCTACGTTGCGAGCGCAACGGCCGGTGCGCATTACCAGTGCGTCAAGAAAGGGAACGAATGCCCGTACCCCGGGGCCAAGGAAGAGGTGCTCTACAACGTCCACGTCAGCGGCACTTTCAGCATCGACAAGAACGGGAAGATCAGCAACGACCTGACCATCCCGGCGCCGCAAAGCACGCTCGTGTGCCCGCATGGCCAGTACGTGAGCGTGGTGTCCGTCGTCTTCACCGACATCAAGCTGAAGGACGTCACCAACGGTGTGACGGCGCCGGCCAATCCGTCTGCGCTGTCGTACAACGGGCCCGAGTGTCCGTATTGATGCAGCGGTTGGGTTAGCCGCACCCGGCTGGGGGAGTCGCTTCGCGCGATTCCCCCGTTCTCTCTTGTTGGATGCACTCGAGAGAGAACGCCATGCAGATCCAGATCAAACGGACGCTATGCCTGCTCGCCCTGGCCCTCGCCGCGACGGCAGCCATGGCGGCGACGCACTTCCTTCGCGCGCCGAGCGCAAGGCTCGGATCGCCGAAGGTCATCATCGATTGGACGGAGGTCGGGCTGGGAAGCGTCGACAGCGTCAATTACGTCGCGAGCGCGACGGCCGGAGCGCGGTATCAGTGCGTGAACCGCGGGAACAATTGCCCCGCTGCGTCGAACAAAGAAGATGTGTTGGCCAATGTTTCGGTGGGCGGCACCTTCTCGGTCGACAAGAACGGGAAGATCACGGCGTCGCTGACCATTCCGGCGCCGGCAGGGACGCTGACCTGCCCGGGTAACCAGAGGGTGGGGATCGTCTCTGCGGTCTTCAC
>Ga0074049_13101186_pt1 | contig 13388 bp, 15 predicted proteins | sample SoimicmetaTmtLPC_FD_74463 | JGI IMG/M metagenome (GOLD analysis project Ga0074049, IMG submission 74463) | Soil and rhizosphere microbial communities from Centre INRS-Institut Armand-Frappier, Laval, Canada - Soil microcosm metaTmtLPC... | ecosystem: Engineered > Artificial ecosystem > Soil...
GCGCGCCCGTCGCGGGCGGCGCGGCCAGGCCCGGTTCGACGAGTTCCAACGCGCCGGTGCTGCCCTGCACGCGCAATCCCTTCGAGGTCGCGAACTGCTTGCGCGCGAGCATGCGCAGCAGCAACACCGATTCGCGACGCGCGACGTAAGCGGTGCCGTCCACATCGATCGCCGGACCCGAGGATGGATCCTGCAACCAGCGCGCAAAGGCTTCGCGCACGAGCCCATCCAGGTCGACCACTTCGTGTTCGACCGGCGTGCGGCGCGCGAGCGCAAGCAGGAGTTCGAGCAGGTCCGCGAGTTCCTCGACGCCGCGTTCCAGGCGCTGCAGGCGCGAGGTGGACGCTGCATCGGTCGTCGGTTCATCCAGCATCACTTCCGCCACGCCCTGCACCACCGCGATGGGCGTGCGCAGCGCGTGGCTCGCATCGGCGAAGAAGGCGAGCTGGCGCGCATCCGCATCGACCAGGCGCGCCTGGTAATCGTCGATCGCGCGCGCGAGTCGACCGAGCTCGTCGGAGGACACGGAGGCTTCGAGATCGGTCTTGACCGGTGTCTGCGGCAGGCGATCGACTTCATCGGCGAGCGCACCCACCGGCGCGAGTGCGCGCCCCGCGAACAACCAGCCCAGCCATCCCCCCACCGCGACGCCCAGCAACGTCATCAGGATCAGGAAGATGTTGAGGTGCTGTTCGGTGGCCTCGATGTCGCCGAGGTCGATGACGAAATACATGCGGCCCACCTGCGTGTCGAACACGCCGATGTGGATGCCTTCGTGGTCCGGATCTTCATGCACGCCGGGCGGATACCCTGCATACCGCGGCGGCGGGCGCAGGAGGTAACCGCTGAGTCGTTGCGTGCGCGGCAAATGCACCGGCAGGCCGTTGGCGACGCGCAGGCCGTAGTCCTCGGCCTGGCCGCGCAGGATTTCCTTGGCGAGGATGTGTTCGTAATCCTCGGCGACCGCGACCACGCCGAGTCCGAACAGCACGCACATCACCAGGCCGAGCGCGGCGGACGCCCACGCGACGCGCTTGCGCAGGGAAACCGGCGACGTCATGGTGGCAGGATCCGGTAACCGACGCCGCGCACCGAGCGGATCAGCGGCGTGTCGAACGGTTTGTCGAGCAAGGCGCGCAATTCGTACATCTGCGTGTGCAGCGCGGCCATGTCGCCGGCGTCGCCGCCCCACGCGGCGCGCAGCAAACGATCGTGCGGCACGATCTTCGGCGCTTCGGCGAGCAACAGGTCGAGCAGCCGGCCCTGCAGGCGCGTGAGCGGCACGCGGCGGCCTTCGCGCATGGCGGTCATGGTCGCTGCGTCGTAGGTGAGCGGCGCATCGGCGGCCGCCTTCTTCGAGGGGCCCACGATGCCGCGGTGGATCACGCGGATGCGCGCTTCCAGTTCGCGCATCGCGAAGGGCTTGACCATGTAGTCGTCGGCGCCGTGCGCGTAGCCGCGGAGTTTGTCGTCGAGCGTGTCGCGCGCCGTCAGCATGAGCACCGGCACGCCGAGGCCTGCGTCGCGCAAGGTCTTGCACAGGTCCAGGCCGTCCAGGCGCGGCAGGCCCAGGTCGAGCACGATCACGTCGAAGTTGCCGGTGCGCGCGCGCTCCAGCCCCGCGGCGCCGTCCGCGCAGTGGTCCACCTCGTGCCCGCGACGCTCGAGGAAATCCCAGATGTTGGCGGCGATGTCCGCCTGGTCCTCGACGAGCAGGACCTTGAGGCCGTCGGGTGATGAGGGCGACATGAGGACAAGGGTGCCACGTGCGCGGCGTCCCGGATTAACGAACGGCTGAGTTTGTCCTGAGGATGGTTTACAGGACCCTCCGCAGGCTGCCGGGCGGTCGCGTGCACACCCGCGCGGTCCGTCCTGCCCGTTGTTTGGAGTCCGCCTTGTCCTTGCTGGTCCGCTTCCCCCGCCTCCGCCCCCTCGCCTGGCTGTTCGGGGTTTTCATCGCCGTCTCCACTTTCACCCGCCTGGCCCTGCGCCTGGCCACGGGGGCTGCGACCCAGGCCACCGCATGGACGGACCTGCGCGTGTTCGCGGTCGGGTTCGGTTACGACCTGCTGACCTTCGTGTATTTCGCCTGGCCGCTCGTGCTGCTGTTGTGGCTGCTGCCGCAGCGCTGGTCGACGCTGCGCCGCGGTCGCTGGCCCGTGGGCGTGCTGTGCTTCCTGCTGCTGTGCGTGATCGGCTTCGTCGCCGTGGCCGAATGGACCTTCTGGGACGAATTCCAGAACCGCTTCAACTTCATCGCCGTGGACTACCTCGTCTACACGACCGAGGTGCTGGGCAACATCCGCGAGTCGTATCCGGTCGGCAAGATCCTCGCGGGCCTGGCGGTCTTCGCCGGCACCGTGTTCGCCTTCACCGCGCGCAAGCGCCGCATGGACGGCGATGCCTCGACCTTCGGCCAGCGTTCGGTGTTCGTCGCGATGTGGCTGCTGGTCACCGTCGCCGGCACGTGGGCCGTCGATGCGGAGATGAAGGACAGCGGCAAGAACGCCTACGCCGATGAACTCGCGGGCAACGGCATCTACCAGTTCTTCGCGGCCTACCGCCAGGCCTCGCTGGATTACGACCGCTTCTACCGCATCGTGCCGGATGCCGACGCCGTTGCGCAGGTCCGCGCATCGGTCGCCACGCCGGACGCCACCTTCCTGCGTGCCTCCGGCATCGATCGCCACATCCACAACGCAAAGCCCGAGCGTCGCCTCAACGTGGTGCTGATCAGTGTCGAAAGCCTGTCGGCCGACTACTCGGGGATGTACGGCGCCAAGCCGTCGCTGACGCCGAACCTGGATGCGCTCGCCAGCCAGAGCCTGGTGTTCGACAACCTCTATGCCTCGGGCACGCGCACCGTGCGCGGCCTGGAAGCACTCGCGCTGTCGGTGCCGCCCACGCCGGGCGAATCGATCGTCAAGCGCCCGAACAACACGGGCCTGTTCTCGCTCGCCGAAGTGTTCAACGCGAAGGGCTACGAATCGCAGTTCATCTACGGCGGCTACGGCGCCTTCGACAACATGAACGCGTTCTTCGGCGGCAACGGCTACCAGGTGCACGACCGGATGGAGATTCCTTCCGAGGCGATCCACCACGAGAACGTGTGGGGCGTGGCCGACGAAGACCTGTACACGCTGTCGATGCAGCGCTTCGACGACGCGTACGCGGCGCACAAGCCTTTCTTCGCGCACGTGATGACCACGTCCAACCATCGTCCCTACACCTTCCCCGAAGGGCGCGGCCCGTGGCCGCAGCACGTGCGCCAGAGCGCGGTGCTGTACACCGACTGGGCGATCGCCGACTTCCTGAAGCGCGCGCGCAGCAAGCCCTGGTTCGCCGATACGGTGTTCATCATCACCGCCGACCACTGCGCACAGAGCGCGGGCAAGGCCGCGTTGCCGGTGTTCCGCTACCACATCCCGATGTGGGTGTATTCGCCGGGCAACATCGCACCGGGGCATTACGACGGCCTGATGGGCCAGATCGACGTGGCGCCGACGCTGCTCGGCCTGCTCGGCTTCGACTACGACTCGCGCTTCTACGGCGTGGACGTGTTCGAACATGCGCCCGAGCGCGCGTTCGTGGGCACCTACCAGTTGCTCGGTTACCTGCAGCCCGATCGCCTGGTGCAGCTCTCGCCGCATCGTCGCGTCGCCTCGCTGCAGCCGGCGATGCTGAAGGACGAGTTGCAGGCGGAGATCGCCGAGGATCCGCATACGACGCTGCAGGCCATCAGCGCCTACGAAACGGCGGCGCATGCGTTCCAGCATGGCGAGATGGGACGCGTCATCCCGGCGCCGGAAGCATCGCCCGTCGCCTCGACGGCAGGGCTCGGCGCCACGCCATGATCGAGTGGCTCGACGAAGGCGCCGAACTCATCGCCGTCGCCGTCGGGATCTACCTCGCGCTTTCGCTGCTCAGTCGGCGCAACGTGCGTTGGGCCGAAGGATTTTCGCGCTGGAAGTTCGCGGCGATGCTGCTCATCGCCGCCACGGTGGTGCTCATCGAGGTGACGGCGCAGGTGCTGGACCATGAGAGCACCGCGATCGACCGCATGGTGTTGTTGTCCATCCATCGCGGGGTTCCTGCGTTCCTGGTGCCGGTGTTCACCGCGGCCACGCGCAGCGGCTCGGCCGCGTTCCTCGTTCCGGCCGTGGCGATCGCGTGCATCGGACTGGCCTGGCGACGGCATCCGTTCGATGCGCTGGCACTGGCGCTGACGACGGGCACGGCGTCGCTCGTGGTCTACCTGGCCAAGACGGCCGTCGGCCGCGACCGCCCGGAGTTGTGGACGACGAACTGGTATTGGGGCTCGAGTTTCCCGAGCGGCCACACGCTCAGCACCGCCGCGATCGCCACCGCGGCGTATTTCTGCACCGTGCGCCTGCGGCCGGAGTGGCGCAAACCCGCATTCGCGATCGCCTGCGGTTGGGTGGCGATGGTCGGGATGTCGCGCCTGGTGCTCGGCGTGCATTGGCCGACCGATGTCATCGCAGCGGCCTGCGCGGGCCTGCTCGTTGCGGTCGCCGTAAACGTCGCCCTCCTTCGATTCCGCAACATGGAATTGACGACATGACCGCCGCGCAACACACCGCCATCGCCAAGGTCCCGGCGATCACGCTGGGTTTCTGGATCATCAAGATCCTGGCCACGACGCTCGGCGAAACCGGCGGCGATGCGGTGACGATGTCGATGAACCTCGGCTACCTCACGGGGACGGCGATCTTCGCGACCTTGTTCATCGCCTGCGTGCTGATGCAGATCCGCGCCAGCGCGTTCCACCCCTTCGTCTACTGGACCACGATCGTCGCGAGCACGACCGTGGGCACGACGCTCGCCGACCTGGTCGATCGTTCGCTCGGCATCGGCTACACCGGTGGGACGACACTCTTGTTGTCGTTGGTCCTCATCACCTTGTGGTTGTGGTATCGCACCCTGGGCACCGTCGCGGTCGACAGCGTCGGCGACCCGAAATCCGAGTGGTTCTACTGGGTCACCATCACCTTCTCGCAGACGCTCGGCACCGCACTCGGTGATTGGGTCGCCGATACGGCAGGCCTGGGTTACGTCGGCGGCATCTACATCTTCGGCGCCGCGTTGGCGATCGTGGCGGCCCTGCATTTCTGGACGCGCATCTCGAAGGTCGCGCTGTTCTGGGCCGCGTTCATCCTGACCCGCCCGCTGGGCGCGGTGGTCGGCGACTTCCTCGACAAGCCGGTCGCGAAAGGCGGACTGGAACTGAGTCGCTACGCGGCCTCCGCCTGGCTCGCCGTCGCGATCGTCGCGTGCGTGTTGCTGCTGCCGCAGCGCGCAGCGAAGCGCCCGCACTGACGCTCAGCGCTGGCGCATGCGCAGCACGAACAAGGCGAGCATCACCGACAGCAGGCCGGACAGCGGCGCGAACAACAGCGCGTAGCCGGCGAACAGCCAGCGCCCGCCCTCGCACGCCGTGCCCGGGAACGGACTGCACCCGAGGATGAACTCCGCCCACGCATACGCGGCGACGACGCCACCGAACGCGCCGGGAACGAAGGCCAACACGCCGGCGATGACGCGCTTTCGGGTGTCCGACTGCATGTTCACGCGCGGGGTGAGGGGGGCGTAGAGTGCATGCCGCCCCGCATTCGCGCAATCGGAAGGCTTCCCATGCGTCCATCCCCCGCCGCCGTGGTCTTCGTCGCCGACGTGCCACGCATGGCGCGTTTCCATCGCGAGTTGTTCGCGATGCAGGTGCTGCATGACGCGCCCGACCACGTGGTACTGGAGCGCGATGGACTGCAACTGACGATCCATGCGCTGCGCGGCGAACCGGCGTCGGACGGCGCGCCGCGCTTCGATACTTGCGTGAAGTTGTGCTTCCCCGTCGACTCCATCGCCGATGTCCGTGCGCGTGCCCCGGCGCTCGGCGGCGAACTCTGGGGCGTGGAAAAGGAATGGGCCGCGCGCGGTTTCCGCGCCTGCGATGGACGCGACCCCGAAGGCAACATCTTCCAGGTGCGTGAAACCGGGCCTTGACCACTCTTCGCGCCGCGTTACGTGTGGAATGGCATGGACGATGGATTGCACTGGGTGGACGCGCACCGCATCGCGGTGCTGCACGTGGCGGGGCGGCAGGTGATGAAGGCGTCCGTCGAGCGCGTCGCGCTGGCGATCGAGGCGGCCGCCGACGACGGGGCCAAGGGCATGGTGGTCGATCTTCGCGACATCGAGGGCATCGACCCGCCCGACCTGGGGACGCGCCACATCATCGTCCGCAGGTGGGCCGAGGCAGCGCGAAGCCGGCTGTGCCTGGCGATGGTCGTGCGGCCGGAGTTCCTCGATCCCGAGAAGTTCGCCGTGGTCGCGGCCGCCAATTTCGGCCTGGTCGCGAACGCCTTCGAGACCCGGACCGACGCGTTGGACTGGCTGCGCCACGAGATCCCGCCGCCCGTGTGATATTCCGCGGGCCCATGCGTATCACCCGGCAAGCCCCGCCGCGAGCCTCGTGACCCCGTGACAGCGACCGTGAACTCCGCCGCCGACGTGACCGCCCAGCCCGCCGACGTCATGACCCTGCTCGCGGCCCATCGCGGCATCGTGCGCAAGATCGCGGCGAGCTATGCACGAACGCCCGACGACCGCGCCGACCTCGCGCAGGACATCGCGATGCAGGTGTGGCAGGCGCGCGCGTCCTACGATCCTGCGCGCAGGTTTTCGACGTGGCTGTATCGCGTCGCGCTCAACGTCGCGATCTCGCACCAGCGTCGCGAACGCCATCGCCGGCACGCGCCGCTCGAAGAGGCGCACGACACATTGGTGGGCGCGCAGGACGTCGATGCCGAAGCGCGCGAGCAACTCGAACACCTGCACCGCGCGATGCAGGCGCTGAGCCCGATCGACCGCGCCCTGCTCGTGCTGCACCTGGACGGCTGCAGCCATCGCGAAAGCGCGGACGTGCTCGGCACGACCGAAGGCAACGTCGCCACGCGATTGAACCGCATCAAGATCCAACTGCGCCGCAACGTCGGCGCGGACGCATGACGGAGACCCACATGGAACTGCACGAACTCGAATCCGCGTGGAAGGCCATGGACCAACGCATGGCGCGGCAGGACGACGACCTCGCCCGCCTGCGCGTCGAAACCCGCGGCCTGCGCTCCCGCTGGCGACTGCACCTGGCCACGCTCGGCCAGGTGGCGCAGATCGGCATCGGTTTGTTGTTCGCGGTGTGGGGCGGCGGGTATTGGTTCGACCACCTCGGTACGCCGCACCTGGTCGCCTATGGCCTGGGCGTGCACCTGTACGGCATCGCGCTGCTTGCTTCGGCGATCTCGCTGATCGTGCGTTTGGCGCGCGTGGATTACGCCGCGCCCGTCGCCGACGTGCAGCAGGCGCTGCTCGACCTGCGCCGCACGCGCATCGTCACCGAACGCGTGTTGTGGCTGATGGGGGCGATCGCGTGGGTACCCTTGCTGATGATGGCGCTCGCCGCGATCGGCTTCGATGTGTGGCTGCGCAGTCCGGCATGGGTGTGGATGAACCTGGGCGTCGGCGTGCTGCTCGCGTCGATCGCGGCGTTGGCGATGGTGCTGAAGCCGGCATGGTTCGCGCGCGTCTCCATGGATGGCACGTTGCGCGACGTGGAGCGGCAGCTGGAGGAGATCCGGGCGTTGCGGGCGTGACAGAGGGCCCTAGGGAATCTCATCGTCCCGGATGAATCCGTTGGCGAAATTGTTCACGAGCAGGGCGCCCGAGGGATGATCCAACTGCACGCCAAGCCATTCGCCGGAGAGGGTTTCGGGAATCGCGTCGCCGATGACCTCCACCGGGAACGTGGCCTCGACCGCGCCCGCTGGAATGACGACTTGGGCGGATTTTTCCACGTAGTCCACGTTCGGCGTGGCATTTCCGTCTCCCAGTGGTGGGTTGAGCCGGACGTTGCGTGCCATGGTCGTCGTCGCGATGCAGCCAGCCGCGGTGGCCTGCGGTCGCGACAGGTGCAGCGTGAACACCAACGGATGCATGCCGCTGTTGCCTTCCCGCGTGGAGGCGCCGGTGATCCACATCGTGTTTGCGTCGTCGTTGAGGATGATCACGCCGTTGGAGTTGCCGAACACGATCCCGTCGTCGGTCCCGGACGCTGAGAGCACGATGCGCTCGTTCGCCTCCGGCGTGGCATCGCCGACCACGGTCACTTTCACGTCGAGCGTCGTCTCGCCCGGGGCGATCGTGAGTGCGTTCTCCGAAGGTGCGATGAAATCGACACCGCGCGTCGCCAGCGTCGCATCGGGTCCGACTTCGACGAACACGGTGAAGTGAACCGTCCGGTCCGCCGGATGCGACGCGTGGACGCGGAAGGTGAACGATTGCGTGCCGTTGTCGCCTTCCATGATCGAGGTCGGCACCTGGTATTCGAGGACCGGCATCGTCGGCTGTGCATCGAAGGGTTCGATGCTCCAGTCCATGTTCGACGCCCGCGCGCGGTGCAGGCCAGTGGATGCGTTGCCGGAACGCCACAGGACGTTGCGACCGTTGTAGTAATTGCGCCAGAACAGATCGCTGCGACCGTCCCCATCGAAGTCGCCGACCGCCGCCACCTGCCAGTCGATCGAGGCTTCGGCCAGCCTGGTCCAGGTGGCGGATCGTCCGGACCGCCAGACGAGGTCGACGCCGTACACGCTGCGCCACAGCAGATCCGCGCGGCCGTCGCCATCGAAGTCGCCGACGCCCGCGACTTGCCAGGCGGCGTCATCGACGGGAACGGTCGTCAATGCCTCCGCGTACGTCCGCTCTGCGGACGGCCACACCTCGTTCGACCCGCTGTCGCGATTGCGCCACACGATATCGTCGGCACCGTCACCATCGAAGTCGCCGACGCCCGCCACCTCCATCGCGAGAGGGACCGCGGACACGGCGTGCCACGCGGCGGAGTTGGCGGAACGCCAGGACACGTTCCTGCCCGTGCGCACGTTGTGCCACAGCACATCCGAATGTCCGTCCCGATCGAAGTCGCCGACGCCCGCGACTTGCCAATCCAGGTCCGCGACGGTCGCGACGGGTCGCTGCGTCGTTGGATTGCCCGAACGCCAGATCGTGTTCGCGCCATTCGCGCGATTGCGCCACAGCAGGTCCGCGTGGCCGTCGCCATCGAAGTCGCCGATGCCGACGACGGTCCAGCGCCCGTTCGCGACGCCGAGCATCCCAATCTGCGCCACGGAATCGCCGGAGCGCCACAGGGCATCCGCACCCGTGCGCGTATTGCGCCAGAACACGTCGTCGCGTCCGTCGCCGTCGAAGTCGTGCATTGCGGCGACGACCGGCGATGCGGGCATGGCGAGCACGAGGCAACACAGGGCGCGGTGCCAGCGGCCGTTCATGGCGCGCAACGATGGAACCGCACTGCAGCAGCGTCAACGCCGGTTCGGGGGAAGCACCCGACCGGGCGATCAACGCGCGCGCGCGACCGCGCGGCGCATCGACACCCAGCGCTGCAACAACGCACCGACCAGCATCGCGGGGAGGAACACCCACGCCGTGGACATGCCCCCGGCGACACCGACCAGCAACGGGCCCGGGCAATAGCCGGAGAGTCCCCAGCCCATGCCGAACAGCGCAGCACCGAGCACCAGGCGCTTGTCGACGACCGTCGCTGTCGGCAGGTGGAAGTCGCCGTCGAACAAGGGTCGATCGCGCCGCAGCACGAAGCGGAACGCGATCAGCGTCGTGGCCATCGCACCGACCATCACGAACAGCAGCGCCGGATTGAAATCGCCGGTGATGTCGAGGAAGCCGAGCACGACGTTCGGATCGCTCATGCCGCCGAGCACCAGGCCGATGCCGAACAGCGCGCCGGCGATGAAGGCCGCGAGGACGCGCTTCATGGCGACGCTCCGATCACATGGCGCACGACGAACACCGTCGCGATCGCCATGCCGCAGAACACGAGCACCGCGACGAGCGACCGCTTCGACAAACGCCCGATGCCGCACACGCCGTGCCCGCTCGTGCATCCGCCGCCCAACGTGGTGCCATAGCCGACGAGCAAGCCGGCGACCACCAGCACCGGCCACGATGCAGGCGACAGCCCGCGTTGCCCGACGACGTGCATCGCGATGCCGCCCGCAGTCATCAAGCCCGCGATGAAGGCAGCGCGCCATCCCCATTCTTCCGCGCTCGTGCGCTTCACCAAACCGTCGACGATGCCGCTGATGCCGGCGATGCGCCCGTTCGACCACAGCAACCACGTCGACGCGAGGCCGATCAGGATGCCGCCCAACAATGCCGCAAGCCATGGATGCATGTCCGTACTCTACGGCGCAAAGCGCGACGCGCACAGCGTCGATGTCGATCCCCCTTGAAGGTGACGCAAAACGGGGACCGTCGCCGCTTGATCCGCGCGTTGATTTCCTTTGGCGGCCATGTTTCCGCCGAAGGAGTACACATGAACTCTCATCCCTTGTTGCGCAGCGCCGCAGTCGCGCTCGCACTTGCCCTGGCTTGCGTGGGCGCGCAGGCGCAGACACCCACCGGACACATGGGTGCCTCGGTCGCGCATTACGCGGGCGGACTCAACAATCCGCGCGGGCTCGAGTTCGGGCCTGATGGCGCCATGTACGTCGCCGAGGGCGGCACCGGAGGCTCGCATTCGACCGTGGGCCGTTGCCGACAGGTCGCTCCCCCGATCGGACCCTACATGGGCAGCCTGACGGGCGGCAGCGTGTCGCGCATCCAGCGCGGCACGGGCGGGCAGACCAGCGTGCATCGCCTGACCACCAACATTCCGTCGAGCACGACGAGTGCGGACTCAGGTTCCCTCGTCAGCGGCGCGGCGGATGTCGCATTCATCGGCAACGAGTTGTACGTGCTCGTCGCGGGCGGCGGTTGCTCGCACGGCACCACGCGCAACAACGTCATCCTGCGCATGTCGCTCCCGAGCGGTGCGGTCACGCCGGTGGCCAACCTCAGCGCTTACATCCTCGCCAACCCCGGCAGCGTGGTCGAAGACGACTTCGAACCGGACGGAACGTGGTACAGCATGGTGGCCTACAACGGCGCGTTGTACGTGGTCGAGCCGAACCAGGGGCTGTTCATCCGCGTGAATCCGACGACGGGTGCGATCACGCGCCTGCTCGACTTCGGCACCGCGCTCGGCACGCACGTCGTTCCGACCGCACTCGCGCGCAACAACGGACGCTTCTACATCAGCAACCTCGGCACCTTCCCGATCACGGACGGCACCGAGCGGGTGTGGCGCGTGTTGTCGAATCCGACGCGGCTGCAGGCGGTGGCGGTGGGCACCACCATCCTCGGGCTCGCCTTCGATCCGCGCGACGATGCGATGTACCTGCTGCAGATGACCTCGGGCGCGGCGGAGCCGACGCCGGGCCTGGGCAGCATCGTGCGCATCCGTCCGGGTGGCGGGCCGCAAACCATCGTGACCGGCCTTTCGTTGCCGACCGCGCTGACGCTCGGCCCTGATGGCGCGCTGTATGTGTCGAACTTCGGGTTCGGGCCGCCGATCCCGGGCGTAGGCGAAATCCTGCGGGTGACGCTGCCGCATTGATGTTCGCAACCCACCTCCCCCGTGTCGCGGGGGAGGTGTTTCGAAGCGTCACTTCTTCGTTTTCTTCTCGACCTTCTCGAGCGAGAGCACGACCGATTCGGCCGCGGTGACGACCACCGTGTCGCCCACCTTCGCCCTGTCGAGCATCGTGGGGTCCTGCACTTCCACGACGACCGTGTTGCCGTTCGGCCCTTTCAGCGTGGCGGTGCTCGCTTGCTTGTCGATCGCCTCGACGGTGGCGACGATGCGGAACATCCGCGCGCCGCCGGCCGCGGGCGCTTCGTTGGCATCCGCCTTCCCGCCGCCTTCGACGGCGACGAAAGGCTCCTTCTTCTCTTCTTCGGTCGGCGCGCGCAGCTCGGAGGTCACGCTGACCGTGTAACGCGCGTGCACCCTGTCGCCCACCGAGACTTCATCCAGGCGCGTCATGTCCTCCGGCACCTTCACGGTGCTGGTTTCGCCCTTCTCGTTCTTGAGCGTCACCTCGCGCGTCGCCTTGTCGATGGCGGTGACGGTGGCGACCGCCTCGATTGTCTGCTCCATCGTGCGGGCAGGTGCGCTGGTTTGTGGTTGCGCTTGCGGCTGCGCCGCTTCGGGCTGCGCCGGCGGCGCGGCGGCTTGTTGCGCTTCCGTTTGCGTCGCGCAGCCGGCGAGGCAGGCGGCAAACAAGGCGGTCCGGATCATCCTGGCAGGCATGGCGCGACGCTCCCTGGCGTGGAAAAGAGCGCCAGTCTGCGCAGCCGCGCGCGGGGCGACTATTGCCCCGAAGGGAAACGACGCAGGTTCGCCTGCGGGATCTTGCCGCTGGCCAGCAGGAGGATCGCCTTCTCCAGCGGCAGGAACACGAACAGGCTGTGGTCGACGCCATCCAGGATGTGTCGCCAGTCGCCGGGGCCGGGCTCGGGGATCTCGACTGTTCCGCACAGGCGCGACTCGGGCATCTGGCTGTCCATTTCCCGTGGCGGTAGGCAGCACGCCGGCAGGAACGCCACGGTCCCGCCCTGCGCATACACCGACAGCTTCATTTCCATTCTCCCCAGGGAGCACGTCCCCCAACGCGTCCCCGATTCCGTAAGCAGCCACGCCCTCGTGGCCTGAAAGGCAGAGCTTGCGCGCTCTGTATTACCGTCAACGCATTGGAGGGACATTCCGGTCCATGACGTTCGACCGTTCATCCGACCCTCACAAATATGACCGCATGACCCGGGTTGACGACCGTCGGCGCTACCATCCGCGCCATGACCGATGCGCCCACGGTGCCCCAACGAGAACGTCGCGAGCACCCCGGGCGGGTCGCCGCGATCCTGGCGGTGCTCGTGCTGCTGGGGTTGGCCATCGGCGGGGGCTGGTGGTGGTCGCATCGCAAGGCGCCCGTGCCGGTGCCGGTCGCCACCACGCCGCCGCTGCAGCGCGTCCTCGTGCTGCCCATCGCGCACCACAAGGATTTTCCGGACGCGCGCGCGTTCGCCTTCGATGCGCACCTGCTGGATGCGCTGGCGGCGACGCCCGGGCTGGCCATCGTCGATGGCGAACGCGCGGAACAGGCGCTGCACCAGGGCGCTGCGATGCAGGCGGGCCGTTACGAGATTCCAAGCGTGCATCGACTCGCCGCCGCTTCGCGCGTGCTGCAACCGACCTTGCAGCACGGCGCGGACGGTTGGCGCGTGCAGGCCATGCTGCACACGCTCGATGCATCGCCCGTTGCGATCGATGGCCCCGTCGCGCGCACTGCGCCCGATGCGTTGCGCGAATGGCTGCGCGCGCCCGCCTTCCGCGACACCTTGCATGCCACCGCCGCGCCGGTGCTCGCCATGCCCGACGACGACAAGGCGCTCGATGC
>Ga0074049_10032983_pt1 | contig 13382 bp, 13 predicted proteins | sample SoimicmetaTmtLPC_FD_74463 | JGI IMG/M metagenome (GOLD analysis project Ga0074049, IMG submission 74463) | Soil and rhizosphere microbial communities from Centre INRS-Institut Armand-Frappier, Laval, Canada - Soil microcosm metaTmtLPC... | ecosystem: Engineered > Artificial ecosystem > Soil...
GGCGTGATGCCTCCGAAGGGCGGCAACCCGGCCCTCACCGACGACCAGGTCAAGGCCACGGTCGACTGGATGCTGGCCCACGTGAAGTAAGGCCAGCCACCAGGCTGCCCACGAACGCCGTCCCACGTGGGCGGCGTTTTCGTTTCCGGGGACAGGCAATGCGCGGTCCCCACGGCCGCTCCGGCATCATGATGCGATGAGCACTCCCGTTCCCCCAGGCGTCGCCCCCGCGGACCAGGCCTTCCTGATCGATGGCCCCGTCGGCAAGCTCGAAGTCGGCGTCGACGTTCCCGAAGACGAGGCCACGCCGCTGCCGCTGGTCGCGATCGTCTGCCACCCGCTGCCCACCGAGGGCGGGACGATGCACAACAAGGTTGTCACGATGACCGCGCGCGCCCTGCGCGAATGCGGCGCGACGACGGTGCGCTTCAACTTCCGGGGCGTCGGGCGTTCGGAAGGCACGTTCGACGAAGGCCGGGGCGAGAGCGACGACCTGCGCGCTGTCGTTGCGTGGACGCAGGCGCAGCATCCGGGCAAGCAGTTGTGGCTCGCAGGATTCAGCTTCGGCGCGTACGTGACGTACAGGAATGCGGCGGATTTGCAGCCCGGCATGCTCCTGTCGATCGCACCGCCCGTGGGCCGCAGCTGGGACTTCACCGACATCCCGCATCCGAATTGCCCGTGGCTCGTGATCCAGGGCGAAGCCGACGAGATCGTGGACGCGCAGGCCGTGAAGGCCTGGGCCGAATCCCTGAAGCCGCCTCCGGAACTCGTGCTGATGCCCGAGACCAGCCACTTCTTCCACCGCAAGCTGATGGACCTGCGCGGTGCGATCAAGAGCGGCGTGCGGCCCTGGTTGCCGGCCGCATGAGCGAATCGATGACGCCCTCGGCGGCCTACGCCGCCGGTGTGGCGCGAGGCGAATGGCAGGACGATCCGGCGCAGCATCCGGCGTTGCGCGAGCTGGATCGGATGCACGAAGCCTTGTCGCAACCCGTCGAGGGACGCGGGTTCTTCGGTCGCCTGTTCGGAAACGACGATGCGCCGGCCGCGCCGCAGGGCCTGTACCTGTGGGGCGGCGTGGGCCGCGGCAAGACCTTCCTGATCGACCTGTTCTACGACGGCCTGCCGATCGCGCAGAAGCGCCGCACGCATTTCCATCGCTTCATGCGCGAAGTGCACGAGCGGCTGCGCGCGCACGCCGGTGAGCGCGATCCGCTCGCCGCGATCGCGAAGGAATGGCGTGCCGCGCTGCGCGTGCTGGTGCTCGATGAATTCTTCGTCAGCGACATCGGCGATGCGATGCTGCTCGCGCGCCTGCTCGAACGCCTGTTCGCCGAAGGGATCGCGCTGGTCACCAGTTCCAACGCCGCGCCCGCAGACCTCTACAAGGACGGGCTGCAGCGCGCGCGCTTCCTGCCGGCGATTGCCTTGGTGCAGCAGCATTGCGTCGTCGTGCACCTGGACAGCCCGCAGGACTACCGACTGCGCGCGTTGACGCAGTCACCGGTGTATCGCGCGCCGCTGGATGCGCAGTCCGACGCGTGGCTGCGCGAACGCTGGGACGCGCTCAGCCACGGCTGTCCGCGCGAGGAAGGGCCCTTCGTCGTCGATGGTCGCGCGATCGCTTCGCGCGAAATGACCGAAGGCCTGGCCTGGTTCGATTTCGCGGCGCTCTGCGAAGGGCCGCGCGGCACCTCGGACTACATCGAACTCGCGCGCGAATGCCACACGCTGCTGCTCGGCGGCATTCCGCGTTTCACGCCGCTGAAGGACGATGCGGCGCGGCGCTTCGTGAATCTCGTGGACGAGCTGTACGACCGCCACGTCAACCTGGTCTGCACCGCGGATGCCACGCCGATGCAGTTGTATTCCGGCGAGCGCCTGCTCGGCGCGTTCGAACGGACTGCATCGCGACTCATCGAGATGCAGTCGTCCGACTACCTCGCACTCGAGCACCGCGCCTAGGCGGCGCGACGGCGCAGGTACACCAGCCCGGCGTACACCGTGACGAGCACCGCCAACGCAATGCCGATCGCCGTGAATTCCTTCTGCGTCAGCGTCATCACGATCAGCACCATCGCACCGACCGCGAGCGCCGGCACCAACGGACCACCGCGCAGCACGAAGGGCGCATCGCCGCGTTCGCGCAGGTCCAGGCGCTGCGCGCGCCAGGCCGCCATGCTGACCAGGCCGTACACCAGGCAGATCGCGCCGCCCGAAATGAGCGCGAGCGAATCGAAGTTGCCGGCGATCGCGAGCACCCACGCAGGCACCGCATGCGCGACCAGCGCCCACATCGGCACGCGATGCGCTTGCGTCACGCGACCGAACACGCGCGGCAGGTAACCGTCGCGGCCGAGCGCATATACCAGGCGCGAGGTCCCGAGCAGGTTGCCCATCATGAAGCCGGTCATCGAAATGCAGGCCGTGATGAGGAAGACCACGCGCGCGGGCGACCAGATCGCGGCGGCGGTGTCGGCGACGGGCACGCTGCTGTGGCCCAGGCCGGCACCGAGCACGCCCTGTCCGACGATCTGCAGGCCGAGGTACAGCAGCACGACGAGCAGGATCGCCGCGACCGTCGCGCGCGGCACGTTGCGCGAAGGATCGCGCAGTTCGCCCGACGGCACGAGCGCGGTTTCCATACCCGAGTACGCGAACATCACCAGCGCCATCGACGCGCCGAGCGCACTCCACGACGGCACGTCGCCGAACGCGAAGCTCACCTGGCTCCAGTCGACGAACCAGATGCCGATGGCGGCGAGCAGGAACAGCGGCGTGAGTTTCAGCGCCGCCAGCGCGACGATCGCGCGCGCACCGAGCTTCACGCCGAACGCATTCAGCGCGAACAGCGCGCCGTAGATGCCCGTGATCAGCAAGGCGCGCGGCACCGCCGGTGCGAAGGCCGGCACGAGGTTGGCGACCTGTTCCGACAAGGCCGCCGCCACGCCCGCACTCGAAGTGATGTTGCTGATCCACATCAGCGCGCCCGCGATGAAGCCGGCGAACTGGCCGAAGGTGGCCGTGAGATAGGTGTAGGGACCGCCCGTGGCGAGCACGCGGCTGCCCACCGCCGCGAAGCACAACGCGATCGGGATGATCGCGATCGCACCGGCGATCAGGGCGAGCGGCGCGGCCATGCCGACCTGCATCGACAGCGACGCGGGCATGCGGAAGATGCCGCCGCCGATGATGACGTTGATGACGGCGGCCGTCAGCGCGAACGTGCCGACGGCGCGGATGAGTGCCGCTTCCCCTTGCATGGTGTCGCGCGGTGCGTGCATCGGTTGATCCATTGCAGTCTCCCCTGAGTGGCCGAGCGTCGCATGCCCGCGCCGTGAACGCGAGTCCCGCCCGGCCCGGTCACGGCGGGGTCCGTAGAATGGCGGCCATGACCTCGCACGAACTCCCGCTCGGCCGCCCGGTCGACTATCCGCGCCACTACGACCCGGGCCTGTTGTTCCCGATCGCCCGCACGATCGGGCGCACCGCGCTCGCCCTGTCCGACGGTGCGCCGCTGCCCTTCGCGGGCCACGATAGCTGGCACGCCTACGAGTTGTCCTGGCTCGACGCGCGCGGCAAGCCCGTCGTGCAGGTCGCCACGTTCACCGTGCCGGCCGCTTCGCCCAACCTGGTCGAATCCAAGTCGCTGAAGCTGTATCTGAATTCGTTCAACGCCACGCGCATGGACAGCGGGGACGACGTGCGCGCGCGCATCGCAGCGGACCTGTCGAAGGCGGCGGGTGCGCCGGTCGACGTGCGTTTCGGTTTGCCGCCGATGCTCGGCGACGACGCCGACGTCGTGGACCTGGACGCGCAGGACATCGCGATCGAGGACTACGGCCCGCCGAAGGCCGACTATCTCTCGTGCAGCGACGACGTCGTCGAACAACGACTGCGTTCTGCGTTGCTCAAGTCGAACTGCCCCGTCACCGGCCAGCCCGACTGGGCCGAAGTCCGCATCGACTATCGCGGGCCGCGCATCGATCCGGCGGGACTGCTGCGCTACCTCGTGAGCTTCCGCGACCACGCCGAATTCCACGAGCAATGCGTCGAACGCATTTACGTCGACCTGGTGGCGCGCTGTCGTCCGGAGCGACTGTCCATCGAAGCGCTCTACACGCGACGTGGCGGACTCGACATCAATCCATGGCGCGCCACGCCGGGTTCGTCGCCCCCGATGGCGGTGCGCGCGCTGCGCCAATGAAGCCGCCTTAACGCGGCGCGTGCTTCCCTGCGGCGTCCCCGGCCGCCCCCGCGCCGGGGGGGAGCCCCCTCCATGAGCAACGAAAAGAAGCCCGACTTCAGCGGCGTGCAGGGCACGGTCCGCGGCACGGAAGGCGAGATCCCCGAGAAGCCCGACTTCAGCGGCGTGACCGGGACCGTGCGCGGCGAAGGCCTCGCGCCGGAAGGCACCACCTACACGGTGCAGAAAGGCGACACGCTCTCGCACATCGCGAAGGCGCACTACGGTCGCGCGAGCAAATGGAACGCGATCTTCGAAGCCAATCGCGACCAGCTCGACGACCCGGACCGCATCCAACCCGGCCAGGTCCTGAAGATCCCCGCCATCGACGTCGACGGCGACGGCACGCCCGACGCTCCGCATTGAACGCCTCCCCATCGCCCAGGAGTTCCAACATGAATCGCATTCGCCTGATCGCCGTTCCCGCTGCCGTCGCGCTGTGCGCCGTGCTCGCGGTCGCCGGCTGCAAGAAGAAGGAAGCCGAAGCCCCCGTGGTCGCCACGCCGCCACCCGCCGCCACGATCGCGGCCCCGCCGCCGATGCAGGCCCCGGCGCCCGTCGCCGCGAGCATCACCACCGTCGACCTCGGCAATGCGGCCGGCGCCGACATGAAGATCGCCACGCCGATGACCACCTTCGGCGCGAAGGACAAGATCATCGCCGCCGTGGGCACGCATGCCGATGCCGCGACCGCCACGCCCGCGAAGATCGCGGCGAAGTGGACGCACGTGGACAGCAACCAGACCGTCAACGAAGAGTCCCGCGACGTGCAGCTGCAGGGCGACCAGGCCTGGGACTTCGAGATCACCAACAGCAAGCCTTGGCCGCCGGGAAAGTACAAGGTGGAAGTGATGCTCGACGGCAACGTGGTGCAGACGCGCGAGTTCGCGGTCAAGTAAGCGCCGCGTGATCGCAGCAAGGATGGGCGCGACTCGCCGGTCGCGCCCATTGCGTTCGAGCTGATCAGTCGCGCTCCGGACGCAGCCGTACGGGCCGCCGCCGCTGCCGCAGTAGCCCCGGCACGCGGGAACCGCGAAAATGGCGGACCCGGCGCGCCGCACCTCCGCGCGCTCCCCACCTTGCAAGGCAGCGCGCATGTCGAACACCCCGAAGATCCTCTACACGCTCACCGACGAAGCGCCCTTCCTGGCGACGCAGTCCTTCCTCCCGATCGTCGCCGCCTACACGAAGACCGCAGGCATCGACGTGGAGACGCGCGACATCTCGCTCGCCGGCCGCATCCTCTCGCAGTTCGCCGACATGCTGCCCGCCAACCAGCGCATCAGCGACGACCTCGCCGAACTCGGCGCGCTCGCCACCACGCCCGAAGCGAACATCATCAAGCTGCCGAACATCAGCGCCTCGGTGCCGCAGCTGAAGGCCGCGATCAAGGAACTGCAGGCGCAGGGTTACGCGCTGCCGAACTATCCGGACGAACCGAAGGACGAACGCGAGGCCGATTTCAAGGCGCGCTACGACCGCGTCAAGGGCAGTGCCGTCAACCCCGTGCTGCGCGAAGGCAATTCCGATCGCCGCGCGCCGCTGTCGGTGAAGCAGTACGCGCGCAAGCATCCGCACAAGATGGGCGCATGGGTGAAGGACTCGGCCTCGCACGTCTCGCACATGGACGCCGGCGACTTCTACGGCAGCGAGAAGTCCGCGACGATCGACAAGGCCGGCGCGCTGCGCATCGAGTTCGTTGGCGCCGACGGCGCAACGAAGGTGCTCAAGGACAAGGTGAAGGTGCAGGCCGGCGAGATCGTCGATGCCGCCGCGATGAACCACAAGGCGCTGTCGCGCTTCGTCGATGCGCAGATCGAGGATGCGCGCGCGAAGGGCGTGCTGTTCTCGCTGCACCTGAAGGCCACGATGATGAAGGTCTCCGACCCCATCATGTTCGGCGTGGTCGTCGATCGCTTCTACCGCGACGTGCTCGCGCGCCATGAAGCCGCGCTGGTGCAGGCGGGCTTCGATCCCAACAACGGCATCGGCGATCTGTATGCGCGCCTGCCGTCGCTGCCCGAAGACCTGCGCGCGATGATCGAAGCCGACATCGCCAACGAATACAAGGCGCGCCCGGGCCTGGCGATGGTGAACTCCGACAAGGGCATCACCAACCTGCACGTGCCGAGCGACGTGATCGTCGACGCCTCGATGCCCGCGATGATTCGCGACTCCGGCCGCATGTGGAACGCGAAGGGCGAATTGCAGGACACGAAGGCGGTGATCCCCGATCGCTGCTATGCCGGCATCTACCAGGCGGTCATCGACGACTGCAAGGCCAACGGCGCGTTCGATCCGGCCACGATGGGCAGCGTGCCCAACGTCGGCCTGATGGCGCAGAAGGCCGAGGAATACGGTTCGCACGACAAGACCTTCCAGATCGAACACGACGGCACCGTGCGCGTGGTGGACGAGAGCGGCAAGGTCGTGCTCGAGCACGCGGTCGAAGCCGGCGACATCTGGCGCATGTGCCAGACCAAGGACGCGCCCATCCGCGATTGGGTGAAGCTCGCCGTGTCCCGTGCGCGCCTGTCGCACACGCCCGCCGTGTTCTGGCTCGACAAGGCGCGTGCGCACGATGCGCAGGTGCTGGCGAAGGTCGAGACGTACCTGAAGGACCACGACACCAACGGCCTGGACATCCGCGTGCTCGCACCGGTGGACGCGATGACGCATTCGCTCGCGCGCATCCGCCGCGGCGAGGACACGATTTCCGTCACCGGCAACGTGTTGCGCGATTACCTCACCGACCTGTTCCCGATCATGGAACTCGGCACGAGCGCCAAGATGCTGTCGGTCGTGCCGCTGATGGCCGGCGGTGGTCTGTTCGAAACCGGCGCGGGCGGTTCGGCGCCGAAGCACGTGCAGCAGTTCGTGGTCGAGGATTACCTGCGCTGGGATTCGCTCGGCGAGTTCCTGGCGCTGGCGGCTTCGCTCGAACACCTCGCGGAAACCAACCACAACGCGAAGGCCAAGGTGCTGGCCGATGCGCTCGACGCGGCGAACGCGAAGTTCCTCGACGAGAACAAGTCGCCCGGCCGCAAGCTCGGCACGTTGGACAACCGCGGCAGCCACTTCTACCTGGCGATGTATTGGGCGCAGGCACTGGCGGCGCAGGACGACGATGCCGCACTGAAGGCGACGTTCGCACCGCTGGCGAAGGCGCTGGCGGAGAACGAAGCGACGATCGTGGAAGAACTCAACGCCGTGCAGGGCAAGGCCGTCGACATCGGCGGTTACTACAAGCCGGACATGGCGCTGCTCGCGAAGGCGATGCGTCCGAGCGCGACGTTCAACGCGGCGCTGGACAAGCTGGGCGCCTGATCCGAATTGCCGGGCGCGGCGCAATGCCGCGCCCGGTGGGTTTTCAGCAGTGGGCCACGCGCGCTTGCTGCGTGGCGCGCGCCTTCTTCACGCGCGGCGCATACACCACCGCGTCGTCGGCTTCGTCTTCCACGTGCTTGCCGAACACGCGCTGCGAAGCGAGGTCGTTGCCGTAGGTCGGTCCGAACGCGAGTTCATCGTCTTCGCCGACGCGCAGGCTCACGGATTCCAGGCCGCCCAGCAGCCACAGGCTCTTGAACAGGTTCATGGTGCCCTCCGAGGGGCTTTCCGGCGTTGCTTCGGGCTGTTCCGAGGCGAGGTCGACGCCGAGCCGGGGGTCGGCGACGTGGCCGTTGAGGAACAGCAGATCCTAGTACAGACGAGTGATTTCGTTGCGCGTGGGGCAGCTCCCTTCTTGAGTGGGATCGAAGATAGAGGCATCCTCGACCCCTGAAAATCGCAAAGTTGGCAAGCCAGCTTTCAATTTCGCTCAAGTCGGAGGCGCTCGTGATCCGCCCACCGCTGCACGCCCTGCAGGGCTTCGTCGCCACCGCGCGCCTGGGCAATCTGTCCCGCGCGGCGGAGTCCATGCACCTGACCATCAGTGCGCTGAGCCACCAGATCCGCGGGCTCGAGGAGCGTCTCGGGCAACGCCTGTTCGTGCGCAATCCGCGCGGCGTGGAGCTCACTGCCGATGGCCAGCAGTTGTTCGACCGCGTGGCCGAACACCTCGATGCGATCGAACATGCCCTGCGTCCCTTCGGCGCGCGGCGCGACGAGAAGCTCACGCTCACGCTGATGCCTTCGTTCGCGACGAGCTGGCTCGTGCCGCGCCTGCCCGCCTTCCTCAACGCGCATCCGCAGCTGGAGATCAACCTGCAATCGACGATCCGCGTCGTCGATTTCGAGCGCGACACGGACATCGATGCAGGCCTGCGTTACGGGCCGGGGCAATGGCCGGGCCTGGAAGCCGTGCATCTGTTCGACGATTACCTGACGCCCATCGCGAGCCCCGCGCTGATCGAACGCCTCGGCCGTCCGACATTGGAAACGCTCGGCGATTTCCCTCTGCTCGGCGCACCGGGCGGGCGCTGGAGCGATTGGTTCGCGCGCTTCGGCGGCAAGGCCCCGCGGCGTTACGTGGCGAACTTCGACGACTCAGAAACCCTGCACCGCGCCGCGATCGAAGGTATGGGCATCGTGCTCGGCCGGCTCACGCTGGCCTGGCCCCTGATCGACGCCAACCGCCTGCAGCTGTTGTTCGAGGAGCGCCTGAAGGCCGACTTCAGCCATTTCCTGGTGTATCCGCCGCGCTCCCGTGCGCACCGCGGGCTGGCGGTGTTCAAGGCCTGGGTGCTCGAGGAGGCCGAGCGCTACCAGGCCACCCAAACTTGAACCGGCCGGCGTTACCCTGACGCCCCCATCGACGGAGTCGCCCCATGGCACGCATGCCTTACGCACGTTCGTTGTCGCTCGCCCTCGCCGTTTCGCTGATCGCTGCCGTTGGCATGGCCAGTGCCGGCTCGCCCTCCGGCGCCTTGGTGACCAACGCCACGGGCGCATCGCTCGATGCGGCGATCGGTGGCAGCTGGCGCACGCCGAACAACGTCGCGCGCGACAAGTACCGCCATCCGAAAGAAACGCTCACGTTCTTCGGCGTCAACGCGGACGAGACCGTCATCGAAATCACGCCGGGCGGCGGCTGGTGGACCGAGATCCTCTCGCCCTACCTGCGCGAGAACGGGCATTACGTCGCCGCGGTGTGGGACGACAAGATCGCGGGCCAACCGAAGTATCGCTACGACCTCAACAAGCAGCTGCGCGACAAGATCGCGGGCAATGGCGGCGAGTTCGGCAAGAGCGAAGTGCGCATCTTCGATGCGAAGAAGCCTTCCTTCGGTCCCGCGAACTCCGCCGATGTCGTGCTGACCTTCCGCAACGCGCACAACTGGGTCGAGGACGGCAACGCGGAGGCCTATTTCAAGGCGTTCTACGACGTGCTCAAGCCGGGCGGCACGCTGGGCTTCGAAGACCATCGCGCCAAGCCGGGCACCGACCTGCCCACGCAGATCAAGACCGGCTATCTCACCGAAGACCTGGTGATCAAGCTGGCGCAGGACGCCGGCTTCCGCCTCGATGCGAAGAGCGAGGTCAACGCGAACCCGCTCGACACGAAGGATCATCCCAACGGTGTGTGGACCTTGCCGCCCACCAACCAGCATGACGCCAAGGACGATGCGAAGTACAAGGCGATCGGCGAGAGCGATCGCATGACCATGCGCTTCGTGAAGCCCGCGAAGTAAGCGCTGCGTGCTGGTTGCGTTCAACAAACCCTACGGGGTGTTGTCGCAGTTCACCGATCGCAGCGTGCCGCCGCGGCCGACCCTGGCCGCGTTCGACCTGCCGCCCGGCGTGTATGCCGCCGGGCGGTTGGATGCGGATTCGGAAGGCCTGCTGCTGCTCACCGACGATGGGCCGCTCGCGCATCGCCTGAGCGATCCGCGGCACAAGCAACCGAAGACCTACTGGGTGCAGGTGGAAGGCACGCCGACCGAGGAGATGCTCGCCCGCCTGCGCGCGGGCGTGATGCTCAACGATGGCCCGACCTTGCCGGCGGAGGCGACGCTGCTGTCGCCACCGGAACTCTGGCCGCGCGACCCGCCGGTGCGTTTTCGCAAGACGGTGCCCGATGCATGGATCGCGCTCACCATCACCGAAGGGCGCAACCGCCAGGTGCGCCGGATGACCGCTGCCGTAGGTCTTCCCACGTTGAGATTGGTACGGGTGGCCATCGGCCCCCATCGGATCGAGGGGCTCGCGCCGGGCACGTGGCGCAAGGTTGGATGAACGGTTCAGTCTTGAGGGGCGTTGTGAGAGCGCCATCAAGATGATTCTGCTAACTTGGCCGGCCTATTCATGTTTCACGGCGAGACGGATATCGCCGACCGGGACCGGGACCGAAGGAGCGCCATGCCTGATTCGGCACAAGCCGCTGGACGCATCCTGGTGGTCGACGACCAACCGGCGAACCTGCGCGTGGTCAGCACGCTGCTGGCGCGCAACGGGTTCGAAGTCGCGTCCGCGCTGACGGGTGCCGACGCCCTCGAACAGGCGCTCGCCACCATCCCCGACCTGGTGCTGCTCGACATGCTGATGCCCGGCATGGACGGGTTCGAACTGCTGGGCCAGATCCGCCGCCATCCGCAGTTGCAGGACACGCCGGTGATCTTCCTCACCGCCGCGCAGGATCGCGACCTGCTGCTGCGCGCCTTCGACAGCGGTGCGGTCGACTACGTCACCAAGCCTTTCATCCCCGAAGAACTGCTCGCGCGCGTGGGCGCGCACATCGCGCTGAAGCAGGCGCGCGACCGGCTCGAACGCGTGGCGCGCGAACGCCAGGAGCTGGTGAACCTGGTCGCGCACGACCTCAAGAATCCCTTGAGCAGCGTGTTGTTCGCCAGCGACATCCTCATGCAGGCCGGTTGCCGGCCCGAGCGCATCCCGCGCTACCTGCAAATGATCCACGACAGCGCGCACGACGCGATCGGTTACATCCGCCGTTATCTCGAAGGGCAGGAACGCATCGCGCAGGCGCAGGCCGGCGAAGTGCAATCGCATCCCGCGGGCCTGCGCGAAACGATCGAATGGCTGGCGCAGCGTTACGAATTGCAGCTGGAAAGCCGCGGCATGCACCTGCACGCGAAGCTGCCGGAATCGAGCAACACCGTCGCCATCGACCGCCGCGTGCTGCGGCAGGTGGCGGAAAACCTGATCACCAATGCGATGAAGTACGCCGCCGACGGTGGCGAGCTCACGCTCGAAGTGCGGGCGCGCAATCCGGGTTACTGGCAGCTGTGCGTGCTCGATCGCGGCGGCGGCGTGCCTGCGGAGAAGCGCCGCGATCTGTTCAAACCCTTCATGCGGCTGAGCGGCATGGAAGATGGATTGTCGAGCGGCCTGGGCTTGTCGCTCGCGCGGCAGATCATCGTGGGCGCCGGCGGCGATCTCTGGTACGAGGATCGCGACGGCGGCGGCGCGGTGTTCATCATCGAACTGCCCGCGCTCGCGGTGCCCGCCACGGCGAACTGAATCAGGCTTCCGGCGCCGCTGGCGTCGCGCGCGTGCGCGTGGTCTTGCGCGCGGTGGTCGTGCGCTTGCGTGCAGGACGCTTGGCTTCGATGCGGCGCGCACTTCCTTCGATCGCGTCGCGGCCGTTGCCGTTCTGCGCTTGCTTCGCCTTCCTGCGCGCCAGGTACCACAGTGCGCCGGCACCGACGGCCGTTGCGGCGATCACGAGCGGATAGCGCTTCGCGAACTTCATCGCCACTTTCGATCCGCCCTTGAGCGCACCGAGTTTCGCGCCGGTGTCGAGCAGCTTGTCGGCGCTGGGCATGAGGTCCATCGCCTGGCCGCCCCATTTCCCGACCAGTTCAATGGCGCGTTCCGGCAAAGCGATCAGCTTGGTTTCCATCGGGCGGCTCCGTGGCATGGGACGTAGGCTCGGCAGTGTCGGGAAGGCGGCGTTGAGCGTACGTGATCGCCTCAGGTGCCGCGCGGCTTGGCGCGATGCGTCGCGGTGGCCGACCACGGATCGTCGGGCCAGGGGTGGCGCGGGTAGCGGCCCTTCATTTCCTTGCGCACTTCGGGATACGTGCGTTCCCAGAAGCCCTTCAGGTCCTGCGTGACCTGCAGCGGGCGTCCACCGGGCGAGAGCAGGTGCAGCGTGAGCGGAATGCGACCGTCGACGATGCGGGGCGTGTCGGCCAGGCCGAACAGTTCCTGCAGTTTCACGGCGAGCACGGGCGGGCGCGCGCCTTCGATGTCGTCGGCGCTGTAGTCGATGCGGCGCTCCATGCCCGAAGGGACGACGATGCGCACCGGTGCGAGCGCATCGATGCGACGGCGCAGGTTCCAGTCGACGGTTTGATGCAGCGCGTTCGACAGTTCGCTTTCGTCGAGGGCGTCCAGGCGGGTCTTGCCTTCGAAGGCGGGGCGCAGCCATGCGTCGAGCGTGTCGAGGAGTGCTGCGTCGGAGAGATCGGGCCAGGGTTCTTCCGGTGCCCATTCGCGCAGGCAGCGCACGCGGGCGCGCCATTGGGTGAGCGATTCGCTCCAGGGCAATGCGTCGAGGCCGAGTTCGCGCACGGCGTTGGTGAGTGCGCGCGCCGCTTGCGCGGGATCGACGCGGCCGGCGGGTTTGGATTCGAGCACGATGCCGTCGAAGCGGCGTTCGCGTTGCGCGACCAGTGCGCGACGCGATGCATCCCAGCGCACCGTGTCTTCTTCGACGAAGTGCTGCGGGAAGTCGCGACGCAGCGCGGCTTCGTCCACCGGCGCGCCGCGCAGGAGCAACGCGTCCTTTGCGTCAAAGCGCAGCTCGCTTGCGACGAGCCAGGGTTCGCCGAACAAGGCGCTGTCGTCGAACAAGGTCGCCATGCGGCCGTTCGCGAGTTGGTAGCGGCGCGGTTGCGTGGCGTGCTGGCGCGCGATGCGATCGGGGAAGGCGTGCGCCAGCAGGTCACCGATGCGATGTGCGTCGATCGAGCGCGGTGATGTTGCGTCGACGTGCAGTCGACGACGCCATTGTTTTGCCGCCGCGTCGAGCGTGGCAAAGGCGGCGCGACTTCCGCCCGGATCGTGGCCGGAACGAAATGCCGCCAATGCGCGCCAACGTTCCGCGAGGGCGTCGCTGCGGGAACGCAGGGGATCGCGCGCTTCGATCAGAGCGGCGAGGTCGCAGGCGAGGGCGCGTTCGGTGGCATCGCGCGGTGCGAGCAACATCGCGGCCAGGCGCGGATGCGTGCCG
>Ga0074049_10086636_pt1 | contig 13314 bp, 8 predicted proteins | sample SoimicmetaTmtLPC_FD_74463 | JGI IMG/M metagenome (GOLD analysis project Ga0074049, IMG submission 74463) | Soil and rhizosphere microbial communities from Centre INRS-Institut Armand-Frappier, Laval, Canada - Soil microcosm metaTmtLPC... | ecosystem: Engineered > Artificial ecosystem > Soil...
ATCCTCGGCGACGAAGACCACCTCGGCGACATGGACTTCAAGGTCGCGGGCACCGAGAAGGGCGTCTCCGCGCTGCAGATGGACATCAAGATCCAGGGCATCACCGAAGAGATCATGAAGGTGGCGCTCGCGCAGGCGAAGGCCGGCCGACTGCACATCCTCGGCGAGATGGCGAAGGCCATCACCACGCCGCGCGGCGAGCTCAGCGAGTTCGCGCCGCGCCTGCTCACGATGAAGATCCACCCGGACAAGATCCGCGAGGTGATCGGCAAGGGTGGTTCGACCATCCAGGCGATCACCAAGGAAACCGGCACGCAGATCGACATCCAGGACGACGGCACGATCGTCATCGCTTCGGTCAACGCCGCCGCCGCGCAGGCCGCGAAGGCGCGCATCGAGCAGATCACGTCGGACGTGGAGCCGGGCCGCATCTACGAGGGCAAGGTCGTCAAGCTGATGGACTTCGGTGCGTTCGTGACGATCCTGCCGGGCAAGGACGGCCTGGTGCACGTGTCGCAGATTTCCAACGAGCGCGTCGAGAAGGTCAGCGACAAGCTCAAGGAAGGCGATGTGGTGAAGGTCAAGGTGCTCGAGGTCGACAAGCAGGGTCGCATCCGGTTGTCGATGAAGGCCGTGGAAGAAGGCGAGGGCATTCCGGCGGCGTAAGCTTCCGACGACATCGTCTTGAATCGAGAAAGCGGGCTTCGGCCCGCTTTTTCTTTTTGAAGCGAAGTGCAGTCATCGGCTCCGGAAGGGCGGACCGCCACGCAGTCCGTTATCGCGCCTGTCGGAGCGCCTCCAAGCCGCATCCATGCAAACGGAGCTCCGCCCGGGTGGCCATCCATGGCCGCCCTGCAGTCGCGACAACGGACTGCGTGGCGTTCCTCCGCGCAGGTTCGTGGACTGCACCGCGTTCGCTATAGTCGCGCCATGATCGACTTTCGACGCGTTACTAACATCCCGACGGCTTGGCTCTTCGCGCCCCTCTTGGTGTCGGGTGTGGCGATCGCCGTGCTCAGTGCATTCCCCGTGCACGAAGGGGTCTGGGATGTCGCCTCTTGGTGCCTGGTGGGGGCGATGGCGATGCTGGTGGTGGTGCTTCCCGTCACGGCGGTGGCGCTGGTGATCAATCCTGCGGCGCGTACGTGGGGGCGATGGGTTGCGTTCGTGTTCGGCATGCTTTTCATGGGCGTCGTGGTGTACGCCGCGGTGACTTAGTGCAGGGCGTCCAGACGGGCGAGCAGCATCTCCGGATCCACGGGTTTCACCAGGTGTGCGTCGAAGCCGCTTTGTTGGGAGCGCAGGCGGTCTGCATCGGTGCCCCAGCCTGTCGTGGCCAGCACGGCGATGCGGTCGCCGCCGGGCATGGCGCGGATCTGTTGGCAGGTTTCGTAGCCGTCCAGTAGCGGCATGCCGAGGTCGAGCAGCACGACGTCGGGTTTGCGTTCGGCCACTGCTTCGACGCATGCGCGGCCGTCGTAAACGGTGCGCACGTCGTGGCCCTGCATCTGCAGGAACAAGGCCATCGAATCCGCGCTCTCGTGGTTGTCGTCGGCGACGACGATCGACATCGCTTGCGGGTCGCGCACGACGGGCCAGTCGATCGAGTCCGCGCCTAGGTGCTTGACGCCCACGAGGGGCAGGCGCACCACGAACTCGCTGCCGCGTCCGATTCCGGCACTGCGTGCTTCCACCGTGCCGCCATGTTGTTCGACCAGGCTGCGCACGAGCGTCAGGCCGATGCCGAGTCCGCCCTGCGAGTGCGCGCGGCCGTGCTCGCTCTGCGTGAACATGTCGAAGACCTGCGTGAGCATGTCCTTCGCAAGGCCAATGCCGTCGTCCTCCACGCGGATCTCCGCCCACGGGCCCGCGCGCCCCGCATGCAGCGTGATGTTGCCGCCGGCCGGCGTGTACTTCGCCGCGTTGTTGAGCAGGTTGGTGAACACCTGCGCCAGGCGCACCGGGTCGGCGTCCAGCGGCAACGGTTCGGTGGTGACGTCCAGGTGGAAGTGGTGGTTGGCCTGTTCCAGCAAGGGGCGGCTGGTTTCGATCGCCGTATCCAACACGTCGCGGACCATCACGCGTTGCTTGCGCAGTTCGATCTCGCCGCGGGTGATGCGCGAGACCTCCATCAGGTCGTCCACCAGCCGCACCATGTGCGAGACCTGGCGTTCCATCATGCCGTGCAGCTTGTGCAGTTGCGCGTCGTCGCCTTCGCGCGCGCGCAGGATGTGCAGGCAGTTGCGCAGCGGGGCCAGCGGGTTGCGCAGTTCGTGGGCGAGGGTGGCCAGGAATTCGTCCTTGCGGCGATCCGCGGCGCGCAGGTCTTCCAGCGTCAGGCGGCGTTCGATGAGGTCGGCGGCCTGGCGGGCAAGGATGTCGAGCAGGCGCAGGTCGCGTTCGGCGGGGACGTGCGGGCGCGTCCAGTGCGTCGACAACATGCCGACGATCTGGCCGTCGCGTGCGTACAGGGGCGTGCTCTGCGCGGCGGCGATGCCCGTGCGCCGATAGCGATCGAGGTCGGCCGATCCGTCCAGCTGCGGCGCGTGTTCGACATCGGTGAGCACCGTTCGCAAACCGCTGCGCATGGACTGCGCACCACAGCTCTGCGAAGCGGCACCGGCATCGATCCACGTCCATGCGGCCTGGTTCTGTGGCGTGAAGCCGCGCGCGGCGAGCAGCTCCAGTTCGCCACCCTTGCCGCGTTCGGGATGCAGGCGCTGCAGCACGGCGAACTGCGAGTGCATGATCGCCATCGCGGCCGCGACGATCTTGTCGTACAGCGTTTCCTCGCTTTCCTCGTGCACGAGTTCGGCGCTGATGCTTTGCAACAGCTTGGCATCGCCCAGTTCGGCCTCGAGGCGCGTTTCGCTTTCGCGCACGGCCACTTCCGCGCGCGCGCGTTCGATGGCGGCCCAGGTGCGCTCGGCGGTTTCTTCGATCAGTGCGATCTCATCGCCGGCCCACAGGCGCGGCGTGGCCTGGTGCACGCTGAGCACGGCCGAGAGCCGGCCCGCCTTCACCAGGGGCACCGACACGTGCGCGCGCACCTGCTGGCGGTCGTAGGCTTCGCGGTACATCGCACCGAGCGTGCTGGTGGCGTGCACGTCGTCCAGCACCACGGTGCGCCCGCTGCGCAGGCGCGCGCCGATTTCCTCGCCGAAGTCCGCCATGTGGTGCTCGCCGACGAGCGAGGGCATCGCGTTGCCGCAATGTTCGGACAACACGCGCACCGTATCGTGGTCGTCCAGCACTTCGGCATAGACCACGCGGTCCGCGTGCAGGTACTCGCACAGCGTGTCGGCCGCCGCGCGCTGGATGTCGTTGGGATCGGCGAGCGGACGCAGGGCATCGCTGAGCGAGACGCGGAAGGCCGCGCGCGTGGCCGAGCGACGCATCAGGGCCTCGGCGCGCTTGCGCTCGGTGAGGTCCATGGCCATCGCGACGACGTAACGGCGGCCGTCCTTCAAGGCACCGGGCGATGAGGCATTGAGGCTCCACGAGCGCGGCTGGCCATCGCGCGTGACGATTTCGATGTCGGTCTGCAACATCGCGTGGTCCACGCCGAACAGGCGATCCATCGCGTCGCGGAAGCGCCCTTCGCGGATGCCGTAGGCGCGCCGCAACCAGTCCTGCAACACCGGGGCGTCTTCCAGGGCGTAGCCGGTCTGTTCGGTCCAGCTGCGACTGAGCTGCAGCACTTCGCCATCGTCGGCATGGATGATCAGGGCAAGCGGAGCGTCCTCCACCGTGCGGCGCAACTGCAGTTCGTTTTCCCGCAGCCGTTCCATCGCCGCGCGCCGGCCGGTGTCGTCGAAGTTGACGCCGGTCAGTCCGATCGCGTGCCCGTCCGCGTCGTAGATCGCGCGGCCGCGCGAGACGATCCAGTGCACTTCGCCGTTGGGCCAGACCACGCGGTGCTCGGCGTCGTACTCCTCGTGCGAGGCCACGGTATGCACGATCGCGCGGCGCATGCGGTTGCGGTCGTCGGGATGGATCAGTTCGTCGAAGGCGCGTTGCAGGTCCAGCGGTTCGTCCGGCGACAGCCCGAAGTTCGCCTTGCATTGGTCGGAGGCGGTGGGCGCCATCGTGCGCAGGTCCACGTACCAGGTGCCCAACTTGCCGGTGTTGAGCACGAGCTGCAGGTGGTCCGCCTGTTCGCGCAGCGTGGATTCCAGCGCCTTGTGCTTGCCGATGTCGATGATCACCGCCACCGCGCCTTCATAGACCCCATCGGGGCCGCGCAGTGCGCTGGTGCTCGCGCTGGCCCAGAGCGGATGGCCGTCGGCGCGCAGGTACTGGTTTTCGATCGTCAGGCTCGGCGTGCCGGCTTCGAGTTGGCGCAAGGCATCGAGCGATTCTTCGCGGCATTGCGGATCGGTGATGTCGGCGACTTGCTTGCCGAGCAACTGGTCCTCGCGAAACCCGAGCATGCGGCACCAGCACGGATTGGCGTAGGTGATGCGGCCATCGACGTCGGTGACCATCACGCCCGCGACGGTCTGGTGCATCACCGAACGCAGCTGGCGTTCGCTATGTTCCAGGCGATCGGCGGCGCGCGAGCGTTCGATCCAGTCGGCGGCCTGGCGCGAAAGCAGGTCGAGCAGCAGCAGGTCGCGTTCGCCCGGCAAACCCGCACCGTGGTAGGTGGTGATCGCGCCGAGCACATGGCCGTTGCGCGCGAGCAGGGGCGAGGCCTGCACGGCGCGGATGTCGCTGCGCAACAGCGCGGCGCGCGTGTCGCCATCGATCGTCGTGGCCTGCGAGACGTCTTCCACCAGCACGCGGCGCGCCGTGCGCGCCGCTTCGTTCGCAACGGCGGCGGTACCGACGGTGCCGAGGAACGCATCGAAGTTGCCTTCGAAGCCATGGCTGGCGATCAGTCCGAGCGTCATGCCGTCGTCGCGCATCAGGCGCAGTTCGCCGCGGTCGGCATTGGTGACCGCGACGGCCGCCGCGACGACATCCTGCAGCAGCGCGGCTTCGTCTTCGTCCGCGCGCACCAGCCGCGTGCTCAGTGCCTGCAACCGACGCAGGTGGTCGATCTCGGTTTCGTGCACCTGCAATGCGGTGCGCAACGAATGCGGCCATGCGGCCAGGGGCCCCAGCGGCGTGGACGACCAATCGAACGCCCGCACGCGACGCAGCCAGTCCCCTTCACCGGCGGTGGGGCGTTCCGGATCGTGCCCGGGCGTATCCATGGGGGTCGCACCGTCCTCCGTGACCCGGAACCTAACTCAACGCAACGGAGTGCTACGTGCAGGACGGCCGTGGAATTCGAGGAGGGCGTAGGCGATCAGGGCGAGGACCAGCGGCGCGACGTAGTAACAGGCGCGATAGGCGAGCAATGCCGCGATGAGTTCCGGCGTGGGGGTTGTGTGGCCCAGCAGGCCGATGAAGACCGCCTCCGCCACGCCGAGACCCGCGGGAATATGGGCGATGGCAGTGGCGATGGCGGCGAGCAGCACTGCGGCCAGCACCATCGCATCCCCCGTTCGGGGGAGGAAGCGCGCGACGATGGCGGCCATCAGCGCCCAATTGCCTGCGGCCATGCCGACCTGCAGCAGCGCCAGGTGCAAGGAGGGCAAGCGGAGATGGTGGCCGCGCACGTGGAAGATCCGTCCGTGCGTGGCGCGACAGGCGATGAGGTAACCCACGGTGGCGCACAGCATCGCCACGCCGAGCACGCGCAGGCCCGTGCCGGTCGACAGGCCGCGCAACGCGAACTCCGTCGGCGGCACGATCGCGCCCGAAGCGAACAGGCCGCCGGCGAGCGCAACGTAGCCGATCCAGTTGGTCGCGATGCAGAACGCCACGACGCGCGCGATGCGACCGAGCGCGACGCCTTCGCGCGCATACATCCGGAAGCGGAAGCCCGTACCGCCGACCAACGCGCCGATGTTGAGCGAGAACGCGTAGGCGATGAGGGCGATCATCATGACGCGCGGAGTCGCGACGTGGTGGTCGGCGTATCGGCGGGCCGCCAGGTCGTAGCAGGAATACAGCAGGTAGCTCGCGGCGGTGAGGGCGAGCGCGGCCGCGATGGTCGTGGCATCGAGCGCGCGCAATGCGGCCACGACATCCTGCCATGCGATCGACCGTGCCGCGTGGAGGATCAGTGCGCCCACGACGAGCAGGAACACGGCGAAGCCCACGCGCTTGGCGTGCCGGGCATGTCGCCAGTGCCGGGTCACCAGGCGATCTCCACCGACAGCGGGGCATGGTCCGACAGGTGCGTCCACGGGCGCATCGAGAGCACAGTGGGTGCACGCGCCTGCACGTTGCGCACGTAGATGCGGTCGACCGGCAGGAACGGCCAGCGCGCGGGGAAGGTGCGCGCGAGGCGGCCCTGCGCCTGTTCGAACACTTCGGAAAGGCCGAACGCGGCGACCTGCCGATGGCCGCGCGCGCGCCAATCGTTGAAATCGCCGGCGACCACCAGCGGCGCATCGGCCTGCACTTCGTTCGCCAGCACTTCGCCGAGCAGGCGCAGTTGCTCGCGGCGGTGCGACTCGCGCAGGCCCAGGTGCACGCAGATCGCGTGCAGCACCGTGCCTTCGACTTCGATTTCGGCGTGCAGCAATCCCCGCTCCTCGTGTCCGTGGATCGAGACATCGCGATTGACGTGCGAGGCGATGGCGAACTTCGACAACAGCGCATTGCCGTGGTGGCCGTGCGGATACACGGCATTGCGGCCGTAGGCCGCGTGCGGCCAGAGCGCGTCGGCGAGGAATGCGTATTGCGGCGCATCGGGCCACAGCGCATGGCGTTGCTTGTGCAGCGCGTTCTCGCCCATCACTTCCTGCAGGAACACCAGGTCCGCCGACACCGCGCGCACGGCTTCGCGCAGTTCGTGCAGCACGAAGCGCCGATTGAGCAGGTCGAAGCCCATGTGGCAGTTGAGGGTGAGGACGTGGAGGGCGGGCACGGGGGCAGTGTGTCCGCGCTCAGGCGAAGAGGTCGTGCTGGCCGGGCAGGCGGTCGGGATCGACGAAGCCCGACAGGCCCACGCCCACCAGGCGATAGCGCGTGCGCGACGGCAGTTCGACGCGTTCGCGCAATTCACAGGCCAGGTCGGCCAGGCGCGCGAGCGAGTCCGGGGGATCGGGCGGCGTGAAGCTGCGCGTGAGGATGCGGAAGTCGTGGGTCTTCAGCTTCAGCACGACGGTGCGTGCGATGCGGCCGTGGTCGGTGGCGCGCTCGCGTTCGTAACCTGCCCAGGCCTTTTCGGCCAGGCGGCGGATGTGCGGTTCCAGTTCGGCCAGGCGCAGGTCGTGTTCGAAGGTGTCCTCCGCGCTGATCTGCATGGTCGGGCGTTCGGATTGCACCGGGTGGTCGTCGATGCCGTGCGCAAGTTCGTGCAGGCGGCGGCCCCAACGTCCGAAGCGTTGTTCGAGATAGGCAGGTCCGAGCGCGCGCAGGTCCGCGACGGTCGCCACGCCGAGTTCGGCGAGCTTGGCTTCCATCACCTTGCCCACGCCCGGCAATCGGCCCACCGGGAGCGGCGCGAGGAAGGCGTCGACCTGGTGCGGACGGATGACGAACAGGCCATCGGGCTTGTTCCAGTCCGAAGCGATCTTCGCCAGGAACTTGTTGGGCGCCACGCCTGCGGAGGCGGTGAGCTGCGTTTCCTCGCGGATCGTGGCGCGGATCGCCTCCGCGGTCGCGGTAGCCGAGGGCATGTGCGTGAGCGTGGTGGTGACGTCGAGGTAGGCCTCGTCGAGCGAGAGCGGTTCGATCAGGTCTGTGTGGCGCGCGAAGATCTCGCGCACGTGTTTGGAGACGGCCTTGTAGCGCGTGAAGTCCGGCGGCACGAAAATCGCCTGCGGGCACAGGCGCTCGGCGCGCACCGCCGGCATCGCCGAGCGCACGCCGAACTTGCGCGCCTCGTAACTCGCCGCGCACACCACCGAGCGCGCGCCGCGCCAGGCGACGACGACGGGCTTGCCGCGCAAGGACGGATCGTCGCGCTGCTCCACCGATGCGTAGAACGCATCCATGTCGACATGCAGGATCTTGCGCGGAACGTCGCTCACCGCGGACTCAACGCCAGAAGGGGATCCGGCTGTCGCCCGGGCCCTTGTGCGTCGGCGGTTCGGCGACCTTGATCTCGTGCCGGCCGCGGGTGAGGTCGCGCACATCGATCATCGTGACCAGGGCCGGGCGGTTCGTGCGCGCATCCTGGCCCACGTCGAACTGCACCGGGATCGGCTTGCCGTCGAGCGAGACGCGATGCGCGCGCTGCAGGCAGTCGAGCGTCGCCAGGTCGTCGGCGTTGGCGCAGGTCGCGTCCAGGATCTTGGTGTCGCGATCGGGCACGTAGGGCACCACGAGTTGGACGTAGGGCCCGACGATCACGGCCGACTGGATGTAGGGCACCGGCTGGTCGCGCTGGATGTCGCGGCGGTCGTCGTAGTTCGCCGGGTCCACGCTGCGCGCGCCGACCTCGTCGGCATCCGGGAAGCGCGCGTAGCTGCCGAACAGGTCCGGGTCGCGTGCATAGAACAGGCTCGAGGAAGCGGCGAGCACGGCCAGCATGAAGATCGTGAAGGTCATCAGGATCGTGCGGCGGCGGCCGTGGTGGCTGGAGAGCATCGCCAGCGCCGGGTTGTTCGCCATGCCCATGCCCACGCGCGCGTAACCGCGCAGGATCGCGCGCACGACGCGCTGCACGATCCCGCCAGGTTGCATCTTCTCGCCGAAGTTGCGGTCGACCATCATCGCGAACGCATACGGCAGGATCAGCAAGGAGAAGCCCCACACCACCCAGCCGATGTCGATGGGAACGCCGTAGTGGGTGTCGATCCACAGCGCGCCCCCGAGCAGCACGGCCACGCCGATCGTGATCAGGAACAGGATCGAGGCCAGCACGACGCCGAGCGCGAACACCATCGTCGCGCGATTGTCGGCACGCTCGATGCTGTCCGACATCTGGCCCATGCGCTGCGATTCGATCTCGCGCGCGTTCGGGCCGATGCCCAGGCGGTTCCAGTCCACGCCCTTGGGGTAGATCGAGTGCATGCCGACCAGCGCGATCCAGCGCGCGCGCATCAGCAGGTGGATGACGAAGGTGACGGCCAGGATCAGCGCGGCGCTCTTCGCATACAGGTAGACCAGCCACAGCAGGCGCGCCCAGCGGTCGATGAAGCGCGGGGACCAGTCCAGCACGACGGTGTCGAGCCAGTTGGGCAATTGCAGCATCGCGAACACCGCGACGCCGGAGATCAGCAGTTCGACCTCCCACGTGGGCGTGGTTTCGCGCGGCAACTGGAAAGCCGACGCCTTGCGGTCGTCGTCGTGGTCCTGCATGGGGGATCCCTGCGATGGCTGCGCGCAGGCTGGCAAAAGGGCGTGGCAGGCGCAAGGTCCCCGCGAAAAAAAGGCCCCGGGGGAACCCGGGGCCTTTGCGTCCTTGCGGATCGTCGCCGAATCAGGTCGGCGGAGGCAGGGTGAAGAGGAACTTGCAGGGCTTCGCCTTGATGATCGTCGTCCCGTTGTTGAGGGTCGTGATCCAGGTGGTCAGCTGCAACTGCAGGGCACGGTTCGGATCGCCGACCGGGGTGAGCCCGTCGATGCCCAGGGCCGCGTTCGCATCGTCGCGGAGCTGGTTGACGGTCCCGCCGAACGCCGGATAGAAATCGGCGCCGACGATGTAACCGGCATCGATGTTCAGGCGCAGGATCGCGAGTTGCCGCGAGAGCGCGTAGGCCTGGTTGGTCGTGCTGGTGTTGGAGAGGTAGCTGACCAGGGTGGCCCAGTTGGTGGCCTGCGTGATGTGGACCGTGTCCAGGTTGAAGTTGCCGCCGCCGGAGGAACGCAGGTTCAACTGGTTGAGCGCGTTGAACTCGGGGTTCATCGTGCCGCCGTCGTTGACCTTGTTCATGCCGGACGTGCTGACCCAGAAGCTCTTCGGATTGCCGGTCTTGCAGTCGCAGTAGTTGCCGAAGATCACTTCGGTGGTTTCGCCTGCGACCAGGTTCAGGCCCGTGACCGGGTTGTTCGGCGTGGCCGTCGCTGCGCCGTTGATGAACGAAGCGGACTGGTGCCAGGTGCCGCCCGCGGTGCCTTCGGTGACCGACCAGGGATTGTCGGCGGGGTCGAGGCCGAACCACGTCGTCAGGCCATCGGGCGATTGCGTGAGCTGGGTGGAATCGAAGCCGTTGCCGTTCTGCGTCTGCATGGCCCAGCCGAACAGGGGTTGCTCGTCCGAATCCCACACGCCGTTGGCATTGGCGTCGTAGAACTTGTAGACGTTGAGGTCGGCGGTTTCCGGAACGACCGCGGGTTCCTTGACGTGGAAGTTGTCGGTCTTGGTGTCGCCGTTCTTGAAGGTGTTGCCGTTGGCCTCGTAGTCCGACTTGCGGGTGATCCAGGCCTTGTACACGCCGCCGTTGTTGGGCGTGTCGTCGAAGGGCGCCATCTGCACGTGCACGCCGTCGCATGGCGGCCCCGCCGCGACGACGGAGTGGCTGTTGGCGGACACGATCACACCGTTGAGCACGGTGAACTCGCGCTGGCTGATGTCGTCGCTGCTCAGCAGGACGGTGCCGGAGGGATTGGTGATCTGGAAGACATAGACGCCATCGTCGACGGCGGCCGCGCTGCAGTTGGAATTGGTCGGCCCACCGTTGAGGTAGACGTCGGCCTTGGAATCGTACTGGTTGACGTTGACGTTGCCGGCGACGTCGGAAGTGAAGATCGCTCCGTGGATGGCGGCGGCGTTGGCGACGCTGGCAACACCGGCGATGCAGAGGGAAAGGAAGATTGCGTTCGCGGTGAGGCGAACGCGCGAGAGGTGCGGACGATGCGGACTCATGTTGGATCCCCTGTGCGTTGTTGTTTGTCGTCACGACTTCCGCATCGTCCGCCCCTCCCGGACTACCGCATTGATGAAGTCGCAGCGATTCCAACGCCGCAATGCGCGCGCGAAGGACACGTGATGCGCAGGTTTTTTATGAATGCGTCAGCAAGCGGCCGTGTGCGCCGGATGCAGCTCGTCCATTGCGTGCGCGAGGCTGAGATGGCGCAGCAGGCGCGACAGGGAAATCACGTCCTGGTGGTTGTGTTCGAGCACTCGGCGCAAGGTGTGCGCCGAGCCGCCGCGCAGGAACGTGCGCCATGCAGCGGGGGCTTCGGAGCCGGGCAGGTCGTCCTCGCGCACGATGCGCAGGACCTGGCGTTCGATGGTGGACAAGCGGCAGTTCTCGTAGACGCCGCGATAGCGTCGACGCGTGGGATAGAGCAGGTCGACATGGTCGAGGCCGGCGAGCGGGTTGGTTTGCCGCGCCAGGCGGTAGCGCGTGGCGAGCAGGGGCGCGTCGTAGCACTTGCCGTTGTAGCTGACGAGCAGCGTGTCCGGACGCACCCAAGTGCGGAACGCATCCAGCATCGCGGCTTCCGCCGACATCGCGCGCATCGTGAGCTGGCGGATGCGCAACGCACCGTCGTGCCAGTCGGCGGCGCCGATCATGAAGGCGCGCGTGCCGGTGCCGCCGGCCAGGCCGGTGGTTTCGGTGTCGAAGAAGAGCATGCGCGTGGGGTCGAGTGCGTCCTTGCGATCGAAGGCGCCGCAGAAGGCGGCGGGCAGGGGATCGTCGCGGAATTGTGTTTCCTGCAGCACGAGGTCGCGCGCGATCTCGACGCCGGGCAGCGTGCGGTCGTGCGACGCGGCGTGCAACAACGGCGCCGGCGCACGCACGCGCAGCAATTGGCGCAACTGTTCGATCGACGTGCGCGCAGTCGGTGGGGGCATTGGTGCCGGTTCGCGTGCTGCGATATCGCCCCCGGCCTGGCGCTTGAGTTGCTGGAGCTTGGCGAGCGTGAGGCTCATGCGGCCTCCAGCGCCGCGAACACGCGCAGCGCGAGCGCGCGCGGCGTGGCCTCGGCGCCTTCCTGCACTTCGAGCACGGGCCCGACGCAGGCGGGGCACCCGGCCTTGCAATCGCAGCGTTCGACGAGGTCGCGCGCGAGCACCACCAGCTCGCGCTGGCGACGCCACAAGGGTTCGCTCTGCCCGACGCCGCCGGGGTAGTTGTCGTAGAGGTAGACCGTCGGCACGAAGCGATCGTGGACGTCAGGGTCGCCGATGCCGCCGTCGGGGCTGCGCAATTGCCCGCGACCGCGACTGTCCTGCGTGGCGAACCACGCGCCATCCCCGCTGCCGACGGCCTTCTGCAGGTCGGCCGCATCGGCCATCACCGCGACTTTCGCGACCACGTGCAACGCATACGCCGCGCCGAGGAATCCATCCAGCGCGTCCTGGCGCGAGGCGAAGCACGCCTCCAGCGCCTCCTGCGACAACTGCCACCACAGCGCCGTCGTGTGCATTTCCTGGTCGGGCAGCGTGACCGGCCCGTAGCCGATGTTCTCGTGCGTGTAGTAGCGGATCTTCTTGTGGCCGGCCACGCGGCGCACCACGTGGACTTCGCCGTGGTGGCAGGTGCCCTGGCCGGCGATGCAACCGTCGAAGCGGTCCAGCACCTTGAGCTTGGTGTAGTCGATCGCGTCCGTGTAGTAGTCCACGTGCGTGCGCGTCACGTATGCCTTGCGGCCTTCCCAGTCCAGGCGTTCCACCTGGTAGGGCGTGGACTGCACCATGTGGATCGCGCCTTCGTAGAGCATCAGCGGCGCGGAGGAATAGTCGACTTCGGCGATGATCACCTGCCGCCCGTCGGTGCGATCCACGACGACGAAGTTGCCGTCGGCCACCGAGCGCAGGCTCACGGCGTTCGCCGGGTAACTGTCGGCGATCCATTCCCAGCGCCCACCTTCGGGGTGCACGACACCATCCTGCGCGAGCAATTCGAGATAAACCGTGGGATCGACGGGACCGAAATGTTCGCCTTCGAGGAAGGGCAACTCGAACGCGGCGCAGCGCACGTGGTCGAGCAGGATCACCGGCTGGTCGGCAGCGATGCGCGCCTGCTCGGGCGTGGCGTTCGAAAAGAATTCCGGATGGCGCACGACGTACTGGTCGAGCGGATCGGAGCTCGCGACCATCACGCCCACCGACGCCTGCTGCCGTCGCCCCGCGCGACCGAAGCGCTGCCACGTCGCTGCGACCGAGCCCGAATAGCCGTTGAGCACCACGACATCCAGGCTGCCGATGTCCACGCCCAGTTCCAGCGCGGACGTGGAAACGATGCCGTCGATGCGCCCTTCGCGCATCGCGCGTTCCGCATCGCGCCGCTCCGTCGGCAGGTAACCGCCGCGATACGCGCGGATGCGTGCGGGCTTGCGCGGATCGTGGTCGAACACATCCTTGAGGTATTTCGTGAGCACCTCGACCATCGTGCGCGACTGCGCGAACACCAG
>Ga0074049_10059501_pt1 | contig 13205 bp, 13 predicted proteins | sample SoimicmetaTmtLPC_FD_74463 | JGI IMG/M metagenome (GOLD analysis project Ga0074049, IMG submission 74463) | Soil and rhizosphere microbial communities from Centre INRS-Institut Armand-Frappier, Laval, Canada - Soil microcosm metaTmtLPC... | ecosystem: Engineered > Artificial ecosystem > Soil...
GGCCAGCCAAAGCCACGGCCACGTTTGCTGCCGTGGAGCACTTCGGCCCGGATCGCGAACGGCCGCGTCAGCTGGTGGATCGCGGCGGCCGGGTCCCCGGCCTGCAGCGCCTCGCGGATTCGGCCCGACGAGATGCGTACCCCATCGAGCAGCACCGCGCCGACCGTTTCGGCGACGATGCCGTGGCCTGCGCCCAGTTCGCGCAGGACCTCGACATTGCCGCCACGGCCCTTGCCGAAGGTGAAGTCCTCGCCAGTGACGACGCCCGCGGCGCCGAGATGGCCGGCCAGCAGCTTCGAGACGAAGTCCTCGGCGGTGGTCGAGGCCAGTTCGGCCCCGAAGTTGAACACCAGCATCGCGTCCGCGCCGGCATGGGCGAACATCTCCTCTCGCTGGTCGAGCGTGGTCAGCCGGAAGGGCGGCGTGTCGGGCTTGAAGTGGCGGACCGGGTGGGGGTCGAAGGTGGCGACGATCACTGGACGCCGTTCGTGCGCGCCGCGCTGTACCGCCCTTCCGACCACCGCCTGGTGGCCGAGGTGAAAGCCGTCGAAATTGCCGAGCGCAATGATTGAGCCGCGGAGCGATTCAGGGATCGGCTGGTCGTGGAACAGGCGCGTCATTGCGCGGCCTTTTGCACCGGCCCCGGCATCGGCACCAGCCCGGCGCGAAGCACGCGCAGGGCATTGCCGCCCATCACCGCGCGGATCTCGTCGGGGCTGAAGCCTTCGTCGAGCAGCGCCTGGGTCACCTGCACCAGCTGCGACACATCGAAACGGGTGGTGGTCGATCCATCGAAGTCGCTGCCCAGCGCGACATACTGTACGCCGACCAGGTCGCGAACGTAACGGATGGCCCTGGCGATCGAGCGCGGCGAGAGGTCGCATACCGCCGCGTCCCAATAGCCGATGCCGATTACGCCGCCGGTCTTGGCAATTCCTCGAATCTCGTCGTCGGTGAGGTTGCGGTTGACCTTGCAGGTCGCCTGCACCCCGCCGTGGCTGGAGACGACCGGACGGCGGGCCATCGCCAGCACGTCGGCGACGCATTTGTGGCTGCAATGGGCGATGTCGACGATCATGCCCCTGGCTTCCATCGCCCGCACGATCGACCGGCCGAAGGGGGTGAGGCCGCCCTTCACCTCGCCATGCATCGAACCCGCCAGCTGATTGTCGAAGAAATGGGTCAGGCTCGCCATGCGGTAACCCGCCGCGTAGAGGCGGTCGAGGTTCTCCGCCTTGCCCTCGAGATCGTGCAGCCCCTCGATCGTGAGCATTGCGCCAATGGGCTTGTCGCGGGAGCGCGAGCGCGCGGCGATGAGGGCATCGAGATCGGCGGGCGTGCCGACCTTCTTGAGCTCGCCGCTGGAACTTGCCACCGCCCGGTCGAGCCTGGCCGCCTGCCACAGCGACCGTTGGAGAAGCGAATCCCAGGTCCGCACCGGCTGCGCCTGGGCGATCGACAGGCGGGTAATGTCGTCGGCCTCATCGGCGCTGTTGCGGTCGTAATTGAGGCCGTGCGGCGACTTGGTCACCGAGGAGAAGAGCTGCAGCGCGACATTCCCCTCCCGGAGCCGGGGCAGGTCGATATGGCCGCGGTTCGCACGGGTCAGCAGGTTCCGCTGCCACAGCAAGGTGTCGGCGTGGAGGTCGACGATGGTCAGGGTGGAGTGCAGCGCCCTGGCCTGCTCGCTGACCGGAATCAGCGGCCCGCCGTCGACCTGGTTCTGCTGCCGCTCGATCCAGCCGGGCAGGATCGCAATCGCGGCGGCGACGAGGATGACGAGGATCAGCGTTGCCCAGCCCAGCTTGCGCATGGGCCAAGCCGCTTAGCGTTATTCAGTTGCAAGTCCAGACGCTTGACTCCGACCAGTCCGACTCCTACATGGCCGCCATCCCGTTTCACCGGTAGACCGGCGGCGCACTTGTGCGCGCGCCGTTTTTCCATTGGAGGGGGATCATCGCTTTGAGATGGGGCGGTCGGGTGCCCGCTGCCCTGTGGAGCTAGGAGAATTTGGTTCATGGCACGTATTGCGGGCGTCAACCTGCCCACCAACAAGCGCGTGGTTATCGCGCTCCAGTATATCCACGGCATTGGCCAGGCCAAAGCCAAGGAAATCACCGAGAAGCTGTCGATTGCGCCGGAACGCCGCGTCCAGGATCTGACCGACCAGGAAGTGCTGCACATCCGCGAGGCGATTGACGCCGGCTACACCGTCGAGGGCGACCTCAGGCGCGAGACGGCGATGAACATCAAGCGGTTGATGGACCTCGCCTGCTATCGCGGCCTCAGGCATCGCAAGGGCCTGCCGGTCCGCGGCCAGCGCACGCATACCAATGCGCGCACCCGCAAGGGCAAGGCCAAGCCGATCGCGGGCAAGAAGAAGTAAGCGCTGAGCTGCTTCCTTTCTCGCACCTCGATTGAACGAATTTAGGGATTTCCAATGGCTCAAGCACCTCAGCGCATTCGCCGTCGCGAGCGCAAGAACATCACTTCCGGCGTCGCGCATGTGAACGCCAGCTTCAACAACACCATGATCACCATCACCGACGCCCAGGGCAACGCCATCGCGTGGTCGAGCGCCGGAATGATGGGCTTCAAGGGAAGCCGCAAATCGACGCCGTACGCGGCGCAGGTCGCGGCGGAAGACGCCGGCCGCAAGGCCGCCGAACATGGCGTCCGGACCCTCGAGGTCGAGGTCAAGGGCCCAGGCTCGGGCCGCGAGAGCGCGCTACGTGCGCTGCAGGCGGTTGGCTTCCAGATCACCTCGATCCGCGATGTCACGCCGATCCCGCACAACGGCGTCCGCCCTTCGAAGCGCCGCCGCGTATAACCTTTGGTCGAAAGCGGTACTTTCGACCAGAAGGAAAAAAGTTCAAAATCAGGGGTTTAGGTAGGACGCTACCGCCCCGCACTGCCAAGGAAGAAATATGGCCGTCAACGCAAAGAACTGGCAGGAACTCAAGAAGCCGAATGCGCTGGAGCGCAAGCCGGGCACCGACGTTCGCCGCAAGGCGGCGTTCGTCGCCGAGCCGCTCGAGCGCGGCTTCGGCATGACGCTCGGCAACTCGCTGCGCCGGGTGCTGCTGTCCTCGCTGCAGGGCGCGGCGGTGACCTCGATCAAGATCGAAGGCGTGCTGCATGAGTTCTCGAGCCTCGCTGGGGTCCGCGAGGACGTCACCGACATCATCCTCAACGTGAAGCAGATCGCGCTGAAGATGGAAGGCGAGGGCCCGAAGCGGCTCCAGCTTTCGGCTACCGGCCCGGGCGAAGTCACCGCGGGGCAGATCGCCACCAGCGGCGACATCGAGATCACCAACCCGGACCTCGTCATCTGTCACCTCGACGATGGCGCGACGCTCAACATGGAACTGACCGCCGACGTCGGTAAGGGCTATGTCCCGAGCCAGGCCAACCGTCCGGCCGACGCCGCGATCGGCCTGATCCCGGTCGACGCGCTGTACAGCCCGGTCCGCCAGGTCGCCTACAAGGTCGAGAATACCCGCGTCGGCCAGGAGCTTGACTATGACAAGCTCACTCTGACCATCGAGACCGACGGCACGGTGACGCCGGAAGACGCGCTCGGCTATTCGGCGCGCATCCTTCAGGACCAGTTGCAGCTGTTCGTCCACTTCGACGAAAGCCAGATCCGCGCGATTCCGACCGCGGCGATGGCCGGCACGGCGGGCGTCGCCGGCACTCCGGAAGGCGCGGCCGCCGACACCAATCAGCTCAACCGTTACCTCCTCAAGAAGGTCGACGAGCTGGAGCTGTCGGTCCGCTCGGCCAACTGCCTCAAGAACGACAACATCATCTACATCGGCGACCTGGTCCAGAAGACCGAGGCCGAGATGCTCCGCACGCCGAACTTCGGCCGCAAGAGCCTCAACGAGATCAAGGAAGTCCTTGCCTCGATGGGCCTGCGCCTCGGCATGGACATCCCTGGCTGGCCGCCGGAGAATATCGAAGAGATGGCGAAGAAGCTGGAGCAGGAGTTGCTCGGCTAAGCCAGATTTAAGGGGTTTGGGCGGTGCCCCTATTCACCGCCTGGATCGGGCTACCTTACACGGGCCCCCTACGAACGAAGGAAAAGAACAATGCGTCATCGCGTCGCCGGCCGTAAGCTGCAGCGCACCTCGGCCCACCGCGCGGCCATGTTCCGCAACATGGCTGCCGCGCTCATCAAGCATGAGCAGATCACCACCACCACCGCCAAGGCGAAGGAGCTGCGCCCCTACGTCGAGAAGCTGGTTACGCTGGCCAAGAAGGGCGGCCTTTCCAACCGCCGCCTGGCTCATGCCCGGCTGATGGACGATGCCCAGCTGGTCAAGCTGTTCGACGTCATCGCCCCGCGCTACGCCGACCGCAACGGCGGCTACACCCGCGTGATCAAGGCCGGCATCCGCGCCTCGGACGCGGCGCCTGTCGCGATCATCGAGTTCGTCGATCGCGACGTCGACGCCAAGGGCCAGGACTCGGGTCCAGTGATGATCGAGGACGAAGTCGAAGCCTAAAGTTAATTTCGAAAGAAAAAATGGGGCTCGCAAGCGTACGCTTGCGGGCCTTTTTTATTAATCAAATATTTGATGAACGGGAGGACGTTTTTAAATTCACATCTGATGCATCTATTAAGGACTAGCTTCGTTCTATTCCCCGAGAAGAAATATTATTCGGGAATTTGGGAGCTATTATTTATGACGAACATGTCAAAGATCCTTATGGGCACGAGTGGCTTGGCGGCAATCATTGCAATTGCCTCGCCCGCCGCGGCCCAGCAGCCTTACCCCTACGGCTATCCGCAGCAGAATGGCGGCGTTGTCGGTGCGATCATCAATTCGGTGACCGGTGGCTACGGCCAGTATCCGCAGGGCAATTATGGCTATGCCCAGGTCAATGAGCGCTCCGCCGTGAGCATGTGTGCCGCCGCCGCCGAGCAGCGGATCAGCGGCAATTACCGCGGCCAGCCGGGTTATGGCTATGCCAACGGTTATCCCAATAACGGCTACCAGCAGGGCTATGCCAACGGCTACAACGGCCAGATGGCACGCGTCCTTGGCATCACCAATGTCGAGCGTCGCAACAATGGCGCGCTCAAGGTATCGGGCGTCGCCACTTCCGGCCGGGCCTATGCCTATGGCAACCAGGGCTACAACGGTGGCTACAACGGGCAGCGCGGCTACAACGCCAACCAGTCGGCCGACCTTCGCTTCACCTGCAAGGTCAATACTCGCGGCCAGGTAAGCGACGTCAATATCAGTCGCAACCAGGTCGCCTACCGCGGTTACTAATCCGCATTGAAACTCGAAGGGCCGCTCGCAAGGGCGGCCCTTTTTTATGATTTTTCGCAACTGCCCGCGCAGCGTCGGCTGGAAGGCCAAATGACAGCGGATTCGAACATGCCCCGCTACGCTCAGCTGCTTTTCGACGAACGGCAATTGTAATCATGAGGGCGTCGGCTAGCGTGCCGGCGACATTCTTTAGGTGGGGACTCATTCATGCGCCGGATCCTGTTGCTTGGCCTCCTTTCGACCACTGCCTGTGTGACCGCGCCGCCCCCGCCACCGCCGCCCGCGGTGGCCGTAGCCGAACCGGCACCATCTCCTGCGCCGGCCTTCGCCTATCCCCAGGCACGCCGGGTGGACCTGGTCGAGGATCATTTCGGTACCCAGGTGGCCGATCCCTACCGCTGGCTGGAGAATGACGTCCGTACCGACGCGGAAGTCGCCAAATGGGTCGAGGACGAGAATAAGGTCACCAACGCCTTCCTCGACACGCTGCCGCTTCGTGCGGCGTTCAAGCAGCGCATGACCGAGCTCTACGATTATGAGCGGTTCGGCCTGCCGGTGAAGCGCGCCAACCGCTATTTCTACACCCACAACAGCGGCCTTCAGAACCAGTCGGTGCTCTTCTTTCGCGACGGAGTCAGCGGCGAAGCACACCAGCTGATCGATCCCAACGGCTGGTCAGCTGACGGCGCCACCGCTCTCGCCGAATGGACGCCGAGCGAGGACGGCAAGCTGCTCGCATACTCGATCCAGGACGGCGGCACCGATTGGCGCAGCGTCAAGGTTTTGGACGTCGCCACCGGCAAGATCCTGTCCGACGAGCTCAAATGGCTGAAGTACAGCGGCTCGGTGAGCTGGGCCAAGGATGGCAGCGGCTTCTATTATTCCCGCTTCCCGGAGCCGGCCAGTCACGCCTACCAGGAATCGACCTTCAATAATCGCGTCTATTTCCACAAGTTGGGGACCGCCCAGTCGGCCGATCGCCTGGTTTATGCGACGCCTGACCAACCCAAGTGGACGCACTCCGCAGGCGTCACCGACGACGGCCGCTATTTGGTGATCACGACCAGCGACGCCGGCGACCAGACCGATGTACATATCGTCGACTTGAGGAAGCCGGGGGCCAAGCCCCGTGCCGTGTTCACCGGCCTGACCAATCAATGGTACATCGTTGGCAACGAGGGCAGCCGCTTCTTCTTTCAAACGGACAAGGATGCGCCGCTCAAGAAGGTGGTGGCGGTCGACCTGGCCAAGGCGGCGATCGCCCCAGTGACGGTCATCCCCGAGCAGCAGCAGACGCTCGACGGGGTCAATCTGGTCGGCCGGCGCCTGGTCGCGGAATATCTTGTCGACGCCAAGAGCGAGGCGCGAATTCACGGTCTCGACGGCAAGCTGCTGAGCACGGTGCAACTTCCCGGCATCGGCACGGTGAGCGGCTTCGGCGGCCGCGACACGGACAGCGAGACCTTCTTCAGCTTCGCCAGCTACAACCGTCCTGCGACCATCTATCGCTATGATGTGAAGACCGGAACGGAAAGCGAATGGGCCGCGCCCAAGCTGACCTTTGACCCGGATTCGATCAGTGTCGAGCAGCGCTTCTACACGTCCAAGGACGGTACGCGGATCCCGATGTTCATCGTCCGCAAGAAGGGATCGACCGGGCCAGCGCCGACGCTCCTCTATGGCTATGGCGGGTTCAACATTTCACTGACGCCGGGCTTTTCCTCACCCAACATCGCCTGGGTCGAGCGGGGCGGGACCTATGTCGTCGCCAACATTCGCGGCGGCGGCGAATATGGCAACGCATGGCACGATGCCGGCCGGCTCGCCAACAAGCAGAATGTGTTCGACGACTTTGTCGCCGCCGGCGAATATCTGAAGGCCAACGGCATTGCGGCGCCGAAGGGTCTCGCCGCGATCGGCCGTTCAAACGGCGGCCTGCTGATCGGCGCGGTCACCAACCAACGGCCAGACCTGTTCGACGCGGTCAGCCCCGGCGTGGGCGTGATGGACATGCTGCGCTTCGACCAGTTCACCGCCGGACGCTTCTGGGTCGACGATTATGGCGTGCCGGCGAAGGAGGCCGATTTCCGCACCGAGCTAGCCTATTCGCCCTATCACAACATCAAGGGCGGCAAGGATTACCCGCCGCTAATCGCAGTGACTGCTGATACCGACGACCGCGTGGTTCCGGGCCACAGCTTCAAATATATGGCGAAGCTACAGAACACTGAGGGCACCGGATCGGCGCCACACCTCGTCCGGATCGATGTCCGCTCAGGCCATGGCAGCGGCAAGCCGGTCACCAAGATCATCGAGGAATATTCGGACGTCTACGCCTTCCTCGGCCATTTCACGGGGATGGAGGGAGGTTCGGCCAATTAGGAGCTGATCCCGCCGACTAGCGTTGGCGATGCGACGAACCGAGCATCGAGTCCGCAACCCGAAACTCCTCCTGGACATTCTACTCTCGGCGACCCCGCTCAAGGGGCCGCCGGAGGAGGAGAAAGGGCATGAGCATCTTCGGCAAGATCAAGGATGCGATTTTCGGGCACAAGGAGGCGACCAAGCCCGCTCCCGACGCGACGCCGCCGCCGATCAGTCGAGCGCCGCACGAGCAGGACACGGCCGCTGAGGCCGGGACTGCCACACAGGTGCAACCGCAGGCCCAGGCGGTCGACGTCGAGCAGGTGCTGGAGGCGATCGCACGCGAGAAGGGCAATCCCGACCTCAATTACAAGACATCGATCGTCGACCTGCTCAAACTGCTCGGCATCGATTCCAGCCTCGAAAACCGCAAGGAACTCGCGACTGAGCTCGGCTACACCGGCGACAAGGACGGCAGCGCCGAGATGAACGTCTGGCTGCACAAGGCGGTGATGAAGGAGCTTGCCACGCATGGCGGGAAAGTGCCGGCTTCACTGACGGACTGAACCGACAGCAGCAATCAGGAGGGGTCGCGGGACAAATTTTCTCGCGGCCCTTTCTCTTGTGTGCTTGACAATCGGTCAAAGCTATCAGATATTTCTGTCATGACAGAAATAGCGAAACAACCAGCAAACGACGCCGAGCGGGACCCCATGCCTCCGGCGATGACCCGCTTCATCCTCCATTGGGGTGACCTGGGCGGGCAGTGGGGCGTCAATCGGTCGGTGGCGCAGATCCATGCGCTGCTCTATCTCAGCGAGCAGCCGCTCAACGCCGAGCAGATCGCCGATACACTGGGCATTGCCCGGTCGAATGTCTCGACCTCGATCAAGGAGCTGCTCAACTGGCAGCTGATCCACCGGGTGCCGATGCTGGGCGACCGGCGCGACCATTATGCCGCCGAGACCGACATCTGGGAAATGGTCACCCGCATCGCTCGCGGACGGAAAGCGCGCGAGGTCGACCCGGCCGAGGCCGCTTTGAGGGCCGCGACCGCGGAGGCCGATGGCGACCATGCGGTGTCGCCGGTGGCGCGCGAACGACTTCACGCCATGCTCGATTTCGTCACCACCATGTCGCGCTGGCATGACGAGATGCTGCGGCTGCCAAAGTCGACCCTGATGACCTTCATCAAAATGGGATCGAAGGTCACCCGCTTCCTCGGCCGGGACAAGAAATAGCCGGGTGCGCGTAACAGGAGTGAGTGTCATGGGGGCGCGGCCACTTCGGAAATTCGACGCGCAGCGAGAGTGCGAAGCGCCCCTCATTGACCTGCGATTTCGACAACTGGTCGGCCGCGAGGCATGGGACGCCTTGCCGCCGGCCGTGCAGCGGCGCTTTTCGAAGCGGCTCAGCGGGCAGGCGATCGCGCTCTATAGCGGCCGGGTGGTGAGAAGCGAGTTTTCAAGGCTTGGCTGGCTGCTTGCCCAGGCCTTGCGCCTGATTGGAGCGCCGTTGCCGATCAGCCGAGACACCGATGTGCCGGCTGTGGTCAGCGTCAGTGAGGACGCACGGTCCGGCGGGCAGGTGTGGAGCCGGCTTTATGGCCGCGGCGCGGGCTTTCCACAGGTAATCCATAGCGCCAAGCGTTTCGCCGGAACCACCGGACTTGAAGAATATGTGGGATACGGAATCGGCATGGCGCTCCAGGTCATGCCGATGGCCGACGGCCTGCGCTTCGCCAGCGATCATTATTTCCTGACGATCGGGGGTTTCCGCGTGCAATTGCCAAGGTGGCTGGCGCCGGGCCGAACGGTGGTCGAACACCACGACCTCGGCCATGGCTGTTTCCTGTTCACCCTGGCCATCGACCACCGCTGGTTCGGACGGCTAGTCGAGCAGCATGCGCTGTTCCGCGATGCCTGAGGTGCTGCCGCTCAGGCTTTTGCTGGTCGGCGCCAGCGGCGTGTTCGGGTCGCGGCTGGCGGAGCGGCTGGCGCTAGAGCCGGGTATCGCGCTGACCCTGGCCGGGCGGAGGCGCGTTCCGATCGAAGCAGTGCGTAAGAGGATCGGTGGCGGGGCGGTGCGACTGCTTGACCGGGACCGGATCGAAGCGCGTGAACTCTCCGGTTATGACCTGATAATCGACGCGGCCGGGCCTTTCCAGGACAGCCGGACAAAGCTGGTCGAGGCCGCGATCGAGGCCGGGATCGACTATCTCGACCTGGCTGACGGGCGGGAGTGGGTGGTCGGTTTCCCCGACCGGTTTGACGAATTCGCGCGAGCGGCGGGGGTTCGGCTGACCAGCGGAGCAAGCTCGATCCCCGCCCTCAGTCATGCCGTGGTCGACCGGCTGGTCGCGGGCTGGCAGCGAGTCGATTACATCCGGATCGGCATTTTTCCCGGCAACCGGGCGCCGCGCGGACTGTCGGTGGTTGAGGCGATCCTGTCCTACGCCGGAAAGCCAGTCAGAGTGTTCCACCACGGGCAATGGCGTGATGAATGGGGCTGGGGTGGACTGCATCGGGTAGATGCGGGACCGGCCGGGACGCGCTGGGCAAGCGTATGCGACACGCCCGAACAGGAACTGCTGGTCAGCCGCTACAAGCCGACCCGCAGCGCTGAATTCTTCGCGGGAATGGAGCTGCCACTGCTTCATCTCGGGTTGTGGCTGCTGAGTCACTCGGTGCGACGGGGCTGGGTGCGGTCGTTACGTCCCTGGGCGCGGCCATTGCTGACCATTGCGCAATGGCTGCTGCCGTTCGGAAGCGACAAGGGCGCTATGCTGGTCGAGACGCGGGGCATGGATAGTGATGGGCGGCCGGCCGAAAGCAGGTGGCGCCTGAACGCCGACGGCAACCGTGGTCCCTATGTGCCAGTGCTGGCGGCCCTGGCGATGGTTCGGCGCTGGCGGGATGGGCAGAAATCCGCGGCGGGCGCGCAGATATGCTCGGGGATGCTAGATCTCAGCGAATTCGAGGCAGACTTTCGCACACTCGACATCGCCATCACGATGGAAAGTGCCGCCTTGAACGATTGCTGGGAGAGGGGCCGGTTAGAGTCGACTAAGGCACTGCGAGGAACTCGCCGGCCCTGATGGCGAGTTCGGTCCGGCTGCTGACGCCGAGCTTTTCGAAGATGGCATGCAAATAGGCTTTGACCGTGCCCTCGGTGACGCCGAGCCGCTCGGCAATCTCGCGGTTGCGCATGCCCTGCCGGACGAAGTCGACCAGCTGCCGCTCACGCGGCGCCAACGCCCGGTGGGCGCTGCGCTTGCCGGCCCTGGCAAGCTGGGCGGTGCGCTCGGTCAATTCCGGATCAAACCAGGTTCGGCCGTGGCGAACATTATCGAGGCAATCGAGGAGATAGGCCGGATCCGAATTTTTCAGCACCATGCCATGGACCTTGAGCGCCTTGGCCTCGAGCAGCGCATGGTCATCGATCGCCGCGGTCAGAAGGATCACCTTGACCGGATTTTTCCTAGTCCGAAGCTGGCGCAGGACATCCATGCCGCCGCCGCCCGGCATTTGCAGGTCGAGCAGCAATATCTCAGGCTCCAGCCGCTCCAGTTCGGTGAGGGCCGCCGCGCCGGTCCCGGCGATTCCGGCCAGCTCATAAGTGGTATCGCGCAGCAGCACCTCGAGCGCGGTGCGGATCATTGGATGATCGTCGGCGAGCAGGACACGGGTCATGCCATGCCCTCGCCGATGGGAAGCGAAATCGACAATTTGGTGACTCCCATACCTCGTGCCATGTCGATCACGCCGCCAGCCTGCTGGACCCGCTCGCCGAGCGAGGTCGGCATTTCCGGCCGCCCGCCGCGGACCGGAAAAGCGGCCCCATCATTAATGACCGTCAGCCGAAGCTCGTTGGGCGCGGCGTTGAGCTCGATCTCGATCGACTTTGCCTGGGCATGACGAACCGCATTGGCCACAGCTTCACGCATAAGCTGGTGCGCGTCGAGACGCAGCCGGGTGGGGATCATCATTTCGGCGGGCCGCGCGCTAAAGCTGCAGCTGACATCCCATTGGCGCGTCAACCGGTCGGCGAGCAGCTTGAGCTCGGCGGCAAGATCGTTGAGCGCGACCAGCGGGCCGCTTCGCAAGGCATTGATGAACGAGCGCAGCTCGCGTTGCTCCTGCATCATCAACTGCTTCAGCTCTTCAAGTTGCGGTTCGATATCGCGTCCAGCGCCAGTCGTCCGCTTCATCGCCTCGAGCCGGAAGGCGGCTCCTGCAATGAATTGCACGACGCTGTCATGCAAGTCGCGGGCAAGGGACAGGCGCGACCGGGCTTCGGCATTGTCCTCCGCCGCTTTCAATAGTGCGTGCCGGTGAATGTGGACGGAAACGTCGGCAGCGACCTGCTGGCCAATGTCGATGTGATCGGTGGAAAGATTGGCTACCTGCTCGAGGAACAGCGCGCCGTCGCCGCGGTCGGAATGCACCGGCATGGCGAGCCCCTCGCCGAGGTGAAGCTCGGCAACGGCCCGCGGCGGAATCAAGTCTCTCGGCATGATCTGCTCGAGATTGCGCTCGGGGTCGCGGCGCAAGCCACGGTTGCGGGAAAGGTCGTAGAGGAACGGCCCGGCCGCCAGGCCGTCGTGCATTTGCTTTGAAGCCAGCCTGATCGAGCTGACGTCACCGTTTCTGATCAGCAGCCCCAGGAGCTCGTCGCGGCCAGGCTCTCGCCAGACGAACGCGCCGCCCTTCGCGCCGACACCGGCCATGGCTGCCCTCAGCCCATTTTCAAGCGGGGACTCCTCGAGCTCCGGGCGAGACAGCAATTCCTCGTCCGGAAGATAGAATGCGGTACGCCACTGGTTTGCCCCGAACCAGATCAGGATCAGCGAGATGATGATCAAATGGCCTGCGCGAACGATGAACCGCTGAAGCTCGAACGCCTGGTGGTTGCTCACGACCAGCAGGCCTACAATCACATAAAGCAGGGCCAGCAGGATCGCCGTCGCAGCTGTCAAATTCCAGCCCCAGCGTATTGCCGCCGACAGCAACAGGAAGACGAAGAAGGTGAAGAAGGGGCTGGTGAAGCCTTCTGTCAGCAGGACCAGCGCGGCAAATACGGCAATGTCGATGGCGTGCGCCGGACCGGCCAGCTTGGCATCGAGCCACCAGTCGCGCCAGGTCGCGGCCACGATTGCCGCGGAGAAAAGGACATATCCCCCGAGCAGGGCGAATGCGATCTGGGGGTAGTGGGACGGCTGGCTGGCATCGATCAGGATGGCGGCCAGAAACAGCGTCGCCAGCATCAAGCGCCCGAGGGCTATGACCCGCCCGGATGGATGCCGAAATCCCTTCCCCACGCGACGGTCATATCGCATCCGCATCGCCCGGCACAGCGGCATTGGCGCGCCGTGCCGTCGCGAGACTTTTTGGGCACATTATCCTTCGATAACTTCAGGCACCGTCGGGTGGCTGTTATCTCAAGCCTGTCCGAACCCCGGGGAGCATGAGCCGCCGCTTATGCTCCCCTTTCTTTTCCGGCTCTGGTGGTCGCGCGTCGTGGAAAGCTTTCGCAAAGCAAAACGAGGCATTCAGG
>Ga0074049_10046118_pt1 | contig 12334 bp, 12 predicted proteins | sample SoimicmetaTmtLPC_FD_74463 | JGI IMG/M metagenome (GOLD analysis project Ga0074049, IMG submission 74463) | Soil and rhizosphere microbial communities from Centre INRS-Institut Armand-Frappier, Laval, Canada - Soil microcosm metaTmtLPC... | ecosystem: Engineered > Artificial ecosystem > Soil...
CTGGCGATCGCGCTGTTCCTGGCCTGGCGCGCGCCTGCGCTGCTGCATGCGCAGCGCGACGGCGGATCGCAGTACGTGCCGTCGTTGTCCAACGTGCCGGTGCGTTGGTTCGAATACCAGGTGTTCCCGCCGATCTTCAACCTGCTGGAAGCGCATACGACCTTGTTGCGCGCCAAGCCGGTGATCGTCGCGGCGGTGTTGTGGGTCGCCTTGGTCGCGGCCTTGTGGCAGGCGCATCGGCGCATCGCGCTGGCCTTCCTGCTCGGCGGCTTCGCGGCGCTCGCACCCGTGCTGACGCTAGGCGTGAGCACCAACCATTACGGCTACGGTTTCGCCGCGGTCAGCGCGATGTGCCTGGCGGCGGCGTGGCGGCACGCCTCGCGGCAGGGGCGCATGGCGATCGCCCTGTTCTCGGCGTTGACGGTGCTCCATGGCGTGTTCGTGATGCTGGCGATGCACCAGGTGGCGCGCATCCAGTCGGTGTTCTCGCCTGCGCTTGCGCAGCTCGTGTCCTCGCAGCCGGGCGTGGTGCGCCTGCGACCGGCGCCGGATGCGAAGGAATGGATCTTCGTTCGACTGACGCACGAGATTCCGGCCTACCACGGCGTGCCGGTGGCCGGTCACGTGGAACTCGTCGCTGCAGGACAACCCGCGGACTACGAAATCCGCCCCGACGGCAGCCTCATTCCAGTTCGAACAACCCTTCCGAGGCGATGACCTGGTCCAGCCGGATGCGGTTGGCGAACAGCGAGAACGCCAGCATCCCGGCCAGGCCGTTCGCGCGCGACACCCATTGCGGCAGGAATTTCGGCGGCACCAGCGCACCGCAATCGAACATCGGCTCGAAGCGCTGCACGTCCGCGAGCGTCATCTTGCCGGCGAACAACATGCGGCACAGGCGCAGCTTCCTCTGGCGCAGCGCCCAGCGGAAGAACGTATGCACGCCGATCAGGCCGCGCACGTACACCGTGTCCTTGGTGAAGGCGCAGCCGCCCGTTGTCGGCACGCCGCGGAACACGCGCTGCGCGGAGACGAAGCTCTCCACCGGTGGGTTGCCCGAATCCAGGAAGTAGCGGAAGACTTCGATGAAGTCCGCGCCCGCCATCGCCTGCGCCACCGCTTCGATGCGCAGGCTGATCCGCTTCATGCGCTCGATGTCGATGCTGCCGGTGATCTGTTCGGCGAAGGTCGCCAGGCCTTCCTGCGTGGCCGTCGTGCGCGGCGAGGACAGCGAGAGGCTCTGCAGTTGCGGTTGCTCGCGGCCGTTGAGCGCGGTGAGCGAGTGGACGAAGGCTTCGTGTTCCAGCAGCTGGTGTTTGTCGTAGTCGCTGAAGGCCGCGCCGGATCGCAGGCGGATGCGGGTGGCGCCGGCGGCCGCCTTCGCGATGAGCTCGGGATCGAGCACGACTTCGATCAGTCGCTCGTTGAAGAAGTCATCCAGCGCCCCCTGCAACTGCAGCTGCAACGCGGTGGCGGAAATCTGCACCTGTTCTTCTGGCGCCAGCAGTTCCTTGTCGAGTTCGTTGGCGATGTCGATGAAGTGGTGCGCGGCTTCGCGGGTGGTGGGGCCGCCGCCTGGCAACGGCTCGTCCGGACGCCCGAACAGCCGGATCGAATGCCTCATCGCCTCGGGCGTGCCGAGGTTTTCCAGCAGCTCGGCGGCGATGGCCCAGCTGCGCGCGGAATCGCAGACGTAGTGGCCCAGCGGATGGTCGCGATCGGCGGCTTTTTCGACGATCGCCAGTTCGCGCCGCACCTCGGTGAAGTCGTACTTCGGATATTCGTGGCGCGGCAGTTCGAAAACGCCGCGGGCGTAGCCTTCCAGGAAGCGCTTCTGCTCGCTCGCGGCCCAGCTCACCATGTTGAGCAGCCGGATGCCGCGTACCGCCTTGACCATCCGTGCATCGAGCGCCGCGTGGTGGAGGATGTCGTCCGCGAGCTCGACCATGGGTTCAGTGCCGTCCGTTCTTCTTCTGCTGCAGCCGGTTGGCGAGCTTGTCGGCCGCGCCGGCGACCTCGTCGCGCAGCTTCAGATAGTTACCGAAACGATGTGCATCCAGCGTGCCGGCCTCGATGGCGGCGCGCACGGCACAGCCGGGTTCCTTCGCATGGCGGCAGTCGCGGAAGCGGCACTGTTCGGCCAATGCCTCGATGTCGCTGAAGTTTTCCGCGACGTCTTCCTCGCCCGTCGGCTTGAGCTCGCGCATGCCGGGCGTATCGATGAGACAGGCGCCGGAGGGCAGCGGGATCAGCGCGCGATGCGTGGTGGTGTGGCGCCCGCGCGAATCGCTCTCGCGCACTTCGTTGGTCTTCATCTTCTCGATGCCGAGCAACGTGTTGGTGAGCGTGGACTTGCCCGCACCGGAGGAACCGACGAGCACGACGCTGTGGCCTTCCTGCAGCCAGGGCTCCAGGGCGGACACGCTCTCGCGGTCCTTCGCGTTCACCGCAACGACGATGACGTTCTGCGATGCGATGCCGGCAAGCGCGGCGCGCGCCATCTCGATGCTGCCGGGCATCGCGGTTTCGGCCTTGTCGGCCTTCGTCAGCACCACGATCGGTTGCACGCCGCTGCCGCCGATGAGCACGAGGTAGCGTTCGATGCGGCGCGGATTGAAGTCGGCATCCAGGCCGCACACGACGAACACGGTATCGATGTTCGCCGCGATCAATTGCTGCTTGTAGTGCTCGCCCGCCGCGCCGCGCTTGATTGCGGTCCGGCGCGGGAGCAGCGCCACGATCTTCTTGCCCGCCATCAGCACCCAATCGCCGACCGCCGCGCGCTCTTCCGGCGCGATGCCGCCCTTGCGATAGCTGGAGGCGCGTTGCCACTCGGGCGGGGATTCGGCCTTCAGGCCCTCGCCCGGGCCTTCGGCCACCACGTAACCGGAGCGGTGCTGCTCGATCACCCGCGCGGGGCGGGCACCGGGGTGCGCCGAAATCGTTTCACGCCAGGCAGCGTCTTCGGGATCGCCGGCCCAGGGCCAGCCGATGGCGCGCAGCGGGGTCATGCGGAGGGCTGGCAAGGCGCGGTTTCAGTCATGTGGCCCGGAGTGTAAAGGGGTTCGGCCGCGCGCGGTTTGCCTGTAGGCTGAAGCGCCATTCCAGTTCCGTTCCCCCGATGTCGATTCCCAGCCTGAAGACCCGCGAACGCCTGTCCGAAGTCCGATACGAGATCCGCGGTGAGCTGGCGCGACGTGCGCGCGAGCTCGAGGCCCAGGGCCGCACGCTGGTCAAGCTCAATATCGGCAACCCGGGGGCCTTCGGGTTCCGCGCGCCGGAACACCTGCAGCGCGCGATCGCCGACCGCATCGCCGGCACCGATCCCTATACGCACCAGCAGGGCCTGCCCGCCGCGCGCGAGGCGATTGCCGCGCACCATCGCAAGCGCGGGACGCCGAATGCCTCGCCCGAGCGCGTGTTCGTCGGCAATGGCGTGAGCGAGCTGATCGACCTCAGCCTGCGCGCGTTGCTCAACCCGGGCGACGAAGTGCTGCTGCCTTCGCCCGACTATCCGCTGTGGTCGGCGGCGACGATCCTCAACGACGGGCGCCCGGTCTATTACCGCTGCATGCCGGAGAACGCCTTCCTGCCGGATCCCGAAGAGATTGCATCGCTCGTTTCGCCGCGCACGCGCGCGATCGTGCTGATCAATCCGAACAACCCGACGGGTACGACCTATCCGCGCGAATTGCTCGAACGCATCGTCGCCATCGCCGCGAAGCACCACCTGCTGCTGATGTCGGACGAGATCTACGACGAGATCCTGTACGACGAAGCAAGCTTCCAACCGCTCGCACCGCTCGCGGGCGAGGTGCCCTGCCTGTCGTTCGGCGGCTTGTCGAAGGTGCATCGCGCCTGCGGCTGGCGCGTGGGCTGGGCCGTACTCAGCGGCGATCCGCTGGCGAGCGGCGACTTCCACCATGCGATGGACCTGCTGGGTGCGCTGCGTTTGTGCGCAAACGTGCCGGGGCAGTTCGCCATCGAGCAGGCGTTGAATGGTGAAGAGACGATCCGTGCGCTGACGGCGCCTGGCGGTCGCCTGCACGCCACGCGCGCTGCCTTGATCGAATGCTGCGAGAAGAGCGAGCACCTGTCGCTCGTCGCGCCGCAGGCGGCGTTGTACGGCTTCCCGGCGGTGGTGGGCGCGGCGGCGGAAGCCTTCGACGACCACGCCTTCGCGCTGGAAATGCTCGAGCGCGAAGACGTGCTGATCGTGCCGGGCTCCAGCTTCAACGTACCCTTCCGCAATCATTTCCGCGTGACCTTGCTGCCGGAAGCCGATGTGTTGCGCGATGTCTTCGCGCGCATCGAACGCGTGCTCGCACGCCGCGCCGATGCCGCACTCGAGCGCCGGAGCGCGGTGGCCTGATGGCGACGAAAGCGAAAGTGTCCGTGTTGCCGAGCGGCATGCGCTACCTGGCGCTGGGCGACAGTTACACCATCGGCGAAGGCGTCGAAGCCGCCGGCCGCTGGCCCGTGCAGCTCGCCACGGCATTGCGCGAGAGCGGCGTCCCGCTGCGCGACCCGCGCATCATCGCCACCACGGGTTGGACCACCGATGAGTTGTGGAGCGCGATCGACCTGGCAGAGCCGCTCGGGCACTGGGACCTGGTCACGTTGCTGATCGGCGTGAACAACCAGTACCGGGGGCGCAGCGTGGTCGACTACAGGCGCGAGTTCACCGAACTGCTCGACCGCGCGATCGGTTTCGCGCGCGATCGCAAGGATCGGGTGATGGTGCTGAGCATTCCGGATTGGGGCGTCACGCCGTTCGCCGTGCACGAGGCGGGCAACCGCGAGAACATCGCGGCGGAGATCGATGCGTTCAACGCGGCCGCGCGCGAAGTGTGCGAGAAGCGCGGCGTGGCCTTCGTCGACATCACGCCCACCAGCCGCGATCGAGGCGGCGAGGCGGACCAGGTGGCCGAGGACGAGCTGCATCCCTCCGCGGCGATGTATACGCGCTGGACCGAGCTCGCGTTCCCGGTTGCGCAACGCCTGTTGAGCGCATGACGGCCGCCACGATGCCGGCCGGGGACGCACTGCGCATCGCGCGCGCGTTCCTTCCGGAGCATTGGTACGGCAACCGTTACCACTACTACTACACGCGCGCGAAGCTGCGCAGCGATCCGTTGTATCCGGGCGTAATTGAAGCGTTGCGCGGGACCACGCAACCGGTGCTCGACCTCGGCTGCGGGATCGGTTTGCTGGCGCATGCGCTGCGGGCGAGCGGCATCGGGTTGGCGTATCGCGGCGTGGACAACGATGCGCTCAAGATCGCCTCGGCACGGCGCGCGGCGCAGCGCGCGGGATTGCAGGGCGTGGCGTTCGATGTCGTCGACCTCGCGGCGGGCATGCCGGCGCATTCGGGCAGCGTCGCGATCCTCGATGTGCTGCAGTTCGTTCCGCCCGACGCGCAGGACAGGATCCTCGATGCGGCGATCGCGATGATCGCCCCGGGCGGCGCACTCGTGATCCGTACCGGGCTGGACGATGGCAGCGCGCGTGCCCGCACGACGCGCAGGGTCGACGCACTCTCGCGCATGTTCGGCTGGATGAACGCGGGGCCGAAGCGCTATCCGGATGCCGATGCGTTGCGCGCGCGGTTCGAGGCCGCAGGGCTGCGGGCGCGCTTCGATCCCTTGTATGGCGATACGCCGTTCAACAATTGGCGGATCGTCGCGACGCGCGATTGATCAGTCGGGGCGATCGAGCCGATAGCCCAGCGCGCGCAGGCGCTCCAGTACCAGGCGCAAGGTCTCCACGCTGTTCCCATGTTTCGCGCCTTCGTGCAGCAGCACGATGGCGCCCGGTGCCAGGTCGCGTTCGATGCGCGCCGCGACGCGCGCGGGATCCGAAGCGAGCGCGTCGTAGCCGCGCGTGCTCCAGGCCACGCGGGTCATGCCGTGTTCCTTCAGCACCGAGGACACGAAGGGATTCGCCATGCCCACCACGGCGCGGAACCAGTGCGGCGTCGTGCCCGTGAGTTCGCGCAGCGTGGTTTGCGTGCGCGCGATCTCCTCGCGCATGCGCCGCGGCGGCAAGGCCCAGAACCACGCTTGCGGATGCGTCGCGCTGTGGTTGCCGATGCCGTGGCCGCGCCACGCGATTTCGTGCACCACCTCCGGCCGCGCCTGTGCGCGCTCGCCGACGAGGAAAAACGTGGCCTTCGCATCGTGCGCATCGAGCAGGTCGAGGATCGCGCGGGTGTCGTCCGAAGGACCGTCATCGATGGTGATCCACGCGACCCGGTCGCTCGTGGGCAGGCGCCGCAGCACCGGGCTGAACAGGGCGGACCCTGGCCTGAGCGTGCCCCACCAGAACGGCGCATGGGACAGCACCATCACGGGCAGGCCCACGCGCCAGCCAAATCGGACCCAGACCCACACGACGAACAGCTGCGACGCCAGCAGGCACCACGCCCACACATGCGGGAAGCGGGGAACGCGGCGCAGGGCGTCGGAGGCGAGCATCGGCTGATGATCCACGATTTCGGAACCTGAGCGAGCGGACCCCGGCCGGGCGCTAAAATGGCGGTCCCCCAAGCAGTTCCCCGGATCGCCCCCATGTCCCTCGACCCCGCCCTCCGCAGCCGCATCTCCACCCTGCTCGCGGACAACCGCGTCGTGCTCTTCATGAAGGGCCATCCGCAGGCGCCGCAGTGCGGCTTCTCCGCCAAGGCCGTGGGTGCGTTGAATGCGCTCGGCATCGAATACGCGCACGTCGACGTGCTGGCCGACCCGGAAATCCGCGAAGGCATCAAGCTCTATGGCGACTGGCCGACGATCCCGCAGCTCTACATCGGCGGCGAACTCGTGGGCGGCAGCGACATCATCGAACAGATGGCGAACTCGGGTGAGTTGCATGGCGCGCTCGGCCTGGCGCCGCCGGACCGCACGCCGCCGCGCATCGAGATCGGCACCGCAGCGATCGAGATGCTGCGCAACGCGATCAAGGACGCCGGCGGCGACGTCGTCGTGCGCATGGACATCGATCCGCAGTACCGCACGCGCTTGCACCTCGCGCAGGCGGATTCGAATGCGGTCACCGCGGAAGTCGACGGCATCCGCGTGCAGTTCGACCTGGCCGGCGCGCGTCGTGCTGACGGCCTGCGCATCGATTGGGCCGATGACGAACGTGGCCGCGGCCTGGTCATCGAGAATCCGAATGCGCCTGCGCCCGTGCGCAACCTGTCAGCTGCAGATGCAAAGGCGCGCATGGATGCGGGTACGGTGCGCATCGTCGACGTGCGTCCCGGTGAAGAACGCATGCTCGCCTCGGTGCCCGGCGCCGTGCTGAATTTCGACAACGGCCTGGACGCGATCGAATCGCTGCCGAAGGACACCGCACTCGCCTTCCTCTGCCACCACGGCAACCGCAGCCAGCAGGCGGCGGAGCATTTCCGGCAGAAGGGGTTCCGCGAGGTTTACAACATCGCGGGTGGGATCGAGGCCTGGGCGGACGTGGATTCGGGCGTCGCGCGTTACTGAGCGACGCCGTCCGCTTACTGCGTGAACGACACTTCGAACGAAATGTAGAACGGCGCCTTCGATGGAATATAGAACGGCGCGCGCGACAGCTTGTCTTCCATGCACTTCGCGAGGTTGGTCTCCGCGTTGCGCCAATGCCCGGTGATCTTGCCGCTCGCATCGAGCTCGAGCACGACGATGAACGGCGCGGGCTTCTCGTCGGTGCGGCAGGCATTCGCGGCGCGGTCGAGCACGCCGGACTGCGAATTGCGCAGCATGGTCGAAGCGACCTTGGACATCGCGGCCTCGTCGGCATCGGCGCGGGCCTTGGCGGCGGTGTAGTCGAGCGTGGGCGTCGTGGACGGGAGGGCGACAGGGGCGCCTGCGGTGGCGGCGAGAAGCGTCAGGAGGGTGATCATGTGGCGGATCGTAAGGCACCGCGGGCGACTATCTCCAGTTGGGGGCTGAACGCTCCCTCGCGGGCTCTGCCGCGTTGACCCACCGCTGGGATAGAGCGAAAACACGCCCCATGAACGACTCCACGTTCCGAGTAGATGCCTTCAACCGTCGATCGGTGACCACTCTCGTCGTTGCCTTCGCCGCGATCGTCGCAGCATGCCTGCTGTCCCTCGATGGAGCGGCGCGCGGTTGGTCGGTCGCGATCGCAGCGGGCTTGCTTGCGCTGATCGTTTTCCACATGCGGGCAGCAAGCGTCACCCTGTCGTCCGAATCCCTGCGTGTGGGCGGTGGGCTCTATCGGCAGGAGGTCGACCTGGGCGACATCACGGGCGTGTCGAATACCGAAGACGACCGCCGATTGCGCTGGCGCAAGAATGGGATCGGAATCCCTGGGTTCGCCCTTGGGTGGTTCTCAAGCAAGGGGGGACGCACCGTTTTTTCCGCAATTGGCGTCCCGCGAACAGCTGTGCGCATTTGGTTGCGGGGCGACTTCGACCTTCTCGTTGGCGTCGTGGATGCCGACGGATTCATGCACGCTTTGCGCTCGCGCGTTCCGGCCTTGGGCACTCAGAACCCACCCCCCTCCCGCAAATAAGCCAACTCCGCCGGCGTACTCTGCCGCCCCAACGCCGCATTCCGATGCGGAAACCGCCCGAACCTGCGGATCACCTCGTAATGCTTCCGCGCCCACCCATCCGGATTGGGCCCCGGCAATTCCGCATGCAAGCGCAGCGAGAACTCCTGGTCGTCCAGGTCTTCGGAGTGTTCGAACGGGAGGTAGAAGAAGATGCGCAACGACGCATCCACCTTTTTGTCATGCCCCGCCGCCACCGCCTGCCGCGCAAAGTCGCGCGCCAACGGATCCGTCGCAAACGCATGCGCCGTATCGCGGAAGATGTTGCGCGGGATCTGGTCCAGCAGCAGCAACAAGGCCAAGGCCTCATCCGGCGTCTCGATCCACGCATCCAGCGTGCGCAACGCCGCCGCAAAGTGCGCATCGAAGAATTTCGCCTCGCACTCCCGGTCGAACGCCGCCCCACCGTTGAACCATTTCTTCGGCCCGGCCTCGCGCCAGAACGACACGATGTCGATCGCGTCCAGCATGCACGTCCCCTTTATTCGTCGAATCGCAGATGGCGCACGGACTTGCCGTGGCGCCGGATCAATCGCAAGGCTTCGATGCCCACCTGGATGTGGCGCTCGACGAACTCCCCGCTCACGCGCGCATCGGAGGCTTCGGTCTTCACGCCTTCGGGCACCATCGGCTGGTCGCTGACGAGCAGCAACGCACCGATCGGGAGGCGATTGGCGAAGCCGGCGGCGAACAAGGTCGCCGTTTCCATGTCGATCGCCATGCAGCGCATCGCGCGCAGGCGTTCCTTGAAGGCTTCGTCGTGTTCCCACACGCGGCGGTTGGTCGTGTAGACCGTGCCGGTCCAGTAATCCAGGCCCATGTCGCGGATCATCGTGGACACCGCGCGTTGCAGTGCGAATGCAGGCAGCGCAGGCACTTCGGGCAACAAGTAGTCGTCGGACGTGCCTTCGCCGCGGATCGCCGCGATGGGCAGCACGAGGTCGCCCAACTGGTTCTTGCGCTTCAGGCCGCCGCACTTGCCGAGGAAGAGCACGGCCTTGGGCATGATCGCCGAGAGCAGGTCCATCATCGTCGCGGCATTGGGGCTGCCCATGCCGAAGTTGATCATGGTGATGCCGTCGGCCGTGGCACTCGGCATCGGGCGATCCATGCCGACCACTTCCGCGCCCGTCAGTCGCGCGAAATGGCCCAAATAGCCGCCGAAATTGGTCAGCAGGATGTGTTCGCCGAAGCCGTCCAACGGCACGCCCGTGTAACGCGGGAGCCAGTTCTCGACGATTTGCGGTTTGTCCTTCATGCGTCGATTCTTGCACGTGTGACCAACGGCACGCTTGTGGCCTGCAACCCGCCAAGGCTAGCGTTCGGGGGCTACCAAGGGGAGACACCATGATCAAACCGATTGCCGCCGCCGTCGCCGCGGTCCTGCTGGTCGGCTGCGCCACCGGGCAGGTCAAGGACGAGAAGGGCGCGTCCACCACGACCACCAAGCCGAGCTGGCTCGACGATCCGTATCCGAGCACCTACCAGCGCGTGCCTTCGCCGCCGGTGCTGATCACGGGCGCCACGGTGCTCACCGGCACGGGCACGCGCCTGGACAACGCCGACGTGCTGCTGCAGGACGGCAAGATCGTCGCGGTGGGCACGGGCCTGGAAGCACCGGCCGGTGCCACGCGCGTGGATGCGCACGGCAAGTGGGTCACGCCCGGCATCATCGACATCCACTCGCACCTGGGTGTGTATCCGAGCCCCGGCATGAGTGCGCACAGCGACGGCAACGAAGCGACCGCGCCGGTCACGCCCAACGTGTGGGCCGAACATTCGATCTGGCCGCAGGACCCGGGCTTCCTCACCGCGCTCGCCGGCGGCATCACGAGCCTGCAGGTGCTGCCGGGTTCGGCGAACCTCATCGGCGGCCGCGGCGTCACGCTCAAGAACGTGCCGTCCACGACCTACCAGGCGATGAAATTCCCCGGCGCACCGTGGGGCCTGAAGATGGCCTGCGGCGAAAACCCCAAGCGCGTGTACGGCAACAAGGGTGGTCCCGCGACGCGCATGGCGAACGTCGCCGGTTACCGCGCGGCCTTCATCGAAGCCGCCGATTACATGAAAAAATTGAAGAAGGCCGAAGGCGACGGCAAGGGCGACGGCGACACCAAGCGCGACCTGAAGAACGACACCCTCGCCGGCGCGATCAACGGCGACATCCGCGTGCACATCCACTGCTATCGCGCGGACGAGATGACCACGATGCTCGACCTCGCCAAGGAGTTCGGCTTCAAGATCTCCGCCTTCCACCACGGCGTGGAGGCCTACAAGATCGCCGACCGCCTCGCCGCCGACGGCGTGTGCGGCGCGCTGTGGGCCGACTGGTGGGGCTTCAAGATGGAAGCCTTCGACGGCATCCAGGAAAACATCGCGCTCGTGGACCGCGTGCCGAACGGCTGCGCGATCGTGCATTCGGATTCGGAGGAAGGCATCCAGCGCCTCAACCAGGAAGCGGCGAAGGCGATCGCCAGCGCGCATCGCGCCGGCATGGACATCCCGCCGGAACGCGCGATCCGCTGGCTCACCTCGAACCCGGCGAAGGCCATGGGCATCCTCGACATGACCGGCACCCTCGAGCCCGGAAAGATGGGCGACGTGGTGGTGTGGAACGGCAATCCCTTCACCGTGTATGCGAAGGCCGAGCAGGTCTACATCGACGGTGCGCGCCTGTACGATCGCAACGATCCGTCGCGGCAACCGAAGTCGGATTTCATGCTGGGGCAGCGCACGTCGACGGGAGGTGTGCAATGAATCGCACGACGATGACCAAGGCGCTCGTCGCCGCATGCGCGCTCGCGCTGTCGGGCTCCGTGTTCGCGCAGGACGTATTGATCCGCCACGCGAAGGTGCATACGGCCACGTCGCGCGGCACGCTCGACAACGCCGACGTGCTCGTGCGCAACGGCCGCATCAGCGCCGTCGGCACGGGCCTGGCCGCGGGCAACGCCGCGGTGGTGGAAGCCAACGGACGCGAACTCACGCCTGCATTGTTCGGCGGCATCACCGACATCGGTCTTGAAGAGGTGTCGGGCGAGAAGACGACGGTCGACAGCTCGCAGTCGCTCGGCGCGGAAACGCACGAGATGGCCGTGCATCCGGAGTTCGACGTCACCCTCGCCTTCAACCCAGCGTCGGTGCTGATTCCGGTCGCGCGCGTTGAGGGGCTTGGCTGGACGATGCTGTCCGCAGGCCCGACCGAAGGCGGTTCGATCATCGGCGGCCAGGGCGGCGTGGTGCGACTGGACGGCAGCATGGATCCGGTGGGTCCGCGCGCCTTGTTCGTATCGATCGGTTCGGGCGCTGCCTCGATGACCGGCAACTCGCGCGCGGCGCAGTGGATGGTGCTCGACCAGCTCGTCGACGAAGCGCGCGGCCGCATCTCGCCGGATTCGAAGTTCGCGCTGCTCACGCCGGCCGGCCGCAAATCCTTCGCGCAGTTCCTCGATCGCCGCGGGCTGATGGTGTTCAACGTCAATCGCGCCTCCGACATCGTGCAGCTGCTGCGCTGGAGCAAGCGGCAGAACGTGCGCGTGGCGGTGGCCGGCGGCGCCGAAGCGTGGGAAGTGGCAGACCAGCTCGCCGCGGCGAAGGTGCCGGTGTTCGTCGACACGCTCGCGGACCTGCCATCGGATTTCGACCAGCTCGGTGCGACCCTGGAGAACGCCGCGCGTTTGCACAACGCGGGCGTCGAGGTTGCGATCCAGAGCGCCGGTTCGCATCACGCGCGCAAGGTGCGGCAGATGGCGGGCAACGCGGTCGCCAA
>Ga0074049_10001161_pt1 | contig 12254 bp, 5 predicted proteins | sample SoimicmetaTmtLPC_FD_74463 | JGI IMG/M metagenome (GOLD analysis project Ga0074049, IMG submission 74463) | Soil and rhizosphere microbial communities from Centre INRS-Institut Armand-Frappier, Laval, Canada - Soil microcosm metaTmtLPC... | ecosystem: Engineered > Artificial ecosystem > Soil...
GGATCAGAACTTGTAGCTGACGCCCAGCAGGTAGGTGCGGCCCCACTCGATGTTCTCGAGCGGGCGGTCCTTCGTGGTGGCGTAGGTCTGGTAGGGCTCGTTCGTCAGGTTCGTCGCCTGCAACAGCAGGGTCATGCCCTTGAGCGCGGAGTTCTCACCGAACGCGTAGCTGACCTGCGCGTCGGTCTGGCTCTCGCCCACGACGTAGCGCAGCGTGCGGTTCGCGGCGAAGTTGCTGATCTCGCCGATGAAGTCCGAGCGGTAGCGCTGGCTGATACGCGCTTCGAAGCCGTTGTGCTCGTAGTAGCCCGTGAAGTTGTAGACCCGGTCGGAGAGGCCCGGCAGCTGGATGCTCGAGCTGCCCACGCTCGACGAGCTGTCCGGATCGACGATGGCGATGTCGCTGTCGAAGAAGCCGGCGCTGGCGATGAAGCCGAAGCCGTCGGCGGCCTCCCAGAACAGGTCGAGCGGCAGCGACGCCGTCAGTTCCAGACCCTGCAGGTAACCACCCTTGCCGTTGTACGGGGCCTGGAACTGGCCGAAGTTGGTCGTGACGATCGCCTGCTGGTCCGGCGGCATCTGCGCGATGAACTGCGAGAAGTCGTACTCGCGCGACTGGGTGTAGATGTAGGAGCGCAGGTCCTTGTAGAACGCCGCGGCCGACACGTAACCCTTGGTGCCGTTGAAGTACTTCTCGTACGAGACGTCATACGAGTTGGCCAGCCACGGATCGAGCTGCGGGTTGCCGCCGGAGCCGCCGGGGATGCCGGTCGCGGTGGAGATGCCGAACTCGAACGAAGCGCGGAGCTGGTCGAGGCGGGCGCGCGCGATCTGGCGGGCCGCACCGAAGCGCAGCGTCTGGTCATGCGAGAACGAGAACGCCAGGTTCAGGCTCGGCAGGTAGTCGGTGTAGGTCTTGCCGTTCTCGTACGGACGCGAATTCTGGCCGGCCGGCTGCGAGGCGTCCCAGTAGTTCGACGACGAGGACTGGTCGGTGTGCTGGATCTGGATGCCGACGTTGCCGCGCACCGGGATCGAGCCCCAGGTGGTGTCGATGTTCGCGCGCAGCCAACCGGTGCTGATCGTTTCGTCGACGGTCCAGGCCTTGGCGACCAGGTAGTTGGCGTTCTCGTTCGGCGCGAAGGTCATGTAACGCGCGACCGCGGCCGGCACGTTCCAGGACGGGATCATGCCGACGCCGGCGAAGCCGAGGTCGACCAGGCCGTACTGCAGGTCGTCGCCGATCGAGGTGATGCCCTGCGCGCCGAGGTTGATGTTGCCTTCGGGCTGGTGCTTGACCTTCTCGCGATCGCCGTAATGCGCGCCGATGTCGAAGTCCGCGAACACGTCCTTGAGGAACGGCATCGGGATGTTGGCGTTGACGTTGAAGCCCTTGAGCTCGTCGACGACGTTCGGCGTCTTGCCGTAGCCCGAGCCGTAGATCGTGTTGGCCAGGAACAGCGCATGCGGGTTCGAGTAGTCGAGCGTCGGATGCAGCGTCGCGAAGTCGCCCTTCGGGAACGCCAGCGTCAGCGTGTCGAAGGTCGGGTTCGGCAGCAGCTGCGTGTTGTTTTCCAGCTGCACTTCATCGCGCGTGGACTTCGACCAGCTCAGGTCGGCGGTGACGTTCGCCTGGCCCAGCGTCATCTGGTTGTTCCAGCCCACGCCGTTGATCGTGTCTTCGCGCTTTTCGTACATGCCGCGCACGAGCGGGTAGGTGTTGGTCAGCGTGCCACCGGTGAGGGTGCCGTTGCTGTTGACGGTCGGATCCCACACCTGGGTGACGTTGTTGCCGTTGTAGTTGAAGTTGGCTTCGAACTGGTTGGCGGTGTCTTCCTGCACGGCGGAGGTGTGGAAGATGTCGAGCGTGCTGGTCCACTCGGCGATCGGGGCGAACTGCAGCGTGCCCATGAACGCGTTGCGGCGGATGTAACCGGTGCGGCGCAGGGCCTTGGCACCGTCGGTCACGAACGTGCCGGCGGGCACGCCGGCGCGGCCGGCCACCTGCCACGGTTCGTACAGGCCGGTCTGCTCTTCCTGGATAGGCGTGTCGGAGTGCGAGAAGCCGAGGGCCACGCCGATCTGGCGGTTCATGAACTGGCCGATGTAGCTGGCGTTGATGCGGTTGCCGTCGCCGTCGGCGTTCGCCGCCGAGCCGAGCGAGTTGCGCTGGTAACGGGCGCTGACCGCGACGACGGGCTTTTCGAAATCGAGCGGGCGCACGGTGCGCATGTCGACGGTGCCCGACAGGCCCTGGCCCACGAGGGCGGCGTCGGGCGTCTTGTAGACGGTGACGCCGGCCATCAGTTCGGACGGGTACTGGTCGAACTCGACGCTGCGGTTGTCGCCCGTGCTGACCATTTCGCGGCCGTTGAGCAGCGTGGTCGAGAAGTCCGGGGACAGGCCGCGGATGGAGATCACCTGCGCACGGCCGCCGACGCGCTGGGCGGCGAGGCCCGGCAGGCGTGCGATGGATTCGGCGATGGAGACGTCCGGCAGCTTGCCGATGTCTTCGGCGGAGATCGCTTCGACGATCGAAGTCGATTCGCGCTTGGTGTTGATCGCGTCTTCGATACCCGTGCGGATACCGACGACGGTGACGGTCTCGAGCTGGCTCGCCTGCTGCTGCTGGGCGGTCCGCTTCTTGGCCTGGTCTGCCGTGGTGGTCCCGGTCTGCGCGGTCTGGTCCTGCGCGCTCGGGCCGTTGTCGGATGCGGTGGTGGTGGCCTGCGCCATGGCGCCGGTCGCCAGCATCATCGTGGCCGAAGCCAGCGCGACGCTGAGCAGGTTGCGTTTCAGTTGGTGCTGCATTGTTCCCCTCCGGAAGAAGTCATTTCCCCGCCGGCGATGGTAGGGGCAGCGCTACCACCGGTAACTTTCTTGCATACGTATTCATAACAACTGCCTGTTCGGCCCCGGTACGCGGGTCCCGCCGCATGGAATAGTCCGCGCACCCCGTTCCGGCCCTTTTCGCGAGGCTGCATGCATTCAGGTAAGCGCCCATCGCCCGCAGTGCCCGCCATCGCAAGGTGGCGGCTGCGCATGGGGCTGGGACTCGGGATGCTCGCCACCGCGGCATTCGCGGGGGATCCGGCGCCCGCGAACGGCCCGCGCCACGTGCCCTCGCCGGACTGGCGCGACCAGGTCGTCTATTTCCTGATGATCGATCGCTTCGCCAACGGCGACCGGGGCAACGACGACCAGGGCGCGGGCGAAACCGACCCGGCCGACAACGCGAAATACAGCGGCGGCGACCTGCGCGGCGCGCGCGAGCGCCTGTCCTACATCCGCGACCTGGGCGCGACGACGGTGTGGATCACGCCCCCGGTCGCGAGCCAATGGTGGAACCCCAAGTCGCATTACGGCGGTTACCACGGGTACTGGGCCACCGATTTCGCCTCGGTGGACAAGCACTTCGGCACGCTCGCGGATTACCAGGCCTTCGCGCAGGCGCTGCACGGCGACGGGATGTACCTGGTCCAGGACGTGGTGGTGAACCACGTCGCCAACTTCTTCCATTACGACGCGCTGCCCGATCCGCAGGATCCGGCGCGCGGACTGTCCTTCGTGCGCGATACGCAAGGACAGCAGGCACCGACGCAGGCGCCCTTCGACCGCAACGATCCGCGCGATCCGGCGCAACGCGCACGGGCGATCTATCACTGGACGCCGGACATCGTCGATTTCACGAACGAGACGCAGCGACTGACCTGGCAGAACGCGGGGCTCGACGACCTGAATACGGAGTCGACCGAAGTGCGCCGCGCGCTGCGCGCGAGCTACGGCATGTGGATCCGCGACGTCGGCGTGGATGCCTTCCGCGTGGACACGGCGCTGTACGTGCCGCCCGACTATTTCACCGATTTCCTGCGCGCCGACGATCCGCAGGCGCCCGGCATCCTGCGCGTGGCCGAAGCGACGGGCCGCAAGGACTTCCATGTCTTCGGCGAAGCCTTCGCCTCCGACAAGCCGTTCGAGGACACGCAGTCCAAACGCATCGACGCCTACATGCGCGCGCCCGACGGCACACGTTACATGCCGGGCATGCTCGACTTCCCGTTGTTCGCCACCGCGACCGACGTGTTCGCGCGCGGTGCGCCGACGAAGCAACTGGGCTGGCGCATCGAAGACCGCATGCGCGTGTACCCCGATCCCTGGCGCATGGCGACCTTCATCGACAACCACGATGTCGATCGCTTCCTCGCCAGCGGCGACGAAGCCGGGTTGAAGCAGGCCTTGCTGATGCTGATGACGCTACCGGGCATTCCCGTGATCTGGCAGGGCACCGAGCAGGGTTTCACCGGGATGCGCACGGCGATGTTCGCCGGCGGTTTCGGCGCGCAGGGCCGCGATCATTTCGATGAAAGCGCGCCGTTGTATCGCTACCTGCAGCGCGCGATCGCCCTGCGTCGCGGCGACAAGGTGCTCAGTCGCGGAAATCCGGAAGTGCTGCGCAGCAATGCGGCGGGGCCGGGCGTGCTGGCGTACTGGATGAAGGGCGAGGGCGGGGCGCGCCTGGTGGTGTTCAACACGGCGAACCATGCGGCGCTGCTGGACAACCTCGATACCGGCCTCGGTGCGGGCGAGTTGCTGCGCAACGTGTTCGCGATCGACGGGAAGGGCGAGGACCTGGACGTCGGCGCCTACGGACGTGTCTCGATGGTGCTGCCGCCGCGTTCGGGCTACGTGTGGCGTGCGGAGACGCGGGACACGGCCGTCATCGACGACACCGAATACCCGGAACTGGACGACCTGCCGCGCGACACCTTCGACGGCGATTTCGAAGTCGCCGGCGCGAACCTGCTGCCCGGCGAGGTGCGCGTCGTCGTGGACGAGGACTACACGCACGCCGTGCCCGTCGCGCGGCAACGCGGCGCCAACTGGCGCGCGCGCATCGACATCAGTGCGATGCTCGATCCGGCGGTCGAACACAGCGTCGTGGCGTGGATGGACGGCGTGGGCGCGAGCGAGCGACGCACGTTCCGTGTCGTGCGTGCGTGGAAACCGGTGGCGTCGATCGACGATCCATCGGGCGACGACACCGGCCCGGACGGCCGTTACACCTATCCCACCGAAGCGACCTTCGCACCGCGCCAGGGCGACATCGAACACGTCGATGTCGCGACCTCCGGCGGCACGCTGCGCGTCACCGTGCGCATGCGCGCGATCACGACCACGTGGAATCCGCCGAATGGCTTCGACCACGTGGCGTTCTCGATCTTCGTCGACGTGCCCAACATGCAGGGCGGTGCGCGCGCGATGCCGAACCAGTTCGCCGAGTTGCCCGATGGCATGCGCTGGGACGTGCACCTGCGCGCGGGCGGCTGGGGCAGGGCGATGTTCGATGCGCCTGGGGCCTCGGCGACGAACGAGGGCACGCCGTCGGCGACCACCGCGCTCGTGCAGGTCGACGCGCAAGCGCGCACCCTCACCTTCACCTTTCCGGCCGCTTCGCTCGGCCGCGCCACCGACCTGTCGGGCGCGCGCGTCTACGTGACGACCTGGGACTACGACGGCGGGTGGCGCGCATTGCGCCCCGTCGCCGCCGACTACGCCTTCGGTGGCGGCGATCCCGCGCGCGATCCGCGTGTGCTGGATGCCGTCGGACCGATCACGATTCCAAAGCAACGACCCTCGGGGGAGGACCACCACCAATGAGTACTGCCGTTCCTGCAATCGAACAACACGCGACGATGCGCGTGGTGTGGATCACCGCTGCCGCTGCGCTCGGCGGCTTCCTGTTCGGCTACGACACCGCCGTGATCAACGGCGCGGTGGATGCGATGCGCGGGGCCTTCGGGCTGAGCGCGGCGGCCACCGGCTTCGCGGTGTCCTGCGCCCTGATCGGTTCGGCGATCGGCGCGTGGTACGCCGGCCCGCTCGCGGACAAGTACGGACGCGTGGCGACGATGCGCGTGGCGGCGGTGTTGCTCGCCATCAGTGCGCTGGGCGCGGGCCTGGCCTTCGGCGTGTGGGACCTGGTGCTGTGGCGCGTGGTCGGCGGCATCGGCGTGGGCGTGGCCTCGGTGATCGCACCGACGTACATCGCCGAAGTCTCGCCGGCGCACGTGCGCGGACGCCTCGGTTCCTTGCAACAGCTCGCCATCGTGCTCGGCATCTTCGCTTCCTTGTTGAGCGATGCCTGGCTCGCGAATTCCGCGGGTGGCGCGGCGCAACCCTTGTGGCTGGGCCTGGATGCATGGCGCTGGATGTTCCTTGTCGCGGTGGTGCCTGCGCTGGTCTACGGCGCGCTGGTGTTCGCCGTGCCCGAATCGCCGCGCCACCTCGCCGCGAAGGGCCGTTTCGACGAAGCGCGCCGCGTGCTGCGCGACGTGCTCGATCTTCGCAACGACGCCGCGCTCGACGCCAAGATGGCCGAGATCCGCGACAGCCTGCGCACCGAATACGTGCCGCGCCTGTCGGACCTGCGCGGCCCGCGCATGGGCCTGCTGCCGATCGTGTGGGTGGGCATCCTGCTGTCGGTGTTCCAGCAGTTCGTCGGCATCAACGTGATCTTCTACTACTCCTCCACGTTGTGGCATTCGGTCGGCTTCAGCGAATCCGATTCGTTCTCCATCACGGTGGCGACCTCGGTGGTCAACGTGCTGGTCACGCTGGTCGCGATCGCGCTGGTGGACAAGGTGGGACGCAAGCCGCTGCTGCTGGTGGGTTCGGCGGGCATGGCGGTGACGCTCGGTTTGATGGCGGTGTGCTTCTCGCACGCGGTCGGCACGGGCGCGCAGCTCTCCTTGCCGGGTGCGTGGGGCATCACCGCGCTGGTCGCCGCAAACCTCTACGTCGTCGCCTTCGGCCTGAGCTGGGGTCCGATGGTGTGGGTGCTGCTGGGCGAGATGTTCCCGAACCGCATCCGCGCGATCGCGCTGGCCGTCGCGGCCTCCGCGCAGTGGATGGCGAACTTCGCGATCACCGCGACCTTCCCGAGCCTGTCGGAAATGGGGCTGAGCTTCGCCTACGGTTTGTATGCGGCGTTCGCGGTGTTGTCCTTCGTCTTCGTGCAGCGTGCGGTGCGCGAGACCAAGGGCATGGAACTGGAAGCGATGACGGGCTGAAGCCCGCGCTGCGCCGGGCTTACTTCCCGTAAGCCCAGCGCAGGAAATCCGGCAGCATCGCCGCCCAGGCCCATTGGCGATGCTGGCCGTCCTTCAGCTCGACGACTTTGACTTCCGTGCCGCCCTTGCGTAGCAGGGCGGCGACGTCGTGTGCGTCGTCGATGACATCGATGACGCCGTCGTGGTCGCGGTCGCTGGTTTCTTCGGCGGTGCCGGCGGCGAGATAGGCACGCAGGTGCTTGCGCGGCGCATCGCGCGCGATGATCTGTTCGGCGAGGCGCTGGTCCTTCGCATCGGCGATCCAGAACGACGGCGAGAATGCGCCGAGGCGCGCGAACACGTCGGGATATTGCCAGGCGAGGTCGAAGGCATTCAGGCCGCCGAGCGACCAACCCAGCACGGTGCGGCCTTCGGGCGTGGTGTGCGTGGCGTAGTGCGCGTCGACCCAGGGGACGAGCGTTTCCGCCACCCACTGCGAGTACGCATGCGCGTTCGCGCCCACGTCGCCGTACTTGGTCGGCCCGACGACACTGTGGCCCGCCTTGCGATCGGACAGGCCGTAGGCGCCCATGCGGTCCTTCGGCATCGTGATCGCCACGAGGATCAATGGCTGGATCGCGTCCTCGTCGTAGAGCGACTGGAGCGTTTCGCGCACGCGCACGGGATCGAGGTCCTGGCCGTCGTCCATGTAGAGGACGGGGTAGTGGCGCTTGGCGTCGTAGTGCGGCGGGAGCTGGATGTCGAGGCGGATGTCTTCGCGCGCGGCGAGTTGCGCAGGCAGCGTGGTGGTGACGAGCGGCGGGAGCGCGCGCTGCGAACCCGGTTGCACGAACACCACGGCGGTGCGCGCGGGAATGTCGAAGCGGCCGGTGGCGGCGTCGAAGTGCGCGGACGCAGCGCGCTTGTCGGCCGCGTTCGGAGCGCGATGCACCGGATGCAGCGACCAGCGCGCACCGCGCGCATCGTCGATCACCAGCGATCGCGGACCCGTATCGGCGTTGAGGAATACCATCGCCGCGCCGAAGTGCGCATCCGGCAGGCCCTTCCCGTCGATGCGCGCGATCACGAGGCGTGCATCGTTGCCGGCGGGGAAACGCACGCGCTTGCGCACGTCCTCCGCCGTGTGCAGGTGGAAGAGGGACGTGCTGGCGCGAATGCGTAGCAGGTCGCGGAAGGCGTCGCGCGCCCACGCGATGTCGCGCGGGGTGGGTTTGATGTGCGCGGCGTCGGCGAGCAACGGACGCATCGCGTCGAGGTCCTGCGCGTTGTCCTGCGCAGGCGGCAGACCGACACCGAAGCCGTTGTCCGTGTACGTCCAGTCGAGGCGATTGAAGGCATCGCCCGAGTCGAAGCTGTTGCGGTCGAGCGACTTGGAACGCAGCACGTCGATGCCCGCGTGCCAGTAGGCGACGCCCTGGCTGAAGGCGGTCGTCGCGGCGGCGAGGAGTTGCACGCGCGCGCGGTCTTCGGTCGACGTGTCGCGCGGCAGTTTCCAGACACCGATGTCGAAGAGCGTCTGGTTGTCGTGGTTCTCGACGTAGTTGACGACTTCGTTCGGCGACTCGGCGTAGCCCGCGGGTTGGCCGTTGTAATCCGCCTTCGGCCCGTCGCGCAGCGTGCCCGCCAGGCCCACGCGCACGAGGTCCGCGAGATGCGGATCGTTCGCGCCGTTGCTCCAGCCCTTTGCGTCGATCAACGCAGGCACGTGATCGCCGGGTCCGCCACCGCGCACGGCATCGCGTGCGCGATCGCTGAAGGTCCCGATACCCGAACCGCCCAGCGACAGCTGCGAGGCCTGCACGAAGCGCTTGCCGTCCGCGACCTCGCCGAAGTTCCAGCCTTCGCCGATCAGCGGGATGTTGCGGCCGGTCGCGTTGCGCAAGGCATCGCGCAGTTGTTCCATCGCCGCGCGCGGCTGGTGGCCCATCAGGTCGAAGCGGAACGAATCGATGCCGAACTGCGTGGCCCATTGCACGACCGAATCGCGCATGAGCTTGGCCATCATGCGGTGTTCGGTGGCCGTGTTCGCGCAGCAGGTCGAGCGTTCGACATCGCCGTTCGCGTCGAGGCGGTGGTAATAGCCGGGCACGATGCGGTCGAGCACCGAGGCCTCGTCCTGGCCCGAGGCCGTCGTGTGGTTGTAGACCACGTCCATGCCCACGCGCAGGCCCGCTGCGTGCAAGGCCTGCACCATGCGGCGGAATTCGACGATGCGCGCCAGGCCATCGGGGTCGGTGGCGTAACTGCCTTCGGGCGCGTTGAAGTGCGCGGGCTCGTAGCCCCAGTTGAAGCAGTCCTTGTTGCCCGAGGCCGCCGGATCGCAGCCGCGCTCGGGCACCACGCTGAAGTCGAACACCGGCAGCAGGTGCACGTCGGTGACGCCGGCTTCCGCGAGCGCGCGCAGGTGGCGCATGCCGTTCGAATCGGGATGCGTGAATGCGAGGTACTTGCCGCGATGTTCGGCGGGCACGGTGGCGTCGTCGCGCGAGAAGTCGCGGACGTGCAATTCGTAGATCGACAGATCGACGTTGTGGTCGATGCGGCGGGGCGGGGCGGAGGGCCAGCCCGGCGGTTGCGTGTCGTGTGCATCGAGGTCGACGACCAGGCTGCGCTTGCCGTTGGCGGACAAGCCGATCGAATACGGATCGGTGACGCGGTTGCGCACGAGGCCGACGCCGGGGACGAAGACGTCGACGAGGTAGGTGTAGTAGCGGTCGCGCAGGTCGGCCGGCGGCGCGAGGGTCAACCACCTGCTTCCGCCGTCGGCGCGGTACAGCGGCATCAGGGTCTGCGACGGCGTATCGGCACCGGGGTACACGCACGCGGCCACGTTGCGTGCGGTGGGTGCCCAGACATGGAAGCCGCCGATTTCGCCCAAGCTTGCGCCGTAAATCAGCCGATCGTCATCTGCATACAACGCGTCGAGCGCACCGGGCACCTGCAGTCGCGTCGAATCCGCGACATTCCCGTTCGCGTCCTCGCGCACGAGCACCACGTCGTCGCGCAGCAGCGCAGACACATCCACCGAGTCGGGCACGCGGAAGCGCGGCCCGTCACCGATGAAGCGGAACTGCTCCGCGAGTTCTTTCGACATCGGCGCATCGAACGCCGTCAGTCCGATCGGTGCGCCGCCCGCGCGCTCCAACCGATAGCGCCCACCTTTCGGCGCCCCCGGCCATTGCAGCGTCTTTCCGTCGAGCCAATACGCCCTGGCATCGCGCACCGGGAATTTCGCGGGCGCGAGCAGCGTCGTCGATTCGGGCTTGTCGCAATCGGCCTGCGTCGGCCCCGCCGCGAGCGCCGGTCCAGCGACCAGCGCAAGCCACAGCCCCGCGACCGCGCGATGCATCCTCACACCGTGGCGTAGCACACGCCGCGCGGCAGCAGGACCACGCGGCCGTCGACGATGCGCGCATCGTTCACCGGCGCATCCTCCATCAGGCGTGCGTGTGCATGGGTCGCCGGCATCGTCCACTCGACCTGGCGCTCGGAGAGGTTGAACACCACGAGCAGCGATTGCCCCGCCTCGCGCCGCACGAAGGCGAGCAAGGGTTCGGGCGCCTCGAGGAACGTGATGTCTCCCGTGCGCAAGGCCGGTTGGTCCTTGCGCCAACCCAGGAAACGTCGCACCGCATTCAACACCGACTGCGCGTCGGATTCCTGTGCAACGACACTCATGGCGCGATGCGCCTCCGGGATGGGCAACCAAGGCGTGTGTGCGCTGAAACCGCCGTCTTCCGACCACGGCATCGGCGTGCGGCATCCGTCGCGACCCTTGAAATTGGGCCAGAACGCGATGCCATAAGGATCCTGCAGCGCCTCGTAAGGCACCTCGGCTTCGGTGAGGCCGAGCTCTTCGCCCTGGTACAGGCACACCGAACCGCGCAGCGAGCACACGAGCGCGACGAGCTGGCGCGCGAGCGGCGGATCGGGACCGCCGTGTCCCCAACGAGAGACCGCGCGCACCACGTCGTGGTTCGACACGGCCCAGCACGGCCAGCCGTGCGGCATGCGCGCTTCGATCGTTTCCACCGTCGCGCGGATGTAGGCGGCCGAGCTGTCGTCGGTCAGCAGTTCGAAGCTGTAGCCCATGTGCAGGCGCTGGTCGCCGACGTACTCGGCCATCGTCGCCAGCGAGTCCTCGGACGAGATCTCGCCGAGCGCGGCGGCGCCGGGATAGCGATCGAGCAGGGCGCGCAGGTCTTCCAGGAAACGCAGGTTTTCCGGCTGCGTGTTGTTGTGCCAGTGGTACTGGTAGGCATACGGGTTGTCGGCGCTGAAGCCGCGGCCCGTGCGCAGTTCCGCCGGCTTCGGCGGGTTGTCGCGCAGCTTCGCGTCGTGATAGCAGAAGTTGATGGCGTCCAGGCGCAGGCCATCGACGCCTCGGTCGAGCCAGAACTTCACGTTGTCCAGCGTCGCTTCGCGCACTGCCGGGTTGTGGAAGTTCAGGTCCGGCTGCGAGGCGAGGAAGTTGTGCAGGAAGTACTGCTCGCGGCGCGGTTCCCAGCGCCAGGCCACGCCGCCGAAGATCGACAGCCAATTGTTGGGCGGCGTGCCGTCCGGGCGCGGGTCGGCCCACACGTACCAATCCTGTTTCGCGTTGTCGCGCGAGGCGCGGCTCTCGGTGAACCAGGCGTGCTCGATCGACGTGTGGCTGAGCACCTGGTCGATCATCACGCGCAGGCCGAGCCCGTGCGCCCTGGCGAGCAGGCGATCGAAGTCCTCCAGCGTGCCGAACATCGGATCGACCGCGCGGTAATCCGCGATGTCGTAACCGAAGTCGGCCATCGGCGACTTGAAGAACGGCGAGATCCAGATTGCGTCGACGCCCAGGCTGGCGACGTAATCCAGTTTGTCCAGGATGCCGGGCAAGTCGCCGATCCCGTCACCGTCGGTGTCCAGGTAGCTGCGCGGGTAGATCTGGTAGATCACCGCGCCGCGCCACCACCGTGTGTTGTCCATGCATCCCCTCCGCGAAGGCGCCATGATTCCACCGGCGCGTGCGCCGCCGCGATGAATACGTTTGCAGGACGCGCGGCCGCACAGGGCCGCTTGACCTACCATGGCCCCGGACGAAGGGGGACGGATGCGAAAGGATCGAGGAGCGCAGGCTTCGGGTGCGCGGAAGGCGAGGCGGGCCGTGCTCGCCTGCGCCGTGCTGGCGCTGGTGCTGCTGTCGGCGGG
>Ga0074049_10009897_pt1 | contig 12223 bp, 12 predicted proteins | sample SoimicmetaTmtLPC_FD_74463 | JGI IMG/M metagenome (GOLD analysis project Ga0074049, IMG submission 74463) | Soil and rhizosphere microbial communities from Centre INRS-Institut Armand-Frappier, Laval, Canada - Soil microcosm metaTmtLPC... | ecosystem: Engineered > Artificial ecosystem > Soil...
CCGACTTCGACGACACGCCGCGCCCGCCATGCTTGGCCACGCGCGCGCCGGCCGCGGCGACGACGAACATCGACGCGGTGGAAATGTTGAACGTATTCGCCCCGTCGCCGCCCGTGCCGACGATGTCGACCAGGTGCGTGCGGTCGCGCACCGGCACCTTGCGCGCGAACTCGCGCAGCACCGACGCCGCGCCCGCGATCTCGCCCACCGTTTCCTTCTTCACGCGCAGGCCGGTGAGGATGGCCGCGGTCATCGTCGGCGAGACCTCGCCGCGCATGATGCTGCGCATCAGCTCGACCATCTCGTCGTGGAAGATCTCGCGATGCTCGATCGTCCGTTGCAAGGCTTCCTGCGGCGTGATCGGCATGGTCGTCAGCGTTCCAGGAAGTTGCGGAGCAGCGCGTGGCCGTGCTCGGTGAGGATCGACTCGGGATGGAACTGCACGCCTTCCACCGGATGTTCGCGATGGCGCAGGCCCATGATCTCCTCGAAGCTGCCGTCGGGATTCTCGGTCCACGCGGTGATTTCGAGGCAATCGGGCAGCGTGTCCTTCGCGACCACGAGCGAGTGGTAGCGCGTGGCTTCGTAGCTGTCGGGCAAGCCGGCGAACACGCCCTGCCCTTCATGCCGGATGCGCGACGTCTTGCCATGCATGATGGTCTGCGCGCGCACCACGTCGCCGCCGTAGGCCTGGCCCAGGCTCTGCAGGCCCAGGCACACGCCGAACACCGGGATGCGCGGACCGAGCTCGCGGATGACGTCGAGCGAGACGCCCGCGTCGTTCGGCGTGCCGGGACCGGGCGAAATCATGATGCGCTCGGGCGCGAGCCTGTCGATCTCCGCCACGGTGAGCGCATCGTTGCGCACGACCTTCACTTCCGCCCCCAGGGTCTGCAGGTACTGCACGAGGTTGAAGGTGAAGCTGTCGTAGTTGTCGATCATCAACAGCATCGTCAGGTTAACTCGTTGTATTGAAAGGGTTTGTTTCAACCCCGGGGCCGCGGCGGCCTCCCATCATAAGGATCGGGCGTGCGGGGAAGCCAGACAAAGCAATCGCGCTAGCCCAGGAGCGCCTGCAACCGGGCTGCATTCTCCACTGCATGCGAATGGGCGGTGTTGTCGAAGATGCACCACGCCGGGTGCGTCCGACGCGCGCTCGCGCGGAGTTGTCCGGCGAGGATTGCCAGGCGCGCGTCGTCGTACGCGCTGTAATACATGCGCGGTGTGCCGTGCAGCCTGAAGTATCGCCATCGGCCTGCGCCTCCTGGCGCGCCGGCACCTTCCGGCATCGGGGGATCCGCCGCGACGCGCGCGATGCCATGGCGCGCCAGGAGCGCTTCGGCGCGTGGTCCGAACCAACTGGCGTGCCGCGGTTCGCACGCGATCGGCGCATTGAACGTGCGGCGCATGTGGCCGAAGAACGCAGCCGCCACGCGGGACTCGAACACCAGGGAGGGCGGCAGTTGCACGAGCAGGCCGCCGAGCTTCGTCCCCAGCCCCGCGATTTCTTCCGCAAAACGACGGAGCGCCGGGCCGCTGCGGACGAGCCGCGCCTCGTGCGTGATCGCCTTGGGCAGCTTCACCGAAAACCGGAACGCCCTCGGAACCGCGGCCGCCCAGCGTGCGTAGGTGTCCGGGCGATGCGCCCGATGGAACGTCGAGTTGATCTCGACGACGGAAAAACGCGTCGCATACCGGGCCAGCGCGTTTTCGCCGGCGCCGAACAACGTGGCGTGGCGCGAAGCGATGGCCCAGCCCGCGCATCCGATGCGGATGTTGGGCGGCTCCTTCATTTGTATTGCGAAGTTGGCACGTGCCGCGTCAATGGATCGTCGCGGGGAATGTCGCTATTCCCCGCCTTCACGCGACGTCTGGTTGCTTACGACATCCCGAACGCCGGCAGAAGGAACCCGACATGGCCACCCGTGCGCAGAAGACCGAGCAGATCGCCAAGCTGCTCGCGGACATCGACATCTGCATGTTCACCACCGTCGGCGAGGAGGGCGATCTGGTCAGCCGCCCGCTCTCGACGCAAGCCGCCACGTTCGACGGCGAGCGCCTCTGGTTCTTCACCAGCGCGCGCAGCCCGAAGATCCGTGAAATCGCGCGCAACCCCAAGGTGAATGTTGCCTATGCATCGAAGGATCGCAACGTCTATGTCTCCGTGACGGGCGAGGCGCGGATGGACCGCGATCGCGCGCGCATCGACCAGTTCTGGAGCGATGCCTACAAGGCATTCTGGCCGCGCGGCAAGGACGACCCGAACGTGGTGCTGATCGAAGTCGCGGTGCGCTCCGTCGAGTATTGGGAAGGACCGGGGTCGTGGATCGGCAAGTCGATCGCGTTCCTGATCGCCCGCGTGACCAAGAATGAACGCGCCCTGGGTGACAACAAGACCATCCGTGTGCGCAAGGATACGCAGAAGCGCGCGACGAAAAAGACCGCGAAGCGAACCCGTCCGCGCGGCTGACCGCGCTATTTCCACCACCCGCGACGCCATGCGATGCCGAGCGCCGCTCACTCGGGATCGCGCCCCTGGGCCTGCGGCGCAGGGCTGCCGGTCGCCTGGATGTCGCGTTCGATATCGGCGTGGGGATCCGTTTCGGGCGATGGCGGTGGATCGGGTGCCGGTGCTGGTTGTGCTTGTTGCGCGCCTGGATCCTGTTGCTTTCCCATCTCGTGCTCCTCGTTGGATGCGCGGATCATCGCCCCTGCACCTCATCGTAGGTCCCCACCAGTTCACCCTTTGCGATGACGTGCCCGGCGGCCGCCTTCAGCAAGGCATCGCGATCAGCGTTCGGCGGGAGCGCGAGCGTGGTGTCGAGTGCGAAGACTTCGAAGTGGTAATGGTGCGGCCCGTCCGACACAGGCGGGCGCGGGCCGAAGTAACCGGCGCCCTTGCCTTCCGCCAGCGACGTGGTGGTCGCCGGGATGTTCGAGACCACCCAGTGCACGAAGGGCGTGGGTGTCGGCGCGTCGGGGTCTTCCATGATCAGCGCGTAGGACTTCGCGCCTGCGACGGCAGTCCACTGCAACGCGGGGGAGACATTGTCGTGGTATGCGCTGTACTTCTTCGGGATCGCCGCGCCCGACTGGATCACGGGCGAGGTCACGGCCAACGTGCCTTTCGCGTTCGTTTCGGCCCGTTGCATCGCCACGGGCCCTTGCGCCCATGCAGCGGCGCTGGCCAGTGCGCAGGCGATGCAGATCAGCGTTCTGGGCATCGTGCCGCCCGCCGCGCGTTGTCGGTTGCAGCGTCGCGCAGGTCCAGCAAGGGAATGCGCAGCGTCACCTTGGTGCCCTGGCCCGAGCCCGCGCTCTGCACGCTGGCGCTGCCGCGATGCGTGCGGGCGATCCGCGCGACCAGGCTGAGCCCGAGGCCGAGGCCGGACGCACTGTTCTCGGGTTCGTGTTCGGGTCGATAGAAGGGCTCGAACAAGCGCGGCAGCACGTCGCGTGAAATGCCGACGCCCGTGTCTTCGATGTCCACGACCACCGAAGAACCGATGACGGCCGCGTCCACCGTGACCCGACCGCCCGGCGGCGTGAACCGCAGGCTGTTGTCCAGGACGTGCCCGAAGGCCTGGCTGAGGCGACGTTCGTCGCCGAGCACCGGGAGCGGTGTCGAGGGTTTGCGGAACGAGATTTCGACTTCCGCAGCGTCGGCGGCGCCGCGCCGCGCTTCGATCGCGCGGAGGATCGGCTCGGCGAGGTCGATCGGCCAGAACGACGGATCGTCGTTGCCCGACAGCAACGCGCTTCCGTCGCGCAGGTGGTCGATCAGCCGCGCGTGGCCCGCGAGCTGGCGCGTGATGACTTCACCCGCACGCCGCAGCACCGCGGCGTCCTTCGAGTGGCGTTGCGTATGCAGCGATGTGCGCAAGGGACCGACCAGCGCGCCGAGTTCGTTCGCCAGCCCTTCCAGGAATCGTTCCTTGCGATGCTCGTCGAGTTTGATTTCCGCGAGCAAGCGCACGTTGACGAGCGCAAGGGCGGCCGAGTTCGCGATCGCATCGAGGGTCGCGCACTCGGCTTTGGAAGGCGTGCGCGGCGCCGACCAGTACGCCCCCAGCGCACCGATCACTTCGCCGGCGCATTCGATCGGCGTCATCACCAGGCTGCGCACGAACGTCGCTTCGTACAGCGACTGCGGAATGCGGGGATCCTCGCGGATGTCGGGGATCACGACCTGCACGTCGTGCTTCATGGCCCAGCCGGAGATGCACTCGTCCGCCGGGAAATCGCGGCCCTTCCACAGCGCACCGATCGCATTCTCTTCGAGGTAGCGGGCGCGGTCGCCGTCGCGCATCACCACGGTCGCACCGTCGGCGCCCACGTAGTGCCGCGTCGACGCAGCCAGCACGCGCACGACATCCTCGACGGCGTCGCACGAGGCGAGCTGCTGCACGATCTCGACGATCCTGAGCTCCGGGGGAAGCGGCACGGTGTGCATGCGGCCGATGCTACGCGCGCGTACGTGACGCCACGCCATATCCGGAAGGCCGGATTTCACGTCACTTTCGCATGAATGCGCCGCAGCAACGCGGTCAGCGCGGCCGGGCTCACGGGCTTGCTCAAGTGTTCCGAGAATCCGGCGGATCGCGTGCGTGCGACGTCCTCCGACTGGCTCCAGCCCGTCAGCGCGACAAGCGCGATGCCGGGATGCCGCGCGATGACGCGGCGCGCGACTTCGAACCCATCCATGCCCGGCATGCCCAGGTCGAGCAATACCGCGTCGGGCGCCGACGCCTCCACCCTGCGCAGCGCATCGGCGCCGTTGAAGGCCACGCTGTGGTCCACGCCGAGCGTTGCGAGCAACAGGCCCATGGTCTCCGCGGCGTCGACGTTGTCGTCGACGACGAGCACGCGCAGGCCGGGGGGAACCGTGAGATCCGGCTCCTGCGCCTGCCGCCGCAACGGTGCGGCGGTGCGCAACAAGGGCAGGCGCACGGTGAACTCCGAGCCGAGTCCCGGGCCGTCGCTGTGCGCCTCGATCCTGCCGTTGTGCATGCGCACCAGGCTGCGCACGAGCGAGAGGCCGATGCCGAGCCCGCCGCGCGCGTGTTGCGGCAGGTGGCGCCCCTGCGTGAACAGTTCGAAGATGCGCGGCAACATCGCCGCCTCGATGCCGATGCCGCGATCGGCGATGCGCACGACGGCCTCGCGGCCTTCGCGGCGGAGCGAAAGCCGGATGGCGCCGTTGGGCGCGGAATACTTCGCCGCGTTGTTGAGCAGGTTGCTGAAGACCTGCGCCAGCCGGGTGGAATCGGCCATGGCCGTGAACGCTTCGTCCGGCAAATCGATGTCCAGCGCGTGGCCGCCGGATTCGACGAGGGGCCGGCTCAGGGCGATCGCCGCGTGCAGCACGTCCGGGAGCGAGGTCGGTTGCAGGCGCAGTTCGATGGTGCCGTGCGTGAGCCGCGCCACGTCGACGAGGTCTTCCACCAGGCGGACCATGTGGTCGACCTGGCGCCGCATCATGCCGAGCATGCTGCGATCGCGCGTGCGCTCGGCGCCGCGCAGGAGGACTTCGATCGCATTGCGGATCGGGGCGAGCGGATTGCGGAGTTCGTGGCCGAGCATCGCGAGGAACTCGTCCTTCCGCCGCGCCGCCGCATCGAGTTCCGCGCGTGCCTGTTCCAGGTCCTCGAGTTGCGCGCGGATCTGGTACTGGCGCTGGCGCGCGCGCAATGCGGTTCGCGCGGCACTGGTGAGCGCGGCGACGCGCGCGGGACGCTCCAGCAGCGAGGCATTGCCGAGCGTGTCGAGCAGGCGCGCAAGCTGGACGGAGTCGCTGTTGCTGCGGGCCACGACGACGATGGGCAGGTCCGACCACGTCGGCTGTCGGGACAATACGTCGGCCAGGATCGCGCTCGCGCCGTGCGCCAACCATTCCTCGGCGACGAACACCGCGCCGGCGGGGTCGCGGAGCGCGTCGCGCAAGGCGTCGTCGTCGTCGCATTCGATGGTCGACATGCCTTCGTCGCGCAGCACCCGTGCCGCCAGTTGCGTATCGCGTTGCGTGGGCAACAGCAAGGCGATGCGCTGGGTGGACGAATCGCTCCAGGGTGTGGATGTGCCGGTCTGCACGATCAGCGCCGCAGCGTTTCCGGGGGCGACGTGCGCTCCTGCGGCACACCCGTGAGCACGCCGCGGAGCTCCCGCAGCGGTTCGCCGATTTCGAATCCACGCGAGGACATCACGAAGGGGCGGATCGTCCGCTCGTGTTCCCCGGTCCGTTGCTTGAGCACCGAGATGGCCTGCCTCACTTCCCCTTCGGCTTCGAAATAGCGCAGCAGGATGACGCCGTCGGCGAGGTAGCTCACGTCGACGCGGTTGCTCATCGTGCCGATCAGGCCGAGCTGCGCGCTGACCAGGATCGTGATCACGCCCAGTGACCCGAGGTAGGCCAGCAGGTCGTGCAACTGCAGCAGCATGTGCTGCTCGCCCGGCATCGCGTTGAGATACCCGTTGAGGCTGTCGATCACGACCACGCGCACGTCGTCGCGTTCCACCGAGGCGCGGATCACCTGCGTGAACTCGCCGGACGACAACTCGGCAGGGTCGATCGCGCGCAATTCGATCAAGCCATCCTCCATCCGCCGCGCCAGCGGGAAGCCCAATCCCTCCGAACGGGTGACGAAGGCGCGGATGCTTTCGTCGAAGGCGAAGATCGCCGTGCGTTCCCCGCGATCGGCGGCCGCGCATGCGATCAACGTCGACAGGGAAGACTTTCCCGTTCCGGCCGCCCCGATCAACAAGGTGCTCGTGCCGCGCGACAGTCCACCACCCAACAACGCATCCAGGCGCTCCATTCCCGTGGAAATCCGCTCCTGCGGCGCCTCGCGGCGGAAGTCGGAGGCCACCAGGCGCGGGAACACCTGCAGGCCACCGGTCTCGATGCGGTAGTCGTGGAAGCCGCCGATGAAGCGGCGGCCGCGGAACTTGCCCACGCGGAGGCGACGCCGATCGCCGCCGAACGCCGCATCCATCGATTCCATGCGCAGCACGCCGTGCACGATGGTGTGCACGTGCATGCCCTGCTCCGCAGGTCCGATGTCGTCGAGCAACAACGTGGTGCAGGCCAGCTCGGAGAAGTACTGCTTGAGCGCGAGCACCTGGCGTCGGTAACGCAGCGGCGAGCCGGAGAGCAGGCGCAGTTCGCCCAGCGAATCGAACACGAGCCGATCGGGCCTGGCCTCTTCGATGTGGCGCAGGATGCGTTGCGTCGTGTCGGCCAGTTCGACTTCAGAGGGATGGAACATCGTGTACTGCGCGTCCGTCGCCATGCGTTCGGCATTGGCGAGCGGCTCGTACAACTCGATCCCGTCGGTCGACCATCCATGCGACGACGCCATTTCGCGCAACTCCTCCCTTGTCTCCGACAGCGAGACGTACAGCACGCGCTCGCCCCGGTCGCGCCCGTCCATGAGGAACTGCATCGCCAGCGTCGTCTTGCCGGAACCGGGCAGGCCTTCGATGAGGTACAGGCGCCGAGGTGTGTATCCCCCAGCAAGCACGGTGTCGAGCCCGGCGATGCCGGTGCTGATGGGAGTGGCGATCATGATTCGATTTGCGCCTCTGTGGCGTGACTGCATGCGGGGCCGTCCCCTGGCGCCCGTTGCATGGTCGTGCAGTTTTCACGAGCGAGCATGAAAGGTGAAGTCAACGTCGCGTGAAATCGCGTAAAGATGACGTAAAAATTCAACGCGTTCGGTTGCGGCTCAGTCGCGGGCAGCTAAAAAATCCGCGCCCCTGGAAAACGGTTCCAAGCGCCGACCGAATGCGAAGCCATGTCACGCCCAACGCAATGCAGCACGCAGCATCCACGACGCACGACGTCGCGGATGCGTTCGCATTGCCGTCTGCGTTGCCTGCGTTGCCGAGGCAGGAGGCAACAGGACGGAGGGCGCGATGAGCGAGCGCCCTGCGAACATCCTCGTCATCGACGACGAGCCCGGGCTGCGCGCCTTCCTCTCGCGCGTACTGCGCTCGCACGGCTATACCGTGGACGCCGTGGCGACGGGCCAGCAGGGCCTGGAGGCCTTCGCCTCCCGCGGCGCGGCGCTGGTGCTGCTCGACATGGGATTGCCCGACGCGAACGGCCTGGACGTGCTCGCGCGCATCCGGCGCGACGCCGCGACCCCCGTGATCGTATTGAGCGTGCGCGCCGAAGAGGCGGAGAAAGTCGCCGCCCTCGACGGCGGCGCCGACGATTACGTCACCAAGCCCTTCGGCGTGCAGGAACTGCTTGCGCGCATCCGCGCGAACCTCCGCCCGCGGCAGCCGGTGGCGCAGCGCTTGTACCTGGACGACGGCTACCTGCGCATCGACCTGGCGAACCGGATCGTCACCCTCGGCAACGAACCGGTCACGCTCACGCCGAAGGAGTACGCCCTGCTCGCCGTGCTTGCGCGCAACGCCGGCGGCGTCGTCACGCAGTCGCGCCTGCTGCGCGAACTCTGGGGCCCGACTTACGAGCAGGACACGCACTACCTGCGCATCCTCGTCGCCAAGCTCCGCCAGAAACTCGGCGACGACGCGACGGCACCGCGCTGGATCCTCACCGAACCGGGCGTGGGCCTGCGGCTGCGCATCGGGGCGGACGATCCCGCCCCCGCCAGGTCCGATCACCTTCGCATCGAGTGAGCCGAAGGCGCGAAGGGCTTCATTCGGGCACGGTTTCGCCGCTCCCGCCGATCTCCTTCGGGAAATCCTTCATCTTCGGGAGGCCGTCCTTCATCGGAAGCACGGTTTCGGGATAGTTGACGTGCACCGCGGGCACGAACTTCAGCGTCGGCAATGTCGCCGCGTACACGTCGATCAGCTTCGCCGGCGGATGGTTGGTCATCAGGTGTCCGCCGCACTTCGTGCAGTACTGGCGATCGCTGAAGTCCGTCTTGCTGTAATGGCCGACGTGTTCTGCGCCACGCACCACGCGCACGGCGTCGGGCGGCCACAGCGTGAACGCGTTGACCGGCGCCGCCGACCAGCTGCGGCAGGAATTGCAATGGCAGTAGCCCATGGCCGCCGGCGCGCCGGTGGCTTCCACTTCGACGGCGCCGCAGAAACACGCGCCGCGATACGTATCGCTCATGACGATCTCCTCGGGGAATGACGCCGCGACGCCGGCGTCGTGCGTTCCAGGGTCTGCATCGCGCTGTCGAACGCGCGCAGCATCGTGGCCGGATCATCGAGCGCCCAGGCGACGAAGCTGCCGCCTTCGAGCGCGCCGAGCAGCAGGTGCGCGGCTTCGAGCGGTTCGACCTGCGGCGACAAGGTGCCCGCGGCGATGCCCGCTTCGATCTGTTCGACCAACCAATCCAGGTGCAACTGGAAGAAGCGTTGCAGCACGGGTCGCATGCCGTCGGGCAGCGCATCGCGCTCGGCCGACAAGGCGCCGCACAGCGGCAGCAGCCCGCGTTCGATGCCTTCGAAGAACAGGCGCGCATACGCCCGCAGGCGCTCGCGCACGTCGGGTTGCGTGGTCGCCAGGCCGGCGAGCGTAGCGATGAACTTCGCGAGGTACTCGTCGACCAGCGCGGCGAGCAATGCTTCCTTGGTGGGGAAGTGGTGGTGGATGCTGGCCTTGCGGATCGCGATGCGCTCGGCGAGGTCCGCGTAACTGAAGGCCGCATAGCCCCGGGTCCGCAGGAGGACCTCGGCTTCCGCGAGCAACCTGGCGCGCGTTTCGGGCATGCGCCCATTTGCCTACTAGTAGGTAGGCAAGGCAAGTGAGGGCGCGTGTGGGCACGCGATATGCATCGAAAAGGAAGCCCGGCATTGCCGGGCTTCCTTCGCATGGTCACGCGGCCTTGCGATAGCGCAGGTCGAAACGGTCGAGCTCCATCACCTTCGTCCAGGCGGCGACGAAGTCGTCGACGAACGCCTTGTCGCCATCGCTGGCGGCATACACCTCGGCCAGCGCGCGCAACTGCGCGTTGGAACCGAACACCAGGTCGGCCATGGTCGCGGTCCACTTCACCTTGCCGGTCTTGCGATCGCGGCCTTCGAACACGCCAGGCTCGGCCTCGGACGGCTTCCACGTGGTGCACATGTCGAGCAGGTTCCTGAAGAAGTCGTTGGTCAGTGCACCCGGGCGATCGGTGAACTGGCCATGCTTCGTGTTGCCCGTGTTCGCACCGATGGCGCGCATCCCGCCGACGAGCACCGTCATCTGCGGTGCGGTCAGCGTGAGCAGGCTCGCGCGATCCACCAGCGCGACGGCGGCCAGTTTCTCCGCGCCCTTGCGCACGTAGTTGCGGAAGCCGTCGAGCGCGGGTTCGAGCACGCGGAAGGAATCGACGTCGGTCTGTTCCAGCGTCGCATCCGTGCGCCCCGGCTTGAACGACACGGTGACGTCGTGCCCGCCTTTCTTCGCCGCCGCTTCCACCGCCGCGTTGCCGCCGAGCACGATCAGGTCGGCGAGCGACACCTTCTTCCCGCCACTCGCCTTGCCGTTGAAGTCCTGCTGGATCTTCTCCAGCGCCGACAACACCTTGTCGAGTTCGACCGGATCGTTGGCTTCGAAGTGGCGTTGCGGTTCCAGGCGGATGCGCGCGCCGTTCGCACCGCCGCGCAGGTCGCTGCCGCGGAACGTCGATGCGGACGCCCACGCCGCTTTCACCAATTGCGGCACGGTGAGGCCCGAATCGAGGATCTGCTGCTTCAGCGCCTTCGCATCGGCATCGTCGATGAGCGCGTGGTCGACCGCAGGCACCGGGTCCTGCCAGATGAGGTCTTCCTTCGGCACGAGCTTGCCGAGGTAACGGACCTTCGGCCCCATGTCGCGGTGCGTGAGCTTGAACCAGGCGCGCGCGAAGGCGTCGGCGAATTCCGCCGGATTGGCCATGAAGTGGCGCGAGATCTTTTCGTAGGCCGGATCCATGCGCATCGCCATGTCGGCGGTCGTCATCATCGGCTGGTTCAACTTGCCCTTGATGTGCGCGTCGGGAACGTTGCGGCTGGCATCGCCCTTCGGCTTCCACTGGTTCGCGCCGGCGGGACTCTTGGTGAGTTCCCACTCGTTGCCGAACAGCGTTTCGAAGTAGCCCATGTCCCACTTCGTCGGCGTGGACTTCCATGCGCCCTCGATGCCGCTGGTGATCGCGTGTTCGGCCTTGCCGCTCTCGAACGTGCTCGTCCAGCCCAGGCCGAGTTGTTCGATGTTCGCGCCTTCGGGTTCGCGGCCCACGAGCTTCACGTCGCCCGCGCCGTGCGCCTTGCCGAAGGTATGGCCGCCCGCGACGAGCGCGACGGTCTCGTAATCGTTCATCGCCATGCGCGCGAAGGTTTCGCGGATGTCGCGACCGGATTTCACCGGGTCGGGATTGCCGTTCGGGCCTTCCGGGTTCACGTAGATCAGGCCCATCTGCACCGCGCCGAAAGGATTGGCGAGTTCGCGCTCGCCGCTGTAACGCTCATCGCCGAGCCACGTCGATTCCGGGCCCCAGTCGATCGGCTGCGGTTCCCACACGTCCTCGCGTCCGCCGCCGAAACCGAAGGTCTTGAAGCCCATCGAATCCAGCGCGACGTTGCCCGCCAGGATCATCAGGTCGGCCCACGACAACTTGCGGCCGTACTTCTGCTTGACCGGCCACAGCAGGCGACGCGCCTTGTCGAGGTTGCCGTTGTCGGGCCAGCTGTTGAGCGGCGCGAAACGTTGTTCGCCCGAGCGCGCGCCACCGCGTCCGTCGAAGATGCGATACGTGCCGGCCGCGTGCCACGCCATGCGGATGAACAACGGGCCGTAGTGCCCCCAGTCGGCGGGCCACCAATCCTGCGAATCGGTCATCAGCGCGGTGAGGTCCTTCTGCACGGCATCGAGGTCGAGCGTGCGGAATTCGGCCTTGTAATCGAAGTCTTCGAGCATCGGATCCGACAGCGCCGAATGCTGGTGCAGGACATCGAGGTTCAACTGGTCCGGCCACCAGTGCGAGTTGTTGCGGGTCTTGCGATGCGACATCACCGGGCACTGCGATTCGTCGTTCATTGGGGGAACTCCTGGATGGCCTGCGGATGGTCGGAATATGGAAGTTAAGCCGCTGTCCGCGATCGGGATAATCGAATGATCGAATCGGGGCGATAGGCCGGTTGAATGGCCGCGCGACCCTTAATTGCCGAGTTCGGCGGCCAGCGTTTGGACCAGGCGCTGCGTCGACATCGGGCGCACGCGCGGCGCGCCTTCCCCGGCCCATTGCGCGCCCCAGCCGTCGGCGCCGGC
>Ga0074049_10053759_pt1 | contig 11566 bp, 11 predicted proteins | sample SoimicmetaTmtLPC_FD_74463 | JGI IMG/M metagenome (GOLD analysis project Ga0074049, IMG submission 74463) | Soil and rhizosphere microbial communities from Centre INRS-Institut Armand-Frappier, Laval, Canada - Soil microcosm metaTmtLPC... | ecosystem: Engineered > Artificial ecosystem > Soil...
GGGGCGCAAATTCTACAGGGGCGCCAAGCCCCGTGGCCGATCAGGCGGGGTGGGTAAAGCGGCCGTCCCGCAGGAAGGCGATGGCCTGGTCGGCGGCGTCGACGGACCAGAGCATCCCGCTGTGGCTGGAGTCGATGACCACGTGGTCGGCGACCCCGGGCAGCCGGGTTTCATCGACCGCCACGGTACCGTCGTGGTCGCCGCTGAATTGACCGAAGAAGGCGCCGAGCCCGTGCGGTACGCGCCCGGCGACCACGCCGACCTCGGCCCGCCCCTGCCAATGCGGGAGGCCGGATTGCAGCAAGGTTGCGCTGCGCCCGAGCAGGTACGTCGCCACCGGCCAGCGCAGCATGCCGGAGGCGGCACCGCTACCCGCGAGCGGCGAGCCCAGGCACACGACGCGCCGCACCTTCAGATGCGGCGCATCCAGCAAGGCCTGCAGTGTGATTAGCCCGCCGAGGCTGTGCGCCACGATGTCGACGTCGTCGTCGCCGATCAGCTCGATCAGGCGCGGCACTGCGCGATCGGGGCCGTCGGCCACGCTCGCGTAGGCGAAGATTTCTGGTTCGAAGCCCGCCGCGCGCAGTTTCCCGGCGAGCCAGGCCATCGCGAAGCCCGGCATCCACAACCCATGCAGCAGGAGGACGCGCCGGCTCACGCGGTGATGCTGCGGGCCTTCGCGGAGGCGTCGGCCGTGCGACGCAGGATGAATTCCGGATCGCGCGTGTTGCCGACCAGGAATTCGTAGCCACCGACCTTTTCGAAGCCGAGGCGTTCGTAGAAGCGTTGCGCACCGAAGTTCTGCGAGTACACGCCGATCCACAGCGTGCAGGGACCGTCCTGTTCCAGCCAGTCGAACGCGGCCTGGATCAGGCGCGCGCCGATGCCGCTGCCCTGCGCTTCGGGCAGCAGGTAGATGCGCTTGAGCTCGCCATCTTCGGGGCGCACGTCGCCGTGCGGCAGCCCGCAGGGGCGACCGGCGAGCGCGTAACCCAGCGCCTGCCCATTGCGTTCGACGATCCACATCGCACAGTTCGGATCGGACAGGTACTTGCGATGCTGTTCGACCGAATAGGAATCCTCGAGGAAGGCCGCGAGATCGTCCGGCGGATACAGATGGCCGAACGCGCTCACGAACGAGCGCTCGGCCACGTCCTTCAGGCGCGCGGCGTCGTCCAGCGTCGCGCGACGGATCGTGGCCTCGCTCACTTCTCGACCTTCTCGCGCACGGAGACGTGCACTTCGGCGAGCTGCTTGTCCGGCACCGGCGAAGGCGCGCCGGTCATCAGGCACTGCGCGGTCGTGGTCTTCGGGAAGGCGATGACGTCGCGGATCGATTCGGTGCCCGCCATCAGCGCGGCGATGCGGTCGATGCCGAAGGCGATGCCGCCGTGCGGCGGTGCGCCGTACTTCAGCGCGTCGAGCAGGAAGCCGAACTTGCCTTCCGCCTCTTCCGCACCGATGCCCAGCATGTCGAACACGGCCGACTGCATCTGCGAATTGTGGATGCGGATGGAGCCGCCGCCGATCTCGTTGCCGTTGAGCACCATGTCGTAGCCGCGCGACACGGCGGTCTTCGCATTCGCGCGCAGGTCGTCGATGGAATCCACGGCGGGCGCGGTGAAGGGATGGTGGAGCGCGACGTAACGCTGCTCTTCCTCGTCCCATTCGAACATCGGGAAGTCGGTGACCCACAGCGGCGTCCAGCCCGCGGCGACGAGGTTGAGGTCCTTGCCGAGCTTCAGGCGCAGCGCGCCCATGAAGTCGGACGCGGACTTGTACGTGGCCGCGCCGAAGAAGATCGCATCGCCGGTCTGCGCGCCGGTGGCCTTGAGGATCGCGGCGATCGTCGCGTCGTCGAGGAACTTCGCGATCGGCGAATTGATGCCTTCGCGACCCTTCGATGCGTCTTCGACCTTCATCCACGCCAGGCCCTTCGCGCCGTACTTGGCCGCGTACGCGCCGTAGTCGTCGATCTGCTTGCGCGAGAACTGCGCGCCACCCGGCGCACGCAACGCGACCACGCGGCCGTCGGCATGGTTCGCCCAATCGGTGAACACCTTGAACTCGCAGGTCTTCACCAGATCGGCGATGTCGGTGAATTCCATCGCGTTGCGCAGGTCCGGCTTGTCCGAACCGTAGCGGCGCATGGCTTCTTCGTAGGTCATGCGCGGGAAGGGATTGGCGAGCTCCACGTCCATCACTTCGCGGAACACCACGCGGATCATTTCCTCCACCGTGTCCTGCACGTCGCGCTCGGACACCCACGCGAACTCCATGTCGAGCTGCGTGAATTCCAGCTGGCGGTCGGCACGCAGCGCTTCGTCGCGGAAGCAGCGCGCGATCTGGTAGTAGCGGTCGAAGCCCGCCATCATCAGGATCTGCTTGAACAACTGCGGCGACTGCGGCAGCGCGTAGAACTCGCCCGGATGCATGCGCGCGGGCACGAGGAAGTCGCGCGCGCCTTCCGGCGTGGCCTTGGTGAGGATCGGCGTTTCGATGTCCTGGAAACCGCGCGCGTCGAGCCAGCGACGCAGCGCCTGCACGAGCTTGATGCGCGTGCGCATCATCCGCTGCATCTCCGGCGTGCGCAGGTCGAGGTAGCGGTACTTCAGGCGGATGTCCTCGCCCGGGTTCTCGTGCGCATGGAAGGGCAGCGGCTCGGCCTTGTTGAGCAATTCGATCTTCGTCGCGACCACTTCCACCTGGCCGGTCTTGATCTTCGCGTTCACGCTGGAGCGGCGGCGCACGATGCCGGTGATGCGCAGGCAGTCTTCGTAACCGACTTTCGAAGCGGCTTCGACGACGGCGGCATTGCCTTCAGCATCCGAGGATTCGGCGACCACCTGCACGATGCCTTCGTGGTCGCGCAGGTCGATGAAGCACAGTCCGCCGAGGTCGCGGGCGACGTCGGCCCAGCCGCACAGGGTGACGGTCTGTCCGACCAGCGCCTCGTCGACGAGGCCGCAGAAGTGGGTACGCATGGGGGCTCCAACAGCGAATGGCGGTCCGGCGAGGCCGGAAAGACGCGCATTTTAGCCCGAGCCGACCGGCCTGCCCTGCCCGCCGTCCGCGTTCCCTTACAGGAACGGGGTGAAAAGGGGTTGCCGATGGTGTTTCCGCCGGAGCGTGAGGCGGCGTACGTCAAAAGGATGTTCGGTTGGCAGCGCGTGCGACTGCGCCGCCTGGTCCTGCTGGCCCCCTTGCTGCTGCTGTTCTTCGTGGCGGTGGAAGCCCTGCTGATGCCCGCCCCGCTCACCGATTGGCTGCGCGACCCGGTGCTCTGGGCCGGCTTCGTGGTGCTGCTGGCCATCGCCCTGTGGATGCGGACCATCGAAAACGCCGACCTCTTCGCGTGGGTCGGCGTGGGGCTGCAGACGCTGTTCCTCGTGGCCTGCGCCCTCACGACCCGCCCCGGGCACGGCGGCCTCGCCCTGCTGCTGCCGATGTTCGTGGCCACCCCGCTGGTGACCGCCCCCTTCTTCGCCCGCACGCGCACGGTGGTCATCGCCATCGTGTCGGCGTATGCGGCCGGTGCGCTCGCGTTGTGGCACAGCAGTGCGGGCAGCACCGTGTGGCTGGCCTACGGGATCCAGGCCCTGGCCGGCGGCATCACGGCGATGGCGATGCACGGCACCGTCGATGCCTCGCGCCGCGCCTATTTCCTCGCGGAAGAAGAACTCGCGCAGCGGGCCCGGCTCGATGCCCTCACCTCCGTGCTCAACCGCCGCCACTTCATCGAGATGGGCGAAGCGGCCCTGGCGCGCCTGCATCCGGGCGACCTGCTCGTGGCCTGCTTCATCGACCTCGACCATTTCAAACGGGTGAACGACGAGGGCGGCCATCGCCTCGGGGACCAACTGTTGTCGGCGGTGGCGCAGTGCCTGCTCGACCTGGAGGGTCCCGGCCGCTTGATCGGGCGCGTCGGCGGCGAAGAGTTCGCGATGCTGCTTTCAGGCATGCGCGCGGGCGATGCGGAGCAGATTACGAAGGATCTTTGCGAGCGCATAGCCAGCTTGAAGGTCGATGTGTTCTCGTGCACCGCGAGCGTGGGCATCGCCGAATGGCACCACGGGGAATCGCTGTCCGACTTGCTGCATCGCGCCGATCTGGCGCTGCTGCATGCGAAACGGACGGGGCGCAATCGGATCGTGCGGTGGCAGGAGCACCTCGCCGCGTGAGCCTTACTCCGACTTCGCGGGCGTCGACGGCTTCGGATCGGAGGACGAGGACGACGAAGCGGACGAGCCTTCGGTCAGGTTCTTTTTCTTGTCGCTGCCCTTCTTGAAGTCCGTTTCGTACCAGCCGCTGCCCGAGAGGCGGAACGAGGGCGCGGTGACCTGGCGCTTCACGGCATCGGCGCCGCACTGCGGGCAGGCGGACGGGTCCGGGTCCGCGATCTTCTGCAGGCGGTCGAAGTGGTGGCCGCAGGCGGCGCATTCGAAGGCGTAGATGGGCATGGTGGCTGCAGTCTTCGGGATCGTTCGAATATAGGGGTCAGGCAGCTTCGTACAAGGCGAGCAGGTCGGCTTCGGCGCGGGCGAGGTCGGCGCGCAGGTCGGACTGCTTGCGGCCCAGGTCGGCGACCTTGGCCTTCTCTGCATAGACCTTCGGGTCGGCCAAGGCGGTGTCGATCTCGGCGATCTTCGCCTCGAGTTCGGCCACGCGGGCTTCGGCCTTGGCCAATGCGTGCGGGTTGGTCTTCTTCGCAGGCTTGGCGGGCGCGGGCGGCGGCGCGACTGCGGCGGGCTTGGCCTTCTCCGCCTTCGAGGATTCGCTCCCCGGGCGCGAGCGCAGCCACGCGGCGTACTGGTCGAGGTCGCCATCGAAGGCTTCGACCTTGCCGTCGGCCACGCGCACGAAGGTGTCGCACACCAAGCCGATCAAATGACGGTCGTGCGAGACCAGCACGATCGCACCGTCGAAATCGCTGAGCGCTTCGGCGAGCGCTTCGCGCATGTCGAGGTCGAGGTGGTTGGTCGGCTCGTCGAGCAGCAGGACGTTGGGTTGCTTGAACGCAATCATGGCCAGCGCCAGGCGCGCCTTCTCGCCACCGGAGAAGCCGTCGATCGATTCGAATGCGCGATCGCCGGGGAAATTCCACTTGCCGAGGAAATCGCGGAATTGCTGCGTCGGCAGGTCGCCCGCGACCTTGCGCAGGTGGTCGATCGGCGTCTGCCCCGCCATCAGCGATTCGACGGTGTGCTGCGCGAAGTAACCGATGCGCATGTCCGGATGTGCGTTGCGTTCGCCCGCGAGCAGCGGCAACTCGCCGACCAGCGTTTTCACGAGCGTGGACTTGCCGGCGCCGTTCGGGCCGAGCAGGCCCACACGATCGCCCGCTTCCAGGCCGAAGCCCACGTCCGCGAGGATGCGCGTGTCGCCGTAGCCCGCGTCGACGTGGTTCAGGCGCACCAGCGAGTTCGGCAGGCGCTGCGGCTCGGGGAATTCGATGCGCAGCGAACGCTCGGCGCGCACCGCTTCGGTGCCCGCGAGCTTCGCCAGGCGCTTCATGCGCGACTGCGCCTGCTTCGCCTTGCTGGCCTTGGCCTTGAAGCGATCGATGAACGACTGCAGGTGCGCGCGCTCGGCCTGTTCCTTCTCGAAGGCGATCTGCTGCTGGCGCAGCTGTTCCGCGCGCTGGCGCTCGAAGGCCGTGTAATCTCCGGTGTAGAGCTTCGCGCGACCTTCGTGCAGGTGCAGCGTGTGCGTGGTGACGTTGTCGAGGAACTCGCGATCGTGCGAGATCACCAGCAACGTGCCGGGGTAACGCAGCAACCATTGTTCGAGCCAGAGGACGGCGTCGAGGTCGAGGTGGTTGGTCGGTTCGTCGAGCAGCAACAGGTCGCTCGGCGTCATCAGCGCACGCGCGACGTTGAGGCGCACGCGCCAGCCACCGGAGAAATCGGACACCGCCTTCGCATGCGTTTCGGGCGGGAAGCCCAGGCCATGCAGCAATCGGCCCGCGCGCGCGGTGGCGTCGTAGCCGTTCAATTCCTCGAGGCGCTGGTGCGCCACGGCGACCGCTTCCCAGTCTTCGTTCGCGAAGGCATTCGCTTCGAACTGGATCGCGTCGTGCACCTCGGCGTCGCCGGAGAGCACGAAGTCGATCGCGCTGTCCGGCAGCGACGGCGTCTCCTGCGCGACCGACGCGATGCGCGCCTTGCCGGGCAGGTCGATGTCGCCCTTGTCGGGTTCCACCTCGCCCATCATCGCGGCGAACAGGGAGGACTTGCCGGTGCCGTTGCGGCCGACGACGCCCACGCGGTAGCCGGCGTGGAGGGCCAGGTCGACGTCGGACAAAAGGAGGCGCTCGCCCCGGCGGAGGGCGAAGTTGCGGAAGGAAATCATGGGCGCGAAGTTTACAGGCCCCGGGGCGGGCGATTCCCTGCGGATTCGCAAGGTGCGTGCGTAATTCAGGCGGGATTTGCGGCCCGGGCGCGACCCGGGGACACTCCCGCACCCAAGGACAAGGGGAATACGGTGGATTTCGCGACCCGCTACGACTACCTGAAGACGGCCATCGCCCGCTACGACGGGTATTTCAACCTCGCCGCGGTGAAGGGCTCGCTCGTCCTCACGAGCAACGCAATCTTCCTTGCGCCCGCCATCGGCCAGCGCAACGAGCTCCTCGCCGCCATGTCGGCGGGTGGCGCGACGCGGGCACTGCTCATCGCCGCCACGCTCCTGTCGCTCGCCTCGATGGTGCTCGCGTCGCTCGTGCTGGCCTCCTGGCTCGGGCGCACCCGGCCGGAATCGCTGATGTTCTCCGACACGGTCGCCGCCACGCACCCCGACGATTACGTCAAGGCCGTGGCGCAACTGGACGAAACCCGCGTCCTGGACGACCTCGCGCGGCTGGCCCACATGCTCGCCACCGGGCTCACGCGCAAGTTCCGTTACGTGAACCTCTCGGTGCTCATGCTCGTCCTGGCCGTGGCGTGCGCGTTCCTAGCGCTGCTGGCCTGATCATTTGCGGAACACCAGCTGGCCGCCGGCGGCTTCCACATGGATGGTGTCGCCGCTCGTGAATTCGCCTGACAGGATCTTCGTGGCCAGCGGATTCTCCAGCTGCTGCTGGATCGCGCGCTTGAGCGGCCGCGCGCCGTAAACCGGGTCGAAACCCACGTTCCCGAGCAATTGCAGGGCCGAATCCGCGAGTTCGATCTTGATCCCCCGCTCCGCCAGCCGCTTGCCCAGGTATTGGGTCTGGATGCGCGCGATCTCGCGGATCTGCCCCTTGTCGAGCGGATGGAAGACGACGATCTCGTCGAGGCGATTGATGAATTCCGGGCGGAAGTGCGCCTGCACCACGCCCATCACGGCGGCCTTCATCTGCGTGTAGGCCTCGGGCGTGTCGCCCGCCATCTCCTGGATCATCTGCGAGCCCAGGTTGGAGGTCATCACGATCACCGTGTTGCGGAAATCGACCGTGCGCCCCTGCCCGTCCGTCAATCGGCCATCGTCCAGCACCTGCAGCAGGATGTTGAACACGTCCGGGTGCGCCTTCTCGACTTCATCGAGCAGGATCACGCTGTAGGGGCGGCGACGCACCGCTTCGGTGAGGTAACCGCCCTCTTCGTAGCCGACATAGCCCGGAGGCGCGCCGATCAATCGCGCCACCGAGTGCTTCTCCATGAACTCGCTCATGTCGATGCGCACCATCGCGTCGGGCGAATCGAACAGGAAGTCGGCAAGCGCCTTGGTCAGCTCGGTCTTGCCCACGCCGGTGGGGCCGAGGAACAGGAAGGACCCGTTCGGCCGGTTCGGATCGCTCAGCCCCGCGCGCGAACGGCGGATCGCATCGGACACCGCGCGCACGGCTTCGGCCTGGCCGACCACGCGCTTCTGCAGCTGCTCTTCCATCTTCAGCAGCTTTTCGCGCTCGCCTTCGAGCATCTTGCTGACGGGGATGCCGGTCCAGCGCGCGACCACTTCGGCGATCTCCTCGGCCGTGACCTTGTCCTGCAGCAGCGTGAAGCCCTTCGTTTCGGCTTCCTGCGCGGCATGCAATTGCTTCTCCAGCTCCGGGATGCGGCCGTACTGGATCTCGCTCATCGTCGCGAAATCCTGCTTGCGCTGCGCACCTTCGAGCTCGAGCTTCGCCTGCTCGATCTGTTCCTTGATCTTCGTCGCGCCCTGCAGCGTGGCCTTCTCGGCCTTCCAGATCTCTTCGAGATCGTTGAACTCGCGCTCCAGGCGCGCGATCTCCGTTTCGAGATCGGCCAGGCGCTGCTTCGATTCCGGATCCTTCTCCTTCTTCAAGGCTTCGCGCTGGATCTTCAGCTGGATCAGTCGACGTTCCTTGCGGTCGAGCTCTTCCGGCTTGGAGTCGATTTCCATGCGGATGCGCGAAGCGGCCTCGTCCATCAGGTCGATGGCCTTGTCGGGCAGCTGGCGGTCGCTGATGTAGCGGTGCGAGAGCGTCGCGGCGGCGACGATCGCCGGGTCCGTGATCTCCACGCCGTGGTGCACCGCATAGCGCTCCTTCAAACCGCGCAGGATCGCGATGGTGTCTTCCACGCTCGGCTCGCCGACGAACACCTTCTGGAAGCGCCGCTCCAGCGCCGCGTCCTTCTCAATGTACTTGCGGTATTCGTCGAGCGTGGTCGCGCCGATGCAGTGCAGTTCGCCGCGTGCGAGCGCCGGCTTGAGCATGTTGCCCGCATCCATCGCGCCCTCGGCCTTGCCCGCGCCGACCATCGTGTGCAGCTCGTCGATGAACAGGATGATCTGGCCTTCGTTCTTCGCCAGGTCGTTGAGCACGGCCTTCAGGCGCTCTTCGAATTCGCCGCGGAACTTGGCGCCGGCGATCAACGCGCCCATGTCGAGCGAGAGCAGGCGCTTGCCGCGCAGGCCTTCGGGCACTTCGTTGTTGATGATGCGCTGCGCGAGGCCTTCCACGATCGCGGTCTTGCCCACGCCGGGTTCGCCGATGAGCACGGGGTTGTTCTTGGTGCGGCGCTGCAGGACCTGCACGCAACGGCGGATTTCCTCGTCGCGCCCGATCACCGGATCCAGCTTGCCGCTCTCGGCGCGCGCGGTGAGGTCGATGGTGTACTTCTCCAGCGCCTGGCGCTGGTCTTCAGCATTCTCGTTCTGCACCTTTTCGCCCCCGCGCATTGCGTCGATGGCCTGTTCGAGTTTCTGCTTGTTCGCACCGGCGGCCTTCAGCGCGCGGCCGGCCTCGCCGTTGTCGTCGAGTGCGGCCAGCAGGAACAACTCGCTGGCGATGAACGCATCGCCCCTCTGCTGCGCGAGCTTGTCGGTGACGTTGAGCAGGCGCGCCAGGTCGTTCGACACGCTGACGTTGCCGGCCTGGCCGGACACCTTCGGCAACTTGTCCAGCGCCTCGCCGATGCGTTCGCGCAGCAGCGGTGCGTTGACGCCGGCCTGGGTGAGCAGCGCGCGCGTGCCGCCGCCCTGCTGGTCGAGCAGCGCGGCGAGCAGGTGCACGGGTTCGATGACGTTGTGGTCGCGGCCGACGGCGAGCGATTGCGCATCCGCGAGCGCTTGCTGGAAGCGCGAGGTGAGTTTGTCCATTCGCATGGAAAGGGCTCCGGGAGCTCTGGGGCCGGGCACGGCGCCGGCGACAGGCTGCAGATGCGGGCGTGGAGGCGGGGCCAAAAGGGGGGACGGGGCGTTCCGGCCATGCGGGATGGGGGGCACCCACCCCTTGGCGGGCGCGGGGGCGGCTATCCTGTGCGCCGTTTTTCGGCTGGCCGGGTCGTTCGATGGTGCGTCTGGGGTGGGGAGCGCTCAATGCGCTGCAAGCGTTGTTCACGGTCCTGGTGACGGTCCTGGGGTTCCCCGTCGCGCTCCTGCTGGGGGCGATTTGCGGACCCGCCGTGCCCTTGCGGATGGCCTCGTGGTACTGGGCGCCGCTGCTGTTCGCCGGTGCGGGCGCGAAGCTCGAGGTGGAAGGCGCCGAGGCCATCGACTGGTCGCGGCCGCAGGTGCTGGTGGCCAACCATGCGTCGATGTTCGACATCGCCGCCATGTTCCATGCCGTGCCGGTCCCGCTGCGCTTCATGCTCAAGCGCGAGCTCGCGGCCATGCCCTTCATCGGTTGGTACGCGCGCGCGATGGGCATGGTGTTCATCGACCGCGCCAACGCGCGCGACGCGCGGCGCAAGCTCGACGATGCGGCCGATCGCCTGCGCGCGCACGCGACCCTGATCGCGTTCCCCGAAGGCACGCGCAGCAAGGACGGCACGACGGGGCCCTTCAAGGGCGGCGCATTCCAGGTCGCGATCGACGCCGGCGTGCCGGTGGTGCCGGTGGCGATCATCGGCAGCGGCGAGGTGTTGCCGCCTTCGGGTTTCAAGGTGCGCCCGGGCACGATCCGCGTGCGCTTCGGCGCGCCGATCGATACGCAGGGCTTGCAGGCGTCCGATCGCAATGCGCTGGGCCAGCGCGCGCGCGATGCGGTGATTGCGCTGCAGGCTTAGAGGAAGCGCGCCGCGTCGCGCGCGTCGGAGACAACGCAAGCGTCGTGTCGCCCGAACCAGCGATAACGGTTCCGCGCGAGCATGCGATAACCAGCATCGCGCAAGGGCGCAGGCACCAAACGCATCGCATGCGCAGCGCGCCACGCACCGCCGAGGCCGGCGATCACGCGACGGATCGCATCGGTGTTGCGATGCGCGCCGGCTTCGTCGAGCAGCAGGAAGGAACTGGGGTCGTCGGGGTCGAGACCGTGCTGCGCGAGCAAGCTGCGCCCGGCGTCCGTCTGCATCGCCGCGAAGCGATAACGCCGCCGGCGATCATGCTTCAGCAGGAAACGCACCCAACCGTTGCACAGGACGCAGGTGCCGTCGAAGACGATGATGGCTTCACCCACGCGCGAGCCACCCTTCGTATCGAATGATCGGGCCGACTAGCGGCATCGCCGCTTCCACCAGGAATTCGTAGCGCCCATCGCGTTCGCGCTCGCGGCAACGCACCTGCGTGAACCACGACGAGGGCAAGGGCAACACGCCGAACAGGTGCACGCCGGTGGTGTGCCACAGGATTTCGCCGTCGTGCACGCCCAGGGAAAACACGAATTCCAACGGACCCAGGCGCTCGAGCAGGCGCCCGTTCCATTCGCGGTAACGCGAGGACATGCGCGCGCCACCGAAGTCGCGGTGCCAGCGTTCGCGTGCGCCGTCGACGGCGAAGGTCACCGACGTCGGTGCATCGCTGCGTGCGGCCGGTAGGCCTGCGACGGCAGCGCACAACTTCGAGAACAGGTTCCTGCCGCGCGTGATGTTCGCCGCGCCCCGCCAGGTTTCCTGCGTCGAGACCGCATGGACGTCGCGCACCAGCGGCGGCAATGCATCGAAGGCCTGTGCGCCGAGCACGCGGCGGAACAAGGGGTCGCTCACGGCGACAGCCACGCAATCGTCGCCATCCGCCCCGTCCGCTGGTCGCGCCGATGCGAGAAGAAGCGCGCATCGCCGATCGTGTCGAATCCGCCGCCGTGCACATCCATCACGCCCGCGCGCGCGAGGCGCTGGCGCGCGAGGGCATACAGGTCGACGCGCCAGTGGCCTTCGCGCGTCGGCACGAAGGCCGCCGCGGC
>Ga0074049_10086657_pt1 | contig 11537 bp, 14 predicted proteins | sample SoimicmetaTmtLPC_FD_74463 | JGI IMG/M metagenome (GOLD analysis project Ga0074049, IMG submission 74463) | Soil and rhizosphere microbial communities from Centre INRS-Institut Armand-Frappier, Laval, Canada - Soil microcosm metaTmtLPC... | ecosystem: Engineered > Artificial ecosystem > Soil...
CCTCGACGGCTTCATGGGCGACGACGGCAAGACCCGCGGCCGCCCGGTCGGCGTCACCGTCGACGGCCGCGGCGCGCTGATCGTCGCCGACGATCTGTCCAACACGATCTGGCGCGTGGTGCCTGCGCGTTGATCCGGACGGGCGTAGCCTGCAACGGTGTGGTGTGCAAACGGCGCCATTGCGAACCGAACGCCACGGCCCATATCGGATCCACCTGCCCGGCGCCGCTCCATGGACCTGCTGCTCCACCTCATTGCCGCCTACGGCCTGTGGCTCGTCTTCGCCGCCGTCCTGCTCGACCAGGGCGGCGTGCCCGTGCCTGCCTACCCGGTGATCGTGGTCACCGCGGCGGTGGCATTCGAGCGCGGTGAATCGACCTGGGCCTTGCTTGCCGTGGCGGTGGCCGCGGCGGTGCTCGCGGATTGGCTGTGGTTCCTCGGCGGGCGGAAGCTCGGCACGCGCCTGGTGCGGCTGATGTGCAAACTCTCGTTGTCGCCCGATTCCTGCGTGGTGCGCACGCGCGGCATCTACGGACGCTGGGGTGCGGCGTCGCTGATCGTGGCGAAGTTCGTCCCCGGCTTCGCCGCCGTCGCAACGACGCTGGCGGGGCAGAGCGGCACGCGCACCTCGACCTTCCTGCTGTTCGACGCCATCGGCGCGGTGTTGTGGGCCGCGGGCGCGATCGTGCTGGGCATCGTCTTCCACGATGCGGTGGGCGACGTGCTGGCGACGCTCGAACAGCTCGGCCATTTCGCCTTGCCCGTGATCGCGGCGCTGCTCGTGGCCTTCGTGCTCTGGAAGTGGATCCGTCGTCGGCAGTTCCTGCGTGCGCTGCGCATGGCACGCATTTCGCCGGAGGAACTGGCCACGCGCCTGGCCGCGGGCGATGCGCCGCTGATCCTGGACGTGCGCGAAGTCATGCAGCGCGAGCGCACGGGCTGGATTCCCGGCGCATTGCTGGTGTCGACGCCCGACGAGGCGCACGTGCTGCCGCACCATGAAGTCATCATTTACTGCGATTGCCCGAACGAGGTCTCCGCCGCCGTCATGTCGCGGGCACTGATGTCGCGCGGCTTCCGCAACGTGCGCCCGCTCGCGGGCGGATTCGAAGCCTGGCGTGCGCAAGGGCTTGCCATCGAAGGCGTCGCGATGGCGCCGATGTTCGAAACGAGGAGTGCCACATGAGCGAGACCGAGACTGCAATCCTGGCCGGCGGCTGTTTCTGGGGGATGGAGGAACTGATCCGCAAACAACCCGGCGTGCTGTCCACGCGCGTGGGCTACAGCGGCGGCGACGTGCCGAACGCCACGTATCGCAACCACGGTACGCATGCCGAGTCGATCGAGATCGTGTTCGACCCGCAGAAGACCAGCTTCCGCCGCATGCTCGAATTCTTCTTCCAGATCCACGATCCGACGACGAAGAACCGGCAGGGCAACGACGTGGGCATGAGCTACCGCTCCGCGATCTTCTATCGCGACGAAACGCAGAAGCGCATCGCCGAGAAGACCATCGCCGACGTCGATGCCTCTGGCCTGTGGCCGGGCAAGGTGGTCACCGAAGTCGCGCCGGCCGGCCCGTTCTGGGAAGCCGAACCCGAGCACCAGGATTACCTGCAGCGCTATCCGGAGGGATACACCTGCCACCTGATCCGGCCGGAGTGGAAGCTGCCCGAAAGTTGATGGGGTCCTTGCCCACGACCGCTTCCACCGCTGGCTAACGCACGCGCCCCTAGGATCGCCGGGCGCGCGCAGCGTGCGAACTTCACCGAGGAGCGTCGACATGCCCAGTCCACTCGCAAAGGAGCTCTACACCGCGCACGCGCACATCACCGGTGGTCGCGAAGGCGCCGCCAAAACCAGCGATGGCGTGCTCGACCTCCTGCTGGCAACGCCGGGCACCGGCAAGCCGGGCACCAATCCCGAGCAGCTGTTCGCGGTGGGGTATTCCGCATGTTTCCTCAGCGCGATGCACATCGCGGCGCTGCACTCGAAGGTCAAATGGCCGAAGGACGCGGCCATCGACACCGATGTCACGCTCGGCCAGACCGCCAAGGACGAGTACCAGTTGCGCGTGGTGATGCACATCGATCTCCCCGGCCTGGATGCGGAGACGAAGCGCAAGCTCGTCGAAGCGGCCCATGCGACATGCCCGTACTCGCGCGCGACGCGTGGTGACATCGAAGTCGAACAGCGGGTGAAGTGATGGAAGGCATCCTGCAAGCGGGCACGCCCGCACCCGATTTCCGCCTCAACGCAACGCCCGACCAGACCCTGGCCTTGAGCGAACTCCGTGGCCGCCCCGTCATCCTCGCGTTCTATCCCGCCGACTGGAGCCCGGTCTGCGGCGACCAGATGGCGCTGTACAACGAAGTGCTGCCGGCCTTCCACCAAGCCGGCGCGCACCTGCTCGGCATCTCCGTCGACAGCGTGTGGTGCCACGCGGCGTTCGCGCAGGACCGGAACCTCCACTTCAACCTGCTCGCCGATTTCGAACCCAAGGGCGAAGTCGCGCGCACCTATGGTGTGTACGACGCCGTGCATGGCTGCAGCCAGCGCGCGCTGTTCGTGCTCGACAAGGACGGCGTGATCGCGTGGAGCTACCTGTCGCCCGTGGCGGTGAATCCCGGCGCCGACGGCATCCTCGATGCATTGGACAAGCTTTCCGGCGCGTGACGCCGGCGGGAGAACGAGATGGCGAAGCTGAAGCATCCGGTGGGGCCGGAGGATCATGTCCAGGGCCCTCCCGACGCACCGGTCACGCTCGTGGAATACGGCGATTACCAATGTCCGTATTGCGGCGCGGCGTATCCCGTCCTCAAGCGCGTGCAGGAAGCCCTGGGCGATCGCTTGCGCTTCGTCTTCCGCAACTTCCCCATCACGCAGATGCATCCCGAAGCACTGCGCGCGGCCTCGGTCGCGGAATTCGCGGGGGCGCACGGGCGCTACTGGGAGGTGCACGATTATCTGTACGAGCACCAGACCAGGTTGGGGCCCACGCTTTACGAACGGGCGGTGACGTCGCAAGGCCTGTCCGCGGAGGCGCTCGATGCCGCCCTGCGCGTAGGCACGTTCGAGGAGCGGATCCGCAACGACTTCAACGACGGCGTGCGGAGCGGGGTGAACGGAACGCCGAGCTTCTTCATCAACGGCGAACGTTACGACGGCGGGGCCGATTTCGAGGAGATGGTCGAGGTGCTGCGACGGGTGGCTTCGTAAGCGGCTGTCACGGGCCCTCACACCGGCGGCGGGCTACAGTTTTCGCACCCTTCCGCCGGACCCGCCCGCATGGCGACGAACAAGCACAAACTGTTCACCCGTTTCGCGAAAAAGGCCGCGCATTTCACCGGCACGCCCGCCTGCTTCGTCATCGCCCTTGCGATCGTGGCGGTCTGGGCGCTCACCGGTCCGCTGTTCCAGTTCGGCGACACCTGGCAACTGGTGATCAACACCGGCACAACGATCATCACCTTCCTGATGGTGTTCCTGATCCAGAACACGCAGAACCGCGACACCGAGGCGATGCAGATCAAGCTCGACGAACTGCTCCGTTCGCATCGTCCCGCGAACAACGCGATGCTCGACCTCGAAGAGCTCGAGGAAGAGGAGCTCGACGAGCTGCGCAAGACCTACGAGGAATTGGCACGCCGCAGCAGGGAGCGAAGCCGGAAGTAAACTGCCGTTCCGCGACCAGCCCGGACTTCCCCATGACCCATCGCTCGCGCCTGTGCGCACTGCTCATCGACTGCAACACGGACGACATCGACGCCGCCGCCCGCTTCTGGTCCGCCGCCCTCGGGCGCGGGATCGATCGCGAACACCCGGGTACGCGCGGCAATTACGTCATGCTCGACACCAGGCCCGACGAACCCATCGTGCAGCTGCAGCGCGTCGAACACGAAAGCCGCGTGCACCTGGACATCGAAACCGACGACATCCCCGCGGAAGTCGCGCGCCTGGAAAAGCTGGGCGCGAGCGTCGTGCGCCGGCTCGAACGCTGGGTGGTGATGCAGGCGCCTTCCGGCCATCGCTTCTGCGTGGTGCGCGTGCAACGGCCGGGATGGCCGAAGGATGCGAACACGTGGGAGTGAGGCGTCGCCTCAGGCGGTGGTGAGCCAGTCGATCGCCGATTCGCGGTCCGCGAATCCCTTGACCCGGATTTCGCGCACGAGGCCGGCCATCTCCGCCGCGCGCATGTGCTCGGGCGACAGCCCGATGATCGCGACCCGGCATCCCTGGAAGATGTCCTCGGAGATCGCCCTCGCGACGTAGTCGATGCGCGCGCCGGGCACGGGCTCGACCACGTGCGCATCGCGATAGTCGGCGAGCACGCAGCGCAGGCCGCTCTCGCGCAGCATGCGTCCCACCGTATCGACGGCGGCGGTCCGCTCCTCGTAGGTGACGGCGCCGCTGTATTGCAGTTCGACGAACGCGCCCGCCTGTTCGGCCACTTGATGACCCATCCGCCGGCTCCCCCCGGACGACTGACGCGCGCACTCTAACGCAGGCGATGCCTGCCGGGTGCGCCCGCCTAACGCGGCGGCGGGAACTTGGCGAACATCTGCGGGATCGTGCTCGTCAGGGTCGCGTCCACTTTCTCCGGCGTCGTGGGGGCGTTGCCCGAAGCGGTCGCGTGCCACAGCGCCTGCCGGGTCTTCGCGTCGTACATGTCGAGCACCAGGGCGCCGACGAGATTGGTCTTCGGCGTCGACGTGCCCGCGCTGGTGCCGACGCCCCCGCCGCTGTTGCTGCCCCAACCGCCGACGCCGAGGCCCACGGAGAAGTGGTGGTAGCTCACGTCTTCCCGCGTATCCAGGCGACCGGCGAGGGCGATGTCGCCGCCCTCGGGCACGCGCTGCAATCCTTTCGCGGCGAGTTGGCCATCGATCGCATTGATGAGCCTGTCCTGCGTGATGGGGGAGGCGGTGTGCGGTTGTTCGACCCAGGAGTAGGTGCGGTAGCGCGAGAAGTCGACGCCGGCTGCGTGGTCGGTCTGCACGACGGGGGCGCTGCTGGCGCAGGCGGCGAGCAGGAGTGTGGCGGCGAAGGCCGCGGCGAATCTCGTGCGGTCCATGGTGGTGTCCTCCATGCCGGGCCACCGCAACGATGCGGTGCGAGCGGCCATGGTGTGTTTACTGATCGTTAGGTCTGTGTGACACAAGAGGGAGCGGGTCGGCACGCGCGTTGAATCGGACCTGGCCGCTCACATGACGCAGGTCGCAACCAGGTCCGATTCAACACGCGCGCCAACCCGCCGTCGCAACTTGTTGGTTGCGCTGAGCGTCTGGGGTTGCGTGGCGTCGCAATCAGAATGTGGCGCGCCTACACCGTAGCTCCGGACGGACGGCCCGCTGCCCACCTCGGCGCTGCGCCGGCGCGTGCGTCACCTTCGGCAGGCAGCGTTCCTAGATGAGAGCTTTGCGGGACGCCCCTTCGGAGAGTGAGAGCTTTTCCACCCGAAGGGGCGCTGCTCACAAACCAGGTTAGGCACGTCGCCTGCCGAAGGTGACGGACGCGACGGCGCAGCGCCGAGGTGGGCGACGTGACGTCAGCCCGAAGCCGGGCGTTCGCGTGCCCGATCGCGTTGCGTCGAAGCGCCACACCAGGCGCTCAGCGAGGGCCTCAAGTCGCGACGGCGGGACGGTGCGTGCGTTGAATCCGACCTGGTTGCGATCTGCGTTATGTGAGCGGCCAGGTCGGATTCAACGCGCGTGCCGGCACGCCCCTCTGGTGGAACCCTCTTCACACAACGCTCACCACACCAACGGCCGCTTGCACACCAACCCACCGTTGGAACCAGAGCCACCACCCCACCACCCGGAGCCCCGCCATGCGTTCCACGATGCTCTTCCCCGCGCTCGCACTGCTCATCGCCAGCGCACCGTGCCTCTCGCAGAACGCACCGATCGCGAAAACCGCGAACGAACGCTTCGCCAAACTCGACGTCAACCACGACGGCGTATTGAGCCGCTATGAAATGGATGCCGAGATCGTCATCGGCGTCCTCGACACCGACGGCGACGGCCAGATCACCGCCGCCGAACTCAAACCCCTGCTCGGACCCGACGCCGACGACAAGCTCGCACTGGATCGCATCCGCGTCGCCGACCGCACCGCCGACGACAAGCTCAACGTCGACGAAATCGAGCGCGCCGCCAACGTCCGCTTCGACTGGATGGACGCCAACCACGACGGCAACGTCGACCAGGCCGAACTGCAGTCGCGCTTCCTCGTGCCGATGGTGAGCCCGGGGCGCTAAGACTTCGCCAGCGTCGCGCTGTCGATCACGAAGCGATACTTCACGTCGCTCCGGATCATTCGATCGTAGGCCTCGTCGATCTTCTGGATCGGGATCATCTCGATGTCGGAGACGATCCCGTGTTCGGCGCAGAAGTCGAGCATCTCCTGCGTTTCGGGGAGGCCGCCTATGAAGGACCCCGCGATCGACTTGCGGCCGATGATGAGCACCATCACGCTGGGGCTCGGATGCGGATGCTCGGGCGCGCCGACCAGGCACATCGTGCCGTCGCGCTTGAGCAGCGTGGTGAACGCGTCCAGGTCGTGGCTGGCCGCCACGGTGTTGAGGATGAAATCGAAGCTGCCCGCGTGCGGCTTCATCTGCGCGGGATCGCGCGATACGACGACTTCGTCCGCGCCGAGGTCGTGCGCATCCTGGCGCTTGTTCTCCGACGTGGTGAAGGCCACCACGTGCGCGCCCATCGCGTGCGCGAGCTTGATGCCCATGTGGCCAAGTCCGCCGATCCCGACGATGCCCACCTTCTTGCCCGGGCCGGCCTTCCAGTGGCGCAGCGGCGAATACGTGGTGATGCCCGCGCACAGCAGCGGCGCGACCGCGGCGAGTTGTTCCTCCGGATGGCGGATCTTCAGCACGAACCGTTCTTCGACCACGATGCGCTGCGAATAGCCGCCCAGCGTGTGGCCGGGCGGATCCTGCGTCGGCCCGTTGTAGGTGCCGACGAAGCCGTTCTCGCAGAACTGCTCGAGCCCCTCGGCGCAGCTCGCGCAATGCTGGCAACTGCCGACCAGGCAGCCCACGCCCACCGTGTCGCCGACCTTGAATCCCTTGACCTCGCCACCGACGGCGGTGACGTGCCCGACGATCTCGTGCCCCGGCACGCACGGATACTTCGTGCCCGGCCATTCGGAGCGCACCGTGTGCAGGTCGGAATGGCAGACGCCGCAGTACTTGATCTCGATCTGCACATCGCGCGGGCCGGGTGCGCGGCGCTGGATGTCGAGCGGTTCGAGCGGCTTGTTGCCGGCATGGGCGCCGTAGGCCTTGGTGTTCATCGCATGCTCCGGGGGGCGTTGTCCCACTACAGTACTTTTACTGAGCCCATTGCGGAGATTTCCCCGTCGCGCCCGGCCGACGGGCGGCGCACGATGGCCGCGAGTTCACGCGAGGGACGACGCAATGGCATCGATGACCTGCTGGCGATGGATGAGTTTGGCTTTGCTGGCCCTGCCGCTCGCGTCGTTCGCGCAGGACGCGGACGAGCTTGCGAAGAAGCTCTCCAACCCGATCTCCAGCCTGATCAGCGTGCCGTTCCAGTTCAACTACGACGACGGCTTCGCCGACGGCGGCAGCCGCACCTACGTGAACCTGCAGCCGGTCGTGCCGATGTCGATCGGCGAACACTGGAACATGATCTCGCGCACCATCCTGCCGATCGACTACCACGACGACGTACCGCCCGGCACCGGCAGCACGTTCGGTTTGGGCGACATCACGCAGAGCCTGTTCTTCTCGCCGAAGGAACCCACGAGCGGCGGTTGGATCTGGGGCATCGGGCCTGCGTTCCTGCTGCCGACCGCCACCGAGGACGTGCTCGGCACCGGCAAGTGGGCCGCCGGGCCCACCGCCGTCGTGCTCAAGCAGACGAGCGCCGGCTGGACCTACGGCTTCCTGATGAACCACCTGTGGTCCTTCGCCGGCGACGACGATCGCGCCGGCGTCAGCAACACGTTCTTCCAGCCCTTCCTCACCAAGGCCCTGGGGCAGGGCCGCACGCTGTCGTTCAACTTCGAATCCAGCTACGACTGGAAGCATTCGCAGTGGACCGTGCCGTTCAATGCCGGCTACAGCAAGGTGACGAAGATCGGTTCGCAGATGGTGAGCTTCCAGGGCGGCGTGAAGTATTACTTCGAGACGCCGGAAGGCGGGCCGGATTGGGGCCTGCGTTTCACCGCGACGCTGCTGTTTCCCGGCAAGTAGTCCGGCACGCAGTGATCGGTAGATTTACTGATGCCTGCACGGTAGTAATCGCGTAGCTGGGCGCGCGCGTGTTTGCGGAAGATGGGGGCCTGTCCAAGAGGAGCCCGCCATGGCCACCGCCAAGAAGAAAGCCGCGCCCGCGAAGAAGAAGGCCAGCGGCGGCAAGAAGCCGAACATCCTGGTGATCTGGGGCGATGACATCGGCATCGCCAACCTCAGCTGTTACACGCACGGGTTGATGGGCTACCAGACACCCAACATCGACCGCATCGCGCACGAAGGCATGATGTTCACCGACTCCTACGGCGAGCAGAGCTGCACCGCGGGGCGCTCGTCGTTCATCACCGGGCAGAGCGTGCATCGCACCGGCCTGTCGAAGGTGGGCATCCCGGGCGCGCCGCAGGGCATGGTGGATTCGATCGTCACCATCGCCTCGCTGCTGAAGGACCAGGGCTACACCACCGGGCAGTTCGGCAAGAACCACCTGGGCGACCTCAACAAGCACCTGCCCACGATGCATGGCTTCGACGAATTCTTCGGCAACCTCTACCACCTCAACGCCGAGGAAGAGCCGGAGATGTACGGCTATCCGAAGGATCCGCGCTACCGCGAGAAGTTCGGGCCGCGCGGCGTGATCCACAGTTACGCGACCAACAAGGACGACGCGACCACGCATCCGCGCTGGGGCCGCGTGGGCAAGCAGAAGATCGAAGACACCGGCCCGCTGACGACCAAGCGCATGCTGACCTGCGACGACGAGTTCGTCGCCGCCGCGAGCGACTTCATCAAGCGCGCCGACAAGTCCGGCACGCCGTTCTTCGCGTGGGTCAACACCACGCACATGCACTTCATCACGCACACCAAGCCCAAGAGCCTGGGGCAGGCGGGCGACCACCAATCGCCGTACCACGACACCATGGTGGACCACGACCGCAATGTCGGGCAGTTGCTCGACCTGCTGGACGACATGGGCCTGGCGGAAGACACCATCGTCATCTATTCCACCGACAACGGCCCGCACATGAACAGCTGGCCGGACGCGGGCATGACGCCGTTCCGCAGCGAGAAGAACACCAACTGGGAAGGCGCGTTCCGCATCCCGGAAATGATCCGCTGGCCCGGGCGCATCCCCGCCAGCGTGGTCTCCAACGTGATCATCCAGCACCACGATTGGTTGCCCACGCTGCTGGCCGCGGCGGGCGACACCACGTGCATGGATCGGCTGAAGAAGGGCACCACCGTCAACGGACGCAAGTACAAGAACCACATCGACGGCTTCAACTTCCTGCCGTACCTCACCGGCGAGACCGACGAAGACCCGCGCAAATGGTTCTTCTATTTCAGCGACGACGGCGACGTGCTCGGCATCCGCTGGCAGAACTGGAAGATCTGCTTCATGGAGCAGCGCTGCCGCGGAACGATGCAGGTGTGGGCGGAGCCCTTCACCAAACTGCGCATGCCGAAGATGTTCAACCTGCGCATGGATCCGTATGAACGCGCGGACCAGACCTCCAACACCTATTGGGACTGGATGATCCACAACGCGTTCTGGATCTATGGTGCGCAGGCGGCGGCGGCGCAGTTCCTCGAGACGTTCAAGGAATTCCCGCCCGCCCAGGCGCCAGGCGCATTCGACCTGTCGCAGGCGAAGCAGAAGATGGAGGAGCTCCCGCACGGATCCAGCTGATGCGCGGCGCCGCCTGGCGCGGCCGCGCTCACCCTTCCGGCATCGACTTCGCGCGTTCCAGGTTCGCCTGCCACTGCGCGAGTCGATCGCCGCGGCCTTCGCACAGCAGCACGACCAGTCGGTCGAGCAGATGCTGCACGCCCGCCTGGTAGAGCAGCGGTTCGATGTAGGCGCGCTCGTCGTGCGCGGACACCAGCAGCGAGACGTCCGCGTGCGCGCGCAGGGGATTGGAGGTGTGGCGCGTGACGCTCACCACCTTGCCCTGGCGCTCGCGCATCGCGCGCGCCTGTCCGCATAGCGCGGACTGCCGGCCATGTTCGGAAATCGCGAGCAGCACGTCGCCCACGCGCGCCGAAGCGATGTTCGCGCTGAGGTGGGGTAGGTCGAAGTGGTGCACGGCGACAATGCCGAGCATGGCCAGGCGCTGCGCGAAGGCGCGCGCGACGGGGCCGTCCTCGCCGGTGCCGATCAACAACACTTTGTTGGCGCGATCGAACAGCGAGGCCACGTAATCCAGCACCGCCGGCGGATTGATCGTGCGCGTCTCCGCTTCGGCGTCGGTCTTGCAGCGCCACAGGTCGCCGGAGCGCACGTCGGGCGCATTCTCGGTGGCCGCCCGTGCGAGTGCGGCGGCGTCGGGCATCGCCGCTTCGGCGATCGAATACTTCAGGTCCGGATAGCCGCGGTAGCCGAGCTTCTGGCTGAACTTCACCACGCTCGACTGGCTGATGCCGAGCGCGGCCGCCAGCTGCTGCGAGGAGTAATCGCGCATGAGCTGGGCGTTGTCGAGGATGAAATCGGCGATGCGCCGCTCGATCGCCGACATCTGCTCGCGCTCCGCGCGGATTCGCAGCAGCGGTGCCGTCACGCGGCGAGCGGCTCCAGGCCGCGGATGCTGCGGATGCCCAGGCCCGGCGCATCGGGGATGGAGATCTCCGACTCGTTGAAGTTCACGCCGCCTTCCACCGGGTTGAACTGCGACAGCGACGGACCATCGAGGTCGACCTTGGTGATCGCATCGGCCTTGGCCACCGCCAGGTGCACCGCGGCGGCGACGCTGATGCTCGACTCCAGCATGCAGCCGATCATGCAGTCCACGCCGTGCAGCGAGGCGATGTCGGCGATCTTGATCGCGTTCGACAAGCCACCGGTCTTCATCAGCTTGATGTTGATGATGTCGGCCGCGCGCATGCGGATCAGCTCGATCACCTGCGCGGGGCCGAACACGCTTTCGTCCGCCATGATCGGCGTGGTGACGCGTTCGGTGACGTAGCGCATGCCTTCCAGGTCGTTCGCCTTCACCGGCTGTTCGACGAGTTCCAGCTGGATGCCGGCATCTTCGAGCGCGCGGATGGCGTGCACGGCCTGCTTGGCGGTCCAGCCCTGGTTGGCGTCCAGGCGGAGCAGGGCGCGGTCGGCCACCGCGGCGTGGATCGCCTTGGTGCGTTCGATGTCCACGCCGATTTCCTTGCCGACCTTGATCTTCAGCGAATCGAAGCCGCGATCCACCGCGGAGATCGAATCGGCCACCATCTTGTCGATGGTGTCCACGCTGATGGTGATGTCGGTGGTGATGACCGGGTCGCCGCCGCCGAGCACCTTGTACAGCGGCGC
>Ga0074049_10031482_pt1 | contig 11450 bp, 12 predicted proteins | sample SoimicmetaTmtLPC_FD_74463 | JGI IMG/M metagenome (GOLD analysis project Ga0074049, IMG submission 74463) | Soil and rhizosphere microbial communities from Centre INRS-Institut Armand-Frappier, Laval, Canada - Soil microcosm metaTmtLPC... | ecosystem: Engineered > Artificial ecosystem > Soil...
GAGATCGCGGAGCGACTGCGCGCGGACGTGCATTCGTTCAAGTCGGGGCTGCTTCGTGCGTCCGCTTGACACAAGGTATTCGCGAACAGGCGGATCACTGCCACTGGTCACCGGGTGACCGCTTCCGACCCAAATCAGCGCTCCTGTTGATTTGGGTCAAGATCGAGCGCGCGACAGGGGCAGGACAATCGGACCGGGCCGTGATCGGGAGCCGAACACATGATCGTGGAGTCGACGCGCTATCCGGCGCTGGTGCGGTGGGTCCACTGGTCCAGCGTCCTGCTCGTGTTGCTTGCCTACTTGACCGGCGATGCGGCGGAAGAACTCCAGGCCGGTGGCGCCGGCCAGTGGCATGTGCTCGCCGGGCTGCTGTTGTTGCTGCTGTTCCTGCCGAGGTTGGCGGGCTATGCACTCCGGCGCCGCGGCATCCCGACGCCCATCCCGGAGGGCGGACGCGCTGCGCGCATCGCCGCCGCAACGATCCACCTGGCGCTGTTGTTGTTCGTGGTCGTGCAGCCGATGCTCGGCATCCTGTCCTTGTGGGCCGAGGACAAAGCGGTGCCGATCCCGTTCACGGGGTTCGCGCTGCAGCCGATGCTCGCGATTGGCGCAGGGGCGGGAGAGACGCTCGAAGAACTTCACGAAACCGTGGGCAACGTGTTCTACGCAGTCATCGCCATCCACGTGCTCGCTTCGTTGTGGCACCACTTCGTTCGACGCGACAACGTGCTGCGCCGCATGCTGTAGCCGACTTTGATCAGCGTGCGACCACCACCGGGACATCGCCTCGCGCGATCACCTTTGCGGTCACGGAACCGACGAACAAGGTCTGCACCGCGGAATGCCCATGCGACCCCATCACGATCAGATCGCAACGTTCGGCCTTGGACGCCTTGACGATGCTGGCAGCAGGCTCGCCCACAACCAGCTTCTCGGTGAAGGCGACGTGCGCCCGCTTCAGAGCCGCACGCGCCGCCTTGATCGCGTGAATACCGTTCTCAGCGTGATACCTGGCGGCGGCTTGCAGGCCGAGCTTGATCGCCACAGCCTGCATGAGCGGCGGATCGGCGTTGAACAGGATGACGTCCGGCGGCTCGGCCATTGCCTTTGCCAGCTTCGCCACGAACTTCACGGCCCGCAAACTGATTGGGCTGCCATCGACTGCAAGCATGATCTTCATTGATTGGCTCCGAAAGGCACCAGCGCAAGCATCGCTCCGGCGCACCTGCAATGCGTTGACCTGCGTCAAACAGGCCGAAGCGCAAAAAGCCGCTCCAAACGTGAACTGCAGTGGCCCGATAGGTGTCTTCGTGACCGGTTCCCACCTCAGCCCACTTCGGAGCATGCGCGCCATGGGCACGATTTATACCTGTCCGATGCATCCGCAGATTCGGCAAGCCGGTCCGGGGACCTGCCCGATCTGCGGCATGGCCTTGGAACCGGAAATGCCAAACCTCGGCGCGGGAGAGTTCCCGGAACTGCGCGACTTCGGCAGTCGGTTCTGGTGGACGCTGCCATTGACCGTGGTGGTGTTGGGCTTGGCGATGTTCGGGCAGCACGCTCCTGGCCTGTCCAATGGCATCCGCACTGGGCTGGAGCTGGCCCTGAGCGCACCGGTCGTGCTGTGGGCCGGCTGGCCCTTCTTCGAACGCTGCGCGAGCTCGATCCGCAATCGCAGTCCGAACATGTGGACGCTCATCGGCATCGGTGTCGCGGCCGCATTCGGCTACAGCGTCATCGCCACGATCGCCCCGGGTATCTTCCCCGCCGACTTCCACGAACACGGCCGCGTGGCGGTGTATTTCGAAGCCGCGGCCGTCATCGTGTCATTGACGTTGCTCGGACAATTGCTCGAGCTACGCGCGCGCTCGAAAACGTCCACCGCCATCAAGGCGTTGCTGGGGCTGGCACCGAAGACGGCACGTCGCGTCTCGGCGGATGGCACCGAGGCGGACGTTTTGCTCGAACAGGTCGCCGTTGGCGACGTGCTTCGCGTGCGGCCGGGCGAGAAGCTCCCCGTCGACGGGATCGTTGTCGAAGGCCGATCCAGCGTCGACGAATCGATGTTGACCGGGGAGCCCGTGCCCGTGGAGAAGGACGCCGGAAGTCGCGTGATAGGCGCCACGATCAATGGCACCGGGAGCCTGTTGATCAGGGCCGAAAAGGTGGGTGCGAATACGGTCCTTGCCCAGATCGTGCAACTGGTCGCCCAGGCGCAACGCTCACGGGCACCGATGCAACGCATGGCCGATAAAGTCGCGTTCTGGTTCGTCCTGGCGGTGTTGGCGACCGCCGTCCTGACGTTCCTGGGATGGGGCGTGCTCGGCCCCGAGCCGTCATGGACCTATGCCGTGCTCAACGCCATCTCCGTGCTCATCATCGCGTGCCCGTGTGCGTTGGGCCTGGCGACGCCGATGTCCATCATGGTCGCGACAGGGCGCGCCGCAGGTGCGGGTGTGCTGTTCCGGGATGCCGAGGCGATCGAGCACCTGCGCAAGATCGATACTTTGATCGTCGACAAGACGGGCACGTTGACCGAAGGGCATCCTGCATACCGCACCGCGATTGGCCGCGATGGCGTTTCCGCCGACGAGGTGCTGCGCATCGCCGCGAGCCTCGACCAAGGGAGTGAACACCCGCTTGCTGCGGCCATCGTCGCGGAGGCGAAGCGGCGCGGAATGACACTGTCGAAGGTGGATGGCTTCGACTCCATCACCGGCGCCGGGGTGCGCGGCCAGCTCGAAGGGAACGAAGTCCTGCTCGGCAACACCCGTCTGATGGAGGAACGCGGAATCGATCTCGGCGACCTCGCGGAGGTGGCAGAGCAACTTCGCCACGATGGCGCGAGCGCCATGTTCCTGGCGATCGACCGACGCGCAGTCGGGCTGGTCGCGGCGGCCGATCCGATCAAGCCCTCTGCCGCGCCCACGCTGGATGTCCTGCGCGAAGCCGGCCTCGACGTGGTGATGGCGACGGGCGATGGCACCGCCACGGCGGAGGCGGTTGCGCGTCGCCTCGGCATTCGCGACTTCCGGGGAGAAGCAAGTCCGGCCGACAAGGCCGCGCTGGTGCAGGCGCTGAAGGCGAAGGGGAGGCGGGTCGCCATGGCGGGCGACGGCATCAACGATGCACCCGCGCTGGCGGCCGCCGACGTTGGTATCGCGATGGGCAACGGCACCGACGTCGCAATGTCGAGTGCGCAGGTGACGCTGGTGCGCGGCGACCTCCGCGGCATCGTCCGCGCGCGCGCGTTGTCGGAGGCGACGGTGCGGAACATGCAGCAGAATCTCGGTTTCGCGTTCGTTTACAACGCCGTCGGTGTGCCGATCGCGGCGGGCGTGCTGTATCCCGTCTTCCACGTCCTGCTCAGCCCGATGATCGCGGCCTTGGCGATGAGCCTGAGTTCGGTGTCGGTGGTCGCCAACGCCCTCCGGCTTTCCGCTCGCGCGAACGATGAAGTCGTCGCGAAGGCCAAGGCGCCTGATTCAGGGCGCCTCACGCCCCGCACCGCACGCGTAGTGCACGAGCAGGACGATCGCCCAACTCACCCACAGCGACCAAAGGGTATGTGAGAGGAAGTGGGCGCCGCGCATCTGCTGGATCCATCCGAGTGCGAAGGCCCACGCGAATGCGAGCAGGGCGATGTACACGCATCTCCGCGGGTGCTCGGGATACATGAGCCACGCGAACGACAGCATCCAGGAGCCACTGCTCACGAACGCCGACGGAAAGCACTGGCCGCGTGGCACGCCAGCCGGCGTTGCCTGCAGCAGATCGAAGTAGGGGGTGGCGCCCCCGAATTCCGCGATGTCCCACGGACAATGCATGTTGCTCAAGTGATGCAACAGGCCGATCGTGGCAGGCACCGCAATGAATGAGATCGCGACACACGCAAGGCGTCGCCGATGGGAGGAAAGGAAGCCCGGCTGCGTCGAACGGGCAGCTCGAATCGCAAGGACACACATCGCCATTCCGGCGAGGATCTCCAGCGTCTTCAGGAATCGATGCACGGCATAGTTCGTGAGCCACGCATCGCGCCAAGGGAACGTGTGGCTGTTCCGGTCGTACCAATGCGCCGCCAGGTCCAGGTCGAGTCGTGTGGCGTGGAAGACAATGGCCAGGACTCCGCCGGTCAAGGCCAGTCCAAACCAGTGCCATCGATAGATCGCAGGCCGGTGCATCAAGGGTTGGTGGCCACGCTCAGGGCGCGTCATCCACCTCAACGCCAAGGCCGGGAGCAGGCGCGGTCGTGGACGGCGTCGTGAGCTGTTCCGTGATTTGCAGCCGACGGACGACAAGGCTGTCGATCTCCAGTCGCTTGATGCGTGCGCGGCCGATGACCAGGCGACCGACGACCAGGGCACCGATGGCCGCCGCGCCGAGTGCAATCGCGCCCAGCGTCATCCCGCCCAGCGCCAAAGCGCCCACGGACTGCGCACCGACCGCCTTTGCGGGAACGGCGCTGGAACGGGTGGGGTCGCGTTTCATGGGGTCGCCATCCAGAAGTGTCTATCCGATGGCACGGTGCGGCCGACGCAAACAGGCCACGCATCTGTTTGCGTGAAGCGGCCTCCTAGCGAACCTGCTCCACCACGCCAACCCGCTCCAGTGCCTGCAGGTACTCGATCACCAGCGCCACCGGCACCGCTCCGAACTCCGCCGACACATCGTTGGTGATCTGCTGCGCATCGCGCTTGCCGTCGGCGAAGTTCAGCACTTCATACGCATACGCGTCGCCGCCACCGTGCAGGCCCTCGAAATCCAGCAGCTTCGGCCGCGGCAGGTGCAACTGCTTTGCGTGGTCATCGAACCAGTCGTAGCCGAACACGGCGAGCGGGCCGCGCGGTTCCGCCTTGCGCCGGAAGATCCGTGTGCCGTCGCCACTCGAGGCAGGCCCCGATGCACGCATCGCCGCAGGCGTCGCCGCCGCCGTGCCGATGCGCGGATCGTTCGCGAGCGCGACGCCCGTCGCCGCGCCGATGAAGGCCACGCGACCCAGCTTGGTCGGGTCGATGTTCGCCGCGGTATCCAGCGTGGTGTGGATGTAGCGATCGGGCCAGTCGTTGAGATAGACCGCCGGGATCGCGAAGCTGGAATCCTGGTAGACCTCGTGGTCGCTCCCCAACGAAAAGGGCGAGTCCTCCGCGCGCAAGGGCGTCTTGCCGCCCGACGGCGCAAGCATCGGGAACTGCGCCTTGCCGGTCGCGGCGAAGTCGTAGCTTTGTGCGTTGACCCATTGCGCGAAGTCCCACGCAACATCGTGGATGAAGGACGGCAGGCTCGCCGGCCCGCGCGTGACATGGAACACCGCCTGTGTCTGCGGCCCGCCGCCCACCATGTCCATGTGCACGACGGCCTTGATGCGACGCGCAAAGTCCGGACGCGCGTTGAGCAGGACCACCGTGCCCTCCACCTCGGGCCCCCAGATGAAGCGGATCGTGCGCGCCGGCCGTGCAATCGCGCGTTCGGCGATCAGCTTCTGCAGCGTGCGGCCGACTTCCAGGATGGTCGAGCAGCCGCTGGCGTTGTCGTTGGCGCCGGGCTTGGGATGGTCCAGGTGGCAGGTGAAGGCGATTTCTTCGTCCTTCAGTCGCGGATCGGCGCCGGGGATCGTGGCCGTCACCACCTCGTAGGGCGCGGCGTGCTGTCCGGCTTCCACCGCGGCATGCAAGCGGATTGATTCGCCGGAAGACAGCCGCGCCTTCAATGCGTTCGCCTGATTCATCGAGAGCATGAAGGCGAACGTCGGATGGGACGAGAACGTATCGAGATGGCCCCAGCGGATCTGATCGAGGTTATCGCCTGACCAACCGTTCGGCTGGTTCTGCTGATAACTCAGAATGCCGACCGCACCGAACTTGCCGATCGCCAGGTCCTGCACTTCCCCGGGCGAGGCCGACACCAGCACGAGCTTGCCCTTGACGTCCTTGCCCGCGTAATCGGCTTCGCTGCGACCGGCGCCGACGTCGACGAGCGGCGCGGTCACGTCCGCCGATTCGCTGTCCTCGGCGAGGACCATACTCACTGCGGCGTAGCTGGCGATCGTCGCTTCCTTGCCGTCGCGCATTTCGGTGAGTTCGCCCTTGTCCGCATCCCAGGCCGGGCGCGAGCGCTGCGTGCCGTAGAACTTCGTGCCGTCGGCGGGGAACTGCAGGATTTCGACATCCGCGAGCCCGAAGGCGCGTGCGCGATCGGCCACCCATCCGGCCGATGTGTGGAAACCGCGCGAGCCACGCTCGCGATGCTGCTGCACGATGCCTTCGAGCGTCTGCATGGCCATCCCGCCGTTGACCTCGCGCGCGATCGCGGCGACGTCCTTCTCCGGCAGCGGAAGCGCATTCGCGGGGGAAGCGAGGGAAGGGAGCGGAGCGAGGAGGGCGAAGCCGAGGCAGGACAGGACCGACAGGCGCATGGCGTCTCCGAAGCACGGCACGCCGGAGGGCGTGCGCGCATCGATTATGCCTGTCGGCAAGACGAGCGCCTGCTCGCGACGCCTCACCCGTGGATCGGGGGCTGTTGGATGGCGAGCATCGCGAGTTGCGTGCGCTTCGCTTCGTCGGCCCCGACGAAGGCGAACTGCTGCCGATCGATCTCCCTGCTGACGCGCTCGCGCAAGGGCGGCGGTAAGTCGTCGCAGATGACCAGGCCGAGGATCGCGGCGACGGGTCGATGGGCCTCGGTGGCTTCACGAGGGGCAAACATGCAATCGGCGGACAACAGATATCCGCCCTGGCAAATGGCGCGCGGCTGAGCTGGCCGCGATTCATCCAGCGCGCCTTCCGTGGCGCTACGTTTCGCTCGGCGCGATGGCGCCCCGATCGAATGCACCAGGAGGCACTCCCATGAACGCACGACCGCAATTCCTGTTGAGCGCGCTCGCTTCCGCGCTGTTGCTGTGCGCAAGCGCGGCGAGCGCCCAAGCCACGAGCGCGGCGAAGGGGCTCACCGAAGCCCAGGTCGTCACCAAGTTGAAGGAAGCCGGCTACACCAAGGTGCACGGCGTCGAGCGCGAAGGCGAGCATTTCGACGCGGATGCGATGAAGGATGGAAAGGCGGTCCACGTCCATGTCGACGCGACCAGTGGTGCCATCATGCCGGCGCCGGACGAGTCGGAAGAGAACGAGAAGCACGAGCACGACAAGTAATCGTTCGCCACCCACGAAGCCGCTAATCGTGATCGTGCCGGTGATGCAGGTCCGGGTAGTGGGGGTGCGTGTGGATCATCGGCGCATGGCGATGCGGGTGTGAGTGCGGTTCCTTGCCGTCCCACGCAAAGTCATGCGTGTGCTGGTGGTGCGCGTCGTGGAAATGCAGGTGTTCATGCGCCATCGCCTCGTGGGCGTGTTCGTGTTCGTGGTGTTCGCTGATGTGCAGCCACACGCCCACGGCCATCAGACCGCCCGCGATCCAGAAGCCGATGCCTGGCGTTTCGCGAAGCAGGACAAGTGACAGCGCAGCACCCACGAAAGGCGCAGTCGAGAAATATGCGCCCGTCCTTGCCGCCCCGAGATGGCGCAATGCGAGCACGAATGCGACGAGGCTGATGCCATAGCCCGCGAGGCCGATGGTGCCTGCTGATACAACATGCAGCGCATCGGGGAAGCGGTAGCCCAGCGCCAGCGCGACCCCGATGTTGATGGTCCCCGCAACGCCGCCCTTGATCGCGGCGATCTGGACCGGATCGCCACCGGAGACGACCCGCGTCAGGTTGTTGTCGATGGCCCAGCAGGCGCACGCGCCCGCGATCGCCAGCGCGCCCCAAGGCAATCCGGCAGTCGGCGCCCCGATCCATGACAGGATCGCGCCGCCCGCCACGATCGCGACCATGCCGAGGAAGACGCGCGTGTCGACGTTCTCGCGGAACACGACCCACGCGAGCACTGCCGTCAGCACGCTTTCGAGGTTGAGCAGCAACGATGCCGAGGACGCCGGCGTCGACGACAGACCGAGCATCAGCAGGACCGGGCCAAGCACGCCGCCGAACAGCACGGCGCCGGAGAGCCAGGGAAGATCCGCGCGTTGCAGAGGCGCTTCCGAAGGCGTTGCGTGCGCGCGCAAGCGCCTGATCCAGAGCCATGCACCAAGCCCTGTGCCGGAACCTGCGTAAAGCAGGCCCGCGAGCAGGATGGGGGGCGTGTCGGCGAGGAGCATCTTCGCCAAGGGCGTGCTCGCGCCGAATAGCAATGCGGCGAGCAGGGCGGAGCCGATTCCGGGGGCGAGCCAGCTCGAGGAGTTCGCTTTCATGAAGGGGATGATGCCGCACTGGAAGTCTGTCTCGCGCTGCTCGCAGGTTTGACGAGATGGGCCGCACAAAGCCAGGCGTGTCGTGCGATCTCCGAAAGGCGCCGTACGCTTTCGACCCGCGCTGCCGCCTCGTCTGCGCCCACCGCGCCACTCGCCACCGAAGCAAGGACGTTCTTGCGGTGGGCCTGTTGAAGATCGCGAAGCAACATCGTGCAACGCGCCAGGTCGGCGATTGCGGATTCCGTCGAAGCGCGATGCGTCACCCCCGGAAGTGCGACGACTTCGTCCGCGACCAGGACCGCGTCTCGCATCGCCTCCGCGCACAGCTCGGCGGCGCGCACGTCTTCCGGCTCGCTGGACGCCGCCTGGAACACACCTTGCTCGCCTGCGACCTCCACCAGGCGGGTCGCCTCGTCGAGCGCATGTAGCGTGCTGGTGAGTTGCGCCTGCTCCGCTTCGGATTCCGGCGGGCCGCTGGCTTCGGCGATGAACTGCCACGCTTGGCGCAACGCATCGCCCGCCTGCGCGACCAGGGCAGCGTCCTTGCCGAGGGATCCGCATATTGCTGCGAGCGCGCGTGCCACCGTTCGCCGAACTGCTTCTTCGGCCGCGAGCGAGGTCGTCAGCGCCGCGGGGTCGAGGCAGCGCGTCAGCGGTGAGCGACGTTCCGGCAGGAGGCGTTCGACGAATCGCGTGAACCTGTCGATCAGCGGCAACAGGATGGCAACGCCGACGACGTTGTAAGCCGTGTGATAGGCGGCGAGCAGCGTGACACCGTCGATCGATCGGGAGAGGCGGACGAGCAGTGGCGTGGTCACGGGGAAGAGCAGCAGGGCGATCGCGGCGGCCACCAGCTTGAACAGCACGTACGCCAAGGCCAAACGCTTCGCAGTGGAACTGGCCCCGATCGCGGCCAACGCGGAACTCGTCGCCGTGCCGATGTTCTGCCCGATGACGAGGGCGCACGCCTGGTCCAGTCCGACGGCGCCCGCGAAGTGCGCCGACAACGTGACGGCAATGGCGGCGGTGGACGATTGCATCACCGCGGTCATCGCCAACCCGAGCCCGACCAGGGCGAGTACGCCCCACAAGCCCGACCACGCGCCGACGCCGGATACCGCCGGGAGATCGGCCGGATGCAATTGCTCGGCGAGTCCGCCCATTCCCTGCTGCAGCGTCGTCAGCCCGAACAGCACCAGCGCGAACCCGGCCAGTGCCGCACCCGCCGCGGACAGGCGACCTCGGCCCAACAGCTTGAGCAATGCACCGACGAAGATCAGTGGCAGCGCGGCACTCGTGAGCGAAACACGCACACCGATGAGTGCGATGAGCCAACCTGTCCCGGTCGTGCCGACGTTCGCACCGAACACCAAGCCGAGTCCCTGCGCGAAGCTGAGCAAGCCGGCGCTCACCAGGCCGATGGTCGTCATCGTCGTCGCACTGGACGACTGCACGATGAGCGTGACGAATGCGCCCCAGAAGGCGCCCGACAACGGCGTCGCCGCCATCTTCTGCAGTGTTTCGCGCAGCTTCGACCCGGCGAGCGACTTGAGCCCGCCGGTCATGACGCTCATGCCCAGCAGGAACAGGCCGACGCCACCGAGCACCGAGATCGTCGTTGACATGCAGGGCTACCCTGACGCTCCGCAATCTCCATTCTCGATGGGATGCAAGCTCAGCCGGTGCCCGCTTGCGATCAGGCGGCGTTGACCGCCAACTGTGCGGCGAACGCGCGCTTGTACGCAGGCCTTGCTTCCCCGCGCGCGACATAGGTCGCCAGGTTCGGAAACTCGTCGAGAATTCCCGACGGCCGCAGCCTGAGCAGCACCGACACCATCATCAGATCGCCTGCACTGAACGCCCCATCGAGCCACTCGGCATCGCCCAGGCGGACCGAAAGCGGGCGGAGTCGATTGCGGATGCGGTCCTGCACCAAGGGCAGGCGCTCCTTCGCCCAAGGCTTGTCGCCTTCCTGGAATTTGGCGATGACGAGGTCGAGGATCGGCGGCTCCACGGTGTTGAGCGCGGCGAACATCCACGTGATGGCACGCGCCCGCGCGTTGGCGTCGTCCGGCAACAGGCCCGGGTGGGTTTGCGCGAGGTGGAAGACGATCGCGCCCGTTTCGAACAGCGCGAGCTCGTCTTCCTCGTAGGTGGGAATCTGGCCGAAGGGATGCAGGCGCAGGTGCTCGGGTTCCTTCATTGCAGCGTGCGACACGAGGCGGACTTCGTAGGGCTGGCTGACTTCCTCCAGCGCCCAGCGCACGCGCGTATCGCGCGCCAGCCCCTTGCCGCCGTCGGGGGAGCGTTCAAAGGCGGTGATGGTGATGGTCATCCTGATGCGCTCCTGTTGGAAAACGGTGGCAGCTTGCCCCTTTCACCATGACGACGAACGAGCGGGCCCAAAATCGACAGGGTTCGTTTCGCGGAGACTCCCATGATGCAGCCAGGCAACGTGATCATCTCGGTCATGCTCGCCGTGCCGGACGCGGCGGAAGCCGCGGCGTGGTATCGCCAGGCCATGGGCGCGGAGGCGTTGTGGAATCTCGGCTCGGTGGTCGGCCTGACGATCGCAGGTGCACCCGTGTTCCTCGGCGAGCCGTCGAACAACGGTTGGGACACACCCGCGCGACTCGGCATGCCCTCGGTCCGGGTGGAAGTCTTTTGCGATGACCCGGATGCGTTCCTGGGGCGCGCGGTCGCCGCCGGCGCCGTCGGTCGCACTTACCCGGCACGCGTGCACGACATGCCGTGGGGGCCGCATCGGCAAGGCAGCATCGTGGATCCGTTCGGGCACATCTGGTTCGTGGGGGATGGATCACCGCTTGATCTCGTAACATCGGATTCCCGTTGAACCCGGGCAAGCCAATGCCAGCGCGCTTCATGTTCCTGCAAAACACCGGCCATCCGACGAGCTGGGATTCGACGCGCTACGCCGATTACCTGAAGAAGACGCGAGCCCGCCTTCCGCTGGACCTGCAAAGCCTCACGGCGATCGAGCGCCTGGAACTGCCGTCGGTCTCCGAGCGTTCGTTCTGGTGGACCGAGATCACCTACATCCAGGTGAGCGGCGACACGATCACCATCGGCGCCGCGAACGACGAACGCGCGCGCCGCTATGAGCTTGTCTACTCAGGTGTTCGCAAGTTGCAGACGACATCGAACCGCCTGTACTTCAAGCCCACCTTGATCATGCAAGAGCTCGT
>Ga0074049_10050452_pt1 | contig 11206 bp, 15 predicted proteins | sample SoimicmetaTmtLPC_FD_74463 | JGI IMG/M metagenome (GOLD analysis project Ga0074049, IMG submission 74463) | Soil and rhizosphere microbial communities from Centre INRS-Institut Armand-Frappier, Laval, Canada - Soil microcosm metaTmtLPC... | ecosystem: Engineered > Artificial ecosystem > Soil...
CGTCTTCGTCCCCGCCAGCGCGCCGCCGCCCGCTTCCCCCGGCAAACCCGGCTGGCGCGAACGCCTGCGCGGCAGCGCCTTCGCGAAGAGTTTCGGCGGCCTGTTCTCGCGCCATCCGAAACTCGACGACGACCTGCTCGACGAAATCGAAACCGCGCTGCTCACCGCCGACGTCGGCGTGGCCGCCACCACGCAGTTGCTCGAAGGCCTGCGCCAGCGCATGAAGCGCCGCGAGTTCGCCAACGCCGACGAACTGCTGCGTGCCTTGCGCAACGAACTGATCGCGATGCTCGCGCCCGTCGCGCAGCCGCTGGTCATCGATTCCAACGCCAAGCCTTTCGTCCTGCTCACCGTCGGCGTCAACGGCGTGGGCAAGACCACCACCATCGGCAAGCTCGCGCGCCGCTTCCGCGATGAAGGCCGCAGCCTGATGCTCGCCGCCGGCGATACGTTCCGCGCCGCCGCCGTCGCGCAGTTGCAAGCCTGGGGCGATCGCAACGGCGTGCCCGTGGTCGCGCAGGGACAAAACGCGGATGCCGCGTCGGTTGCATTCGATGCATTGCAAGCCGCGAAGGCGCGCGGCACCGAAGTGCTGATCGCCGACACCGCGGGCCGCCTGCACACGCAGCAGGGCCTGATGGCGGAACTCGGCAAGATCCGCCGCGTGCTCGGCAAGATCGACCCCACCGCGCCGCATGAAGTGCTGATGGTGATCGACGGTACGACGGGCCAGAACGCGCTGTCGCAACTGCGCCAGTTCAACGCCGCCGTGAACGTCACGGGCTTGGTGGTGACCAAGCTCGATGGCACCGCGAAGGGCGGCGTGGTGTTCGCCCTCGCGCGCGAGTTCGGCATCCCGATTCGATTCGCGGGCATCGGCGAACGTCCGGAGGACCTGCGCGTGTTCGATGCGGAGGCCTTCGTCGACGCCCTGCTGCCGGAAGCGCTCGGCCCCGGATGATCGCCGGCCGCGCGCGCCGCATCGTCTACGCCTTGGTGGCGCTGGCGTTGTTGCTGGCGCTGGTGGCGTACTGGGGCACGCGCCCGGAGCGCGTGTCGGCGCTCGTGATGCAGCAGCTCGGCAAGGCGCTCGGCCTGGAGATCACGGCGACCGGCGCGTCGCGCTATGCACTGGACGACGGCCCGCGCCTGGTGTTGCGCGATGTGGTGGCGCGCCAGCCCGGCGCGAAGGATGCGGTGCTGCGCGCCAGGCGCATCGACGTCTGGGTGCCGTGGTCGACGGTGCAGTCGTACGGCAAGGACCTGGCGTTCAAGCACGTCGAACTCGACGCGCCCGTGATCGACCTGCGCGCGATGCAACGTTGGCTCGCGTCGCTTCCGCCGAGCGAACAGAAGATGCCGACCTTGTCGAACGGCCTGCGCGTGCGCGACGGGCAGGTGCTGGGCGATGGCTGGTCGATCGACGCCATCGCGCTCGACGTGCCGCGCGTGATGCCCGGGCAGTCGGTGGAGGCGCGCGTGGCCGGGCGCTACGTCGATGCGCCGACGCAGGTGCCCTTCGCCTTGAACGTTGCGCTGTCGAAGCCCGCCAACGATGCGACGCTCGCGGCCAACGGCGCGATCACGGTGCAGCAACCCACATTTCGCCTGGTGTCGCAGGTGCGCCTGTCCGGCCCCCTGCACGTCGGCGACGGTGGCGCGCGCGTCACGCCGCTGCGGATGTCGCTGGCCTCGCGCTACATCGCAGGCGACACCGATCTTCCCTTCGCCTTCGCCGTGAACGGGCCGCTGCGCATCGAAGGCGGTGCGGTGTCGCTCTCGCCCGCGGGCGTTGCCTTGCGCGGGCGCGGCGTGGTGCCGGACTTCGATGCGCGTGCGGCGGTCGCCTATACGCAGGCGGCGATGCTGCATCTCGCGGGGACGCTGGAGCACTGGCCGCAGGAATGGCCCGCGTTGCCGCCACCGATCGGGCAATCGACGTCTCCCCTGCCCTTCGTCCTCGATTACGCAGGACCGGCCGACTTCAGTGCGATCGCGCGCCTGCAGGTCGCGCGCGACGAAACGCGATTCGACGGCCGCTTCCGCCTGCCCGACGTGCTCGCATGGATCGATGCCGCGAACGCATCGCCCTTGCCGCCGCTGGCGGGCCGACTCACGACGCCCCGCCTGGACATCGAAGGCGCCATCCTGGAAGGCGTCGACGTGCGCTTCGAAGATCCCTCGCTCGCGTCGCCATGAGTGCGTTCGCAGACACCCTGCTCGCGTGGTTCGACGTCTCCGGTCGCCACGACCTGCCCTGGCAACATCCGCGCACGCCGTATCGCGTGTGGCTGTCGGAAGTGATGCTGCAACAGACGCAGGTGCGCGTCGTCATTCCGTATTTCGAACGCTTCCTCGCCGCGTTTCCCGATGTGCGCGCCCTCGCGGCCGCGTCGCTCGATGAAGTGACGGCGGTGTGGTCGGGCCTGGGTTACTACGCACGTGCACGCAACCTGCATGCGGCCGCGCAAGCCTGCGTGCAACGGCACGACGGCGACCTGCCGCGCGACCTCGATGCCTTGATGGCGCTGCCCGGCATCGGCCGCAGCACCGCGGGCGCGATCCTCTCGCAGGCCTGGGGCGATCGCTTCCCGATCCTCGACGGCAACGTCAAGCGCGTACTCGCACGCGTGCACGGCATCGAAGGCTGGCCCGGACTGCCTGCGATCGAAAAGCAGATGTGGCGCATCGCGGAAGCGCAACTGCCCGACGCGCGCATGGCCGACTACACGCAGGCGCAGATGGATTTCGGCGCGACGCTCTGCACGCGTGCCGATCCCGCCTGCGTGCTGTGCCCCTTGCAACACGCGTGCGTCGCGTTGCGCGACGGGCGCGTGGACGAACTGCCCACGTCCAAGCCCGGCAAGCCGCTGCCCGAACGTCGCGCGTTGATGTTGTGGATCGAAGACGCCGCCGGCAACGTGCTGATGCAACGCCGACCGCCGACCGGCATCTGGGGCGCCTTGTGGTCGCTGCCCGAGCATGCGGATTACGATGCGGCGCGCGCGTGGTTCGCCACGCAAGTGGATGCCGACTTCGATGCCGCCGAACCGCTTGCGCCGATCGCGCACGGATTCACCCACTATCGGCTGCACATCCAACCCTTGCGCTGGCGCGCGACGCTGCCCTTGCGCGCGGCAAGCGATAATGCCGAAGCACTCCGCTGGATCGGCCGCGACGCCCTCGCCTCGCTCGGTCTCCCATCGCCGATCCGAAAACTCCTGGAAGCCTGAAATGCCCCGCACCGTGTTCTGCATCGTCGACCAGGTCGAAACCGACGGCCTCGACTTCGTCCCCTGGCCCGGCCCGCTGGGCAAGCGCGTGTTCGAATCGGTGGGCAAGCCTGCGTGGCAACGCTGGCTCGCGCACCAGACCATGCTGATCAACGAGAACCGGCTGTCGCCGCTCGACCCCAAGCATCGCGCGATGCTCGAGGTGGAGATGGAGAAGTTCCTGTTCGGCGGCGGCGCGGCGAAACCCGAAGGCTACGTCGCGCCGGACGCGTGAACCTCAGGTCTTGACCGCGCTCGACGCCTTGCCGGCCTCGCGCGCGGCTTTCATGTCGACCTGGCGGATTTCCTCGATGCGGCAGTTCATGCCGGTGCCGAAGCTCACGCGGTCGAACTTCTCCTGCACGTAGCCCGCGGTGTTGGTGATCAGCATCGTGGCCTTGCCGTTGTCGTAATCCAGGCAGGGGCCGTTGAGCTTCATCAGGTACACCTCGCTCGGGCGCATCGTGAGCAGGATGTGGTTCTCGTCCACCTCCTCCCACCCTTGCGGGCTGAAGTACGGGATCTTCTGCATGGGCTCGCCTGCGTGGGCCTGGTAGAGCGCCAGGCGCTCCGCCCGCGGCATCGACGACGCGCATGCGGCCAGCGAGACCAGCAGCGCCGCGGACAACACCGTTGCCACGTTCCGAATGGTGTTCATGACGTCCTCTCTCCAGTAGGCGGGGCCCGGCTCCGGGCCTCGCAATCGCATCTTGCGCCCGGTGGCAAGCACGCGGGCGCCGCGTCCCACACACCATTCAGCGAACATCCGGCTTGCCCGAACCCGGGCGCGTCCGTATCATGCCGGGCTCGCTGGCCGGGTAGCTCAGTTGGTAGAGCAGGGGATTGAAAATCCCCGTGTCGGGGGTTCGATTCCCTCCCCGGCCACCAGCGATTTCCACGCCTCGCTTGGGTACATGCCCAGGCGGGGCGTTTTCGTTCATGGGTCGCCAGAGCGAGCTCTGTCGACGGCCACATTGATGATCGTGGCCTGCATGACCGCGATCGTTTCGCGTCGCTCACCCTGCTCCCCGACCACCTCGCCCTGGCACACCGTCAGCACGTCCATGCCCGCGGGCGCGACCGTCAGGGCCGCATAGCCGCAAGCGCTGTCGAGCACGCTGGTGATCGCGCCCGCGTGCGTGTCGCCGTGTTGCTGCGACAACGCCGGACGCGGCAACAGCGCAATCCGCACTTCGCCATCGGCGACATGGACGAGTTCCGCTCCCAGGGTGGTCATCAACCCTTGTGCGGCGAAATTCGCACGGATGCGCTGTTGCAGGTCGGACATCGTCGATTCCTCGATCCGGCTTGCCTAATATCACCGCGGCAACTCACGGCCAGCTAACGCCGCACAGTGCACCGTGGCTCGGCACTACGACGCAATGTCGTAACGGCCACTCAGCCGCGCTGCACCATCCCCCCTTCCCCGCACTGAGCCCCGCTTTCCTGTCGTCGACAGGAGGCACGGCCTCGGCCGACCCCGATTCGCACTCCTGCGGCTCGCATTCCAAGGTATCCAATCCAATGAACACCATGAACACCGCCAACACCAAGAACCTCGTCGATACCGCCGCCGCCAACGGCTCGTTCAAGACCTTCGGCAAGGCCCTCGACCAGGCCGGCATGAGCGATACGCTGCGTGGCGTGGGCCCGTTCACCCTCTTCGCGCCGACCGACGAAGCCTTCGAAAAGCTGCCGGCCGGCAAGCTGGAGACGCTCTTCAAGCCCGAGAACAAGCAGGAACTCGTGTCGCTGCTGAACTACCACGTCGTGAGCGGCCGCAAGTTGATGGCCGACATCGGCAAATGGGACCTGGCGAAGACCGTGAACGGCCAGTCCGCTCCGATCAAGATGACCGACGACAAGGTCAGCATCGACGGCGCGATGGTCACCTCGCCCGACATCGCCTCGAGCAATGGCGTGATCCACGCCATCGACAAGGTCAACATCCCGACCAAGCAGTAACTGCCGTCGCGGGTGCGTCAACGGGCGGCGGAGCATTCGATGCTCCGCCGCTTTCGCTCGTTGCGCGGCCGCAAAACAAGGACTCCGAAATGACTTCCCTGATCCCCGCGATCCAGAAGCGAATCCGGCGCACGTATGCCGCCATCTCCGCGCTCTTCCGACCGATCCGCCCGTTCCGTGCGTTCACCCTGCGCGACCTGGAACGCGCGCTCGATTCATCGCGCGAACGCTATCTCACCGCGCCGCCACCGCTGACCAGGCTGCTCTCGCTGGTCAGCGGTGACCTCGCCGTCGCCGTGCGTTATCCGGAACGACGCGGCGGGCCCGACACGATGCGGTCCTTGCATCACTGGAAGACGCGTTACGACCACCTCGATCGCTACCTGCCGCGCGGATGAGGCGTCAGCCCGCGACCGGATGCATCCTGCGCACGCCCGGCACGAGCTGCGCGAGCAAGCCGCAGGCCGCGAGCAACCACACGATCAACGCACCGCTCGGCAGGTCGAACACCGCCGACAGCGCGAGCCCGAGCACGTAACCCGCGATGCCGATGATGTACGCCGCGGTGAGCTGGCGACGTGCACTGCCGCCACCGTTGCCGTTGCGACCGACCGTCGCCAACGCTGGCACGATCAGGCTCGCGAACACGAGGTACACGCCGACGAGCTGCACCGACACGGTGATCGCGAGCGCGAACGCGCCATAGAACGCCAGGCCCGTGAAGTGCTTGCGACGCCACCAGACGAAGGCGAGCAAGGCCGCCGACAACAGGGCCGCAGGCCACAACTGGTCGTAGCTCACCCACAGGATCTGGCCGACGAGCAGGTCCTTGAGGTGTTCGCCGCCCTGCGGGTTGTTCGCGAGCAGCAACAGGCCACCTGTGGCCGCGAGCACGAACAAGGTGCCGATCAAGGGCTCCTGCAGTTTCGGCCAGCGCTTGTCGGTCCACGCGAGCAATGCCGCGCCCGCGAACGCCGCCACCGCCGCGGCGATCTGCACGCCGAAACCGTGTTCGTCCACGCCCAGGTATTGCGCGAGGATCACGCCGAGCGCGGCGACCTGCGCGATCGCCAGGTCGATGAAGATGATGCCGCGCGAGAGCACCTGGCGACCGAGCGGCACGTGCGTGGACAGCACGATCAGGCCGGCGACGCACGCGGGCCCGAGGATGCTGGGATCCAATCCGTCGAGGTTCATTTGGCGGCACCCAGCAGCTTGTCGATCGTGGAGTCGTACAGGCCGAACAGATCCTTCGACTGCGCATCGCCGCCCACCGTGTACGGCAGCACGACGACGGGCACGCCCGTGCGTTCGGACAACCAGTTCGCGGGCTTGGTGTCCTGGTAGGCCGCGCTGATGATGGCGTAGGTACCCGCCGCCTTCGTCGTGGCGATCAGGCTCGACAGGTGTCCGCTGGTCGGCGGCACGCCCGGCTTCGGTTCAAGCGCACCGATCTGCTGCAGGCCGAGCCACGTGTTGAGGTACACCCAGCTGATGTGGTGCACGACGATCTTCTTGCCCTTCAGCGGTGCGGCCTTCGCTTCCCAACGCTTGATGGCGGCCTGCCAGCGCGTGGTGAAGTCGTTGAGGCGCTGCTGGTAGGTCGCGGCGTTCGCCGGATCGAGCGTGGCCAGGCGCGGTTCGAGCGCCTTGGCGATCTTCAGCACGCGATACGGATCGAGCTGCACGTGCGGGTTGCCGCGCGGATGGATGTCGCCGTTGGCGCGGTCGAGTGCAGTCGGGCGTTCGAGCGTGGGCACCTGCTCGCTCGCCATGAAGTATCCGTTGCCACTCGCGACGCGCGAATTGCCCGATTGCTTCAGCAGCTGCGGCAGCCAACCCACTTCGAGTTCGCTGCCGGTGCACACGATCATGTCGGCTTGGCGCACCTTGGCGATCAGGCTGGGCTTGGCTTCGATCTGGTGCACGTCCTGCAATGCGTTGGTGCCGACGCTGAGGTCGACCTTGTCGCCGGCGAGTTCGGTCACCAGTGCGCCCCATTCGGGTTCGCAGGCGAAGACCTTCGGCTTGGCGAAGGCGGGCGCTGCGGCGACGAGGCCGAGCAGGAGGACGCAGGCAAGTTGTTTTTTCATGTTCGTGGACCTTCAGAATTTGTGGGCGCCGTGGGCGCCGAATGCCACCTGGTACTGCAGGCTGATGACGTTGTCGGTGTCGTTCGCGTTGGGTTTGTCGCGACCGAATTGCAGGCGGACCATGCTGAACTCGCTGTTGTGCCAGGCGAGCATCAGGCTGTGGCGGAAGGGGTTGAAGGCGCTGGCGTACGGGCCGTTGTCGTCGGCCCACAGATGGTCGTAGCGGTAGCCGGTTTCCCAGGTGCGGTTGATGCGCCAGATCGCTTCGGCGTAGGCGCCGGTGCGTTGCCCCGACCACGGTTGGTCGAGCGTGGCATCGTTCGGATCGATGTAGGCGCCGTCGCGGTCTTCCCAGAAATATTCGCTGCGCAGCGTGACGCCACCGTCCTTCGTGTTGCCGCCCGGCGCCCACTTCCAGGTGAAGTCGGCGAGGTAGAGCTTCTCGTCGCCGCGGAAACCGTCTTCGCCGCCGTCGGTCTGCGAGCGCAGCATCGACACGCCGGCGAGCCATTCGTTCTCCACGCCGACATCGCCACCCGCATGCGCGAACAGCGTCTTGACGCCCGCGCCCGCGTGGCCCGCGCCACCGCTCGGGAAACGATCGCCACGGAACATCTCGCCGCCGAATTCGAGGAAGACATCCGTCGGCGCGACCCAGCGCACCTGCACGCCGTCGTCGCCGTACTGGTTGCCGAGGAAGGCCTGGTACGCCAACGGCCGATCGGAGAACGCATCGGTGTGCGCGTGGTGGCTGTTGAGGTAACCGATGTTGGAGAAGAAGCGGCCCGCGCGGATCGAGAACCCATCCGGCATCGCCGTGGTGTCGATGTAGGCCTCTTCGAGGCCGACATGGTCTTCGCCATTTTCGGTGCCGACCGAGAGCGTCGCCTGGCCGTAGAACTTGTCGTCGATGTTGGAGGACAGCGCGACTTCGCTTTCGCCCAGCGAGAAGCCCCTGGGAGAGGGACCCGCTTCACCCGCCAGCGGGAAGCCGGCGCGCACGTAGTTGTCGGGGTTGAGCGAGTGCGCGGCGTACATCCCGTTGAGGATCACGCCCATCGCAGGATTGAAGGCGTTGGCGTTGGAGGACGCGCCTGCGGTTTCCTCCGGCGGCGGCGCAGGTTCCTCCTGCGCAACGGCGGTTTCGGGTTGCGCGGCTTCGGGTTGCGGCGGCGCCGCTTGCGCGGTCTTGAGTTCTTCGATTTCGGTGCGCGCTTCCTGCAAGGCTTGTTGCGTGGCGGCGGCGCTCTCCTCGAGCGCCTTGATGCGGGCTTCGAGGGCTTCGACTTTTGCAGCTTCCGCCTTGGCGGCGTCCTGCGCGAAGGCAGGCGTGGACAGCGTGGCGAGGACGGCGCACGCGAGCAGCGTGCGTTTGAATCGGGCGGCGACGGGCGCGCGCACCGACGGGCAATGCGGATTCACTGGAGAACCTCCGGATCGGAAAAAGAAGCAGGAAGGGCTGCATGCGCAGCCGGAATGCTTCAGGCGATCGGAGGTCGGAAGGGAGAGGCGGGAACGCGCGCGACGACCTTGGTCACATCGGCCGGAGGCAGCGCGATGGGCGGAAGTTGGATGAGCGCGAGGGCAAGCGGCGCGAAGGTCGCGAAGGCTGTGCCGCCGCCCGCGCTCCGCGCACCGTGATCGCCCTGCGCCTGGTCGGGGCAAGGCTTCCCGTTGTCGTCGTGGTCCACGTGGTCGTGCACGACGTGCCCGTCATGGGAGGCGACCAGCGAGGCCTCGGCCGCGCGCCCGTCCCCGATGGAGAGCAGCACCGGCCTCACGAGCAGCCCCAGCACCAGCAGCGCCAGCAGGCTGGCGCGGAGGAAACGGCGGAGGCGGCGGACCTTGATCACCTCCCGAGGGTAACGGAGGGGCTTGCGCGCTTACAACGCCCGTAGGTCACCGGGCGCCGTCAGCGCACCAGGCCGAGGCCGCGAAGGCGGGATTCCAGCTGCGCGATCGACTCCCAAGGCAGGAGCTCGGAGTTCCCCCGCTCGTCAGGCGGATTCGACGGCAAGGCATCGGACCAACCACCGCAGCCCACCAGCGGCAACAACGGCCGCTTGTGCAACCACGCCAGGCACACTTCGGAGATCGTGCCCGCGCGTCCGCCGATGACGATGCATGCATCGCCGGCCAGCGCCATCAGCAGGTTGCGCGCATCGCCCATGCCGCAGGGAATGACGACGGTGGCGGGCCAATCCGGCGCGGGCATCTCACCATGCGGAATGATGCTGACCACTTCGCCGCCCGCCTGGAGCGCGCGTTCCGCGGCAACCCTGGTGGCAGGGCTGCCGCATCCACTGACGACGGTGATGCGCAGCCTCGCCATCAATGCGCCCGCTTCCCCTGCGAGCGCGTAAGCGGTCGATCCCGGTTCGGCGCTGCCGAGCACACAGACTTGCGGACGACGATGCGGTGCGGCCATGGCGCGATGCGTCCTTGCGAAGGGGCCCTCAATGCATCACATCGGCGCCATCTTGTCGAACTTCGGCAAGGCCGGATCCACGTGGTCCCACGCGTGTCCGCGCACCGCGTACGTCACCATCTGCGGCCTGTAGCGGCCCGGGTCGTCCAGGCTGGCCGCGTGCACGGTGAAGATGTCCGGCATCGCGGCGAAGGTCATGTACACGGGCGAACCGCAGGTGGGGCAGAACGCGCGCGTCTTGACGTTGCCGCTGTCGGCGACGATGTCCCAACGCCTCGCCTGCCCTTCCAGCGTCACCTTCGCACTCAGGAAGCTCAGGTAGGAGCCATGCCCCGTGCCGCTCTTGCGTTGGCAATCGCGGCACTGGCAATCGTTCATCAGCATCGGCTCACCGGTGATCGCGTATCGGATCGCACCGCAAGCGCATCCGCCGGTGTACGCCTCGCTCATGCCTTCGCTCCCGCGCGCGCCGGACGCCGCACCGCGCGCACCTTGCCGGTCTTGCCGCCGCCGCAATAGAACAGGTCGCCGCCATCGGATTCGAGCCCGCTGACGTTGATGCCCTGCGGCAGTTCGAGGCTTTCGATCACGCGCCCGGTGTGCGGATCGATGTGGCGCAGTTCGCTGTCGTCGCCTTCCCAGGTGCCGTGCCACAACTCGCCGTCGACCCAGGTCACGCCGGTGACGAAGCGGTTGGATTCGATGGTGCGCAGGATGGCGCCGGTTTCGGGATCGATCTGGTGGATCTTGCGATCGCGATACGCACCGACCCACAGGCTGCCTTCGGCCCAGGCCATGCCCGAGTCGCCGCCCTGCCCCGGCCCGGGAATCGACGCGACGACGCGCCCGCTCGCAGGATCGATCTTGTCGATGCGCGCTTCGGCGATCTGGTACAGGTGCGTGCCGTCGAACGCCGTGCCTGCGTCGGCGGCATGCGCGAGCGTGCGCACGACCTCGCCGCTGGCCGGATCGAAGGCGATCACGTTCGCGCCCGTGGCGGCCCATACGCGCGTGCCGTCGTAGGTGACGCCGGCGACGTTCGGCGTGTCGCCGAAGGGGCCGTACTCGCGCACGACTTCCGCGGCGCGGGTGGGGGTCTTGCTCGCCTGGACTGTGTTGTTCATTGCTTGGCTCCGATTGGCGCGCGTGGCGGCGCCGTGGGAACGAATCTACTCAGGCGGCAGCGCGGCAGGGAGTAACAAGATCGTCGTGAATCCCGTCAGCGGCGGCGCCAGCCAGCGCTGCGCGCGGGCGCGGCCGATCGAACGCACCTGCCCGGCTGCTTCCAGTGCGACCAGTGCGCGTTGGATCGTGCGCTGGCTGTCGCCGAGCGCGAGTGCGAGGGCCGAGGTCGACCAGGGCGCGCCATCGCCGAGCAGCGCGAGCAGCGACGCTTGCTCGCCATCGATGGGCGGCACCAGCACCGCGACCTTGCGCCCGTCGCGGGG
>Ga0074049_10090867_pt1 | contig 11058 bp, 12 predicted proteins | sample SoimicmetaTmtLPC_FD_74463 | JGI IMG/M metagenome (GOLD analysis project Ga0074049, IMG submission 74463) | Soil and rhizosphere microbial communities from Centre INRS-Institut Armand-Frappier, Laval, Canada - Soil microcosm metaTmtLPC... | ecosystem: Engineered > Artificial ecosystem > Soil...
CCCTGTGCGGACGTTCCCCATGATGGTTCCATCATCTGCGCCAAAGTTTGCGGCCCGCAACTCGGGCCTCGTCCTCGACCTACTTCGGGCCTGACGCAGGCGGCGGGTGCCGGGGCGCGTGAGGCCTCCGTCAGGAACGGATCAAAGCTGGGAGCGTCGCGTCCAGCGACGGTTTCCGTGCCTGCGGCACCCAACCTCGCGATCCGCGGATTCCGCTCCACGTAGACGTGGATGGGCGCTCCGGTTATCGGCTCCTGCTCACATCTTGCTCACGACGGAACGACACCGCATGCCACAGGACGACACGGGACGACACGGGATGACACAGGACGACACGTACACGTGGGATCCGTGCCTGGGCGCAGCAACCTTAGGATCCGGTGCCCGAAAGGGCATGGGGGTTCGACTCCCCCCTCTCGCACCCCTCCTGACCTGCGGATCTTCATTCCTGGCGCCTTCCTCCGACGGTGCCGGAAATGGCCGTTTTGCTCACACATGCTCAGGATCGGTTGTGAGCGCCAGCCGCGAGAAGCTTGGAGCCGAGACCGCCCCTTGGATACGGGCAGTCGAGGGCCTCAGTCGACAGCGGCACAGAATGGCGGCCACCACCGGGCACCGGAAACGTACTGGCGGCGTTGCTGCCAAGCGTCTTTGAGCCCGTGGGCTGCGAACCCAACTGCGAGGAGCCACGCCGGTCCGGTGACACCCGCCGCAGCGATCACCACGAGTCCCATCGCGATCCCAATCTCCAGGGCGATGACGGTCCACCGTCCGTCGGCTACCGCGAAGCCGACATAGACGGCCGCGATCACAGCGAGTCCGACGGCATAGACGGTCGCTGGATCGAGCCACCAAAACCCCAGTGGCGACGCGACCTGAATGACGCCCACGACGACTCCCCAAGTGATGGCCGCTCGCAACGACGGCTTCTTGCCATGGGGAATACCTGGTCGGACCACACTCACAGCCAGATCCCAGCGAGCGAGCGGGCAAGGCGAACCCGCCGCTTGCCTGCCGGACCGCAACCGAGCGCCAAGAGGGTCGAGGAAGCTAGGCGTCGCCGTCACGGAAGGCCTGGTGCAGCACCAGTAGCTTCGCGATGCCCTTGAGCTCGAAGGCGCCGACCTCAACGAGGCGGAAACCGCTCGGCGTGATGTGGCGCAGAACGTCCTCCCCGACGAACACCTGATCCGGCCCGGCTTGCGACGCGATACGCGCCGCGATATTGACTGTCCGGCCGAAGTAATCGCCCTCATCGTAGATCATCGGACCAGCATTCACGCCGACATGCGCCGGCGGCAGACCCTCAGGATGGACGCGATCCACAATCTCGAGTGAGGCCATCACGGCGTCGTTCGGATCCTTGAAGTGGAAGTGGACGCCGTCACCCAGCATCTTCACGACGGCACCACGGTGCAGCGAGGCAATCTCGTTGACCAGCTCAGCGAGCTTGAGGGACACCCGCGCGGCCACCTCGTCCCCCGACTGCTCGGTCAGCGTCGTGTAGCCCGAGAGGTCCGCGAACACGCAGGCTTCGACGTGCCGAGGTTCCCTCCTGTGCACGCCCGCATCCTCGAGCGCGGTCTCGACATGCTCGAAGAGGTGCCCCGTCTCGAACACCTCGGAATGACGCCTGAAGAGCCAGCCGAGAAGGTCTTCTCCGGATCGCCCCGCCCGGACGCCGACCTCTCTGAGCGCCGCCTCGAAGGCTTCGTTATCGCGGAGGCCGCGTCGGCGGAACGGCTCCTCGATCGAGTGGTGGAGGTAGTGGCTTTGGAACTGTGCGATCCGTCGAGCGTTGTCGCCCCACACGCGGGCCAGGCGCAGGACTTCGCCTTCGCTCACGCCGGCGCCGACGAGCACGGGGATGAACTTGAGGAGACGCAGGTCCTCCTCTCGCACGTACTCTTCGGGTGTCGGGCGCGGCAGCCCGAACGCGACGTAGATGCGTTCAAGGGTCGGGTATGGGATCGCGATCTCCTCGCTCACCTCGGAGAAGGTGCGGGCCGAACGAGGTGGACGTCGCCCTCCGAACTCGACGTACCCGAGGGTCAGATCCCCTGAGGCGAGCGCATCAGCGACGGCAGCCGCGTCGATGCCGGTCGCCTCGAGACTGAGGACGAAGCGGGCTCGCAGCACGTCTCGCCGCTGATAGGTCCCGTCCTCGGGCTCGAGGATGCCCACGCGGGCGAGCAGTCGGATCTTGTCTGGAGTCGCCCCCACACGATCCGCGACCTCATCCTCGGTGAGTCGGTCACCGCTCATCGTCGAGCCTGAACGTCGGCGTCGGCCGTCCTGCCGGAGACCCTCGGTCTCACGTCACGTACAAGGTCGGATCTGCCTCGAAGGCGTCGTGGCACGTCTGCGAGCAGAAGTAGTACGTCTTCCCCTCGTACTCGATCGTCCCGGCAGCCTCTTCACTGTCGATGTTCATCCCGCATACGGGATCCGTCACCATCGCCATACGATTCTCCTCTACATGCGCTCGGAATCCTTCTCGACGAGTCCACCACGGCCCTCGAGGTCCGGATCGATTCGGCCCGCGATGTAGGCAGCATCGTCGTTCACGAATCCGATGAGCGCCGACCCCCGCGTGTGCTGCCAGGTGAGCCCGACGAAGAACAGGCCGGAAGCGTCGGTCATCCCGCGTCGATGGACGATCCGGTCACCCGCTCCCTTGACACCGGGGACATCGATCCAAGAGAAGTCGGATCGATACCCCGTCGCCCAGACGATCGCGTCGACGTCTTGGTCGCTGCCGTCCTCGAACAGGGCGCGCCGCCCGACGGCCTTCGTCAACCGCCCTCTCAGCGTCACGCCGGAGCGCCGGAGCCTTCTCGCACTGGATCCGATGAGCACGTCGCGTTTGGCCAACCTCCGACCGAGTCTTGAATCGGTACTGACCTTCATGTATCCGACCCCGGTCAGCCACCAGAAGAGGTCCTTGCCGAGCAGACGTTGCGGGAGCGAAGGGACTCGCCGGCCTACGGCAAGATCCACCTTCCGGGTCGCGGCGAGCTCCTCGGCGATCTGGAAGCCGGAGTTGCCTCCCCCTACGACGAGCACCTGACCATCGGGTAGTTGAGCCGGGCTTCGATAGTCCGCGCTGTGGATCTGCGTGACCCTATCGTCCAGGTCACCGGCGGTAGGAGGTAAGAAGGGAACCTGAAAGGGACCGGTCGCGACGACGACGTTGCGCGCCGTGAATCCCTCGTCCGCGGTCGCTGCCAGGTACTCATCACGCTTCGTGAGAGACGTGACCCTGGCGTTGAGCCGTACCGGAAAGTCGAACGCCGATGCGTAGGCCTGGAGGTATGCGGCGACGTCGTCCTTGGCCGGGTACGTGTCCCTCGGCAACGGAAAGGCCATCCCCGGAAGGCTGCTGTACTGCGCGGGGGTGAAGAGCGTGAGCGAGTCCCATCGGGACTTCCACGCGTAGCCGATCTCCGGGCCGGCATCCAGGATCACGAAACGCAGTCCACGCCGAGCGAGGTGATAGCCGATGGCGAGGCCGGCCTGGCTGCCACCGATGACGACGACGTCGAACGAGGGCGCTCCGTTCCCGGGGGTCATGTCGCCATCTCCCCGGGATCACGCCGAGACACGTCGAAGCTGAACATCATCCCACTCTGGGCATGCTCGGCGATGTGGCAGTGCGCCATCCACAGGCCCGGGTTCGAGACGTCGAGCAGGATGTCCACGGTCGCCCCCGCGGGGACGAGAACGGTGTCTTTCCAGACCAGGTTGGACTCCGGCTCGCCGCCACGCGACAGCACGAGGAAGCGACCTGCTCCGTGAACGTGGAACGGATGGTGCATCGGGTGATCGGACTCCATCTCGTTCACGAGCCGGATCTTCACCCGGTCGCCCACGGTGAACGCCCATGTGATGGCCCCGTTCTCGGCCCCGGTCTCCCGGTCGATGAGCATCCATCTCATATTGCTGGGCTCTGATGCACGGTTGATCTCCGGCATCAGGTCTTCCCATTCGAGTCCATCGCTCTGTTCGTGTGGGCCGTCTTCGTCATGAACAGCCTCTTCATGCGGCTTCGGTGCGGACGCCGGCACGGCATCTGCAGGCACCAGCTTCATCCCGCATTTCGGGCAGGTTCCCGGCTCCGAGGACGTGACTTCCCGGTGCATGGGACAGGCGTAGGAGGCCGGAGTCGGCTCCTCAGAACGCACCGGAAGCAGCTGCATCCCGCATTTTGGGCAGGTTCCCGGCTCCGAGGACGTGACTTCTGGGTGCATGGGACAGGCGTAGGAGGTCGCCGGCGCGACGTTGTCCCCGTAGAGGAGCGGCATCGAGGCCACGAAGGCGAGCACCTTGTCCGGCGGCCGCCCGATGTCGGCATCGATCGATCGATGCTCGACCGTCAGCTGGGGATCGACACGCAGGGCCTCGAATGACTCAGCGGCGGCGGCGGCGGTCGCGTTTCCCGAAACCGAGAACGCGCCGAGATCGTAGACGTGATCCGGAGTGCGATGCTCGAGTCGCACCTCACCCGGGTCGTCGAACCTCACGTCGACGACCGCCCGCTCCGAGGGAGCCAGCATCACCTCGTCGATGAACGTCTCGCGTTCGTAGCGACCGCTGTCACCACCGACCAGCTTCATCCGAGCACCGGGCAACGCGAAGTTGAAGATCCGCGTGTTCGCCGTGTTCACGAGATAGAGGCGTACGACCTCTCCCACCGTCGCCTCGCCCGAGAACTCACTCTCGCCGTTGATCAGCATCACGTTCCCGAACCGCCCCATCGCGGTGTAGTTGGGCCCCGCACGGTGGAATGGCGCGATCTGGCCATCCTCGACGAGCAGATCGTCGAGGGTGATGCTCAGCTGGCGGTCGACGGGAGGCCAGTACGACGGGTCGGCCGGCTCGACGATGATCGTCCCGTACAGGCCCATCTCGAGGCCGAAGTCCTCACGGATATGTGGGTGGTACCAGTAGAACCCGGCATCGGGGAACTGCACCTTGTACGTGAACGTCCCGCCGATCGCGATCGGTGACTGGGTCTCGTGCGGGACGCCGTCGTAGCGGTTTTCCAGCCGTAGCCCATGCCAGTGGACCGTCGCCTCGACATCACCGTCATTGGTCACCTCCACGGTGATCTCCGATCCCTGATCGACATGCAGGGTGGGACCGGGGATCGAGCCGTTGTACCCGAGCATCCGGAGTTCGGAGTCCTCCAGGCGCTTGCGCACTGGCTCGATGCGAAGCTCGAATCGGTCGCCGTCGTGGAGTCGGATGAGCTGCGGACGCGCCGCGTCTGAGAGTCCAGTCGTCTCAGTCGTGAACAGGTCGTCAGGCCTCGCGGGATCCTCGTTGACCCGGTGGGTAGGTCCGGATACGCGTTCCATGTGAGTTCCCCCCAGGCTTCGCTCCGAACTCTCTCGGATGTCCGTTTGAGGCTAGACCGAGCAAGCATGGTTCCGGCAACAGGTCCGAGCTGGCATCCGCGGCACCCTTGGATCGATGGAATTCCCCTCTGGCCCGGCCCTGCATCGGAGCCGGGTCTTCGCCCTTGCTCGTCAGCCTACGTCCTGCCAGCAACCCGCACCCGGTTTCGTCCTGCAGGCGGCCCACCGCGAGCGGCCGGGAGATGTCAAGAACGACGGGAAGTCGGTCGCCGCCGGACTCAGTGCGGGGCTGGCATCGGATCGCGCCGGCGGCCCGGGAACGAACGCCTTCCTAACATGGGGCCATTCGGTCCTGGTCTCTCCTTGGCGATGGAGGAGTCGTTTCGTGACGGAACCGACATCCAGATACGCGAGCGAAGCCTCGAGACCAGCACTTCGGCGAACACCTGATCGACTGCGAGGAGGACCGGACCCCTCGGGGGTGCTCGTCGGCATGCTGCGCGAGGCCGAGAGGCGGTAGCTCACTCCTCGTCGAGGATCGACTTCATCTCGAGACGGTACTTCCTCGCCGATATCTCGAAGACCGTGATCACCTCCCATACCAACCACTCCAACGAGTTCACCGACTCGCGGAGGGGGAATTCCTCGATGACGTTCTCGAGCCACTCCATATGGCCGATCCGATTCCTCTCCCACTTGGTCACCCAAGCCACTTCCCGGGGGTCGATAGGCGCGTCCAGGAACTCGTCGGACGCCGGCAAGACCTCACGGCGGGCCTTGTGGACTCGGGCGATCGCATCGGAGATCCGCTGCGGCGTCGGTCTTACCACGCGTGGAAACTCTTTTTCCCAACCGCTCATCGCTGGCCCACCCATCCCAGGCTTCGTCGGCTCGAACCCGTCGCATCTGTAATGGATTCTCGACCGTGTTTGGCGTTCCCCTTGCCGATGTCGTGGTATCGCCGCCTGTCGGAGCGCCTGGACGCTCTCGGGCCGGCTCCACGTGCCGAGCTGCACTTCGCCGAGCTCTTGATCGCCTGCGAGGAGGATCGGACGCTCCGGGCGGTGCTGGTTGGCATGTTGCGATAGACCTAACCGCCGAGGAACTCGAGCCGTACCTTGTGAGTGTCGTGGGCAGGCGGGAGCTATGGAAGGCATGGGCGGCGGCCGGTTGGGTGCCAACCCCTCGGGTGAGTGAAGGCTAGGAGACCGTGAACGTCTCCTTGGACTCCGTCGTGAAGTCGATCGCTGTGTACTGTACCCCCGGCTCGAGGTCGATCGTGAGGAACACCGACTCGCCCGCCGGGATCGTTTGCATTCCCCCGAGGAAGGTCACGAGCGGCTCGCCCTGATACCCGCTTCCGAACCATCGGTCGGCGCCCTTGACGCCTTTGCCAGGCGCGAACGTGACCAACGAAGGGTCATGGCGTGAGTGCTCGGCCGCCGCTGGGCGGCTATGAGAACGGACGTTCGAGTCGTCCCCTGGCGCATGAGTGGGCTTGAGTTTCCGACTCCACCGCGGGGTACGATTGTTCGAGTAGTCCAGTTGCTCCAAGGGAGGGAACGTAGAGTGGGAGATTCGAGCCGTTCGTTGTGGTGATGACGTGAGTTGCTCATGATCAACACTGTGCGAAGACGTGCCGCCCAGATCTCGGCCACGTTCCTCCTGACCGGGATCCTGGTGGCTCTTCCGGGGGCCGATGCCGCCTTTGCCGCGGCACCGACGATCAGTTCGTTCTCGCCCACGAGCGGGCCCGTCGGGACCTCGGTAACGATCCACGGCCAGAACTTCAGCGGTCCCAACGTGACGAGCGTGACCTTCAACGGCACGTCTGCGACGTTCACGATCGACAATCCGCAGAAGATCACGGCCACAGTGCCAGCGGGCGCGACCACGGGTCCGATCGCGGTAATGAGCCCGGACGGCACCGCCACGAGCTCGACGAACTTCACCGTGACGGGGGCGGGAGCGCCAACAATCACATCGTTCAACCCGACGAGCGGGCCCGTCGGGACGTCGGTCCAGATCAACGGGACGAACTTCACCGGGGCCACAGCGGTCTCGTTCAACAACATGATCGCGCCGGGCTTCACCGTGAATGGTGCGGGGACGAGGATCACGGTCGCGGTTCCGACCGGGGCGACCACGGGTCCGATACGCGTGACGACGCCAAGTGGCACCGCGACGAGCTCGACGAATTTCACCGTGACCGTGGTGGTTGTCCATCCACGGGCGATCACGCTGAACCTGGTCAGACACCTCGTCGCTCGAGGCACCGTGACGGCGACCGATGGGTTCGCTGCCTGCACGTCGGACGTGAGGGTCAAGATCCAGCGGCGTCGTGCAGACGGCAGCTGGCGAACGGTGGGGACCGACCAGACGAACGACTCCGGCGGCTATCGCGAGCGGATTCCAGACCGGGTTGGGCTCTACCGGGCGGTCGCGGTGCGCGAGTCGCTGAGTGGTGGCGCGGACATCTGCGCGCGCGACCGGTCACCCACGGTTCGGCACCGCCACTAGCCTCAGGCGGCACCACTGCTGAACGGCTCCCCGGTCACCGGGGGAAGCCGTTCCGGAGTGGAGTCTCCCGGCCTTGATGTCGTGTCCCACTGCTGGATCGTCTGGACGCGCTCGGTCCCGCTCTCCGCGCCGAACTTCTCCACGTGCTGATGCTGCCCGACTTCGAGCGAGCCGACCGGATCGGAGAGTTCTGAGGCTACCCGCAGAGCCGCACCTTCGCCGAGCTGCTGATCGACTGCGAGGAGGACCGGGCGCTCCGAGCGGTGCTCGTCGGGATGCTGCGAGAAGCCAGCTGAGTCTTCTCGGTCACTGGGCGCACCTGAAGCCCGCGCGGCATGGCGAACCCGCAATCTAGGTCGAGGAACCGCATCCGCTCGCGGCCGGGGTTGTCGGCGTCCATGAGCGCCTGGAACATCTTCCCGATCGGCCGGCCCTCGACGCCTCAGGGCGTGACGGTGAACGGCCGCATCATGTCGTTGTCCTCGTGCTCCACGATGTGGCAGTGGTAGACGTAGTCCTGTGGCGCCGTCACTGCGCTCGGCAGCTCGAACTTCGCCCGGATCGTGGTGAAGTATCCGGGGTTCGCCTTGACCGTGTCCTTGAACCCCCGCTCATCTGGTGTCGGCGGGAGCATCGGACCGGTGGCGAACCGTGCTGGGTCGTGCCCGCCGGAGACGCCGGGCGCGCCCGCGACCTCGAATTCTTCCTCGTAGGCCTCGACATCGAACGGGGTTCGTCCGACCACTTGGAAGGTGACCAGATGCATGTGCATCGGATGGGTGTCTCCGGTGAGGTTCACGAACACCCAGTCCTCCACGGCCCCGACCCTCGGGGTCTCGGTCGTCGGTGCGTCTCCGAAGTGCACGCCGTTCAGGTTCAGGAACCAGCTGGGCTCGTCGATGTCGATCTCGTTCAGCGTGATGAACCGCGTCGTGGTGGGATCGCGCAGATCGGCGGCCCGACCAGGCAGGTTCAGGGGGACGGAGGTCGGTCCCGCATCGGTCACGGTCGTGCCCACGCGGATCTGCATCACCTGCGGCAGCGATGGCGCCGGCGACACGACCGGCATCTTCGGGTTGTGGTTCTTCAACACGAGCGTCTGACCGGCGAATTTGCTGAAGTCCACGAGCACGTCCGCCCGCTCGGCCGGAGCCAACACGAGGCGGCTTACCCGCACCGGTTTGTCCCACATGCCTCCCTCGGCGCCGATCTGCCACAGGGCCGCAGGGCCGACGTCCAGGGTCAGGATCCTCGCGTTGCATCCGTTCAGGATCCGGAACCGGTACATGCGTGGCTCGACGTCGAGAAACGGCCAAACCTTGCCGTTCACGAGCATCGTGTCGCCGAAGTACTCGCCGATCCATGTCGCGCCAGGGATGCCGCTCGTCGGATACAGGAACGTCCCGTCGGGCTTGAAGAGGCGATCTTGGATCACGAGGGGGACCTCGTAGGGGCCGCCGGGGATCCCGATCGGGTTCGGCTCGTGGCCGGTGTCGTACTGGTCCCGGAGGATGTAGGCGGCGGCGAGCCCGGCGAAGACGTTGAGCCGCGTGGTGCCGAGGCCGTGGTCGTGGAACCAGAGCAGCGACGCCGGCATCTGGGGAAGCTGGTTGGTGTAGTGGACCTTCTGTGTCTGGCCCGGACCGAATCCATCGGGGGTCACCGCGGGGTTGCCATCGCTGTCGGCCGCGACGAATCCCCCGTGCAGATGGGTCATCAGGCGGACCTCGTTACCGAGCGGCGTGAGCCTGCTATCGACTGGGATCCAGTCCGGGTACGTCTTAGGCAGGTTGTGGGTGAAGCTCACGTCGAGCGGCGTACCGGCCTGAGCCACGACCGCCATCCCGAACGACCCCGACTGTCCCGCGAGCCCGAAGCCGTCGTCGTAGGCCCACAGCGGTGTGAGCGGGAGCTGCGGGTGCAACCGACGCGTGATCTCGGTCTGGGTGAAGGAGTACTGGTTCGGTCCGCTCTGAGCCGCGACGACGATGCCGCTGCCGGGGAGCGGAACAGGTTGAACGTACTTCGCGAGCTTGCCGCCCGGGGCGGCATGCGCCACAGGGATCCGCGACGCCCACGGAACGGCTAGAGCGGCCCCCGCCCCCACGCCGTACTGCAGAAAGCGTCTGCGTGTGATCGGCCGCATCTCGTCCTCCCTCTTGAAACGGCCCTATGCGGCACTTATATCCCTCGCGAGATAGGCGGGGCAATACGGCGAAGTGACGAGCGAAGATCATTGCGGCACCGGAGCCCGCGCCGCACGGCGAGCCGGCGCCTCAAAGGAGCCCTTCCCGGCATGGACCGCCGTGGGCGTCACCGCGCTCTACGAGCCGGAGGCGATCGTCGAGATCTCCGTCCGCGCGCTCGTGCCCTGAAACCAGCGTCGCTGACCTATTGCCCACAGGGCGACGAGATCGTGCATTGGGGCGCGTCCGGGGGCCGTGTCCCGCCCCTGGATCACGCTGACCTGCGTGTGAGGACTGTCCCTGTCGCCCTACGTCGGGACCCGCATGGCGGCCTCAGCGGCCTCCATCGAGCCGTAGTCAGCCACATGAACGATCCGACGCCCTTCGAAGGTGAACACGCTGAACGCGGAGTCGAAGTCGGGCGCTCGTGCGGCTACGAGCACCCGTGTAGGAGTCGAGCGAAGTTCATCGAAGGTGACCCTGATGCCTGACTCCATGCGGCCGCGGAACATATCGAAGATGTCCTCGCGATTCTCGCAGTGCGGTCCGGCAGGGTCGGAGTTCATCCAGACCGCCTCCTCGGCGTAGATCTCGCCAAGCCGGTCGAAGTCGCTCCGATCGTAGGCGTCCATCGTGTCGAACATGAGGCGCATCGTCTCCTGCGCGTCCATCGGTCACCTCCAGCGCCGCGACCAGTCTTCCACGGATGCGGGCGCCCTAGGCTCCGGGGTATGCGACCAGACGAGCTGGAGCGCCGTCTCCGAGCCCGCCTCGACGCCCTCGGCCCCGCTCCCGGCGCCGACCTGTTCCACGTCCTGATGCTCCCCGACTTCGAGCGAGCCGACCGGATCGGAGGGTTCTGGGGCTACCCAGAGAGTCGCGCCTTCGCGGAGCTGCTGATCGACTGCGAGGAAGACCCGACGCTCCGGGCCGTGCTCGTCGGGATGCTGCGGGACGGGGACTGAGGTTCCTCTCGGCCATCGGGCGCACCA
>Ga0074049_13190801_pt1 | contig 10824 bp, 13 predicted proteins | sample SoimicmetaTmtLPC_FD_74463 | JGI IMG/M metagenome (GOLD analysis project Ga0074049, IMG submission 74463) | Soil and rhizosphere microbial communities from Centre INRS-Institut Armand-Frappier, Laval, Canada - Soil microcosm metaTmtLPC... | ecosystem: Engineered > Artificial ecosystem > Soil...
CCGGGATGATCGCGCCGCGCGTGGGCACGACCGAGCCCACCGTGGCACCGATGCCCAGGTGCACGTCCGGCATCACCGCCACCCACGGGCCCACGAAGGGCAGCGACGCGATGTTGCGCAACTGCGCTTGCGCCTGGGATTCGAGCGGCACGCCGCGCACCCAGCCCTTGATCGGCGTGGCGCCTTCGGCGTGGAGGAATTCGAAGTGGTTGCTCATGGTGTTGTCTCGCTGCTCGATTGTCGCTCCGGAGCGCGCAAACAAAAACGCCTCCGGAATGGTGTCCGGAGGCGTGGGTTCGCTCATCCGGAAGTCGGTGGCCGACTTCCGGGAAAGGAAAGGTCAGCCGTGGGGTGCGCCGATGCGGGGCGCCAGATACGCGCGCAGGTGCCGCCGCGCGATGCGCGGAGCAGGTTTGCGTGCGTTGTCGATGGCGCGTGGCATGCGGGCGGGCCGAAGTCAGGTGTGTCGAAGGGCGCGCACGTTAACGCTGCATTTCGCAATGTGCAAGCGATATCGACGAGCGGTGCGCTGCGCACGATTGTCGGTGTCGCGTGAATCGCGTCGTGCTCACGTAAGGCGTCGCAGGCTCCCGTCGCCGAGCATCCCGCCTACAGGGAACTGGAACGATGCGAACGACTTTGTACTTTTCCCTCCTTGCGATGCTGGCGGCCACTGCATGCGCACCGCGCGGGCAACTCGCGACACCGCAATCCACCGGTCCCAATCCCACCTTGCCGGAACCCGACAAGGCCCTGGTGCCCACGGTGAAGATCGCGCCCGTGGTCGGTTGGAAGGCCGGCGAGATGCCGACGCCCATGCAAGGCCTGCGCGTGCAGGCCTTCGCCACGGGGCTCACGCATCCGCGTTGGTTGTACGTGCTGCCCAACGGCGACGTGCTGGTGGCCGAAACCAACCGGCCGCCGACGGACGATCCGCAAGACAATCCCGTCCGCAACGCCTTCATGAACCACGCCTTCAAGAAGGCAGGTGCTGACGTCGAGAGCCCCAATCGCATCTCGCTGCTGCGGGACACGGACGGCGACGGTGTCGCGGAGACGAAGACGACCTTCCTGGCGAACCTGTACTCGCCCTTCGGCATGGCGCTGGTCGGCGATCGCTTCTTTGTCGCCAACGCCGACGCCCTCGTGTGGGTGCCCTACAAGCCCGGCGAAATCCGCATCGCTGCAAAGCCGACGAAACTCACCGACCTCCCCGGTGCACCGCGCAACCACCACTGGACCAAGAGCCTGGTGGCGAACGCCGACGGCACGAAGCTCTACGTGGGCGTGGGCTCCAACAGCAATGCAGCCGACCACGGCATGGAGATCGAGGCCAATCGTGCGGCCATCCTGGAAATCGATGCGTCGAGCGGTGCCGCGCAGGTCTACGCCAGTGGCCTGCGCAATCCCGTCGGCCTCGCGTGGGCACCGGGAACGCAGACCTTGTACGCCGTCGTCAACGAACGCGACGAACTGGGCAACGACCTCGTGCCCGATTACCTGACCTCCGTGAAGCGCGGCGCGTTCTACGGTTGGCCGTGGAGTTACTACGGCGCACACGTGGACACGCGCGTCACGCCACCGCGGCCCGACATGGTCGCCAAGGCGATCCCGCCCGACTACGCACTCGGCCCGCATGTCGCTTCACTTGGTTTGACGTTCGCATCGGGCGACAAGTTGCCCGCCGCATTGCGCAACGGCGCCTTCGTCGGCCTGCACGGTTCGTGGAATCGCGATCCGCCGTCCGGCTACAAGGTGGTGTTCGTGCCGTTCGCGGGCGGCAAGCCTGCGGGCAACGAAGTCGACGTGCTCACCGGCTTCCTCGATGCGCGGGGCAAGGCGCACGGACGTCCCGTGGGCGTGGCGATGGCGAAGGACGGCGCACTCCTCGTCGCCGACGATGTCGGCAACGTGGTGTGGCGGGTGTCGCCGCCCTGATCAGGCGATGACTTGCGGCGTTGCTTCGAAGCGTCGCGCGTAATCGCGCTCCTGCGCGACGCGTTCCACTTCGGAAGCGGCCAGGCCAGGCGCGGCATACACCGCGTAGGCAATCTCGCCGTTGCGCTCGCCGACGTGGTGCAGGGAATACCGCGAGTGGCCGCCGCCGGTGCTCGGGGGGTAGTGCTTCGGAGGCGAGGCGCCATCCATGTCCAGTTCGCTGTTGTCCACCGCGCCACCGACAAAGAGGGCTCGCATGCGCTACTCCCGAGTGAAATGATTCGGAAACATCCTCGGCCAAGCGGCGTTGCGAACGTGTCGAACCGGCGGTAAGCGCCGGTCCGGCACGTGTGTTGCATCGATCAGGCGACGACGCCCATGCGACGGCTGATGAAGTAGTAGGCGAGGTTGCCCAGGCCCGTCACGCCGGCGAGCACCGCGATCACGCCCGGGGTCAGTTCCTGCCAGCCGGCCGCCTCGATCATGCCGAAGCCCGCGCCCACGGCCAGCAGGGTGATGCCCCAGCGCAGCGAACTGTGCCGCTGGCGCAGGTCTTCGCCCGCCATGATCGAACGGACGAGCTCTTCCGAACCGTTGGCGCCGATCAGCGCGCGTCGGGTCCGCGCATCGACCACGACCTTGATGACGTAGGCGATGCAGAGGAAGAAGGTGATGGGGATCAGGAGTTCGAAGTTCATGGTGGTGCTCCGGGGTGGCTCGGTTCGGTGGTCGGCAGATCGCCGGGTTCGGTGGAGTTGATACGGGGTCCGCGGGGCCGGTTGCACCCGGGCCCGACGAAAGGCCGTTGCAACCGATCGCGCCCCCGGCGTATCCAGACCCCACATGGATGGAGGAGCGACGCTGCTGGAGACCCTGCCCGCGACCGCGATGCCGGGAGCCGATGCGCCCGACCGAACGGTCGAGCGCGCGGCCGACCGTGCGCTGGCGGAGGCAGTCCTGGCCAACGCGCCGGGGGCCTTCGAGCGCCTGGTGAAGCAATACCAGGGCCTGTGCTTCCACATCATCCAGCGCATGGTCCGGCAGCCCGACGACACCCGCGAGCTCTGCCAGGACACCTTCCTGCGCGTGCACCGCTACCTGCACCAGTACCGCGGCGAGAGTTCGCTGCAGGCCTGGATCGGCCAGGTGGCCTATTCGGTCGCCAAGCGGCACCTGGAGCGCAAGCGCATCCCGGTGCAGGAGGCCGCCGACCCGGAAGAACACCAGGCCTTGCTGGAAAACGTGGGCGATGGCTTCGACCTGGAGCGGGCCAACGTGGACGAGGAGTCTTCGCGCCTGCTGCACGCCGCCATCGAGACGCTGCCGCCGATGCAGCGCACCTTGCTCACGCTGTATCACCTGGACGAGTTGCCGATCGGCGAGATCGCCGCGATGACCGGGCTCGCCGAAGGCACCATCAAGAGTCATCTGTTCCGCAGCCGTCAGCGCCTCCGCCAGGTGCTGGAGGCGAAGATGGGAGTAGTCGCATGAACAAGCACGAATCCGAAATCGACGAGCGCGAGTGGCTGGCGCAGGAACGCGCGCGGCTCGAGGCGCGAATGGGCGAGTCGTCCGACGATCCGATGGTGGCGCGCTATCGCAAGGTCTCGCAGGCGCTGCGCGCGCCGCTGCCGGATGCGTTGCCGGAGGATTTCGCGGCCAGCATGGCGCGCATGGCGCAGGCCGGCGTGGCGGCGCCGGTGCTTGCGGAACCCGATTCCCCGTTCGAGCGCGACCTCACGCGGATCCTCGTCGGCGTGTTGGGCGCAGGCGCGGCGGTGGTCGTCGCGATCTACGGCAAGGAATGGCTGGCGCCGACCATGGAACTGCTGCGCCTGGATTCCTCGGTCGCCGTGAACTGGGCGCTGGCCGCGGGCGCCTGCATCGGCGCGACCTGGCTGACCGACCAGCTGCGCCGCCACAAGCCGGGCACGCACGCCGCGTAAACTGCGCGGATGCCAAAGACCCCAGGATCGCGCGACGCCGACGCCGCGCTCGATGTGTTGTTCCATCCCTTCGACACGGGCGCGCTCGCGTGGCCGCGCGAGGGCGGTGCCTTGTTCCTGCGCGCCCGCGACGGCTGGCCCGTGCATGCGGCGCCGCGTGCGGGATTGGTGTGCGAACAGACCTACAAGCCCGAGTTCGATGCGCTCCTGCGCTCGGGCCTGGACGTCCGTGAAGCAGCGGACGGCACCTTCCCGCTCGTGCTCGTGCTGCCGCCGCGGCAGCGTGACGAATCGCGCGCCTTGTTCGCGCGCGCGCTCGATTGCGCGGGAGACAACGGGGTCGTGGTCGCCTGCATGCACAACGATGAAGGTGCGAAGACGGGGCAGTCGGATCTCGCGAAGGTCGCGGGGCCGGTGGGTGTGTTGTCGAAACATCACTGCCGCGTGTTCTGGACCACCACGCGCGAAGGCGCGGACGACGGGCTGCGCGCGCAGTGGCGCACGCTCGATGCGCCGCGCGTCGTCGCTGGCGGATTGACCAGTCGCCCCGGTGTCTTCGCATGGGATCGCGTCGACCCGGCTTCCGCGCTGCTCGCACAGCATCTGCCGCGCGACCTGGCAGGCGAGGGCGCGGACTTCGGCGCAGGCACGGGTTATCTCGCGCGCGAAGTGCTCGCACGCGCGCCCAACGTGCGCGCGCTCGATCTGTACGAAGCCGAATCGCGTGCCCTGGCGCTGGCGAAGGTGAACCTCGCCGCGCACGCCAACGTCGGCTACCACTGGCATGACGTGACGGGAGGCGTGCCGCGCCATTACGACTTCATCGTCATGAATCCCCCGTTCCACGGCCTGGGTCGCGGCGATCGGCCCGACATCGGACAGCGCTTCATCGAAGTCGCCGCGCAGGCGCTGGCGCCGCGCGGGCGCCTGTACCTCGTCGCCAATCGCCATTTGCCTTACGAATCGATGCTCGGCGCGCGCTTCGGCCACGTGCGCGCGCTGGCCGACAGCGGCGCCTTCAAGGTGATCGAAGCGGTGCGCACGTGAAGCTGGTCAAGCACATCGCCAACCTCGGCTACGGCAGCCGCAAGGACGTGACCTGGATGTTCCGCGAGGGGCGCGTGACCGATGCCGACGGCGAAGTGTTGTACGCCGACGACCAGGTGCCGCTCGAGACGATCCGCATCGACGGCGAACCGCTCGATCCGCCGCCGGGCTTGCTGATCATGTTGCACAAGCCGGTCGGTTACACGTGTTCGACGAAGGATGCCGGCCGCATCGTCTACGATCTGTTGCCGCCGCGCTTCCGCCTGCGTTCGCCGCTGCTGTCGACGGTCGGTCGGCTGGATCGCGAGACCAGTGGGTTGTTGCTGATGACCGACGATGGCGCCTTGCTCCATCGCATCGTCTCGCCGAAATCGCACCTGTCCAAGCGCTACGACGCCACGCTCGCGCACGACCTGCGCGGCAGCGAGGCGGAGGTGTTCGCCAGCGGCACGCTGATGCTGGAATCCGAAACCACGCCGCTCAAGCCGGCGACGTTGGAGGTGCACGATCCGCGTCACGCCAGCCTCGTGCTGACCGAAGGCCGTTACCACCAGGTGCGGCGCATGTTCGCGGCGGTGGGCAACCATGTCGATGCGTTGCATCGCAGCGCGATCGGCGGGGTCGAACTCGGCGACCTGCCCGCGGGCGAATGGCGCACCCTGGGCGAGGAAGACCGCGCGCGCTTATTCGCCTAGCAGCTTACGCCAGCCTTCCACGCCGAGCTCGCGCAACGTTTCGACATTGCGCTCGACGATCACGTCCGGATCCGGGAACGCCGCCACCGCCTTCGACACGCTGTCCTCGCGCAGCAGGTGCAGCGTGGGCCAGGGCGCGCGGTTGGTGTAGTTCTCCACGTCGTCCGGGTCGCTCTCGGCGAACTGGTACTGCGGATGGAAGCTCGCGACCTGCAGCACGCCGTCCAGGTCCATCGCTTCCACCAGCCCGTCGGCGTCTTCGAGGAAGTCGTTGTAGTCCAGGAAATCCTGCAGCACCTGCGGGTGGACGATCAGCGTCGTGTCGATCTCCGCGGGGTCCGTGTCGCGCAGGCGCGCGAGTTCCTCGCCGAGTTCTTCCAGCAACTGCTGGGGCAAGGTCGCATCGCTGAGCACGAAGCGCACCTGGTCCTTCACGTACACGGCCTTCGCGAACGGGCACAGGTTCAGGCCGATCACCGCGCGTTCCAGCCAGCGGCGCGTGTCTTCGATGGGGTCTTGTTCGCTCATGGCGCGCAGGGTAGCGCGATGCGCCTCAGCGATACAGGCGCTGGCAGGTCTCGCACCAGAAGGCGCGGCGCTGCGCGCGCCCCAGGTGCTTCGCGTAGCTCAGGCGCGTGCCATCGCGCGGGCAATGCGTCTTCGTGTGCACCTGGTAGTGCTTGCGCAGCACGTAGGCCTTCTTCCATTCGTAGAAGTCGAAGCTGTAGTCGCGGGCCTGCTGGATGAGTTCGCCCAGCTTGCGCGAGGGCAGGGCGCCGATGGTGCTCTCGGGATGCACGCGGATCCTGTGCAGCACTTCGTTCTTGATGATGTTGCCTGCGCCCGCGAAAACCGACTGGTCGAGCAGCGCATCCGCCGCCAGCATGTCCGGTTGGGCCACGAGCTTTTTGCGCGCCGCGCGCGGGTTCCAGGTCGGCGACATGACATCGCCGCTCCAGTCGTAGACGGCATCGAGGTCGCCCTCGATGAACTTCAGCGAGCACGCGTAGAAATTCAGTTCGCGCCCGCGCGCGAAGCCCAGCGACAGGCGCGGCACGCGATTCTCCTTGCGCGCATCGATCGCGTAGCTGCCGAACAGCATGAAATGCACGCGCAGGGTGAAATCGTCGAACACCACCAGGAAATGCTTGCCCCAGCTGCGCAGGTCGCGCACGGTGCGGCCGACCATGCGGTCGGGGTCCACCACCTTGGTGTTGCCCGACGCGCGCTGGACTTTCTTCCCGACGAATCCTTCGGCGGCCTCGCGCAGGATGGCGATGGAGGGTCCTTCCGGCATCGTCCGCAGGGTGCCGGTCCCGGCGTGGCGGCCGCGTGCAGGGTGGCGGCGCCGCGTGCGATGCCCCAAGCTTCCGCGCATGGACCCCCACACCCTCAAGGAACGCCATCGCTTCCACGCGATCGGCCTGATGCTCGCCGCGGTGATGTGCTTCGCGCTGATGGATTCGGTGCTGAAGATCCTGTCGACGCACTATCCGCCGTTCCAGGTCGCCACGCTGCGCGGCGCCTCGTCGCTGCCGATCGTGCTCGCCTGGGCGCTGGCCACCGGCGGCGTCCGACCGCTCGTGCAGGTGCGCTGGGGCCTGCACCTGCTGCGCGGCGTGCTCGGCGTGCTGATGATGGTGAGCTTCATCTACGCGCTGCGCACGTTGCCACTGTCGACGACGTATTCGATCTTCTTCGTCGCGCCCTTGCTGATCACAGCGATGTCCGTGCCCTTCCTCGGCGAGAAGGTCGGCCCGCGTCGCTGGATCGCGATCGGGATCGGCCTGCTCGGCGTGCTCGTCGTGCTGCGTCCCACGGGCGAAGGCATGCTGACGCTTGCGGGCCTCGCCGTGCTCGTGTCCGCACTGGCCTATGCGATCTCCGCGATCACCGTGCGCCTGCTCGCGAAGACCGATTCGGTGCAGGCGATGATGGTGTGGCTGTTGCTGCTGATGGCCGTGGGCTCGGGCATCCTCGCGTATCCGGAATGGAAGCCCATCGACCTTGCGCACCTGCCCTTGATCGCGGGCCTGGGTGTGGCGGGCGCGTTGGGGCAATACGCAATCACCCTTGCGTTCAAGTGGGGCGAAGCCTCGCTGATCGCGCCGCTGGAATACACCGCGCTCGTATGGGGCGTGTGCCTGGATCTTGCGATCTGGGGCGTGCTGCCCGACAAGGTCACGTGGATCGGCGCCGCGATCATCGTGGCGAGTGGCCTGTACCTGCTGCGCCGAGAGAAGGTGCACGCCGAGGCCGAGCACCCCTGAAAAAGGAAACGGGCCCGAAGGCCCGTTTCGCGTTACGCCGCTCGAATCAGAAGCGCGTACCGATGCCCACGCCCACGACCCAGGGGTCGATGCGCAGCGATTCACCGGTCTTGTTGCCGTTGAGGCTCACGTCCGAATCGCCGTGCATGTAGCGTGCATCGGCGCGCGCGAACCAGCGATCGGTGACGTTGAAGTCCACGCCCGCGCTCGCGATCGCACCCTTCGGCGTGCTGAAGCCGACGTGCTGGCCGCCCGCGACGGTCGGATCGAAGGACTCGCTGTCGATGTTCGCCTGGTAATAGCCCAGGCCCACGTAGGGGCGGATCGGCTGCGACGCCTGGCCGAAGTGGTACTGGCCGCTCACGGCGATGGGCTGCTGTTTCATATGACCGCGCGTGCCGTTGGCCAGGTTCACGTCCTGCTCGAACTTGTCGGCGCCCCACAGCTCCACCGCGATGTTGTCGGTGGCGAACCAGCTGCCGGACACGGTGGCCGCGCCGCTGCCGTCGAGATCCGCCTCGCTGCCGGCGACGTTGCCGGGCTTCGACTTCGGCACCTGGTGCGCGTAGCCGATCGTCGCGTTCCAGCGATGCGGCGTGGCGGAGGTATTGGTGTTGTCCTGCGCGAACGCGGCAGGCGTTGCAGCCGCAAGGATCAGGGCAATCGAAAGGGTGTTGCGCATGTTGCTCTCCTCGTTGTGTTCTTGGCCCCGGGGAGATGGGGCGGGCGCCATCCTCTCTGGAGGCGCATGAACCGCAACGGGTATGGCAACCAGGCGCTGCGTCATCGATCGCGGATATTCACCGCAGGCTAATCTCGATGACGCAGCGTTCAGCGACGTCGCTTGCTCGCGACGCCGCCTTCACGCTTCGTTGGAGGGATGTGCAACGACCACGATGGTGTCGAACGTGACATAGCGGAAGTTCGACGGGACCTGCTTGGCGGCGGAGGTGGCCGGCTTTGCGGCAGGCACCTTGTGGCATTCGTTGATCGAGGCTTGCTTTTCCTGCGGCACGGATACGGCACCCACGCCGCCGACAGCCAGCAGGCTCAGCGCCATCGCGCCACGCCACAGCACATGTTGTACGGAGTACGGGGAGTACATGACCTGGACCTCGCGGTGGTTCGGGGGGACCACGCAATGGAAGATGCGCCTTGTTTGCGAATGGTTGCAGTCGATGAAGTCACCATGACGTCAGTCATGCCATCGACCGGCACGTGCGAATTCAGGCACGCGCGTTGCATGATCCGGCCATACCGGGAGAGATGACGATGCGTGGCATGAAGCTTGCGGTTTCGACGGGTCTTGCAGCCGCTGCCTTGTGCGGTGCGGCAAGTGCGAAGGACCTGGAGTGCGACGTCAACAGCGACTACGACCTCAGCCTGACGCAAAAGTCGGTGATCCTGACGCGCCCGGCCGAAAAGACCGGCAGCCCCCGCGCCATCGTCATGCGCGGCGGCCGCATGTTCGTGGACGACGCCTGGGTGACGCTCACGCCCGAGGACAGCAAGCGCATTGCCGAGTACGAGAAGACCGTGCGTGCGGCCATGCCGCTGGCCCAGCAGATCGGCCGCGATGCGGCGGACATCGCCTTCACGGCGCTGGGAGAAGTCGCCGCCAGCCTGAGCGCGCACCCGGACACCACCCAGGCCCACCTCGACAAGGCACGCGCCGAACTCGACGCACGCCTCGCGCACGCCGTCACGCCAAATCGTTTCAGCGGCAACGATCTCGGCAAGGGCATCGCCCACGCCATCTCCGAAGTCCTGCCGGTGGTGATCGGCGACATCGTCGGCGGCGCCGTCTCTGCGGCCTTCAGCGGCGATACGGCGCGCCTGGAGCGCATGAACAACCTCGACAAGGAAATCGAACGCCGCGTGCAGCCGCGCGCGGACCAGCTGGAAGTGCGCGCCGAATCGCTCTGCCGCAAGATGGAATCGCTGGACGCGCTCGACAACGGACTTGTCTATCGCCTGCCCGACGGCCGCCGCCTGGATCTCATCGACGCCACGGTCCGCCCGCGCCAGGTCACCAATCGCTGACCTGCTTCCCGAATCTGGCGCCGGCCTGCCGCCGTCGCCATTCCCCCACCGCCCGCGCCCCCACGCGGGCGTTTTTTTGCACAATAGACGGCCAACCCCATCTGCACGGAAGTCCCCCATGGCCGGTCCCCAGGAAGCACGCGTTCCCGACATCGGTGGTTACGACGATGTCCCGGTGATCGAATTGCTGGTGGCCGTGGGCGATCGCGTGAAGCAGGACCAGGGGCTGGTCACGCTGGAATCGGACAAGGCCACGATGGAAGTGCCCGCGCCGTTCGCAGGCACGATCAAAGAGTTGAAAGTGAAGGTCGGCGACAAGTTGTCGGAAGGCAGCGTGGTGGCGTTGATCGAAGCGGAAGGCGAAGCGGCGGCGAAGCCTGCGGAACCCGCGAAGCCTGCCGCGGAACAGAAGCCCGCACCTGCCGCCGCCGAAACCGGCACGAAGGTCGAACCGGTCGCGCCGCAGAAGCAACCCGATCGCATCGCGCAACAAAGCATCGCGGCAGCGCCCTCCACGCAGTCCGCGACGCTCGACAACAAGCCGGGTGTCGACGCGGAAGCCTTGCCGCCGCGCACGCCGCCCGTCGCGTTCGACGCCGACGCGCTGATGCCCGGCAAAGTCCCCTACGCGAGCCCCGCCGTGCGCCTGTTCGCGCGCGAGCTCGGCGTGGACCTGATGCAGGTGCAGGGCAGTGGCCGCAACGGCCGCATCGAAAAGGACGACGTGCAGCAGTTCGTGAAGCGCGCGCTGTCCGGTGGCATGCCTGCCGCCGCGGGCGCCGCGCCTGCGGGCGGTGGCCTGCACCTGCTGCCGTGGCCGACGATCGACTTCTCCAAGTTCGGCGAAATCGAAACCAAGCCGCTCACGCGCATCCAGAAGATCTC
>Ga0074049_10057146_pt1 | contig 10418 bp, 7 predicted proteins | sample SoimicmetaTmtLPC_FD_74463 | JGI IMG/M metagenome (GOLD analysis project Ga0074049, IMG submission 74463) | Soil and rhizosphere microbial communities from Centre INRS-Institut Armand-Frappier, Laval, Canada - Soil microcosm metaTmtLPC... | ecosystem: Engineered > Artificial ecosystem > Soil...
CTGGAACACTCCGGTCGCCGCGTTCGCAAGGCCGAGCGCGATGACCTCATGGTTCGGGTTGACGTCACGACCGAGCCGTGAAGCGAACGTGCGGGACAGCACGCTCGTATCCGCGAAGGCAACGAGCGCGATGCCGATCGCTGCGGCGGAGAGCGACGGCAGGTCGGACGTCTCGACGAGCGGAAGCTCGAACGACGGCAGCCCTCGGGGCAGCGAGCCGACGACGGCGATCTGGTCGGCGAGCCCGAAGACCGCAACCGTAGCCATGGAGAAGGCGACCGCGACGAGCACGCCGGGCACGCTCGGGGCCAGCCGGCGCAGGACGAGGACCAGGACGATCGTGCCAGATCCGATCAACAGCGCAGGAAGGACCACCTGCCCTTCGCCCAACCCTTCGGCGAACGCCACGAGCTGCCGTATCGTTCCCTCGGCGTCCACCGAGTAGCCGAACACCTTCGGCAGCTGCGAGACGATCACGGCCAAAGCGATGCCGTTCAGGTAGCCGTAGCGGATCGGCAGCGACAGCAGGTCGGTGACGTAGCCGAACCGGATCACCCCGATCAAGATCAGGAATGCGCCCGTCAGGATCGCGAGCATGCCCGCGAGGGCAAGCGCCCGGCTGGGATCACCGTCCGAGAGCGGAAGGACGGTCGCGGCGATGAGCGGTGCGAGCGCGGAATCCGGCCCGAGGACGAGGATCCGCGACGGACCCAGGAGCCCATAGACGGCGAGCGGCACGATCGTCGCGTACAGGCCGTAGATGGCCGGCAGTCCCGAGGCCTCCGCGTAACCCATGCCGACCGGCACCAGGAACGCGCTCAGCGCCACCCCCGCCACGAGATCGTGACGCAGCCACCCCCGCTCGTAGGTAAGGAGGGTATGGAGGCCAGGGAGCCAGCGCAGGTACGCACCGCCTCCATCCATGCGCCGCCCTTTGCCGGCAGCTCCCGTCGCGTGTGTCATGCGCCCGTCCCACCCGGTTCGCTCGCGCGACGATACCCGCGAATCGCACTCGGCTTAAGGCCCGAGCGTGACGCTGCATCCACGTGGTCGCCGAGTCCGGGCTCCGGCCGCGCGCCGATCGAGCCATCTCCAGTCATCTTGGACTCCTGGTTGGACCGCGTTGGGTGGTTGGGCTGCCTGGAGGGCCAGCTGGTCATGCGGAAAGGCCACGGGACTCCACGTCTCGTGGCCTTCCTCGAGGATGCGCGAGCGCAGAGCGCGCCCGTTCTCCTCAGGCGACCTTCGCGGCCTTGACCGGCAGGGCCGTCTTGATCGGGATGGTCCTCGGCTTCGGAGCCTCCAGCGCCTTGGCTACCGCAGGCACGATCACCTCCAGCACGCCGTCCTCGTACGCGGCCTCGATCTCGGCGTCTTCGAACCCCTCGGGGAGCGGGATGAACCGCTCGAAGGTCCCAAAGACGGTCTCCAGCCGGTAGTAGGCTTCCTCCTTCAGCTCCCCCTCCTGCTTCCGCTCGCCGCGGATCACCACGTACCCGTCCTCGACGCTCACCGTGACATCGGTCGCCGGGTTGATGCCCGGCAGCTCGACACGGATCACGAGGTCCTCGTCGCGGACGAAGACATCGGTGACCGGAACGAACGGCTTGTGGAGGAACAACGGGAGGACCGGGCGCGTCAGTCGGGCCCTCGGCCCGAGGAACGAACGCATCAGGTCGTCCATGCGCCGCTCCAGCTCTCCCATCTCCTCGTACACCGCAAGCTTCATCGTGTTCACCTCCTCGCACGCTCAACGTACGCGCGGCAGTCGGGGCCCCGCAGGGCTGAAGGTCCCGCCACGGACGGGCCCTCCATCGCGTGAAGGAGTGTGGCCGCCTCGGGGAGCCCGCCGCTGGCAGTGGCGAGCCCTGGGTGTTATTCGATTCAGGAGCTCGCCTGGTCGAGCGACCATTCCGTCACGGTCCCCGGGCGAAGCTCCACGACCACGTTCCGGAAGCCCACACGGATCGGAGCCGCCCTCCCCGGACGCGTGGTCAGCCGGAGGACCCCGGGTCTCAACTCGACCCGGATTCGGTGATCTCGGTAGTGGAGCTCAGTGTCGAGGCTGACCAGCTCGTCGGGCAGACCCGGGTCGAACCACAGGCAGTCATCGCGTACGGCCAGACCCATGTACGCGCGCTGGACGATGTCCACCGTGCCGGCCATCGCCCCGAGATGGATCCCCTCGCGGGTCGTCCCGCCCTGGGTATCGGCGACATCGCTCTCGAGGCTGGCCAGCAGGTGTTCCCAGGACCGGCCACGTGCGAGACGCGCCAAGACCCAAGCATGGACAACGCCGGACAAGGTCGAGCCGTTCGACGTGCGTGCCAGGTAGTAGTCAACGTTGCGGGGAACGTCTCGCTCCGGATCGAACGGATAGCCGAGGCGGCCGAACAGCTCCGAGAGCTCCTCAGGGGACAGGAGGTAGAACAACATCAAGACATCCGCCTGCTTGGAGAGCCGGTACCTGTTCGGTGTATCCCCTTCCGCTTCCAGGATCCGGTCGAGCCTCCCGATGTCCCCGTACCGACTCCGGTAGTCCTGCCAATCGAGCTCCTCGAGATCCTCGTATCCCTCGAACTGACTGATCACGCCGTCGTGGAACGGCACGAAGATCCTGCGACTCAGGTCCTGCCACCGGCCCACCTCCTCCTCGGTCAGCCGCAGCTCGTCCTTCAGTTCCTCCCGCAGATGCGGGGGCAGCACTTCCATCGTCTCCACCGCCCTGCACATCAACCAGGCCGCCATCACATTGGTGTAGGCGTTGTTGTCCAACCCCGGCTCCTCGCGTCCGGGAAAGGCGTCGTGGTATTCGTCGGGGCCCAGCACGCCGAGGATGTCGTAACGCTCGCGCACGGGCTCGTAGGTTGCGAGGCTGGAAAACAGGCGAGCGATCTCCACGATGATCTCGGCACCGTGATACCGGAGGAAGGCGAGATCACCGGTGACCTGGAAGTACTGCCAGACGTTGTACGCGATCGCCAGGTTGACGTGCCGCTGGAGGTGCGAGTGATCGGGGAGCCAGCGCCCGGACCGGGGATTCAGGTGGAGCCGCTGCGTTTCTTCCCGACCGTCGCTCCCACTCTGCCACGGGAACAGCGCTCCTCGGTGGCCCTGTTCGCGTGCCGCCCACCGTGCCGCGCGCAGTCGACGGTGTCGGTATTCCAAGAGCGACCGAGTGAGGATCGGCAGCCGGTAGTTGAGCAGCGGGAAGACGAACAGCTCATCCCAGAAGACGTGTCCCCGGTACGCCTCGCCGTGCAGGCCGCGAGCCGGAACCCCGACATCGAGGTCGATGGTGTGCGTGGACAAACTCTGGAGCAGATGGAACACGTGCAACCGCAGCAGGAGCTGCGTCCGCTCGCTTCCCGTGATCGTGATCTCGAACCGCTCCCACAGTCGGTCCCATGCCAAACGGTGTCGCTCGTGAAGCTGGCCGAACGAGTCGGCCCTGATGACCCACGTGCCCGCCTCGTCCCCGGGGTCCGACGCAGCGTGGTCCCTGGACGTGAACATCGTCACGACCTTCTCCACCGTTGCCTCGTGGCCGCGAGCGAGGTCGAGCGAGAGCTCATGGCCGATCCGCCCGTCCTCCTCCAGGAGGCGGATCTCGGCGGCCGCCGGCTCGCCGTTCACGAACGCTCTCGTCCGGGCGGCGAGCGCGATGCGAACGTGTGATTGCGTGGTCTCCACCACCAGCCGCACGGACTCGTCGTCGACGGCACCCTGCTCGACGAGCCGGAGGTGCCGGTTGGCGAGGTCGCGATACCGGGGGACCCCCGCGTTGAGGACCGTGCCGTCGAGCTCCGAGCGAACGTCCACCCGTCCCGACCAGTTCTCCGCCACCACCGAAGTCTCGAGGCCGGCGACGTGCGCGTCGTCCATATGGACGAAGCGGCGTTGGGTGACGGTGGACTCGAACCCGTCACGGTTTCGGAACCGGACGTGACGAGCGAGGATGCCGCCTCGAAGATCCAGTTCCTGCCGGTATTCCAACAGCTCCACCGCACGCACGTCGAACCACGGACCACCGTCGATCCGGAACGCGAACGGGAGCCAGTTCGGCAGATTCACGAGATCCTCGTTCTCGACCTCTCGCGCGCCAACGGCGGTCTTGAGGCGGTTGTAGACGCCGGCCGCGTACGTGCCCGGATAATGAACGTCGTCGGCCCGGGCCTCGGGTGCGGCGCCACGCGTCGCGAACCGCCCGTTGCCCAGCGTGCAGAGTGCCTCGCGGAGACCCTCCTGCTCCGGGTCGAAGCCCTCGTACGCGAGCACCCACCCGTTCAGGCCGGGTCCTCCGTGGCGCCCTCACGCAGACCTTCGCCTCGCGACCCGGCTGCGTTCACCACGCCAACCTCGACGAGATCGCGCACCACAACGCCTGCACCCGCCGCGAGGAGCTCGGCCCCGTGGTCCGATCGATCGACGCCGAGCACGAGCGCGAACCCGCCCCGGCGCCCGGCTTCGACGCCGGCCAGCGCGTCCTCCACCACCGCCGCGCGCTGGGGCCGCACACGCAGACGCCGAGCGGCCTCCAGGAAGACGCCGGGATCGGGTTTTCCCGCAAGCCCGAGCCGGTGAGCTTCGGTACCTCCAACCCGCACATCGAAGAGATGTTCGACGTGGCCTGCCGCCAGCACCTCGTCGAGATGCCGGCTCGCAGAGATGACGGCGGTTCGGATGCCGGCCGCACGCAACTCCTCGAGCAACGCGACCGTGGTTGGGAACGCTGCGATCCCATGCCCCCGGAGGTGCTCGAGGAAGTAGCCGTCCTTGCGGTTGCCGAGCCCGCGCACCGTCAGGCGGTCCGGCGGATCGGATGCCTCGCCCTCCGGAAGGGCGATGCCTCGCGTCGCGAGGAAGCTCCGGACGCCGTCGTACCGGGGTTTACCGTCGATGAACCGTCGATAGTCGTCGGCGGTGAACGGACGGAAGGCCTCGCCGGTGATCGCGGCTCGATCGCCTAGGTACCCATCGAACAGCCGCGCCCAGGCGGCAGCGTGGACCCTCGCGGTGTCGGTCACCACGCCGTCCATGTCGAAGATGACGGCGTCGATACGGTCGGTGGGGATGACGACCTTTCGCTCGGAGCCCATCGATCTTCCGGTCGCCTCTCCTCGCCGTTCAGGCATGCGAACACTACCGCCACCGGGAAGGGACGTCGCCAGACTCCGAACGAGCTGGTCGGCGATCCCGGCCCCCGACGTCTTGATCCGCGCGGGCCTCATTCGGAGCGGGCGACGCAGCCGCGACCGACGCGCTGCGTGACCTCACTCGTCGCTTGCCATCTTGCCGCCAGGCGGGCGCCAACGCCGCCCACCCCAACCGAACCCGCACCCAGGTCCGGCGGCGATAGTGAGCCGGACACGCCCGTTGTCACCGGACGCCGATCTTCCCTCGAGGCTAGCGGACGATCAGCACCGGCACGCTGGACAGGTGCAGGACCTTGTGAGCGACGCTGCCAACGAGCAGCCCTTCCCAGTCGGACATGCCTCGGCTCCCCATCACGATGAGCCCGGCGTCCTCGCTCGTGGCCAGGTCCATGATCTCCTGCGCTGCCCTGCCCGCGATGGCGGCCCGGGCCTCCGGCCGCGCGCTCACCCCCGCATCCTTCAGGAACTTCGCCGTGTCGTCGGCGACCCTTGTCGCCTCCTCCGTCGTATCGAACGCGATCGGCCCTCCCCGCCCGAGCTGTTGTTCCAGGACGTGGACGGCGATCACCTCCGACCCGTACTTCGAAGCGATGTCGGCAGCCACCGGAACAGCACGCTGCGCGGGCTCGGAACCGTCGACGGCCAAGACGATCCTCTCGAACATCGTGCCACCCCCTTCGAAGCTGAGTCTGTCATCCGGATCCATCCTCGCTCAGGGCCGAAGGTCCTGGTGCCTCGGTGACCAAGGTGCCGCATCCCTGAGACAGCCATGCGCCATGAAGCGGGCCTGCCTCGCACGAGCACGGCCGGCGTTCGACGGCGGCGGTCCGATCGTGCCGGCGCCCGCATCTCCGAGCTCACGATGTGCCGACGAGCTCCCCCACGGGCACGGGACGGAGCCGGGCGCGGAGGCTCCCACGGTAGAACGCTCGCTCGTGGAACGAGCCGTCGGGACGAACCCCGGCGATCCCGCCCCGCTCGACGAGCATCTCGAGTAGTGGTGCGAGCTGCTTCCCGTAGAGTTCCATGCATCGGTTCGGATGCACGCCCGGCCACGAGTAGCACGAGACCACCGCCCGACGGTTGTCGGTCGGGATCCCTGGAGGAAGCAGGTCCCAGGCCGGATCGTCCACGTCGAAGGTGAACCGATCGAGGTTCCCCTGCGGGATCCCCTCGATGCCTCGCACCGTCGGCGGATCGGCGTCAAGGAGGTACGGATCGACGACGAGATCGCAGATCACGGCGTGGGGCGGAAGCCGTCCGAGCCAATCGTTCCGGATCAGCGGGACGGAGGCGTCGTGCCGCTTCGTCGCGTCGACGAGAACGTCCGTGGCCGAGAGTCGCCCCAAAAGGTAGGTGTCATCGCAGGTCAGGTTGCGTCCGATCGTCACCACCTCGACGCCCGGCACCCCGTACCGCATCAGCAGATCCGAGCGCTCCGCGTTCCCGTACTTCGTGGCGGCCTCGACCGCGTGTTTGCCGATCTCGCCCGCTCCCATCACCGTCACGCGCACGGGGGCACGTGCCGGCGAGGTGAGCCGCGGCCATCGGCGCTCCAGCATCGCGAACGCGGCCTCGAGACCGTTCCACGCGACCGCCTTGCTGTTGACGACGAGCCGACGCCCCTCGTCGTCCTCGATCGTGTCGAGGCCGACCGCGTCGATCCCGAGCTCCTCCAGGTGCCGCACACGGGCCGGCCGCGTCGGAAAGTGCAGCATCGAGATCAACGTCGCGCCGCGGCGGAGCTTCTCGAACTTGCCGATCGGCGCCCGGAGCACGACGACGACCTCCTGACGATAGGCGGTGTCCTCGTCGACGACCCGGACCCGCGAGGACGACAGGTACTCCTGGTCGAGGTAGCCCATCCTGGAGCCGATCCCTGACTCGACGTACACCTCGCATCCGAGGTCGGCGAGGAGATGGATCAGCGGCGGGAGGAAGTCTCGCCGCTCTCCGGCCTCCTTGTGCATCGTGGGGAAGCCGAACGTCAGGCCGTGCGCACGCTCAACCATCTCGACACCTCCGCTCTGGCGACGGCCCGCTCGACCTGCGACGCGCCATCCAGGCCCCAGTCCTCGACCGGCTTTCCGAGGACCACGCTCAGCACCGGCTCGAGCTGCTCGCCGTACGTCCGCATGCTCCCGACGGGGTCGAGCCCAGGCCACGAGTAGCAGGACAGCGCGAGCCGCCGGTTCGTCGTGTCGATCCGAGGATCGATCAGCTCGTACGCCTCGTCCTCAGGCGGGAACACGTATCTGTCGAGCGAGCCGTGCGGCACACCCTCGATCCCCTTCACGACGGGTGGTACCACGTCGAGGTCGTACGGGTCGCACGCGAGGTCCAGGATGACGCCGTCCGCGGGAAGCGCGGCCAACCAGGCATTCGACACCACGGGCCGACTCGGGTCGGCCCGCCTGGTCGCGTCGATCAGGAGATCGGTCTGCTCGAGGCGTCCGAACATGTAATCCTCGTGCCACGTGAGGTCGAAATCGACCACGGTCACCTCGACCCCCGGGACATTGCTCGCGACGAGAGACTCGCGGAGCTGCGGGTCGCCGTAACGCGTGGCGGCGAACGCAGCCCAGCTACCCACGCCGCCGGAACCCAGACACGTGACGTGCAGGGGACGCCGACTCGGATGATCGAAGTGGGGGTGCCGTTGCTGGATCTCACGGAAGGCAGCTCGAACGCCGTTCCACGCAACCGCCTCGAGGTTCTCGACGAGGCGCCGCGCGGACCGGTCGGTGATCGCGTCGAGGCTGACGGCACGCACGCCCAGGTCGGCGAGGAGCGCGGTGCGATCCGGGCGCGTCGGGTAGTGCAGCATCGAGAGAAGGACGGCTCCCGGGCGGAGCCGCCTGAGCTCTCCCGGCTCGGGGCATCGGAGGACCACGACGACGTCCTGGTCCAGGCACTCCTCGTAGGAGCCGACCCGGACGCGATCCGAGACCTCGAGGTAGGCGTCGATCGGAACGCCCATGCCGAGGCCATAGCCTGCCTCCAGCACGATCTCGCCGGCGCCGATGCGGTCCAGATGCGCCATCAGATCCGGCAGGAAGTCACGTCGCTCTGCCTGCTCCTTGTGCATCCGCGGAAACCCGAGGGTAGGAGCCATCGCACCAGCACACTAAGGAGCCGCCCCTCTCGCCACCCGGGCCGAAGGACCCGGAGATGTGGGGCCGAGCGAAGATCGGCGGAGGGGACGGATCCCGCGGTCGCTCATGGATGTACCACCGCAGGGTTGAGCACGGGATCGTGAGACGGAGATCCTTCCCCAGGCTCGCCCGCCCACATCGCCATACGCTCAGGAGGCTAGGTCCTCAGGATCGATCGACGGCGTTCAACGTTCGCCGGCTCAGACCCCACGTGACCTGCGTTGGGCTTCGAGGGGCTTCCCATCGACAAGCGATGGCGGCCGCCGGGCCCATCAGTCGCCACCTGCGAGACCAGGAGCTCGAGCGGGCCGTGGACGCGATGGTGTGGCCGCCCCGGCACCTGCCCTATGAGGCCGTCTGAGAGTCACGAGGACCCCACGATCGCGTCGGTCCATTGGTCCCCCGGGGAACGGGTCCATTGGCAAAGCCCGACTCGTTCAGCGAACGCTACGGTCGAGTCGAGACATCGAGAGGAGCCGATGGTGAACGGCCAGATGCAGCAGCTCATGTCGGATGTGATCGCGCGGAACCCCCACGAGCCCGAGTTCCACGCAGCGGTCAAGGAGGTGCTCGGATCGCTCGAGATCGTGCTCGAACGTCATCCCGAGTACCGCCGAGGCCGGATCCTCGAGCGCCTGGTGGAACCTGAGCGCGTGATCGCGTTCCGCGTCCCGTGGGTGGACGACCTGGGCGAGATCCGCATCAACCGCGGATACCGGGTCGAGATGAACAGCGCGATCGGCCCCTACAAGGGAGGTCTCAGGTTCCAGCCGACGGTGTACCTGGGGATGCTCAAGTTCCTCGCCTTCGAGCAGGTGTTCAAGAACGCGCTGACGGGTCTGCCGCTCGGCGGCGGCAAGGGCGGCGCCGACTTCGATCCGAAGGGCAGGAGCGATGACGAGGTCATGCGGTTCTGCCAGTCGTTCATGACCGAGCTCCAGCGACACATCGGGTCGAACACCGATGTCCCGGCCGGGGACATCGGGGTCGGTGCGCGCGAGATCGGCTATCTGTTCGGCCAGTACAAGCGGATCAGGAACGAGTTCAGCGGCGTGCTCACCGGAAAGGGCGTCGGATGGGGCGGGTCGCTGATCCGTCCCGAGGCCACCGGCTACGGGTCCGTGTACTTCGCGCAGCAGATGCTGCTCACGCGCGACGATACGCTCGAGGGGAAGGTCTGTCTCGTGTCGGGTTCGGGCAACGTCGCCCAGTACACGGTCGAGAAACTGATCGACATGGGAGCCACGCCTGTCACGCTGTCGGACTCCGGCGGGTTCGTGCACGACCCCGACGGGATCGACATCGAGAAGCTGCGATGGGTCATGGAGTTGAAGAACGAGCGCCGCGGGCGGATCCGTGAGTACGCGGAGCGCTTCACCCACGCGACGTTCACACCGGCGGACCCCCGCGCGGACGCGAATCCCCTGTGGGACGTGCCGGCCGACTGTGCATTCCCGAGCGCCACCGAGAACGAGATCAACCGGAAGGACGCGGCCAACCTGGTCAACAACAGCGTGTACGTCGTCTGCGAGGGCGCGAACATGCCCACCGTCCCCGACGGGGTCGAGCGCTTCATCGGCGAGGGCATCCTGTTCGGTCCCGCCAAGGCGGCCAACGCCGGCGGGGTCGCGGTGTCCTGCCTCGAGATGTCCCAGGACGCCCAGCGCCTGCACTGGGCCCGGGAAGAGGTCGACGCTCGTCTGAAGCAGATCATGAAGGAGCTCCACGAGCGGTGCCTGTCGACGGCCGCGGAATTCGGCACCCCCGGGAACTACGTGAACGGGGCGAACATCGCCGGGTTCCTCCGTGTCGCCGACGCGATGCTGGACCAGGGCCTCGTCTAGACCCTCGGGCCGGTGCGGCGACGCTCGGCGTCGAGGAGTAATGTCGCGGAGGTTGTGGTGAGGTACCTGGACCGGCCGGCGTTCGACGGGTTCCTGCGATCGCTCGTGGACGCGGGCTACGAGCTGATCGGCCCCACGGTCCGCGACGGGGCGATCGTGCTCGATCGGATCGACGGTGCCCGCGATCTGCCGGCCGGCGTCGGCGAGGAGCAGGGGCCAGGCACCTACCGCCTCACGCGGCGCGAGGACGATCGGCTGTTCGG
>Ga0074049_10034046_pt1 | contig 10409 bp, 16 predicted proteins | sample SoimicmetaTmtLPC_FD_74463 | JGI IMG/M metagenome (GOLD analysis project Ga0074049, IMG submission 74463) | Soil and rhizosphere microbial communities from Centre INRS-Institut Armand-Frappier, Laval, Canada - Soil microcosm metaTmtLPC... | ecosystem: Engineered > Artificial ecosystem > Soil...
CCAGTTCCTGCTGCAGGCCGGACACCACGCGTTCCCGCAGTACCGCACGATCGTGACGGTCGGGCTGATGAGTGTCGAAGAGCGCGTCTAGTCGGAGACGACTTCGACTTCCGGCGGCGCGACAATGCCGGCGGCACGTTCCTTGCGCTCGGCCGCAGCCGCCCGTCTCTTCTCTTCCTTGCGCGCGCGGCGCTCTCGTACCGTCCGCTCCCGCGCGGCTTTGGCTTGCGTCTGCTGCCTGTGGGTTGCCATCAACGCCGTCCTCTCTGTCGAATCACGCGCCGCCCTGCTCGGCGCTCTGTCGATCGGAGGACGGTGGCGAACTCGACCCAACCGACGGCTTCGGCCGGTTCCGCGCGGCGTCTCGAGTCGTCGAGGGCTGTCGCGGAAGGTTCCATGCGACACGCTCGCGCTCCGACTCGCTGACACCTGCCTTCGCTTCCTCAGCCGCCCGACGCGGTCGATTCACGGACCGTCTCCTCCCGATGGGGCTCAGACCTGGCGCGACTCGTCGAGAGTGCAGCGGCGGAAGGAGAGAGCTACGTGTGCAGGGAAACGAGCGTACCAGAGAGCAGATCCTGGTCTCGTCAGGCCGCCTCCCGGACAGGCTCGAGATCGTTCTCGGCGTTCGCCTCCACCTCGACCGAACGTGGCCGCGGCCGGATGAGGCCGCCTGCGATCAACGCCCCGAGCACGAGCATCCCGGTGAGCACGTAGAGCGCCGTCTGGAAGCCGTGATCGAGCGCGACGCCGCTCGTCGTCGCAACGCCGGGATGAGCGTCCACGTACCTGCTCGTCGCGGCAGCAGCGACGGCGCTCGTCGCCGCGAGACCGATGGCGCCTCCGATCTGACGGCTCGTGTTGACGAGGCCGGACGCGACGCCGGCGTCGGATCGATCGACGCCCGCCAGGCTCGCAATGGTCACTGGCACGAATGCGAATGCCATGCCAGCGCCCCCGAGCACGTACGCGGGGAAGAGGTCCCAAAAGTAGCTCCCGTCCACCGGCAGCCGCGTGAGCACCGCCACCGAGACCGCTGACGCGAGGAGCCCGCCGGTGAGTGCGGGTCTCACACCGACCCGCCCGACGACGACCTGCGCGACGTTCGAGGCGATGACGACGGTCAACGCGAAAGCCGCGAAGGCCACGCCGCTCTGGAGCGCCGAGTACTGCAGGACGTCCTGCATGTACAGGGAGAGCACGAAGAACTCGGAGAACGCGACGCCTCCGACGAGCGCCATGGTCACGTTCGCCGCCGCCAGCGTCGGCAGACGGAAGATCCGCATCGGCAGGAGCGGTGCCTTCGAGCGGAGCTCGATGGCCACGAACGCGGCGACGAGGGCGACGGAGCCGGCGATCAGGCCGAGCGTGGTCGGCGTGCCCCAGCCGTCGGTCGTCGCACGCGTGAGCGCGTACACGAGGAGCATGAGACCCGCGGTAACCGAGATCGCGCCTGCGAAGTCGAAGTGACGATGCTGAAGCTCCGCGCGACTCTCACGCAGCAGGAACGGCGTCAGTGCGATGGCCGCGAGGCCGACGGGCACGTTGATGAAGAAGATCCACGGCCAGCTCAGCGTGGATGTGAGCAGGCCGCCGAGGAGGACGCCGGCAGCAGCTCCGCTACCGGACGCCGCGCCGTAGATGCCGAGCGCCTTGTTGCGCTCGCGCCCGTCCGCGAAGGTCGTCATCAGCAGCGAGAGCGCGGCGGGAGCGAGCAGCGCTCCTCCGAGGCCCTGTACCGCCCGGAACGCGATCAGCGAGCCTTCCGACCAGGCGAGTCCGCAGAGTAGCGAGCTGATCGAGAAGACCCCAAGCCCGACGACGAACAGTCTCCTGCGACCGAGGAGGTCGGCGAGCCGCCCACCGAGGAGCAGCACGCCGCCGAACATGATCGCGTACGCCGAGATCACCCACTGCAGGCTCGTCTGCGAGAAGCCGAGATCCACCTCGATCGAGGGCAGGGCGACGTTCACGATCGCCACGTCGAGGATGACCATGAACTGCGCGACGACGATCAGGGCGAGTGCGCTCCAACGTCGGTCCTTGTGCTCGGTCTCGACCGGATGAATGTTCATCTATCGTCGCCTCCTTAAATCGTAGAGCCGCACAACGATATCAGGAACAAACACTAGGGCGCGCTACACTTTCGACGATGTCGATCTCGACCTCCATCCCAGTCGAGCCCGCCGGCCCATCGCGCGAGCTGCTTCGAAGCACGCCGTTCCTCCTCAAGCGACTCGGCATGGCGGCGAAGGAGCGCTCCCTCGAGGCCTTCGAGTCCACGGGGCTGAGTCCCCAGCACTACGCGGTGCTGTCGCTCCTGGAGGAAGGAACGCGCGAGACCCAGGCGACGATCGCCGACGCGCTCGGATACGACAGGAGCCAGCTCGTCGGGCTGCTCGACGAGCTCGAGGAGCAGAAGCTCATCGAAAGGCGACGCGACCCCGGCGATCGCCGCCGCCATCTCGTCAGCCTCACGCCGGTCGGGAAGACGACCCTCGGCCAGCTCCGCGCGATCGCGAAGCAGGTCGAGAAGGAGTTTCTCGCCCCGCTCGACCCCGAGCAGCGGCGGACGCTGCACCTGCTCCTCCTCGAGCTCACCGCGTATCACGATCCGCGGTGTGCGGGCGCATCGAGTGCTTGAGCCGCCCTACGGGCTACGCCACTGAGGCGTCACCCGGGTCGGTCGCAGCCGATGGAGTGCGCCCGGCAGGATTCGAACCTGCGACCCGCGGATTAGAAGCCCGCCGACTTGTCTACGAGAACGCCGGTTCAGCCGCTCTATCAAGCCAAATCCGTAGAGCGGCTTCGAGGACTTGTGACACGACGATTTCGTGCACTCTGATCTCTCCGTTGGAAACAACGACGCCCACATCACATCGCGAGGAAGCGGTTCTGGCCAAGCGCTCGAGCAATCTGGCACCCGTGCACGGACGAAGCGATCGGAGCATCCGGGCCTACGCTGCGGTGCGCTGCTCGCGTGAACGGCCCGCGGGCTTCCAGCCAGGATGCCCTCGCTTCGGCACGTAGGCGAACGGGTGATGGAAGAGCTCGAGTGGATTCTCGCGCTCACGGACGTCCATCTCGACCACCTCGCCCGAAGCATCGTCCTCGACGACCACGGCAGCCCGGCCGCTGCGCCGGCTCCAGAGCAGCACGACGTGCGTACACCCTGCCTCGCGGGAGATGAGCTCCTTTGGGTTCGCATCGAATGTCAGGCGATGGCGGCGCATGTCAGTGCCTCCTCTCTCCGCTCGCCACTACGCCGCAACGGCCAGCTCGCGTCGCAAGTGTGCGACGTCGGCGGGGCGGTTTGCTCCCAGCGCCGCGACGAGCCGGCCGTCGGAGTCGTGGTAACGCGCGATGAAGTCGTCGGTGCCCCCTTCGAGATCGACGGCGGCGGTGGCGACCGCGCGTCCGACGAGCTGAAGGCGCAGACCGAACTGATCGGACCAGAAGAACGAGGGCTGGGCGGGATGCGGGGGAAGGCCGAGAATGCGGCGGGCGACCGCAGCTGCCTCTGCGGCTGCGCTGGTCCAGTGACCGACCCCGCCGTTCACGTCTCCGCAGGTGAACACCGGAACCCCCTCGACCGGGCTCGGCACGAGCTCTCGGGCCGGCTCGATGCCGATGCCGACGAGCGCGACGTCGCAGCGAATCTCGTTGCCGTCGGTGAGCTGCACCGCGCTCACAGAACCGTCAGCGCCGGAACGGAAACCCTCGGCACCGGTGCGCACGCGCAGGTCGACGCCGTACGAGCGATAGCGGTTCGCGAGCAGCCGGCCGAGAGTCGACCCGAGCGTCCGCTCGAACGGCGCCGCCAGCGCTTCGAGCATCGTCACGCGCACGCCGAGCGAGACCGCCGTCGACGCGACTTCGGCGCCGACGAAGCCACCCCCGACGACGACGAGGTGAGCTCCCGGAACGAGTGCCTCGCGGAGAGCCCGCGCGTCGACGACCGTGCGCAGCGTGTGCACGCCCGGCGGTGTCGGGAACGGCAGCCGCCGGGCTCGGGCGCCGGTTGCGAGCACGAGGACATTCCAGGCGAACTCCTCGCCGGCCGCGGTCGTTGCCCTACGACGGGACCGGTCCACGCGAGCGACGGCGTCGCCGAGCCGGAGTTCGATCTCCCGATCCCTCCAGAACGAGGGAGCGCGGATCAGGAGCTCGTGGTCGGCCTTCGTGCCCGCGAGGTACTCCTTCGAAAGCGCGGGCCGCTCGTACGGTGCGAGCACCTCGTCGCCGATGACGACGATGTGGCCCTCGTAGCCCTCGGCGCGCAGCGTCTCGGCGCAGCGCGTGCCGGCAAGACCGGCCCCGACGATGAGAATCGGGCCGGCAGCCATCAGGCCGCCTCCTCCTCGAAGACGGTGATCGCGGCCATCGGGCAGGCATTCGCGGCTTCGAGAACCACAGGATCAGGCGTCGAGCCCGTCCGAACGGACGCGATCCCGTCCTTGCCGACCTCCAAGACATCGGGCGCGAGCTCCGCGCAGACGCCAAAGCCACTGCACAACGAGCGGTCGATCTCGATCCTGTACACCTTTGCTCCTTTCGGTTGACGCCCCGAAGGTACGACGCGCCGGGTTAGAGGCGGGCCAGCGGCAGGGCAGGCTTTGGCCAGAAGGCGCGAAGGTTCAGCCAAGCCGCAGGGGCCACGAATGACGAGAGGGCGCTCATGCGCCCTCTCGTCGGGACTAACGGCCGGCTGTCTCGAGCGCCGGGCGCTGCGGCCTGGTCGGTGCGGTTCGCGGCATGAGCACGCGGGCAAGCCCGAGCCAGATCACCGGGCCTGCCGCGACCGCCGCGAGGATCGGCCCACGCACCCCATGCAGGTCGGTCCCGGCTACGAGCGCATGGCCGAGCGCGAGGAAGAAGGCGGCGAAACTGAGGTAGTGGAGCCTCCGCCACCCCTTCTGGCCGATCCACTTCTTCAGCCGGAAGGACGAGGCGATCGCGAGCATTGACCATCCGGCGACCACACCAGCGGCGACTGCCCCAGGGCTCCACGGCGCAGCGAACGGCACAACCAGCGCTGCGAGCCCGAAGTGGAGCGTGGGATCGAACAGCAGTGCGCCCGCGTGCAGGCCGAGCATCGAGAGCCCCGTCCACGCGATCGTCTGATGCCAGCCGAAGAGGGACTTCATCCGCTTGGGCCCGAGTAGGCGCGTGCTCATCGCGAGGCCGAGCCATACGGAGAGCGTCAGCGCGCCGAAGGCGACGAGCCCGGACGCACGCACGACGTACCACGCAATCGGCGCCTGGGCGAGGAAGGCACTCATCGCGCCGCCTCGGCGAATACGCGTGCCGGTTCGAACGGCAGCGGCCCGATTTGCTCGAGAGGTCCGTCGTCGGAGACGAGCAGGGCCGAAAGGCCAGGGTGCCCGGCCACATGGGCGCGCGTCTCGTCGAGTTCCGAGATGGCGAGCGCCGTGGCGTGGGCTTCCGCCCAGGCAGCGTCACGCGCGACGACCGTGACCGAGAGCGGCCCCGCGACAGCGGGGGCTCCGGTTCGGGGGTCGATCAGGTGATGCAGCGCCCGCCCGGGGCCGAAACGCCTTGCGCTCCGGCCGGATGTGGCGACGGCTGCATCCTCCAGATCGAGAACGCCCAGGGTGACGTCCGGGCAGCCAGGATCGGCCACGGCGATCCTCCACGGACCCCGCTCCGGAGGCTTGCCCCAGACGGCTATGTCCCCTCCGAGGTCGACGAGTGCGCCCGGGAGCGCGCCCCACGCCTCGCGCATCGCGAGGAGCGCGCGCGACGCGGCGAACCCCTTGCCGATTCCGCCGAGGTCGACCATAGCCCCTTGTTCGACTCGGACGAACGCGTCGGGAGCGATCTCGATCTCCGCCCCCGCGCGCCAGTCAGCATGCGGGCGGGGCGGTCGCTTCTCGAGCTCCTCGAAGGTGCGGTCGTACCCGGCGGCGAGGAGGGCGGGGAGGATCGTAGGGTCGAACCTCCCGCCCGTCGCGGTCCGCGCCAAAACCGCGACGCGCAGGGCGTCTGCGAGCCTGGCGTCCACTCCGACCCACTCGCCGGCGTGACGGTTCATGCGTGAGAGGTCACTGGCGGGGTCGAACCGCGAAAGGGCACGCTCGCACGCTTGGACCTCCACTTGGCCGGCGCCGAGCGCCCCACGCGCCCGTATCGCGTCGCCCGGCAGCCCAGTCACCGACAGGCCACAGGTCGTTCCCATGGCCTTGAACGAGACGCTGTGCAGGAGACCGATCACCGGACGGGCGGAGGAGAGGGCTGGGTCGTCGCATGCGGCGCGACGGCGGCGGTCGATCCGAGCACGACAAAGCGTTGCGTTCCGGTCTTGCCCTTGACCACGAGCGTCGTCGGAGCCGGCTGGGCGAGCGACTGCGTCGGCGGCTGCCGCGTCCAGGCCAGCCCGGCGACGATCGCGAGGGTCGCCCAGACCGCGACGACGGTGGCCCATACCCGGCGCATCAGTCGTCCGCCCACTGAGACGTGGGCGCCTGCGGCTGCACGACTCGAACGATGGGTGTCGGCGCGGCGGACGCAGGAGTGGTCGGGTGGTGAGCGACGCCGGCGAACGCGGCGACCGCAGTGAAGACGGTTGCGGTCAGCGCGCCGGCGAGCATGAGGGCCTGGCGACGCGTGTTCATCACATTCCTTTCCTCGACGACATCACGTCACCCTTTGTAGTCCCGCCTCGGTTATGGCCGGGACAAGGCCGAGCGTCGAATCGACCCGGGGAGTCCCAAGATTCGGCGTCGTTGCGAGCAGACCGGCTTCGGTCAGTCGTCCGCGTTCGAGCGAGCGTCGCGGTCGTCGCCCGGGATCGTCTTAGAGCCCACCGACGCCGGCCGCTCGACCGGCTTCGCCGAGGGGTTGCGGTTGAGCTGGACGAGCCCGGCCCGGGGGCTCAACTTGCCCACCGGGTCCTTCGGTCCGTTCGCCACGCCAAGGAGGACGATGTTCGCGGCGACGGCAGCCGCCATCGCGAGGACGAGGACGAGGACCACGCGGACGATGTTCATGGAGCCTCGTCCGATCATGCCCGAACCCCACGAGGTGTTGCGACGGGAGGCATGACGGCACGCCACGCCGTCGCCGCCACCACGAGCCCGATCGCAGACAGGTAGAGGCCGAACGCCCATGGTTGAGCGCTGTCCGTCCCGGCCGCGAGACCGTGAACCGTGGCGGCGGCGAAGATCCCGTACGTCGCCCAGTGCAGGCGGCGCCAGTTCCGCGCGCCGATCCGGCGGCGCAGGGAAAAGGAGACGTAGACGACGAGCATCAGCTCCGCTGCGAGCACGCCGATCCCGGTTGCGAGCGGTCGGTACGGCGACAGTCCTGGGACGACGAGTGCCGCCGGTGAGAGGTGAACCGTGGTGTCGAGGATGAGCGCAGCGCCGTGCATCGTGACCGCTCCCAGTCCGAGCATGGCGAGAAAGCGGTGCGTGTCGGTGACCGCTGCTGGTCTGAGCGAGCGGAAGGGTCTCGACTTGAGCACGAGGCCCGCAAGAATCGAGGTCGTAAGCAGAAGGTACGCGGTGAACCCGGTCGTGCGGGCGAGCAGCCAGAACGTCGGATCCGCCTTCACGCCAGGCCTCCCGCGAGGACCGAGGTGCCGTCCGCGAGGGTGAGCACGGCAGGAATGCCGAGCTCGTCCGCCTCGAGTACCGCCCGTTCTGCTCCCGCCAGGCACAGCGACTTCGCGAGCACCTCTGCATGCGCGGCGGTCCGGCCGACGGCCGTCACCCGGAGAAGGTCGGTTTCCGCCGGAACTCCGGTTCGCGGATCGATGAGGTGGTGGGCTTCCCCCGTCGACGTGCTCCAGCGGCGACGGTCGGAACCCGAGGTCGCCATCGCACCGCTCGTCAGCTCCAAGGTGATCGTTCCCAGGTGCGTCTCGACTCCGACGGGCCACAAGCCGCCTCGAGCCGCCAGGTCGCCGCCCGCGCTCACGAGGCACGGCCCGAACGGCTCGAGCAGCTCGCACGCACGGTCGGCGGCGTAGCCCTTCCCGATGCCTCCGAAGTCGAGCTTCACGCCAGGCCCGAGCACGATCTCGCTCGCCTCAGGCTCCACGCTGACGAATCCGAGACACCGAGCCGGCGGACGTGTGGCCACGACCACCCCGTCCGCCCCGACCTCGTCGAACGTCCTGTCGTAGCCCGCGGCGACGAGCGCGTTGTGCACCGTGGGATCGAAGCGCCCGCCGGTGCGTGCTCGGGCCTCGAGCGCCAGCTCGGTGATCCGAAGGAGGTCCGGGCTCGCGCCGTCGAGCCGCCCTGCACGGTTCAGCTCCGAGAGCTCCGAATCGGGCCGGAACCGAGAGAGGATGGCTTCGAGCCGCGCGAACTCGGCCCGCACGGAGGCAAACGCGCTCCCGCTCCACCTGCTCGTCGGCACGTCGAGCAGGAGCTCGACGTTGGTGCCCATGGCCTTGAACTCGAAGCGCTGCATCACGACGTCTTCGTGATGACGAGGGGAGGAAGGGTGACGACGCGTACGCTCGGCGACGACGCCTGCGAGATCGAGGCAGCGCTCGCGGCGGATGCTCGAGCCTTGGCAGCGGCGATCGCGGATTGCCGCCTCGTGAGGGCCACCCGATAGGCGGCGGAGCGGTGGTCGACGACCTTCTGGACGAGAGCCGCGTTGGCACGGAGTTGACGCTCGCGCTGGGCCAGGGCGGCGAGGCGCGGGTCGGACGCCGACGCGGTCGCCCAGGGGTGTGCGGCGATCACGGCCCAGAGGAGGAAGAACGCGAGCAGCGCTCCGGCCAGCGAGTACAGACGACCGACGTGGCTAGTCATCCGCGCCGCCTTCCCGCTCGCCGAGGGCATCGGCGCCCTCGTGCTCACCGCCGGCTCGGTGCTTGTGGATGACGATCGGAGCGGGCCGCACGTACCTGACCTGCGGGACGCTCGTGGCCGGAGCCGCGGTGATCGTGGCTGCGCCGGACGTCGAAGCAGCGGGCAGCCTCGGCAGAGGCGGGGGCTTCTTCGCGAGTTGGGCTTTGAGTGACGCCTCGAACCTGTCGAGCTGAGCGGTTCGCTTCACGACGAGCGCGCTCGACGCCTTGTGCGACGCCTGCCCGAGATGGAGTGTGCGCGTAAGCGCGACGATGCCGATCACTGCGTTGAGCGCCATGAGGGCGGCGAACGCGACGGCGAGTGGGCGGGACATCTGCTCCTCCTTCCGGGATGAAACTGCTGCAATCACGGTAGGCGGCCTCGGGTGAAGCCCGGGCCAGGCGGAGGTGAGGATTTGGACGGGCTTCGTCAGGACTACGCGCGAAGCGTGATCCGAACGTCGAGGCCGCCGCCCTCGGCGTCGAGGAGCTCGACCCGGCCTCCGTCGGCAGTGAGCAGGCGGTGGACGATCGCAAGGCCGAGCCCCGTTCCCCCACCAGGCGTGCCCGCCCGCCAGAAGCGATCGAACGCCCGCGCCCGCTGCTCGGCGGTCATCCCGGGGCCCTGGTCGCGAACCTGGAGGATCACGTCATCCCCGGATCGACGGCCCTCGATCGTAATCGAGTCGCCCGGCTTCGAGACGGCGAGTGCGTTCGAGACGAGATTGTCCAGGACTTGTTCGAGAGAGCCGGACGTTGCCGACGCCCACAGGGGCCCAGGCACGCAGACGTCAAGGACGACCCCTCGCCCGGACAGCTCGGGCGACAACGCCTCGACTCGTTCCGCCACGATCGCTGGGACGTCGACCGGCACGGGGGCTGGCCTCGCCGCATCGGCTCGAGCGAGCGCCAGAAGCCCATCGACCAGCCGGGCGAGGCGGCTCACCTCGGCGAGAGCCGCCGCGAGATCTGCCTTCCCAGGCTCTCCGACGTCCCGCTCGAGGTTCTCCAGCCGGAGCCGCAGAGCGGCGAGGGGCGTCCTCAGCTGATGCGAGGCATCGGCGACGAACTCGTCCTGCGAGCGGAGCAGCGTGTCGAGCCGGGCGACCGTATCGTTGAACTCCGACGCGAGAGCTCGCACCTCGGGCGGGCCGCTGTCCTCCGGTGCACGCACCTGCAGGTCGCCCCCGCCGACGGCGGCCGCCGCGCTCTCGAGCGCCGACAGAGGCTCGGTCAGCGTGCGCGCGAAGCGGAGCCCGACGACCGTCGCGACAGCCAGGACGACTCCACCGATCGCGGCGAGGAGTAGCCAGTACCGGCGCACCCTCGAGTCGAGGGTCGAGGTCGGATAGGTGATGCGCACGGCGCCGCGGACGACACCGCCCGAAGCAACGGGTACGGCGACGTAGATGAGATCCTTCCCTAGCGTGCTCGAGTGGCGCGTTCCGGAGGCGATGTTCCCCTTGAGCGCGGAAGCGATCTCGGGCCGGCTAGCGAACAAGCGTTGGCCCGAAAACGGCGGCCTCGTATCGAGCAACGCCCGGCCGGTGCGATCGACGATGACCACGCGCCCTCCAGG
>Ga0074049_10067863_pt1 | contig 10103 bp, 6 predicted proteins | sample SoimicmetaTmtLPC_FD_74463 | JGI IMG/M metagenome (GOLD analysis project Ga0074049, IMG submission 74463) | Soil and rhizosphere microbial communities from Centre INRS-Institut Armand-Frappier, Laval, Canada - Soil microcosm metaTmtLPC... | ecosystem: Engineered > Artificial ecosystem > Soil...
CAGCCATCTCCCCCCGGAGATTCCGCGGCCGGCACCGCGCGGCGTGCATCGCGCGGCTGTCGGCAGGTCTTCGGGCTCGTGGACTCGATGCGGGCGCGTTGCCGAACCTGCATCACCTACTTGTCGCCGCTTCCCGGGGCCACCGCCCCAGTGCGTTGTCGCGACTTCGTTTCCACCTACCGCTGCGGGGCAGCGCCGGTATTGGACCGGCTTCCCTTTTCATCCGTTGGCTTGTGGCCGCCGGAACCGACGGCCACAAGATATCGTGGTTCGAATCCCTGTCAATGGTCCGGCTACACTCCTTGCACGCGAAGGAGAGGGGCCGGCTTGGAGCACTTGCACGCCATCGACCTGCGCCTGCTCTTCGGCGCGCTGCTGATCCTTGGCGGCATCGCCTCGTCGCTCCTCGCGCGCCGATTCGGCGCCCCGCTGCTCCTCGTGTTCCTCATGCTCGGCCTGTTGCTCGGCGAAGACGGGCCCGGCGGCATTCGCTACTCGGACCTGGGCTTCACCTATCTCGTCGGGTCGCTCGCACTCGCGGTGATCCTGTTCGACGGCGGCCTGCGCACGCGCGCGCAACATGTGCGCGGGAGCGTGGTGCCTTCGGTCGTGCTCGCGAGCGTCGGTGTGGTGATCACGGCGGCACTCACCGCGATTGCGGCGGTGTACCTGCTCGACTTGCCGTGGTTGGAAGCAGCGTTGCTCGGCGTCGTGGTGTCTTCGACCGATGCGGCCGCCGTGTTCTTCCTGTTGCGCGCGGGTGGGCTGCACCTTGAGCGACGCACCAACGCCACGCTCGAAATCGAATCGGGCAGCAACGATCCGATGGCGGTGTTCCTCACGCTTGCATTGACGACGTGGATCGCAGGGACGGGCACGCACGAGCCGTGGATGCTTGCGCTGCAATTGGGATGGGCCATGGTCGCGGGCCTCGTCGCCGGTTATCTCGGCGGTCGCCTGATGGTATGGACGCTCAACACCTTCACGATGCCGCCGGGCTTGCATCCGTGGCTGGCGCTCGCAGGCGCGGTGGCCTTGTTCGCGATGACCAACCTGGTCCGCGGCAGCGGCTACCTCGCGGTGTACCTGGCGGGCATCGTCGTCGCCAACCGCCCCATGCGCTCGCGCAACGAAGTACTGGCCGTGCAGGATGCGGCCACGTGGTTCGCGCAACTGGTGATGTTCCTGTTGCTCGGCCTGCTGGCGACGCCGACGAAGATCCTCGAGCTCTTCTGGCCCGCGCTCGGGGTTGCTGCGTTCCTGATGTTCGTCGCGCGGCCCGCTGCCGTGGTGGCGTGCCTGCTCCCGTTCGGCTATCGCCGCGCGGAAATCGGCTTCATCGCATGGACAGGGCTGCGCGGTGCGGTGGGCATCTTCCTCGCGTCGATTCCCTTGCTTGCGGGACTGCCGAATGCGGCGCTGTATTTCAACGTCGCCTTCGTCGTCGTGTTCGCTTCGCTGATCGTGCAAGGCTGGACGCTCGCCAGTGCGGCGTACCTGTTGCAGGTCGCGGTGCCGCGCGCGGATCCGAACACGCGCCGCATCCAGCTCGACCTGCCCGGGCAGCTCGAATACGACATGGTCGGCTATCGCATCGCACCCGGCAGCGCGGTGTTGCGCGGCGATGCCCTGCCCGGCCGCGTGCGCATGGCGATGGTGGTGCGCGAAGGGCGCGTGTTGTTGCCGGAGGAGGCGGGAACGTTGCTGTCCGACGATTACGCCTACGTGCTCGCGCCGACGGGCCAGGCGCCGCGCCTGGATTGGTTGTTCGCCGAAGGCACGGATGCACGCCTGGCGGAGCGCGATCTGTTCGGTGTGTTCACCTTGCCGGGCGATGTCCCGCTGGGTGAGCTGGCGTCGTTCTACGGCTTGCAGATTCCCGAACGCTTCAACGAGGCGACGGCCGCGGAGCTGTTCGATGCGCGCTTCGATGAGCAGCCCCAAGTCGGTGATCGGCTCGCGCTGGGTGGCAAGGCAGTGCTCGTGGTCCGCAGCGTCAAGGACGAGCGCGTGGCGCAGGTCGGGTTGAAGTTCGCGGGCGTGGGCGAGCGCTTGTTGGGCGGGCGCTGATCAGCGCGGCCACACCTTGTGGTTGGGATCCAGCTCGGTCGTCGCCATCGCCTCGCCGCGCCACCCGAAACCGCACACCGCCAGCGGGCCGTCGACATACGAGGTGAGCCCGAAGGCGCGTTCGATGTCGACCTCGTTGATCGCCGCGGTGATGCAGGCACCCAAGCCGAGTTCCGTGGCGCTGAGGAACAGCGTCTGCGAGAGATGTCCGATGTCGAGGATGGTGACGCGATAAGCCTTCGGGTGGTTGCGGTATTTCCAGAACGTGCGTCCGAAGCGCGGCGCGAGCGCCACCAGCACGTGCGCATCGGCAAACCATTGTTGGCCTGCGACGGCGAGGAACGCGAAGCGCGCGAGATCGTCGACCGGCGGCAACGGCTGCAACGCATGGTCGCCGGCGCGGTAGTGGTAGAGCCCCGGTGCGATGCCTTCGACGCGCTGCACGACGAGGTACGCCTCCGTGGGATGCAACGCACCGCCCGACGGGCTTGTCTTCTTCAGCACATCGAAGTCGTCGGCCGCATGCACCTCGCCGCGAACGCCGAACACACGTTCGAGCATCTGCGCGAACGTCGCCTGCGGAAGCATCCGCGTCGTATCGAAGTTTCGGCAGGTGGCGCGCGCATCCAGGAGATCGTCGAGCGATGTGCGTTCGGCGCGCGCGAGGGGAATGCGCTGCGCCGCATCGCCGCGCTCGTGCAACACGGGCGGCGGCGCGCCGTGCGCATCGCGTAGTCCGATCGCGGTATTCAGGCCCGCCCCCGCGACTTCGCCCGCCGCATCGAGCCCCGACCAGCGCGACGCCGCATGCCAGATCGACGCCAACCCGTGCCATCGCTGCGCGCGGAAGTGCGCATCGGCCTCCTGCTGCACTTGGAATCGGGCCTCTTCCGACACCACCACGCCCGCCTGCAGCAGCGCCTCGACCTCGGGCGACAACGCATCGGTCTCCACCCAATCCGTCGGGCTGAGGGACCCGAGCCATTGCGCTGTCTGCGGCTCGACCTCCAGCGGCTCGGCCAGCTGCGGCGCATGCGCGAACCACTGCATCCCGCTGACCACGCCGGTCCCGCCCGCAAGCAAGGCCTCCAGCTCGAAATGCGCGACTTCCCGCGGCTCCAGCCACAACACCGCGCAGCGCCGGATTTTCATGCCTTTCCCCGTTGTTCGACTTGTGCCCCGACGACGACAAGGGTAGCGTCGCCCGCCGGGGAGTTGTGCCTCACATCACACAAGGGGAACACGATGGCGATGGGGAAGAAGGGTCCCAAGATGGACTCGCACGTGGTCAAGAAGCTGCTCGACGGGCTGACCAAGGACGAAGCCTTCCGCAAGAAGTTCCAGGAAAGCCCGGACGCCGCGTTGGCGTCGATCGGCTATGTCGTGCCGGCAGGCGAGACGTCCGCGGCGGGCTGCCTGAAGTTGGCCGCTGGCGAAAAGCTCGCGTCGGCCGACAGCATCGCGGCCGCTCGTCCGAAGCTCGAAGCCGCGATGGTCGGCATCTTCGGGTTCGATTGCCCCGCCGCCCTCAAGGGCTGATTCGCTTCAAAGCGCGTCCAGGCGGGCGCGCATGGGGCGCGGCAGGTCGTTGACCTGCCACGCCTTGCGGAACGCATCGGCCGCTGCGCGGCTGGCATCCGTCTCTCCCAAGGCCTTCGACCAGACCGCGATGTCCAGGTGCGCGAGTGTCGTGTCGGCGATGTTGATGGGATCCAGCAGGCTGCTGGTCCCGCGCTCGACGAAGACGCGGCCACGATGCGTGGCCAGCCAGCGCGCCTGGTTCCGTGCGTCGTCGTAGCGCTTCGCGTCCGCAAGCGCTCGGCCGTAGGCCGAATGCACGAGGGCGAGCGCGTCGGGCGCACCCGCCATCTTCGCAAGGCGATCGATCGCGGCCGCCGGGCGCCCGGCGAGCCGGTCGCGCTCGGCAAGCAGCACCTCGTAGCTCTGGCGCGTCATCGGAAAATCGCGCAGGTCGTTGGACTGACCAACCGCGGCGATCGCTTCGTCCAATACTTCGCGCATGCCGGCACGCGCCGCGAGATATCCGACTGCGATGCGGAAGTCCGTGCTCGCGGCGAGCACCCCTTTGAAGGAGGCCGTATTCGCGGCCATCCAGGCAAGCTCGCCACGCAGCGCCTGCGGCGTCGCCGTTCCCGACAACACATCCAGGTTCAGCGCATGCATGCGCCACCAATGCGCCTGGATCAGCGGATCTTCCTTCTGCGCCAGCGGCAGCGCATCGACGAGGACCGCGCGCGCGTTCGAGAACTGACCGCGATCGATCGCCGTGGCGTAGTGGAACTCGTACTCCGGCAGTTCCTTCGCGATAAGCCGCGTGCCGCCGCGTTCGGCGAACACGCGATCGGCGGTCGCGTAATCGCGCTGCGCTTCATAGGTATACGCGTAATTGTGGCCCGCGCCCTTGAAACCGCGACGCCGCGCATTCGCGAAGGCGCCGAGCGCCAAGTCGTAGCGCTCCTGGCCGAGCTGCAGCATGCCTTCGAGGTAAGGGCCCTTCGCGTAATACGTGCTTTGCTGGATCGATGCGGCGCGGACGTGCGGCAGGCCTTCCTCGTAGCGGTTGGCCATCATCCAGCCATCCTGCGCATAGCCGAAACGCGCACTCGGCATGTCCGGATACATTTCGATGAGGCGCTGCCAACGGGCAAGCAGTTCCGGTACCGGCCCGAAGCGCGCGATGGTCGCATCCAGCGATGCAGCCTCGCGGGGCGTCAGGTGGTCGCGCATCTTCGACGCACGATCGAGCGTGGCCTTGGCTTCGGTGGTGCGCTCCTGGCCGAGGAGCAGCCGCCCCTGCGCCGCGAGCGCCAGGGCGAACTTCGGATCCATCTCGAAGGCTTGCTTGTAGAAGCCCAACGCGGCCTGCGCATCGCCTTCGGCATTTTTCTTCTCGCCGAGCGCATAGGCCTTGAGCGCGTCCAGGTTGCTGGTGCTCACCTGCGGCAACGGCTCGGAATCGCGCTCGATGCTCGCGATCGCTTCGCCGAGTTTTTCGCGCAGCTCGCCCGTGACCTTGTCGATCGAATCCAGCGCGGAGCCTGCGCCCGAGCCATCCACCGATTCGGCGTATACCGTCGTCTGCGTATGCGGGTCGATGACTTCCGCGCTCACGCGCACGCGGCCGCCGACTTCGGCCACCGTCGGAAGGATCACCGCGCGCGCGCCGTCGCGAAGCGCGATTTCGGACGCAACCGCGCGGTCCAGCGCGGTCTCCGGCTTGCGCTTCATCAACGCCAACGTATCGCGCACCTTCAGGTCGCTCAGCACATTGACGTACCGCGACTGCTCCAGCGAAATGCGGAAGGCCTGCTCGAGCGATTCGTCGAGCACGGGCTCGCCAGTCAGGTTGCGCAAATCACCGACCACCACCCAATCGCGCTCGTTGAACGCAATCGCCGGCGTCGGCCGCGTCAGGAACCACGCACCCGTGCCCATGCCGACGACAAGCATCATCTCGGCAGCGAGCGCCGCCGGACGTCGCCACACCGGAATGTCGCGCCACGCCTTGCCACCGTTCTGCTTCGGCGCACGCAGCGGCGCATAGCCGGGTTCGCCGACTTCAAAGACTTCCTGGCCGTCCGGCACGCCCTTGAAACGCCAGCGGCCGTGCGACTTCCAGATGAGGTGTTCGCTGCGTTCGCCGAGTTCACGCGCGGCGCGGCGCGCCAGCGGTTCGGCCGTCGCCGACAACAGGATCTGGCCGGGGCGCGCGAGCGTCATCAATCGGCCCGCGAGCGGTTTGGCGAGGCCTTCGACTTCCAGCGGCTTCGCGCCCGCCTGCACCGCGGCTTCGCTGTTGTGCCAGGTCAGCACTTCGCCGACATGCAGGCCGGCGCGCGCCTGCAGGTTCAACTTGAGCTGCTTCAGTTCGGGGCGATCGGCGAGTTCACGCAGGCCGCGCGCGTAATCGAGCGCGAAACCGAGGCCATCGACGGGGCGTTCGAACAACAGCAGCAGGCCATCGGAGCGATCGATCAACCGACCGCGCCAGCGCTGCTGCAACTCGAGCACCAAGCGATCGTGCGCACGGAAAAGCTCCGCCGCGGGCGTATCGCCCAAGCGTTCGACCAGCTGCGTCGAATCGCACAGGTCGGTGAGGAGCAGTGTCCGGACTTGCGGACTGGCAGGGTCGTTGGGCGACTGGGCGAAGTCGTTCATGCGTGGGTCCGTGCGAGACGCGGCCTCAGGCCGGTTCGAACGCGGCGTCCTGCCATTCGACGCGATTGCCGCCGAGGCGCTTGGCGCGATAGAGCGCGGCGTCGGCGAGCGCGTACCAGTCGTCCCATTCGCCATCCGCCGACACCAGGCAGGCGCCGACGCTGAGCGTGGCGATCTGCGGCGGCGAAGGTTGCAGTTCGTGCAGTGCGTGCGCGGTGGTGGTGATGAACTCGGCCACGCGCATCACGTCGGCCGGCGCTTCGGCCTTGATCATCAGGCAGAACTCGTCGCCGCCGAGGCGGCAGGCGATGTCGTCCGGGCCTGCGGCGCTGCGCAGGATGTTGGCCACGCCCTGCAGCACGCGGTCGCCGGTGAGGTGCCCGTGTTCGTCGTTGATGCCCTTGAAGCGGTCGCAGTCGATCAGCAGCAGGCCGCGGCCCACCAGGATGTCGGTGCGGCGCCGCTGTTGCAGGTGCAGGTGGAAGCCGCGGCGGTTCGCCAGTCCCGTGAGTTCATCCGTTCGGGTGAGTTCTTCGGTCTGGGTGAGGCGGTGCGTGGTGGCGCGCAGCGTGTCGAGTGCGGTCTGCAGGTCGAGGTTGCGGCGGCGCAGGCGGCCGATCAGGCTCTGTTCGTTCAGCACCACGCGCATGATCGCGCGGCGCAGGAAGTGGGCAAGCAGGCGCGGGTCGCGCTCCACCAGCGTTTCGAATTCCGCCTGCTCCAGTTCGACCACCACGCCGGGGCTGGACACGGTGGCGTCCGCGCTGCGCGCATGGTCGCCGATGAGCAGGCCGAGCTCGCCGAAGAACTCGCGCGCGCCCAGGCGCTTGGCCACCAGGTCGTCCCCGAAGTCGAGGTCGACCGAGCCCTGCGAGATGACATACATGGTCGTGCCGAGATCGCCGCGGCGAAAGAGTTTCTCGCCGGGTTCGACGCGGCGTTGGCGGCCGATCTGTGCGAAAAGCGCGTATTCCTCCGACGTCAGCGACGCAGCAGGCTCGAGCACTTCGATGTCGGCGCGTCGGCGGTGCGGCGCGCTATCGCGATTCACCCTGTGATCCCCTGGCGTCACCGGCGACCGAGGATACCATTTGAAAGGATTCATGCCGGGGCAAACGGAGGGCGGCCCCGAGGGAGGCCGCCGCCATCATTTCTCGCCCCGTGAACCGTGATGGCCGCCGCGCAACTACGCGGCTGCGGCGGGTTTGGCCGGGTGGAACTGCTCCTCCTCGGTGGAGCCCTTCAGGGCCACGGTCGAGCTCTGCGCCCCCTGGATGGTCTGGGTGACCGCGTCGAAGTAGCCGGTGCCGACTTCGCGCTGGTGCTTCACCGCCGTGAAGCCGCGTTCACCCGCGGCGAACTCCGCCTGCTGCAGCTCGACGAACGCACTCATCTGCCGGCGTGCATAGCCGTGCGCGAGGTTGAACATCGAATAGTTGAGCGCGTGGAAACCCGCCAGCGTGATGAACTGGAACTTGTAACCGTAGCTCGCCAGCTCCTTCTGGAACTTCGCGATGGTCGCGTCGTCCAGGTGTTGCTTCCAGTTGAACGAGGGCGAGCAGTTGTAGGCGAGCAGCTTGCCCGGGAACTTCGCGTGGATCGCTTCTGCGAAGGCCTTGGCGAACTTCAGGTCGGGCTTGCCTGTTTCGCACCACACCAGGTCGGCGTAGGGCGCATACGCGAGGCCGCGCGAGACCGCCTGGTCCAGGCCCTTGTTGGTCTTGTAGAAGCCTTCCACCGTGCGTTCGCCGGTGCAGAAGGGCTTGTCGTTGTCGTCGATGTCGCTGGTCACCAGGTCCGCGGCTTCGGCATCGGTGCGCGCGACGATCAGCGTGGGCACGCCCATCACGTCGCTGGCCAGGCGCGCGGCGACGAGCTTTTCGACCGCTTCGCGCGTGGGCACCAGCACCTTGCCACCCATGTGGCCGCACTTCTTCACCGAGGCGAGCTGGTCTTCGAAGTGGACGCCGGCCGCGCCGGCTTCGATCATCGCCTTCATCAGTTCGAAGGCGTTGAGCACGCCGCCGAAGCCGGCTTCGGCATCGGCGACGATGGGTTGCAGGAAGTCGATCGCGTCGTCTCCTTCCGCATGGTGCAACTGGTCGGCGCGCAGCAGCGTGTTGTTGATGCGCTTGACGACCTGCGGGACGGAGTTCGCCGGATACAAGGATTGGTCGGGATACATCTCGCCCGCGACGTTCGCATCCGCGGCGACCTGCCAACCGGAAAGATAGATCGCCTTCAATCCTGCCTTCACCTGCTGCATCGCCTGGTTGCCGGTGAGCGCGCCGAGCGCGTTGACGAAGTCTTCGGTCTGCAGCGAGCGCCAGAGCTTTTCGGCGCCCAGGCGCGCAAGCGAATGCTCGATCGGCACGGTGCCGCGCAGGCGCACGACATCGTCGGCGGTGTAAGGACGCTCGATGCCCGCCCAGCGCGGGTTGTTGCTCCAGTCGAGGCGGAGTTGTTCGGCGGTCGGCAGGTTCTTCATCGCAAGACTCCTTGTTGGGCGTGGCCGACGATCAGTCGATCCGTGCGTAGGCCGGGAGGGTGAGGAAGGCTTCGAGCGTGTCGGCTTCCGTGAGCTGTTCGAGCATCGCGATCGCTTCGGGGATGCGCTGCGCACCCGGCAGCTGCATGCGCTCGGCGAACTTGCTGGGCAGGCCGATCAGCGCGCGTTCGAGCAGCGCGAAATCGATGGGCGTGCCGTCGTCCAGGTGCAGCGGTGGATCGGCGTGCAGCCATTGCCAGAGCTGCGAGCGCGAGATCTCGGCGGTGGCGGCGTCCTCCATCAGCCAATGGATCGGCACGCAGCCGTTGCCGTCGAGCCACGACGCGAGGTAGCGGACGCAGACTTCGACGTTGTTTTCGAAGCCGGCACGCGTGATGGTGCCGAGCGAGGGTTTGAGCAGGGCTTCGCGCAGTTGCGCATCGGTTTTCGCGCGCACGTCGTTGCGCAGGACGAAATGCTGGTGCGCGCCGAGCATCCAGGTGTCGAAGACTTCGCGCGCCAGCGGGATCAGCGCAGGATGCGCGACCCAGGTGCCGTCATGGCCGGCGCCGACTTCGCGCACCTTGTCGGCGCGCACGCGATCCAGTGCGCGTTGGTTGGCCGCTTCGTCGCCCGCGATCGGCACCTGCGCGGCCATGCCGCCCATCGCGTGCGCGCTGCGGCGGTGGCAGGTGTGGATCAGCAGTTCGGAGTAAATCTTGAGGAAGGGTTGCGTCATCGTGACCTGGCCGCGTTCGGGCAACACGCGATCGCGATGGCGGCGGAAGGTCTTCAGGTACGAAAAGATGTAATCCCAGCGCCCGCAATTCAGTCCTGCGATGCGCTTGCGCAGCGCATGCAGGATCTCGTCCATCTCGAACACCGCGGGCAGCGTTTCGATGAGGACGGTGACCTTCATCTGGCCGTCGGGCAGCTGCAGCGCCTGCTCGATGTGCGCGAGCACGTCCTCCCACAGCGCGGCTTCCTCCATCGCCTCCATCTTCGGCAGGTAGAAGTACGGGCCGCGGTCTTTCGCCGCGAGCGCGCGCGCGTTGTGGAAGGCGAACAGGCCGAGGTCGAAGAGCGAGGCGGACATCGGTTGGCCATCGACGCGCACGTGTTTCTCGTCGAGGTGCCAGCCGCGCGGGCGCACCATGAGCACCGCCTGTTCCGCGAAGGGCTTGAGCACGTAATGCTTCGAGCCATCGGGCGCCATCCAGTCGAGCGTGCCGGCGACGGCCTTGCCGAGCGCACGCTGGCCGGTGAGCAGGTTCTCCCAGGTGGGCGAAGTGGAATCCTCGAAGTCGGCCATGTAGCAGTTCGCGCCGGAGTTCAGCGCGTTGATGACCATCTTCGGATCGGTGGG
>Ga0074049_10034772_pt1 | contig 9891 bp, 8 predicted proteins | sample SoimicmetaTmtLPC_FD_74463 | JGI IMG/M metagenome (GOLD analysis project Ga0074049, IMG submission 74463) | Soil and rhizosphere microbial communities from Centre INRS-Institut Armand-Frappier, Laval, Canada - Soil microcosm metaTmtLPC... | ecosystem: Engineered > Artificial ecosystem > Soil...
CCGCCCGCGGGAATCAGCGTGGTCTGCACGTTCTCCTGGAAGTGCGTGCCGCCCTCGAGCCACACCTTGTCGAAGATCTCGCCGATGACGTGGAAGCTCGACACCAGGTTGGGCCCGCCGTTGCCGACGTACAGGCGCACCGTTTCGCCGGTCTTCGCCTTCAGCGCCTGGTCGCCGGTGAGTGCGCCTTCCTTGCCGTTGAACAACACGTAGGTCGGGTTCTCGGCGATCGCCTTTTCCATGTCGAAGGGCTGCAGGCCTTTCTCGCGATAGGCACCCTTCGTGTAGAAGTCGCCCTGCATCACGTAGTACTCGCGGTCCACCGGCGGCATGCCTTCCGGCGGTTCGACGAGGATCAGGCCGTACATGCCGTTGGCGACGTGCATGCCCACCGGCGCAGTCGCGCAGTGGTAGACGAAGATGCCGGCGTTGAGCGCCTTGAACGTGAAGCGCGACACATGGCCCGGGGCGGTGAAGCTGGAGGCCGCGCCGCCGCCCGGCCCCGTGACGCCGTGCAGGTCGATGTTGTGGGGCATCTTGCTGTCCGGCATGTTGCGCAGGTGCAACACCACGGTGTCGCCCTGGCGCACGCGGATGAAATTGCCCGGCACGGTGCCGCCGAAGGTCCAGAAGGTATAGGTCACGCCTTCTGAAATCGGCATTTCCTTTTCGATGACGTTGAGCTCGACGATCACGCGCGCCGGCGCCTTGCGCCCCGTGGGGGGAGGGACCATCGGTGGCGAGGTGAGTATTGCTTTCACGTCGGGCCCTTGCGGTGGGCCGAAGTCGCCTTTCAGCGAGCCGCCGGTGTCGTTGTCTTTTGCGACGGGAGCGCTCGTTTCCTTTCCGGTGCAGGCGACCAGCGCGAACGCGCAGGACGCGGCCAGGATCAGGGTGCGGAAGCGTCGTGCCATGGTGGTTTCCCTTTTCGGGGCGAATGCCCGATGGATGAAGGATGCGGCCGCTTGGAACGCCGGTTCCTGATCCAGATCAACCGACGAGCACGTTTCAAACCGGCCAGCGTCGCCAATTGATCAGCATCAAGGCCGCCGTGACTCGCCAGGCCGACCGTGTGCGCATCCAGAACGGAGTTTCGCCATGCGCACCATGCGTTCCTGTCTTCTCCTTGCGGTCGCCTGCGTGGCGTGGAGTGCCCACGCCCAGGACGCAAGCCACCCTTCGATGTTCACCACCGAGTGGAACCTGCGACTGCGGCAGGAAGCAGTCGACGACGCTGCGTTCGCGCGCGACGCCGACGCGAGGACCTTACGCCTGCGACTGGGCCTGCGCGCACGTTTCGACGACCACTGGTCGGCGCTGGTCGAAGGGGAAGGCATCGCAGCAGGCGGCAGCTACGACAGCACGGCCAACGGACGCCGCGGCTATCCGGTGATCGCCGATGCCGAGGACGCCGAACTCAATCAGGCGCTGGTCGCATGGAAGAACGCCCACCTGTTGGCCACGCTCGGCCGGCAGCGCGTGCAGTTCGGCAACCAGCGCTGGGTGGGCAACAGCGGCTGGCGGCAGAACGAACAGACCTTCGATGCGCTGTCCTTCGAAGGCAAGTTCGGCAAGGACTGGGGTGTGCACTACGCCTACCTCGATCGCGTGCACCGCGTGAACGGCGACAAGGCGATCGATCCCCTGGCGGGCGAGCGCAACCTGTCGACGCATGCGTTTGAATTGGCGTGGATGCCGAAGACGATCCAGCTGCGCGGCTATGCGTTGTTGCACGACGACCAGGACGTGGCCACGGCCTCGACGGCGACCTATGGTGTGCGCATGACGGCCAACCGCCTGCACGAGGGCCACGGCCCGTCGATCGCCGCGGAGTACGCGCACCAGAGCGACTGGATCGACAACCCGCTGTCCTTCTCGCATGCCTACTGGCTCATCGAACCCGCGTATGCGTGGGGCGATACGAGCGTGCGCGCAGGCCTCGAACATCTCGGTGGCAACGGCCGGCACGCGCTGCAGACACCGCTTGCGACGCTGCATCCCTTCAACGGCTGGGCCGACAAGTTCGCCAACGCCACGCCGCCCGGCGGACTCGACGATGCGTATGCGAGCGTGAGCACGAGGGCCGGCTGCGCGAAGTGCGAATGGATCGTGGCGTGGCACGACTACCGCGGCGACGTCGGCGGGCATTACGGCAGCGAATGGAACGCCTCCTTCGGCTTCCCGATCGTCGAGAAGCTCAAGGGACTCATGAAGGTGGCCGACTACAACGCCGATACCTTCGCGAAGGACACCACCAAGCTGTGGTTCCAGCTCGAGTGGCAGCACTGACGCTCAGCAGGGAATCGGCGGAAGCAGTGCGCGCGCGGCCTTCGGATCCAGGCCGCGCGCCTGCAGCCACTTCGGATCGAACAGCGTCTGCGCATAGCGCTCGCCGCGATCGCACAGCAGGCTGACGATGCTCCCGCGCTCACCGCGTGCCTGCATGTCGGCCGCGATGCGCAGGCAGGCCGCGAGGTTGGTGCCCGAGGAACCGCCATAGCGACGGCCGAGCCAGGCGTCGAGCCACCATGCGCCCGCGATCGACTCGACATCGTCGACTTCCACCACCGCATCCACGATGTCGAACAGGAAGCCCGGCTCCACGCGCGGGCGGCCGATGCCTTCGATGACGGTGCCGCGCGAGGCGCGCACGGCGGGATTGCGCGTACGCCAGCCTTCGGCGAAGGCACCCCCGGTGGGTTCGGCAACGCACAACCGCGTCGACAAGCCTTGATAGCGCAGGTAACGACCGATCGTGGCGGACGTGCCGCCGGTGCCCGCGCCGCACACGATCCACGCCGGCTCGGGGTCCGGTTCCAGCGCCATCTGCCGCAGGATCGATTCGGCGATGTTGTTGTTGCCGCGCCAGTCGGTCGCGCGTTCGGCGAGTGCGAACTGATCGAGGTGGCAGGCGCCGTTGGTCGCATGCCACGCCGCGCGCGCATGCACCTCGTTCGGATCGTCGACGAGATCGCAGGTGCCGCCGAGCGCCTGCACGTCCGCGATCTTGCGCGGCGCGGTGCAGGCGGGCATGACGGCGGTGAAAGGCAGGCCCAGCATGCGCGCGAACCAGGCTTCGGAAATCGCGGTGCTCCCCGAGGAAGCATCGACGACGCGCTGCCCTTCGCGCAGGCGCCCGTTGCACAGGGCATACAGGAACAGGGAACGCGCGAGGCGATGCTTGAGGCTGCCTGTGGGATGCGCGGCCTCGTCCTTGAAGTAGAAGGCGATGTCGGGGAACGCCGGCAGGTCGAGCCGCAGCAGGTGCGTGTCGGCCGAACGCGTGGCTTCGCGGCGCAGGCGTTCGACGGCTTCGCGGATCCACGGGCGCTGCGGGACGTTCATCCGAACCACCAATGCACCAGGCCCAGCGGTTGGTGCGAGCGCGCCGTGGCGTAGATAGATGCGAAGACGGCGAGCGCGGCGAGGTACGACACCACGCGCATGCCCTTCGACTTCGCGCCACGCATGGCGAACACGCCCAGCGCGACGTAGGACACGATCAGCCCCAGCTTCACCCACAACCACCCGTTGGCGAAGGTCGCATGCGGGAGGATCGTCAGCAGCATGAGCGCGGCAGTGAGCAGCGCGGTGTCGATCGAGTAGCTCAGCCAGCGAACGAGCGCCGCGTTCGGCCAACGCGCGCCGGCAAGCGCAAAGCCGCCGCGCAACGCGAACAGGCTGCCGCTGAGCAGCGCAACGGCGATGTGGAACAGCTTGATCTGGAGATAGAAGGCGTCCATCAGCCCGGCTTCCCATCGATGCGTGGCGCGAGATAGATGCGGCCCAGGCGCAGCACCCACGGGCCGAGCGCAATCAGCCAACCGAGCGCAGCGAATGCCTGCCAACGCATCGGATCCTGCGTGAGTTCTGCGGCGATGCGCACGGCGGCAACCAGCTGCAATGCGACGAATGCGAACCACGCGACCGGCGGCATGAGCAACGGACGTCCCGAGTGTCCTTGCGTCACGCGCGTGACCATCGCCACCAGCACGCTGCCGAAGAAGCCGATGAACAAGGCATGCGCGGGCGCGCGGCCGAGCATGTACACGCCGGTCAGCAGGTAGGCGACGCTTTGCGCGAAGAAGAGCGCGAAGGTCACCGGCAACCATGCCAGTCCGAGGAACAGCACCAGCAGGATTCCCGGCGCACGGCCACGCGGCCACCAGCGGCAGCACACGTAGGTGGTCAGCACGAGCAAGGGCAGGTCCGCCACCCACGACCATGCGTAGGCATGGAACAGTTCGAGCACCAGGTGCAGCAACACCAGCCCGAAGAACGACGCCAGCAACCACAAGGGCCGCCACGGCGTGTAACCCTGCACCGCGTTGCCTGCGAAGAAGGGAAACATGCGATGCGCCACCGTCAGGTACATCGGCAGCAGGAAACCGAAAGTACCGAGCTTGATGCTCGCGAAGGCCCACATCGGCGAACCGCCCGCGACGAACACGGCCCACGCGCACAAACCGATCCAACCCAGCGTCAGCGCCGCCAGCGCCGAACGCGCATGCCATGTCGTCCCGCGCTCGCGCAGCACCAGCGAAGCGAGCAACACCAGTCCCCAGGTCCAGCCCGCGATCGTCATCGCAAGCCCCACCGCGATCCCCGGCGCCCAGCCGAGCACGCCGCACAGGGTCGCGATCTGTCCGCCGAACACCCCGATGCCGACGGGCACGTAACGCACCCGCGGCAAATCGGGCAATCCCATCCAGCGCGGAAACACGGTCAGCAGGAACCCGAACACGAAACTCGCGAGCACCTGGTACTGCATGACGATGGCGTGCAGCCAGCCCGCGTACTGGGCCGGCTGCGCCATCTGCAACACCTCGGGCCAGCGCGCGGACACCAGCCACGCGGCCCACCACGCCATCGCCAGGAGCACGTTCCCCGCACCGATGAAGAACATCATCCGGTGCGGGGCTTGCAGCACGTATCGCATCAGCCTTCGACCTCGGTCGCGCCGCCCTGCGCGAGCGCGGGTTTCGGCGCAATCCACAAGCGCAGCACGAACCAGCAGAGCGCCAGCGCACCGACACTGAAGATCGTGTCACCCGGCACGCGCATCCATACCAGCATGTCGACGATGAGCTGCTGCATGAAGACTTCCGAGCGCGCGTAGGCGTACCCGTGCTCGAGCGTGGCCCGCAGTTGCAGGATGCCCAGCGGCAGCAGCGTGAACAACGCCATCATGGTGAGGCCGATGTTGAAGCACCAGAACGCGACCTTGAGCGGGCGCGTGTTCCAGTGCATCTGCCCGCGCAGGCCGCGCATGCAGAACAGCATCAGCGCGATGCCGAGCATGCCGTACACGCCGAACAGCGCGGTATGGCCATGGAGCGGCGTGAGGTTCAGGCCCTGCATGTAGTACAGCGACAGCGGCGGATTGATGAGGAAGCCGAACAGGCCCGCGCCCACCAGGTTCCAGAACGAGACCGCCACGAAGAACAGGATCGGCCAGCGATAGCGCGCCATCCACGGCGTCGAATGGCCGAGCTTGTACGAGTGGTAGGCCTCGAAGCCGATGTAGGCCAGCGGCACCACTTCCAGCGCACTGAAGCTCGCACCGAGCGCGACCACCGCCGTCGGCGTGCCGACGAAATACAGGTGGTGCAAGGTGCCCAGCACGCCTCCCGACATGAACACGATCGTCGCGAACAGCGTCGCCGTGGTCGCCGACTTCGCTTCCACCAGGCCCAGCCGCGTGAAGATCAGCGCCATCACCGCGGTGGCGAACACTTCGAAGAAGCCTTCCACCCACAGGTGCACGAGCCACCAGCGCCAGTACTCCACTTCGGAGATGTGCGTGTGCTCGCCCCACATCAGCGCCGCGCCGAAGAACAGGCCGATGCAGACGGTGGAGAGGAACAGCAGGCCGACAATCGCCTTGGTCTCGTGCGCGGGACCGCGCAACACGGGCCACAACGCGCGTCCCACGAGCGTGAGCCACAACAGCAGGCCGATGAACAGGAACCACTGCCAGAAGCGCCCCATGTCCGCGTATTCCCAACCCTGGTGGCCCCACCAGAAGTTGTTCGCCAGGCCGAGCTTCTGCATCACCGCCAGCCACTGGCCCGCGAAGCTGCCGACCACGATGACGAGCAAACACACCCACAGGAAATTCACGCCGAGCCGCTGGAACTTCGGTTCGTGCCCCGACAATGCAGGCGCGATGTACAGGCCCGTGCCGAGCCACGCGACCGCGATCCACAACACCGCCAACTGCGTGTGCCAGGTGCGCGTGATCGAGTACGGCAGGATGTCCGACAAGGCGAAGCCGTAGGCCTGCTGGCCTTCGACCTGGAAGTGCGCGGTCATCGCGCCGAGCAGGATCTGCACCAGGAACAGCGCGAGCACGGTCCAGAAATACTTCGCGGTGGCGCGCATCGAAGGCGTCACGCGCAACGCGGCCAGTGGATCGCTGGACGGGATCGTGTGCGGCTTTTCATTCGCATGCGTGCGCGCGTGGTGCCAGCCGAGCAGGCCGATGCCGGCGATCAGGAACAGCACGCTGAAGACCGACCACAGGAACAGCGACGGCGGCGGTGTGTTGGCGACCAGCGGTTCGCTGGGCCAGTTGTTGGTGTAGGTCACCGTCCCGTCGGGACGTTGTGTCCCCGCCGCCCACGCGGTCCACCAGAAGAACGCGGTGAGCGCGCGGCGATGTTCCGCGTCGGGCACCGTGTCGTTCTTCATCGCGTAGTCTTCGCGCAGCGCCTGCGTGGCCGGATCGTTGCCGAACAGGCTCTCGTAGTGCGCCGCGACGTTGGAAATCGCGATGACGCGCTCTTCCGGCAACAGGATCGTGCCCGTCTTCGCGTCGTAGGTGTTGTGTCGAAACGCTTCCTGCAAGCGCCCGCGCAACGCGGCCTGGCGCTCCGCCGGCAGCTTGTCGTACGACGGCGCATCTTCCTGTCGCGCCCATAGATCGAGCACCGCGACCGCTTCGCGATGCAACCAGTCGGCGCTCCAGTCGGGCGCGACGTAACCGCCGTGTCCCCAGATCGAACCGAGCTGCATGCCGCCCATCGATTGCCAGACCTGGCGTCCGCGTTCGATGTCGGCGCGCGTGTAGACCACCTGGCCGCTGGTGCTGGTCACCTGTTCGGGGATCGGTGGCGCGGTGCGGAAGATCTCCCCGCCCGCCCACAGCAACACCCCGAACGACACGACGAGCAATGCGGCCAGCCCCAACCACAACTTGCGGGTGCTGCCCATGTCACGTTCTCCCTTGAGTTACGCGCACATGCTCCGCGCGCGCAGGGAGGAACGCCTTGACCGGGATCAAGTCCGCAGGATGGGCGCCGCGAGATGTTCCAGGCCGGGGCGGTCGGCGATTTCGAGTTCGCGGCGCTCCACGCGCACCAGGCCGTCTTGCTGGAAGCGACGCAGCACGCGGCTCACGGTTTCCGGCGCCAGGCGCAGGTAGTTCGCGATGTCGGTGCGGGGCATCGTCAGCTGGAAGCGGTTCGGCGAGAAACCACGCGCGGCGAGCCTGCGCGAGAGCCCGATGAGGAACGCGGCCAATCGCTGGTCCGCCGACCAGTCGCCGGCGAGCAGCGCCGCGCGCCCGATATCGCGGCTCAGCAGGCGGAAGAGTTGTCGTTGCAGGCCCGGCACCTGCGTGGCGAGCACCGCGATCTTCGGAAACGAGAAGCGGCACAGCATGACGGTGTCGAGTGCGACGGCATTGCAGGGATAGTGTTCGCCGTCGATCGCATCCAGGCCGATGACTTCGCCCGGGAGGTGGAAGCCCAGCACGTGCTCGTGCCCGTCGCGGTCGACGACATAGGTCTTGACCGTGCCCGCGCGCACCGCCGCGATCGCGTCGAAATGATCGCCCTCGCGGAACACATGTTCGCCTGCGTGCAGCGGACCGACGTGCTCGACGAGCACGTGCAGGTCCATCAGCGCGCTCTTGTCCATGCCCTGGTCGAGGCAGGCCTGCGAGAACGCGCAGGTCGAACAGAAACGGAGCGCGTCGCCGTCGTCCGCGAGCACCTTGGCGTCGGTGCGCGGAAAGGCGACCGGATCCGGAGCGGCCTTCACGGGACGCGTCTCCACGAGGTCAGATCGCGCGCGAGAAGCGCGGCGTGACCACGGGGTTCGGCTCGGCGAGGTAGCGATCGAAGCACATCGCGATATTACGCAGGAGCAGGCGGCCGCGCGACGTGGCGAGGATCCGGTGGCGTTCCACCCGCACCAGGCCGTCCTTCTCAAGCGGCGCCAGCTTGCGCAGGGCGTCGGCGAAGTAGTCCGCGAACACGATGTCGTAGCGGCGCTCCAGCGCATCGATCGGAATCGCGCCGTGGCACATCAGGGCCTGGATGAGGTCGGCGCGCAACTGGTCGTCTTCGCTCAGGCGCATGCCGCGGAACACCGGCAGGCGGCCCTCGTCCAGCGCGGCCTGCCAGCTCGCCAGGTCGCGCGGGTTCTGGCTGAAGGTGTCGCCGACGTGGCTGATCGCGCTCACGCCCACGCCGATGAGGTCGCTGTCGGCGTGCGTGGTGTAACCCATGAAATTGCGGTGCAGCCCGCCGCGCGCCTGCGAGGTCGCAAGGTCGTCGTCGGGCAGCGCGAAGTGGTCCATGCCGATGTACACGTAGCCCGCATCGGTCAGCTTGCGGATCGCGAGCTGCAGCAGTGCGAGCTTGCCTTCCGGATCCGGCAGGTCGGCGGCGACGATCTGGTTCTGCGCGCGGAACAGGTTGGGCATGTGTGCGTAGCCATAGACCGCGACGCGGTCCGGTCGCATGTCCGCCACGATGTCGAGCGTGGTGCCGAAGCCTGCGAGCGTCTGCTTCGGCAAGCCGTAGATGAGGTCCACGTTGACCGAGCGGAAGCCGTGCGCGCGGCACGCCTCGATCACCGCACGCGTTTCCTCCACGCTCTGCTCGCGATTCACCGCCTTCTGGACCTCGATGTCGAAGTCCTGCACGCCCAGGCTGGCGCGGTTGAAGCCGATGTCGGCAAGCACGGCGATGTCTTGCGGCGTGACGTGGCGCGGATCGAGTTCGATCGACAGGTCGAGTTCGCGCGCATCGCCGAAACGGAAGTGCCCGCGCACCGTTTCCACCACTTCGCGCAATTGCGCGGGCGAGAGGAAGTTGGGCGTGCCGCCGCCGAAATGCAGCTGGATCAGCTCGCGGTCGCGGTCGAAGCACTGCGAGACCAGGTCGATCTCGCGGTACAGGCGCGCCAGGTAGGCCTCGCCGCGCGCCTTGTCGCGCGTGATGATGCGGTTGCAACCGCAGTAGAAGCACGGGCTTTCGCAGAACGGCACGTGCACGTACAGCGACAGGCGGCGCGGGATCGGATCACCGTTGCTGGCCGCGGCCGCTTCGCGGAATTCGCGCTCGCCGAATCCGCCGTGGAAATGCGGGGCCGTGGGATACGAGGTGTAACGCGGACCCGGCACGTCGTAGCGGCGCAGCAGGTCGGTGTCGGAGGCGGTCTGGGCGTTGTCCATGGAATGCAGCCTAGGCAGCGCGGGGGTCACCCGCCTTGATCCGGATCAAACCCCTGCCCGTTCTTCCGCACGCCTCATCCCCCACAGCCGCCGCAGCATTCGGAGGCCAGGCGATGCACGCTCGCATGCGGCACGGCGATGCCGGCGCGGGCCAGCACGGTGACGAGGTCGTCTTCGACGAGGGACGTGGACACCCGCAGGCGCCCGAGCGCGTCGACGTCCACCAGCGCGGCGGGATCGAGCATGCACAGGAGCTCGCCGATGGAATGCGCGGCGGCGCCCGCGGCGATGGAGGTCACGAGGTACTGCATGGGCGGGTTCCGTGAAGAAGGTAGGCGCAGCGTGCACACTCCCCCGCCCCGCCGCGCTGACGCAGGTCAAGCGTGCATGACCTCGGTCCGGATGACTTCTGTCCCTGTGTGCCG
>Ga0074049_10032868_pt1 | contig 9814 bp, 10 predicted proteins | sample SoimicmetaTmtLPC_FD_74463 | JGI IMG/M metagenome (GOLD analysis project Ga0074049, IMG submission 74463) | Soil and rhizosphere microbial communities from Centre INRS-Institut Armand-Frappier, Laval, Canada - Soil microcosm metaTmtLPC... | ecosystem: Engineered > Artificial ecosystem > Soil...
CCCAGCAACTGCACCAGACCGACATTGCCGCTGGACAGCCCATATTCCAGGATGGATTTTGGCGAAGACTCACTCATTGAACAGGCGCCTTTTCCGGGGCGTCGTCGAAACGCAGCGTGGTTCCCACCGGTGCGGCGTAGATTTCACGACCATGCCGCGCGACGAATTGCAGGCAGCGGCTGACCGCCGCGACTACGGCGCGTGGCGTGATCGTCGCTTCGGCGAATTGGTCGAAGTCGCCGCCGTCGCGTTTCACCGCCCAGCGTTCGGCAGGAGGATTGCCGAGAAAGCGTCCGGTAAAGCGCTTGATCCAGTCGCTCTTGCTCGCATCGATGGTATCGCCGAGTCCGGGTGTTTCCCTGTGCGCAGTGACGCGGACGCCGGTAATGCGGCCGCCGGCATCGACGCCGACCAGCAAGTGGATCGGGCCGGCGTAGCCGTCGGGCGCGATCACGTCGAGTACCAGTGCCGCATTCTTGCCGTGTTTCCTGGCCCGGCGCACCGTCATCGGCGTGGCGCTGCCCAGCCAGCTTTCGGCCCGTACGGAAACGATATCGGTGAGCGCGTCGTTGTCGTAGCGATCCATCGGCAGCACGATCGCCAGCGCGCGTCGCTGCGCCAGATTTTCAGCGGCGGCGATGTCGGCGCGCGTCAGAGCATGCACGCCGGCCAATACCGTGATCGCGAACAGCGCGATCAGTCCGAGCAAGGACGCCGCGCGTATCGCCTGGCCACGGAAGGCATTCATGGTGGCGGCATTTCTCCGTAGATGCGCGGCCGCGTGTGCAGGTCGATCCAGGGCGCGGCGCAGTTCATCAACAACACGGCGAAGGCGACGCCATCCGGATACGCGCCCCAGCGACGGATGCTCAACGTGAGCAATCCGACGCCGGCACCGAAGATCAAACGGCCGCGCGGTGTGGTGCAGCCACTGACCGGGTCGGTGACGATGAAGAACGCCGCCAACACCAATGCGCCGGAAAAAACGTGTTGCAGCGGAAACGGGTTGATATCGCCGTCGTACAGCCAGAACGGCACGGTGACCAGCACAACGCTGCCCAGCGTCGCCACGGGCGTCTGCCAGGGAATGATTTTTTTCCAGAACAGGAACAAGCCGCCGAGCGCATAAAAATTCGCGATCCACTCCCAACCCCTGCCGCCGAAATCACCGAACAATGGATTGCCGCGGATCTCGGCCATGGTTTCGCCGCGATTGGACAACTCGCGCACGGTGTCGAGCGGGGTCGCCTGCGCGAGTGCGTCCCAATTCCATGGCGCCGGAAGATGACCGGTGATGATGGCAGCGGCGCTGTCGAGAAAGCCGGGCGTTCCCAGTTGCGATTCCAAGCCGGCAGGCGGCAGCCAGTGCGTGAGTTCGCGCGGAAAGCAGATCAGCACGACCACATAGCCGACCATCGCCGGATTGAACAGGTTGTAGCCGAGTCCGCCATACAGATGCTTGCCGATCACAATCGCCGCGAACATGCCGATCGCGGCCAGCCACCACGGCGCCAGCGACGGCAAGCAAAGCGCGAACAACACCGCCGTGAGCGGTGCACTCAGATCAGTGAGAAAAGGTCGCAGCGGTCGCCGGCGGAGTTTAAGCATCATCGCTTCGAAGCCGAGCGCGAAAGCCGCCGCCAACACGATCTGGAAGATCACGCCCGGGCCAAAAAAAACTACGGTGGCGAATACGCCAGGCACCAGCGCCAGCAACACCAGCCCCATGACGCGGGTCACGCTGCGCTGGTTGGCGAGATGCGGCGCAGCACCGACATCAAAGGTTTTCGTCATGGCTGCTCGTCCCTGGCTTGTTGTCTGCGCGCTTTTGCGCGTTCCAGTGCAGCAGTCACGGCGTCGGTCGATGTGATGGTTTTAGCGCGCTCGGCATCGCGCAATGCTTTCTCGTCCGATTCGCGCTGCAGTCGCTGCGCGCGTCGCGCGTGGCGTTCGCCGGCAGCGACAGCGATGGCGTCGCGGCGTTGGTGGATGCGGATCGCGGTTTTGGTTTCGCGGAAATGCTGCGTCAACAGGATTTGGCTGGGGCAGGCGAGATCGCAGCAGCCGCATTCGATGCAGTCGAAAACTCCATCGCTGGCGCTGCGGTCGATATCGCCGCTGCGCGCATGCCAGAGCAGTTGCTGCGGTTGCAATTTCGCCGGGCAGACGTCGGCGCAGTCGCCGCAGCGGATGCAGGGCATTTCGATACCGGTCTCGCGCAGGTCCTCGCTACCGAGAACGAGCACGCAGTTGTCGATCTTTCCGAGGGGAATGTCGTCATGCGGCAGCGCGTTGCCCATCATCGGGCCGCCCAGCAACAGGCGCGCAGCGAGATCGGTGTAGCCGCCGGCCTGCGCGATCAGATGCGAGATCGGCGTGCCGAAGGCGACTTCGAAATTACCGGGTCGCGCGACACCACGCCCCGTGACAGTGACGATGCGCGTGGTCAGCATTTCGCCGAGGCTGACGGCGCGCCACGCCGCCGCCGCAGTGGCGACGTTTTGCACCAGCACGCCGATATCACGCGGCAGGCCGCCGCGCGGCACTTGCTTGCCGGTTAGGACCTCGATCAGTTGTCGTTCGCCACCTTCCGGATAGATCGTCGGGACGGCGACGAGGGCGATATCGTTCGCGGCGATTTCGCTGATCGCGGCAGCACATGCAGCCAGCGCCGCGGGCATCGCATCCTCGATTGCCAGAAGAATGGATTGCGCGCCGATCAGTCGCGCTAGCAGGCGTCCGCCGAGCACGACTTCGTTGGCGCGCTCGCGCAGAAGGGCATCATCGCAAGCGATATACGGCTCGCATTCGGCGCCGTTGAGGATCAGCACATCGCAGCGGGGAGAAATTTTTTCCGCGGTGGGAAATCCGGCGCCGCCCAATCCGACCAAACCGGCGTCGCGGATGCGAGCATGCAGGACGGCGACGTCTTCGTTCCAGGGATCGAGAGACGGCTGCCGGATCGGCGGCCCCTGTTCGCTCGCGCAGCGCAAATGCACATGCGGTGCTTGCGCGTGATCGGGAACATCGGGTATCGCCGCGACGATCGCGATGATGGTGCCGTCAGCCGGCGCATGCACGTCCGCACCCAGTCCTGTGGCGATTGCGATGCGCTGACCGCATCGGACGCGATCGCCGACGTCCACGCAGGCCATCGCAGCGTTACCAGCATGCTGAAGCAGGGGGACGCGCAGGACTTCCGGCAAGGGGCAGGGCTGGATCGTCGATGCCGTCGCCTGCGACTTGTTTCGTTCCAGGGACAGGCCGCCGTGGAATCGATGCAGGCGCAGGGCTGCGGTGGCGGACACGCCGATCGTCCTGTTCCGGCGTCAGTGACCGACGAATTGCGGCTTGCGCCGGGCGAGGAAAGCGCTGGTGCCTTCCTTCATGTCTTCGGTCGAAAACGCCAAGGCAAACGCCTGCGTTTCGTAATCAAGTCCCGCCTGCAACCCGGCTTCGCCGCCAATCAGCACGGCGTCGAGGACGCCACGCAAGGCCTGCGGCGCAGCGGCGGCCAGTTGTTCGGCGAGTTTCATGGTTTCCGCAGAGAGTTGTTCGCTCGGAACGATGCGGGTGACGACGTTCAATGCCAGTGCGCGCGCAGCATCGATTTGCTGGCCGAGCAGGCACAGCTCCAGCGCGGCGCCGCGTCCAGCCAGGCGCAGCAAGCGCTGCGTACCGCCAAAGCCCGGAATCAGACCCAGATTCACCTCTGGCTGGCCCAGCTTGGCGGTGTCGGCGGCGATGCGCAGGTGACAGGCCATGGCCAATTCCAGTCCGCCGCCCAGGGCGAAACCATTGATCATCGCGATCACCGGCTTGCCGAGTTGTTCTATCCGGGTCATGAGTTGCTGACCAAAGCGGGAAAAATCGCGTGCCTGGACCGGGGTCAGCGGACTCATTTCCGAGATGTCCGCGCCCGCGACGAAAGCCTTTGAACCCGCGCCGGTCAGCACGACTACGCGCACGCTTTCAGCGGACGCGGCTTGGTCGAAGGCCTGGTGCAGCTCGGCCAGCGTGGTCCGGTCCAGGGCATTGAGTTTGTCCGGGCGATTCAAGGTGATCAGGCGCACGGCGCCGCTGTCTTCGATCAGCAAATTCTGAAAAGCCATGGGTACTCCGGGAACTTCGTTAAAAGGTCGTTGTCTGGGGCTTCGCGCCGGGTCGCCTCAGTGGCGGTTAAGCCTTTGGGCCGGTATCCTAGCGCGTCCACCGGGGCGGCATACCGCCCCGTTTCCACACTTGGAGGTTTCGTAATGAAGTTGCGTTTGCTGGCCGCCACCTTGGCCGTCCTCACCCTGAGCTCCGGCGTTGCCCTGGCCCAGACTGCTGCTCCCGCCGCTGCCGCGCCTGCCGCCGCACCGGCAGCCTCCGACCGAACCACTCTCAGCTACGCACTTGGTTACGAGTACGGTTCCAATCTTGCCGAATCCAAATCGGATCTCGACGTCAACACCATCATTCGCGCGCTTCAGGACGGCTACGCCAAGCGTCAGCCGACGATGCCGGGCGACAAGCTCGAAGCCGCGCTGCAACAGTTCGAACAGAAGATGGTCGGCCAGCAGAAGGCCGAGCTCGAGCGTGTCACGCGCGAAAACAAGAGCAAGTCCGACGCCTTCCTCGCCGCCAATCGCGTCAAGACCGGCGTGACCGTGTTGCCGAACGGCATCCAGTACCGCGTCATCGAGACCGGCACCGGCGTCAAGCCGACCGCCGCCAGCACGGTGCAGCTGCACCTGATGGGTTCGATCTCCTCCGGTCAGCAGTTCGCCAACACCTACGCTTCGCAGAACGCGCAGCCGGTTTCCTACAAGGTCAGCGATCTGCCGGTTGCCGGCCTCAAGGACATCATCCCGATGATGCCGGTCGGTTCGCGTTGGGAAGTTTTCCTGCCGCCGGAAAAGGCATTCGGCAACGATCCGCGTGGTCCGGGCGGTCCGGCCCAGGTCCTGATCTTCGACGTCAAGCTGATCGGCACCAAGTAAGACTGTCTGTCCTCGCGCCGGCAATCCGGCGCGAGGCAGCGATTCGCAATGAGTATTCACTTCCGCGCCGTCCTCAGTCCCTGTGTGGGCATCTGCTCGTTGGATGAGGAGGGGTTGTGCGAAGGCTGCCATCGCAGCTCCGCGGAAATCGCCCGTTGGTCACAGATGAATGACGACGAGCGCCTGCACCTGATGGAAGCGGTGCTGCCCCTGCGCGAGGCGCAGCGGGTGTGAGCCACGCGCTCCGTCTTCTCGAAAGACTTCCCCGCGCCCTTCATCCGCTCGCATCGCCGCCCTCCGGCCCGGGCTGGAATCATGCTCAACTGATTGACTTGCTGCCTGACCAAGGCCGTTCGCTGCGTCCTGCGGCTGTGCTGGTAGGTTTGATCGATCGCGGCGACGGCATGCAGGTGTTGCTGACCCGGCGTACCGAAGCTCTGCGTCACCATGCTGGGCAGATCAGTTTTCCCGGCGGCCGCATCGAACCCGATGATGCCTCGCCGATCGCCGCCGCCCTGCGTGAATCGCAGGAGGAAGTCGGTCTGCCAGCAGCGTTGGCGGAGCCGCTCGGCTATCTCGATCCGTTCGTTACCATCACCGGCTTCCATGTGTTTCCCATCGTCGCCCGCATCGACGCGGCATTCTCGCCGGTCATCGATCCTTCCGAAGTCGCCGAAGCGTTCGAGACGCCCTTCGCCTATCTGATGGAACCGGCCAACGCGCGCGCCTACGAAGTGGACTATCTTGGTGGCAAGCGCACGCTGATCGAGTTCCAATACGGCACGCATCGCATCTGGGGCGCGACCGCCGCGATGCTGGTGAATTTCCGCGAACGACTGGAGCGGTCATGAACTGGACGACGCTGGTTTCCTCTGAACAATTGGTCGCTGCGCTCGCGGCAGAAAATCTGCGCCTGGTCGATTGCCGTTTCGTGCTGGCGGGTGCCGATGCCGACGCCGGCGAAATCGCATGGCGCACCAGCCACCTGCCTGGCGCCGGTTATGCGCATCTGGATCGTGATCTTTCCGATCATCACAAGCCCGCCAGCGAAGGTCGGCATCCGCTGCCCGATGCTGCGGCTTTTTGCGCAACGCTTGAACGCCTCGGTATTTCCGCGGATTCGCAAGTCGTTGCCTACGACGCCGGCGATGGCGCCATGGCAGCGGCGCGGTTCTGGTGGTTGCTGAAATTGCTGGGCCACGAGCGCGTCGCGGTTCTCGATGGCGGATTCGCGCGTTGGCAAGCATTGGATCTGCCGCTCGAATCGACGATGCCGATCGTGGCGCCGGGCAGTTATGTCGCCCAGTACGACGAAGCGCAGATCGCCCGCATCGAAGATCTGCTGCAGCTCGAAACCGCAGGAAACGTCTGCGCTCTGGATGCGCGTGCGCCGGAACGTTATCGCGGCGAAGTCGAACCGTTGGACAAGGCGGCCGGGCATATTCCGGGTGCGCTCAACCGGCCTTATTCGGCTAATCTGCGCGATGGTCGCTTCAAACCTGCTGCTGATCTGCGCGCAGAATTTTCTGCGCTGATCTCCGCGCATGCACCTGCCGAGGTCGTTCTGTACTGCGGCTCCGGCGTCACCGCCTGCCACAACCTTCTGGCGATGGAATATGCCGGCCTGCATGGAGCGCGGATATTCCCGCCCTCATGGAGTGGATGGATAAGCGACGGCTCGCGGGCGATCGCGCGCGGCTGAAAGTCCGCCGTGGCGCACTCTCGTGCCGCCCGCATGTCATCTTAAATACATGGAAATCGCGAAGACTCCGCCGGTCTTTTCTCTCGGCAGAATTTCATGCGCGCGATCCTCCGTTCCTGTCTTGTCGCCATTGCCTTGCTCGCAGGTTTAGTTGGCCAGACGCATGCGCAGGACGTGGTGCGCATCCATGGTTCGAATGCGATTGGCGAGAAAATCGTGCCGGTACTGGTGCGCGGCTGGATGGAGAAAATCGGCTATCGGGGCTTGGCGGAGCGCGCACGTCCGAATTCACTGCGCGAAATCAGTGGCAGTCGCGATGGCGAGTCGCTGATGGTGGAAGTCGATGGCAAAGGCAGTGCGAGCGGCTTCAACGATCTGGTCGAAGGCAACACCGAATTGGCGATGCTGTCGCGGCCGTTGACCGCGAAGGAAGAGGATGCCGGTTGGCAGCTGGGCCGCCTGCATTCGCCCGAACAGGAATACGTGGTGGCGTTGCAAGCTATGGTGGTCGTCGTGCATCCAGGCAATCCGCTAGCCGCCATCGATCGGGCGACGCTGACGAAAATCGTGTCCGGCCGCATCACCGATTGGTCGCAACTCGGCGGAAAGCCCGGCGCGATCCACCTGCAACTGGCCGCCAACGGCACCGGCCTGGCCGAGATGCAAGCGCAATTGCTCGCAACCAGCCCGACGACGAATGCGCATCGCCTGGCGAGCTCGGCGCAGATCGTCCGCGCCGTCGCCGTCGACCCGCTGGCGATCGGCGTCATTGAGTTCGGCGCGCCGGCATCGGGTGTGCGCGGTCTTGCAATGAAAGTAGTCGGGCGTGATGTCGTTCCGGATCGCCTCAATGTGATGACCGAGGAGTACCCACTCGTTCGTCGCCTGTATTTCTACAGTGGGCAATTGATCACGGCGCTGGGTCGCGGCTTTGTCGACTACGCGGTTTCCGACGAGGGTCAACGCCTGCTTGCCAGTCACGGCTTTGTCGCGATGGTGCCCGCCGCGTATCGCGCACCTGTCGCAGGCACGTTGCCGAAAGCCTATGACGATATCGTTGCGGGCGCGGACCGACTATCGATGAGCATTCATTTCAGCGACGAATTTTCGATACTCGACAGTCGTGCCATGCAGGATCTTCCGCGCCTGAAGGCATTCATGAGCAGGCCGGAGAATCGTCAGCGCAAGGTCGTGCTGGTCGGGCTGGCCGACAAACAGGCAGCGCCGTACATGGCGCTGTCGCTGAGTAATGAGCGCGCGGATCTGGTCGCACAGGCCTTAGCCGAATATGGGATCTACCCGGTCAAGGTGCGTGGCATCGGCGCGGTTCTGCCGCTGGCGGATAGCGTATCGGATCGTCGCCGGAATCAGCGCGTGGAAATCTGGTTGCGCTGAAACTCCGGATTCATTTCTTCAGTCGCGCCATCAGCGCCTGCAACGCGGCTTGGGTGTCGGTCGAGTACCAGCCGTCGAGGAAGCGCTGCAGATCGGCATCGCCGAAGCCATCGAGCGCGCGAATCACGTCCGCACGCGCGATCGCCCGCGTGGCGAGCATCGGCGAGTTTGGCAGGGTGAGCAGTTCTTCCAGCCAGCGCAAAGAGCGCGTCACGACGTCGCCGGCATCGGTGAGTTCATCGACCACGCCCAGCGCCAGCGCCTGTTCCGATTCGATCATCGCGCCGGCCACGATCAGGCGTTCGGCGCGATGGGCGCCGGTGACGCGGCGCATCAGGTACTGGATCGCGTCGGGCACGGCAAGACCGACCTGGGTTTCATTGAGGCCGATGCGAAACGGCCCGCGCGCCATGATGCGGTAGTCGCAGCACAGCGCGAGTACGCAGCCGCCAGCGGGGTTGTGCCCGGCAATCGCGGCGACCACCGGTATCGGCGACTTGGCCAGCGCGCGGGAGGCATCGAAGAATTGCGACCAGCATGATGCGAGGCCGGCGCGATCCAGTGTCATCAGATAGGGCACGTCCAGCCCGCCGGAAAAAACCTTTTCTCCTCCCGAGAGGATCAGTGCGCGCGCGCCCTGACCCGGCGCCGCGGTAATCGCCGCGATCAGGGCCGACAGCAATTCGTTGTTGAGCGCGTTGACTGGCGGGCGACTCAGTCGCAGTTCGTGGATGTCGCCGTGCTTGTTGATCTCGATCATGGGTCGGCCTGCGAAAGGTTGAGTCGACGGAGCGGGTTTTTGCTGCGGATGTCAGTGCGGGATATTGACGTCTGCCGCCCAGCGATAACGGACGGTGTAACGCAGCTTCGCCTCACCACCGGCGGGGACGGGGACGTCGAAGCTTGCGGTCTGCGCGTTGCGTTTGTCGAACGGCAGCGAGCTGGCGGTCATCTCCCAACTACTCCAGCGCGACAGGCGCTCGTTGATGCGCACGGTGTTGGCGACGGCCTTGGCATTCTTAACCGTCACGCTGATCGTTTCGGTCATCGTGCGACCTTCACGATCCAGCGAAAAATCTTCGCGCTTGCGTTCGACGGAGAGATCGAAGACGTTGCCGATCGCCAGACTCACGTCGGCGTTCGCGGGCGTATGAGCGATGTTCGCCTCGCCGAGGAAATCCTGGCCATCGAACATGCGCACACGACCCGCCGGCAGCGGCAATCCGAGTCCGGAGGTCTTGGCATTCCTGAAACGAAGCGTGGCAATCACCGGCTGCGATTGCCCATCGGTCGCGCCGTAATTGGCATCGACGATGGGATAGGGCGGAGTCCAGTCGCCCGTGTTGGAGCTGGATTCGTAGCGCCGTTCGCAGGCGACATCAGTGGCAGGATTCACCAGCGGCAGACGTTGCACGCTGCCCTGCGGAAGCGAACCGGCGTTGGGCAGTTTGTAGGCTTGGTATTCGCCGGATGCCTGCGCCTGCGGCGCGCTGTCGGCGATCATCATCTTTGCCCGCGGCGCGGCCGCGGCCATCGCCATCATTTCCGGCCCTGCGGCGCTGACGCGATTGGGCTCGCCCGCGACCAGCGTCAGCATCGCATCCTTGAAATCGGCGCCAGAGCGATTGACCACCATCGCCGAACCTTCCAGCGCCATGCGGCAGTCCTTGCCCACGCCCTGCACGTTGACGTTGTATTCGGCGCGCCAGGCCAGGCCGGCGGTGGCATAGGA
>Ga0074049_10013361_pt1 | contig 9807 bp, 14 predicted proteins | sample SoimicmetaTmtLPC_FD_74463 | JGI IMG/M metagenome (GOLD analysis project Ga0074049, IMG submission 74463) | Soil and rhizosphere microbial communities from Centre INRS-Institut Armand-Frappier, Laval, Canada - Soil microcosm metaTmtLPC... | ecosystem: Engineered > Artificial ecosystem > Soil...
CGTTCGTACTGGTCGCCATCGTCAAAGTCTCCGCGGGCGTGTACAAACGCGTCAGGCTTGCCAGGATCGCAACCTGCTTCGTCGCGAGCGCCCGGGAGAACAACACGTCGGTGCCAAAGGCCACCTTGATGCCGAGCTTCTTCGCAAGTTTGTAGGCATTGTCGTTGCCAGCAAAGACTTCCTGCGCCTTGTTCCACTCGTTCGAACCCTTCGGGAAGGCATCGGCCAGCTCATCCGGGAATGGCTGCATGCTCAACCAGATGCCCTTGTTCTTGACGAGCTGCGCGGTGGGCTCGTCCATCAGGCTGCCGTGTTCGATGCAGGTCACGCCAACGTCGATCGCCTGCCGCATCGCTTCGGCCGTGTACGCGTGCACCGTGACGTAAGTGCCCCAGTTCTTGGCGGCTTCGACGGCCGCGCGTAGTTCGTCCGGGGTGAACGTGATCGCGTCGAGCGGGCTGTTCGGTGACGACACGCCGCCGCCGGCGGTGAGCTTGATCTGCGAGGCGCCTTGCGCGAGCTGTTCGCGCACGCGCATGCGGACTTCGTCCGGGCTGTCCGCGATCATCGCTTCGCCGCTGGCTTCCTGGTGCGACAGCGGGCCGCCGATCACCCTGGGAAATTGGTTGCCGCTGCGGAAGTCGCCATGGCCGCTGGTCACCGAGATCATCGCGCCCGAGGGATAGATGCGCGGCCCTGGGAGTTGGCCTTCGTCGACGGCGCGCTTGAGCGCGAAGGACGAGCCGCCCACGTCGCGCACCGTGGTGAATCCGCGCATCAGCGTCCGGGTCGATTCGGCCGCGGCCAGGATGTTGATGTAGCCGTTGTCCGCGGTCTCCACTTCGGCGAGCGGGGCCACCGCGAACATCGAATGCCAATGCATGTCGATCAGGCCGGGCATGAGCGTGCGCCCTCCCCCGTCGATCACCGTGGTGCCGGCTTCCGGTGCGATGTCCGAGGTGGAGATGCGCGCGATGCGGTTGCCTTTCACGAGGACGTTGCTGGCGGCCGACAAGCTGTCGCCCGTCCCGCTGAAGATGCGGACGTTCTTGAAGAGCGTCGTCGGCGGTGGCGCTGCGTTCGGTGGCCCGGCGGGCTGGGCTTGCGCCGCCTGCAGCTCTGCAACGCCTGCCGTCGAGGTGGCTTCCTGCTGCTTCTGGTTGCAACCGAGCAGTGCCATCGAAACCAGCACGGCCGCGAGGATTGGTCGGTAAGACATGCGCCTGTCCTTCGTCCGCCGTGGCAATCCCTCAATTGGGTGGGACAGGGCGTTAACGACAGGTGTGGCCGCGATGAGGTTTTGCCTCCACGCGCCCATGCGTATGCTCGCCACCGATGGAACGCCCAGACGCCACGCGGTCGCGCCTATTCGCCCCCTTGCGGTGGATGACTCAGCTGTTCCTCGTCGCTTGCGTCCTCTGGGCCTTCCTCGGCATCGGTTACGCGCCCTGGGGCATCGCGCCTGTGCGATGGATCATCGCGACGATGTTCCTGGTGTTTGCCGGCTGGTCGCTGTGGAAGGCGCGGTGGCGATGGCCTGCATGGACGGCGCTTGCGCTCGTCGTGGTCGCGATCGGCAGTCGCTGGCTCATCCATCCCTCGCTGCACCGCGACTGGACGCCGGACGTCGCCGTCATGCCCCAAGTGCAGATCGAAGGCGACCGCGTGCACATCACGGGCTACCGCGACTTCGCCTACCGAAGCACGGACGACTACGACATCCACTACGAAGAACGCGACCTGCGCCTGTCCGACCTGCAGTCGCTGGACTTCTTCGTCTCCTACTGGTGGCCGGGGCCGGTGGCACACACCTTCGTCAGCTTCAACTTCGCGCATGCCGATCCGGTGGCCGTGTCGATCGAAACGCGGCCCGAGGTGGGCGAAGGCTTCGATCCGATCGCTTCGATGTTCCGTCGCTTCGAGCTGATCTACGTGGTCGGCGACGAGCGGGATATCGTCGGCGTGCGCACGAACCAACGCCACGAAGATGTCTACCTGTATCGCACCAACACCTCGCCGGAAGCGGCGCGGCGCCTGTTCCTGGTGTATGCCGAACGCATCAACGCGCTCGCGGCCAGGCCCGAGTTCTACCACCTGCTGAGCAACAGCTGCACGATCAACATCGTGCGCTACGCGAACCGCGCCGGCCGCACGGGTCCGCTGGACTACCGCCATGTGTTGAACGGCTACAGCGATCGCTACCTGTACGGCACGGGCTTCATCGATACCTCCATGCCGTTCGCCACGCTGCGGGCGATGTCCCGCATCAACGTCCGCGCTGAGGCCGCCGCCGATGCGCCCGATTTTTCGCAACAGATCCGCGAGGGCCTGCCGGTGCCCGCACCACGCTAACGCAAGTCCGCGAACGCCTCGATGCGTTCCACCATGTATGCGTGGAAGGGATTCCAGCTCAGGCGGTTGAGGCTGTCCTGCGAGACCGCGAGCGTGTTGCGTTCGCCGCGCACCGCGATGGTGCCGAGCTGCAGGATCCTGCGCGTGGAGCGTTGGTTGCCATAGAGCAGATCGTCCGGCGGGAACGGGACGGCGATGTGCGACAGCGAATAGACGTCGGGCGGATAGCGCAGCCCGGTCGGCTGCACTTGCACGTTCGATGCACCCGGTGCCCGCGTACGCGCCATCACGGTCGGATCGTCTTCCGCGGCCACGCCGAGGACCGTCAACGTGTAGCGGCGCGACGGCACGTCGAGCGCATCGCGCGACCACGCCGTCGCCGATTCGCGGAGGATCGGCGCCATGTAGCGCGTGCGGTTGACGTCGAACAGCACGAGTTCGCTGCCGTTGGCGGGCAGCAGGTCGAACAACTGCGTCATCACGGCCGGCGCGTTGACGGTATCGTCGACCACCGACTGGAAGGCGAGGACCGGCGGCACCTTCGGCATCGCGCCGCGCGCTTGCACGTCGGCGATGGCGGTACGCAGGTCGCTGGTGACGAGGAACGACTCGCGCGCCGCACGCACGGGGAAGGAGTTGTACTTGAAGGCGTTGAATTCCGGCAGCACGTCCAGCCATGCGGCCCTGGCGTAGCGACCGAACAAGGCCGGCCAGCCGGCGACGCCTGCGTAACGCGCGAAGGCATTGACCTCGATCATCGGCGAAAGCAGGACGACGCGTTGGACGTCGCTGGGTTCGCCACGCGCGATGCGCCGCATCACGTGCAGCATCGCCAATGCGCCGCCGTTCGAGTAGCCCACCAGGTGCACCGGCAAGCGGCCGCCTGCGCGGCGCGTGGCTTCGCCCATCGCCATCTCGACGGTCGCTTCCCATTCCACGTGGCCTTCGCGCGTCAGGCCTGCAGGGACGGTGCCGTGCCCGGGCAGGCGCGGCACGAGCGCGACGAATCCATGCGCGCGATACATCTCGGCGAGGCTGCGCATGCTGTACGGCGAATCGGTCATGCCATGCAGCAGCACGACGACGCCGCGCGGTTCGCCCGCGGGCGCGAGTTCGAAGGAACGATTCCAATCGCGCCCATAGGCCAGCGGCGATGCGCGGCCGCCATCGAGGTAGCGACTGAGCGGCGTGCGGTCCGCCGGTGCCATCTTGCGCTGCAGGTCGCGATGCACCTGGTCGAACATGCGCGCTTCCGCCGCGACGTAGGCGGCCCAACCGTCGCGCGCGATCGCGTCGGCATCGCGCTCGACAGGCGCGAGCGTGTGCCATGGGCGCAGCGGCGGGCCTTGCGTGGATTGCCACGCCCGCACACCGACCACCGCGAGCAGCAGCAGCAATGCGAGCGTCGCGATCTTGCGCACAAGGCCGCCCATGCCGCCGATCACGCGCCGAAACAGTGAAGGATCGTCGGGGGTCCCCATGGCGCGCACGATACCAAGTCCGCGTCCGCGGTGAGCGTGGCCTCAGCGGCGGAACCAGCGACGCCAGACGCGGCTGAAGTACAGCGCCACCAGGATGCCGATGCCGACGACCAGCAGCAGTCCCGTCGTGCGGAACCAGGCATTGCGTGCGTGGCGGAGGCGTTCGCCGCTGATGACCTGTTCGAGTGCGGTGGTGCAATTTGAATCGAGCGTTGCCTCCGTGGCACTGCGCGCGCGGTCGAGCTCACGCCGTGCTTCCCGGCGCGTCACCGGCGCCGTGAGCGTCGGGCATTCGGCGAGCGTGCCGGTCGACCGTGCCGTCGGCCACGACGGCATCCGGTACACACCGACGAGTGCGATGACGATACCGATCGCGATCCACAGTGCAGTTCGATACATGGCCCGGCTCCACGCGCGTCGAAGCGCGCAAGCTTGTCGCGCGAGCGTGAAAGCAGCGTCATCGGTACTGCTGTGTTGATCGCCGCTTTACCGACCTTGGCGTATGCAGCGGCGGTCGGGCGTCGACGGTTGACGGGAGTGGAAATGAAAGCACTGCTGTTCGTCTTAATGCTGGCGGGCGTCAGCGCCTGTTCCCACGGCCCCACCTTGTCGACGGAGGATCGCCTGTCGCTGTATCGCGAACACGCCGGCGATTCGGTGGGCAGCTTCCGCCTCGATCGCGCACCGGGCATGCAGAACTGGACGCCGTTGGGCGACCAGGCCGTGGCGGTTTGGCAAACCGCGAACCGTGGTTTCCTGCTGGAGCTGCGCACGCGCTGCAGCGGCCTCGGTACGGCGAGCCGCATTTCCATCACCAACTCGCTCGGGGTGGTGACGACGCGACTCGACAGCGTGGTGCCGCGCACCGCTGCCGGAAGCACGGTCGGCATGTCTTGCCGCATCGATGTCATCCGTCCGATCGACGGCAGTGCGCTGCGCGATGCCAAGCGCGAGTTGCGCGAGGCGGAATACGTCGATCGCAGCACGGCGCCGCCCGAAGCCCCCGCGCCCTGACAGCGCTTACTTCCAGCCACGCTCCCGGTAGATGCCGATGATCGAATCGGCAATGCCGTCCGCGGTGCGTTGCGCGGCACCGCGAATCGATTCGGCACCGCGCTCCTGCATGACGTTGGAGGCGCCCGACACCGCCGCATTCGTGCCCATGCCGGCAAGGCCCAGCGGCAACAGCACGCCGGGCAAGCGTCCGCCCTGCGTGTCGGCCTGCGCCGAAGCGAGCGGGCGCGGACCGGTGGCGGTGATCTGGTAGGTTTCCACCAGCGTGCTCATCTGCGCGCGCCCCGCGCCGAATCCCACGAGCACCCGCATCGAGCGGCTGCCGGTGTCGACCGACACGAATTCGCCACGAAGGATCACGTCGCCCACTTTGGGCACCGGGCCGTACGACACGGGATAGGCATCGATGCCCGCACCGCGGAGCCTGGCGACCAGTTGCTGCGCGACCTGTTGCCCAAGCTGCTTGCCGAGCGCCACGTCCTGCTCGGTTTGCGCCGGCGCGTTCGCATCCACGTAGCCGGTGACCTGCGCATCGGGTGGAAGCTCGTCGCGCGTGCCCACGAAGTCGTAGACCAGGATGCGTTCGGGGCGCACGACCGCTTGCGTCGCGTCGGCCTGTTCGAACCGGGGTGCAGGCGTCGTCGCGCAACCGGTCACTGCGAACAGCAACGCGCAAGCCAGCAAGACATTGGATTTCCCACGAGCGAGCACGCGCATGACCCGGCTGCAAAGCCTCGCAAATACACGCCCGACGCGGTGATGCACGGGTGAAGCGAGGGACGGCATCCCCCATGCGGGTGACTTGTCCGCCCGCCGGCGCACTTGTTACAGGGATGGACGCCAGCAAAGGAGAAGGAACGATGCGCACGCTATCGAAATGCGCCTCCGCGGTCGCGTTGGTCGTCGCCTTGTGTTGCGCTGGCGTCACGCACGCGCAGAGCGTCGTGGTCGACGGCAACATGTGGCTGAAGTCGTCGCAGGAAGTCCGCAAGGTGTTCCTCGTGGGCGCGGGCAACATGATCGCGCTCGAGAATGCCTATGCGCAGAAGAAGGGCACCGCGCCACCGACCGTCGGCACCATGGCGGCGAAGGCGGTGGAAGGCATGACGCTCGACGACGTCTCCAACCGCATCACGCAGTGGTACCAGGCGCACCCCGACCGCACCAACGTGCCGGTGATGGGCGTGCTATGGATCGACATCATCAAGCCCGCAGCGGCCAAGTGAGGACACCGACATGAAGCGCACATTGAAACTGTTCGCCGCGCACTGCCTGCTGCTCCTCGTGGGATGCGCAACCGTCGCCGGCACCGCCGTGGGCGCGGGCATCGGCAGCATCTCGGGCAACGCCGGCGCGGGCGCGCTGATCGGCGGCGGCATCGGAATGATGGTCGACGTGATCGATTGAGGCGAACGCCGTTACAGCAGCAACTGCCAGTACCCCACGTCGATCCACCGCTCCAGCTTGAAGCCGACCTGCCGGAAGCGCGCGACGTTCTCGAAGCCCAGGCCCTCGTGCAGGGCGATGCTCGCTGCGTTCGGCAGCGCGATGCCGCCGATGACGGTGTGCATCGAGCGTTCGCGCAGCGCGTCGATCAACGCGATGTACAAGCCCTTGCCGATGCCCTGCCCCTGGTGCGCGGCGTCGACATAGACCGTCGATTCGACGGCATACCGATACGCGCAACGCCCCTTCCATTTCGACGCGTACGCGTAACCCACCACGCCACCGTCGCCGACTGCGACCAGCCAGGGGAGGTTCGACGCGAGCGCGTCGGAAATGCGCGCAGCCATCTCGGCGGCGGCAACGGGCTCGGTTTCGAAGGTGATGGTGCTGCCCGTGACATACGGGTTGTAGATCGCAGCCACGGATTCGGCGTCGGCCGCCGTGGCTGGACGAATGTCGAATCGCATGGTGCCCTCAGCGGCGAGCGCAGCAGGAGGTGTCCGCCTGCACGGGGGGACACGGGACCGAACCATACGAACAGAACACGCAGCAGTCTCCTTCCTTGGGCTGGAGGATCGCGCCGCACGCGGCGCAGTCGAAGAAGAACACGCAGGCATCCTCGGGCATCGCCTGCGTGGTCGTGTCGCCGCAGGCGGGGCAGGTCAGATCGCTGTTGCGTTGGAGGTCCATGCAGTTCCTCGAAGCCTAAGCACCGGGCAAGCATGACGGATCCGACGCGCCAGAATTGACAGGCATCATTATTTCCATACTATTGGAATTATGGAAATGCCATCCGCCCTCGCCAGCCTCTCCGCCCTCGGCCACGAATCCCGCCTGCGCGCGTTCCGCCGCCTCGTCGAGGCCGGACCCGACGGCATCCCGGTAGGCGAGCTGCGCGACCACCTGGACCTCCCCGCCGCAACCCTGACCGCGCACCTCAACGTGCTGCGCGGTTCGGGCCTGGTCATCGACCAACGCGAGGGCCGCGTGATCCGCGTGCGCGCGAACTACGCACAGATGAACGCGTTGATCGCCTACCTCACCGACAACTGCTGCGCCGGGACGGCGAATTGCGGCCCCCTCTCCACCGCCTGCAAGCCACGCAAGAAAGGAGCTTCGAAATGAGCCGCTTCCACGTGCACCTCAACGTCGCCGACCTGCCCGCCAGCATCCGCTTCTACACGCAGTTGTTCGCCGCGCCCCCTACCGTCGTGAAGGACGACTACGCGAAGTGGATGCTCGACGACCCGCGCGTCAACTTCGCCATTTCCAACACGGGACGCGCACCGGGCGTCGATCATCTCGGCCTGCAGGTCGACAGCGGCGATGAACTCATCGCGCTCGGCAAGCGACTGGATGCCGCAGGCGGCACGGTGGTGCCCGAGGAAGCGACGGTGTGCTGCTACGCCCGCTCCGACAAGAACTGGACCGAAGATCCGCAAGGCACGCGTTGGGAAACCTTCCACACCTTCGGCGAGGCGACAACGTACTACGCAGGCGATGCGGCCTGCGCAACCGACGGCGCCGCATGCACGCCGAATGTTGCAGCGATGAAGCCCAAGGTCGACAAGGGCGCGTCGTGCTGCTCGCCGCAAGCGGCTTGCTGCTGATGAAGCGCGTCCTGTTCGTCTGCATCGAGAATTCCAACCGCAGCCAGATGGCGGAAGCGTTCGCGCACATGCTCGGTGGCGCGGACGTCGAGGCCTTGAGCGCCGGGTCGGCGCCGTCCGGCGTGATCAATCCGAAGGCGATCCGCGCGATGGCGGAACTCGGTTACGACCTCACGACGCACGATTCGAAATCGCTCGACGACATCACCGGCGAATTCGACGCCGTGGTGACCATGGGCTGCGGCGATTCCTGCCCGTGGGTGCCGGCGGAACGGCGCGAGGATTGGGCGCTGCAGGACCCGAAACACTTGGAAGGCGACGCATACCGCGCCGTGCGCGACGACATCCGCGAGCGCGTGCGCGCGCTGCTGGCGTCGCTGTGAACGCGCTCGGGCGTCGGCTGCTCGCCGAGTTCATCGGAACTGCGCTTCTGCTCGCGACCGTCGTCGGGTCGGGGATCATGGGCGTGGCATTGTCGCGCGGGAACGATGGCATCGCCCTGCTCGCGAATGCCGGCGCCACCGCTGGCGCGCTCTACGTGTTGATCGTGTTGTTCGGCCCCATCTCGGGCGCGCACTTCAATCCCGCGGTGACGATGGCGATGCGCCTGCGCGGCGAACTCGACACGCGCACGGCCCTCGCCTACATCGCGGTGCAGGTCATCGCCGCCATCGTCGGCGTGGCCATCGCGCACGCGATGTTCGGCCAGGCGCTGCTGCAACCCGGCACGCATGCGCGAACGGGTCCCGCGCAATGGTTGAGCGAAGGCATCGCCACGTTCGGCCTGCTGCTCACCATCCTGCTCGGCGCGCGCCATCGGCCTGCTGCGGTGCCCGCACTCGTCGCGGCCTGGATCTTCGCCGCGTACTGGTTCACCGCAAGCACGTCGTTCGCGAATCCCGCGGTGACTTTCGCACGCGCGCTGACGCAGACCTTCGCGGGCATCCGACTGGTCGACGTGCCGGCGTTCGTCGTTGCGCAGATCGTTGGCGCGATCATTGGATTCCTGGTGGCGTCGTCGCTCACCAGGGAAAGCAGTCAGGCGTAATACGACAGGAACATGTCCACGGCCGACTCGGCCACCTGCTTCTGCTTTTCGGGCGTCAGCGGCGGCTGTCCCAACGCGATCTGCGGCCAGAACGCGAAACCTTTCACCAACGCCTGCATCTGCTCGGCAGCGAACAAGGGATCGTTCGTCTTCAATCGCCCGTCCGCGGCGGCGGCGCGGATCCATGTCGTCATGCCCTCTTCGCGATTGCCCATGCGCGCGATGAGTTCCTGCGCCAGGTCCGGCGCATGCAGGCCGGCAGCGATCGCGACGCGCGCCAGGTCCGCGAAATATTCGTCGTTGAGCAGGCGGAACTTCTGTTCCATCAGTTCGAGCAACTGCGCGCGCAGCGGCCGATCCTTGCGATACGCAAGGTCCGTCCCCGCGAACGCGCGCTCCCACAGTTGCTCGAGGATCTGGACGAACAACACTTCCTTGCTCGGGAAGTGGTTGTACACGGTGCGCTTGGACACGCCCGCGGTGGCGGCCACCTTGTCCATGCTGGTGGCCGCATACCCGGACTGGCGGAACTCGGCCACGGCGGCATCGATGATGGCCGCGCGCTTGCGGTCGGTGAGGCGGGCGGGGGCGGTCTGGCTGGACATGGCGGAAAGTTTACACCGGGGGGTTTACTTTTCGGAATTGGAAACTACACTGTGTCGTGTACTTCCTCAGGCCCCAGTCATGAATGCCCCCCTCACCGACTCCCGCCGCTTCCGCAACCCCGCCCCCAAGCCGGCCGACGGCATCGCCAAGACCCTGGGGATCCTCTGGAACGTGCTCCTCAACAAGCCGAAGTCGAGCGTGCCGGCCGCGCCCGTGCCGGTCGAGGCGCTGACCCGCGCGGACCTCGAGG